>Ga0136617_10002657_pt1 | contig 15901 bp, 15 predicted proteins | sample AntDrymUQ3222106_2_FD_129672 | JGI IMG/M metagenome (GOLD analysis project Ga0136617, IMG submission 129672) | Polar desert sand microbial communities from Dry Valleys, Antarctica - metaG UQ322 (21.06) | ecosystem: Environmental > Terrestrial > Soil > Desert | place: Antarctica: Dry Valley...
CAGACGGTCATCTATGACGTGCTTCCGTTGCGGCTGCCGCATTGCTGGCCCCCGGGCACGTCCGAGTGGTTCCGCGGCTGGATCGAAGCGGCGATCGAGGAAAGCGATGCGCTGATATGCATTTCCCGGAGTGTCGCAGACGAGGTCGATGAGCTCATGCGGCAAGGCTCGCTGCCGCGGGGACGTGTATGGCGTCTCGGCTACTGGCATCTCGGCGGCGATGCGTTGCCGCAGGAGAGAGACGAGCCACTGGTAAGCGACCGAGTGCGGCAAGCGACCCTGTCTCCACGTACGCTGCTAATGGTGGGAACAATCGAGCCGCGCAAGAACCATGCGCTTGCGCTCGACGCGATCGAACATATTTGGGGACGCGGCGTAGATGTATCGCTATGTATTGCCGGCAAACAGGGCTGGCTCGTTGAGGATTTCATGGCGCGGCTAGAGGCCCATCCAGAGTGGAGCCGGCGACTGCATCTCATTAAGCAACCTACGGACGATGAATTGCATCATTGCTATCGCCGCGCTGCTGCGCTGCTGTTCCCGTCTCTCGGAGAAGGCTTTGGATTACCGCTTATCGAGGCTTCTCATTTCGGCACGCCGATCATCGCTTCGGACTTGCCGGTCCTTCGCGAAGTCGCGGGCGAGCATGCAACCTACTTCAAACTTGGCTCACCAGCCATGCTGGCCGTTGCGATTGAAAATTGGTTCACAGGTCGGGATTCGGGTCGGATACCGTCGTCAAGCGGAATCGAAGGCCTGACTTGGGAGGAAAGTGCCGAGCAGCTATTGGACACCGCACTGGGAAGCCGCTGGTACCGAAGCTGCTCGAACGCAACCATCAAACAGAGCAGCGTCTCGTGAGCGACGACCCGCCCACAAGGGGAAGCATGCAACCTTACAAGCAAATCGATCGCTGCCGTGCCAGCGGCAGCCGCAATCTCGTGCCCGTGCTCAACCTTGGTCACCAGCAACTGACCGGCGTGTTTCCGCGCGACGCGGCACAGCCGGTCACATCCGGGCCGCTCGAGCTCGTCTGGTGCCCCGACAGCGGGCTGCTTCAGCTACGCCATTCGTACAATCCTTCGGAGATGTACGGCGAGAACTACGGCTATCGGTCCGGCCTCAACCAGTCAATGGTGACCCACCTCACAGACAAGGTGCGGTACCTCGAGCGGATGGTGCCGCTGCACAGCGGCGACCTCGTCCTGGACATCGGCAGCAACGACGCAACGACGCTCAAGGCCTACGCGACGCCGGGCATCCGGCGTGTGGGCATCGACCCGACCGGCAGCAAGTTTCGCGGGCACTACACCGAGGACATCCGGCTCGTCGCGGATTTCTTCTCGACCGACGCGTATCGCAGCGTGGCGACGCAGCCTGCACGTATCGTCACGTCGATCGCGATGTTCTATGACCTCGAGGACCCCGTCGAATTCGTTCGCCAGATCGCCTCGATTCTCGCCGACGACGGCGTGTGGCACCTTGAGCAGAGCTACATGCCGTCGATGCTGCGCATGAATTCGTACGACACGATCTGCCACGAGCATCTTGAGTACTACTCGCTCGGAGCGCTTGAGAAGATTCTCGCCCAGGCGGAAATGAAGATCGTCGATGTGGCGATGAATGCGGTCAACGGCGGCAGCTTCGCGGTCACGGCGGCGAAGCGCGAAAACCGGAGCATCAAGCCGAATCAGGCGGTAATCGATTGGTTGCTCGCCCAGGAGGACCGAATGGGGTTGAACACGCCGAAGCCCTATCGCGACTTCGAGGAGCGCGTATTCCGCCATCGTGAGGACCTTGTTCGGCTCATTCGCGCGCTGCGTGCGGATGGCAAGACCATCCTGGGCTACGGCGCGTCGACGAAGGGCAACGTGCTGCTGCAGTTCTGCGGCTTCGACTCGTCCGACATCGCTGTGATCGCGGAAGTCAATGTCGACAAATTCGGGGCTGTCACGCCCGGCACGCGCATCCCGATTGTGTCGGAAGCCGACGCACGGGCGATGCGTCCCGACTATTTCCTCGTGCTGCCCTGGCATTTCAAGGACGGGATCCTACGTCGAGAGAAAGACTACCTGGCGGCCGGAGGCAAGATGATCTTCCCGTTCCCCGAGATCGAGATTGTCTGAGATCAGCGTTGGCATCCCAACTGAATTAGTAAGTGTGGGGGTTTACTTCGAATTCTGACCGCCTGAGCGGAAGTATCTTCCAACCCGGCCAGTCACTTGCCGCAGTTGTAATCCGCGCCGCACATAAACATCGTTCGGCTCAAGTCGGCGCCAGCGCGTGTAGCCACGAGCACGCATGAAGGCGACGTATTGAGCATCGTCAACAGATTTTCCAGGATCACAACCTTGGGCTGATAGAGTTTCAGCGTGAGCCCGCGCATCACATTAAGTTCCCAACCCTCAACATCGACAGCGAAAATGTCGACGACACGCAAATCGGGTTCGTGTGTCGAAAGGACTGTATCGAGCTTGCGAACCTTGACGGGGATCGTTTTGACCTTGGTCCGGGCTTTGCAGCCTCGTGCAAATCGGCAAACTGCCCTTTGATGCCGAGACTAGAGAAGCTCTCGAACGAGACCGCCCCCTCGTTATAAATGGCGCCTTGCGAATCAACTACGAAAAAGTTTGTGTCATCCGCCTCCGTGTCGCTCACCGCGTACTCAAGGACATCATGACCCAGCGCACGATGTGCCGCGCAAAAATCGGGATTTGGCTCAATGGCAACGACCTTCCAGCCGAGCGCGCGGTAACTGGCGCCGATAGACAAATAGTCCGGTCGTGCCACCCACTTCAACGAGAACGCCACACGCGATCCCGGGAAAGAATGCATCTCGCACGAGATGATCCACGTCGTGCTCAGCCGACACTACTCTGCCCACCTTTCATTTCATATTCACCCAATCCTCTGACGTACAACATCAGAGTCTCTCTGAGTCTGTCCGTCACACCGTTCAGACGCCGACTGCGCTGTGCATGTTAGGCTGAGAATCACTCCTGTTAAAAGCTAATACGGAACGCCGGCCTAAGCTCTCGCTGTATCGGCTCGGGTCCGCTGGCGCTGTTGGCAAACTCGGGGCGGCCGCACAGAAGAAATCTCGCATCGGCTGCGCGGTCATTGACAGTGCGATGCGGTGATCCACTGCATAAGTTCGAGGACGGCATTATCACCTGCAAGTGAAAATCCTTTCACCCCGCTCGCAATTCAAATCGCACAGGCCGCCGCTTGATAGGGCGTGAAACCAGTTGACGGTATCTCAGCAAGAGTCGCTACAGGGTCGTGTGAATCGACTACCCTGGCATCATCAAATCGATTTCGGATCGGGAGTCCTTTCGCCGGGGGCAACGAAGATCGATGTTCTTCGAGCACAAGCCGATGTCTACTTCAAAAACAACATTAAGGGCAAAAGCGTTTTGGACATCGGCTGTTGGGACGGCTTTAATAGCTTCGAAGCGAAGCGCCGGGGCGCCTCGAGAGTAGTAGCGACAGACCACTTTGCATGGTCGGACCAATGCTGGGGAAACAGAGCGAGCATTGAACTTGCGCGTGAAGAATTACAGCTCGACATCGAGATCATCGACATAGACTTGCCCGAGATCAGCCGGGCTACCCTGGGCGAGTTCGACGTTGTCTTGTTTCTCGGCGTTTTCTATCACCTTCGACATCCGTTCTCCGTTCTGGAAAACATCTCAAAACTCGCTGACGAAATCTTGGTGGTCGAAACACACCTGGACGCGCTTGAGGAGACGCGACCGTCGATGATCTTCTATCCTACTAACGAGCTTGCCAGTGATCAAACGAATTGGTGGGGACCGAACGCGCAATGCGTAATAGCCATGATGAAGGATGTGGGATTCGTTACTGAGCATGTTGTACATCCAATGTACGCGAATCGCGGAATCTTCACTGGTCATCGAGCCAAGAGCTGACGCTTAAAGTGGCGTAAGACGTTTACGGAGAGGCGGCTTATCGTGTGACTGAAGCGGGGTGCGAGCTGGAAGCAGTCACCTTGAAGAAGCACGCCACGTTAAGAAAGATAAAGTACTCGCCATTCCGCAGCGCGGCTGCGATCGAAGGTGCACAAAACTAGCATAAGCGGCGCGATCATCGAAAGTGCGCCGCAGTGATCGTTGGTGTGAAATTTAACTACGGCATCGCCTTGCAAGTAAAATCCTCGATCCCGCTCACAATTAAATTTCACAGCTGTTACCTTATTGGGTGCTTACATCTGATCTGAACGGAAGTTCAGAATCAAGTTTGAGGAATTCTTTCAATGACCGAGAGGGACGCACAACCTCGCGAGGCGCAGAAAACCGCAGTTCCCTGCCCGATTTGCGGTTCAGGAAACCGCCGGACACTGTATGAACCGTGGCTTGATGTTGCGGATCCGAAGAGGCTCTACGGTGCCGCCTCGGGCATTCAGGGAACCCAGTGGCTCGTTACTTGTGTCGACTGCGACATGATCTACGAAAGCCCACGATTCTCAGCCGAAACGATTATTAAAGGGTATACGGCATCTGAGGAAGGCGGTCATGACAGCCAATACCCAATGCGGGTCGGCAGTTTTCTATCTGCCCTTAAGAAAGTCTCAAAATACATTCCCCCTCCGGGGGCCTGTGTGCTTGACATCGGGACGGCTGGCGGAGCGTTCTTGGACGCGGCAACACAGTACGGCTACGACGCCTCGGGAATGGAGCCCTCCGCGTATTTGGTCGAGAAAGGCAAGCAGCGCGGGCTAAGAATTGAGCAGGGAGTCATTGAGAGTCACTCGTTCCAGTCACAAAGCTTCGACATGGTTTGTTTATGGGACGTCATTGAACACCTGCCTGATCCCAAAGCCTCACTGATTGAAATACGAAAACTGCTCAAGCCGGGAGGCATTCTTTTGGTCAACTTCCCAGATATCGGCACCTGGCAGGCAAGGCTGGCAGGCCGTCGTTTTTGGTGGATTCTGTCTGTACATCTGCATCACTTCACACGCCGGAGCATCGCGAATATCTGCGACAGAACGGGCTTTGATGTTTTTCACTTTAGACCTTATTGGCAAATCCTGACCTTTGGTTATCTTGAGCAGATGGCCGCGCACTATCGAATGCCTCTCGCTTCGCTTATCGCCCGACTCACGCCTAAATTCATCCAGAACATTCCGGTTCCTTACCACGCAAGCCAGACTACGGCCCTGGCGCGAATTCGTTCATGACGACCTACATACTGGGCGGCGGGCCGGCGGGTCTCGCTGTGGCGGATGGAATTGCAGAGAGCAAGTTCGGCGACTTTGTTTTGATCGAGAGGGGCCAGACCCTCGGCGGTCTCGCGCAGACCGTCGAATGGCCCGGAATCGGCCGTCACGATCTCGGCCCACATAAGATATTCACAACCGACGCTGACCTGATGCGCAGGGTCGAGGCGTTGCTGTCGGCGAGTGAATGGCTTACGCGCGATAAGATCAGCAGCATCTACATGAACGGCCATTACTTGCCGTATCCGCCCTCGCCGTTCGCTCTTGCCAAGGTGTTCGGATTGGCGGCGTTTGTCCGGATGGTTTGGGGCTACGGCATCGCGCGAATTGCCAGCCTTGTATCGACTAAAGAACCGCGCACGTTCGCAGACGATCTTCAGGGCCGTCTCGGGGATGGTCTGTACGGCGTTTTGTTCGAGCCTATTGCCCTGAAACTTTGGGGCGATCCAAAGAATCTCGATGTCAAGCTGTCGCGTGGTCGCGTGCAGACTCCCTCTTTGTTCGAGGTGCTGGCGCGCATGCTGAAGCTCAGCAAGAAGAGCGAGTTTGAGGCGCTGGAGTTTCGCTACCCAGTAGGCGGACTCGGACGGCTGTGGGACGCGATCCATGCGCGTACGCGCAGCGCAGGTCGTTATGTGACCGGCCACACGGTGTCGAAGCTGGACTTCGCAGGCAACCGAATAACTGCCATTAGCTGTCAGCCGTCCGGCGGGGGTCAACCGCTGATCTTTGAACTGACGCCTGAAGATTTTGTGGTCTCGACCATGCCGCTTGGACCAACGGCCCGACTGCTAGCGTCGCGTCTCGCGACCGACGCACTACCACAGATCGATCAAGTGATCGCGTTGAACGATTTGTTGCTGGTCTTCCTGCATGTCGATAAGTCCAGCTTGCTGCCGGAATCGTGGGTCTTTGTCCCGGACGCGAAGATCGCCTTTCATCGTTTGAGCGAGCAAGAATCGTTTGACCCCGGCATGACGCCCAAAGGCAGCATCGTGTGTTGCGAGATCATGAGCAACGAAATGCGCAACATGAGTGCGCGTACCGATGCTGAGTTGATTGCCGCTGCCAAGGACGGGCTCGCGCGCATGGGGTACGCCGGATTCAAGGTCCTCAATGAGCGTGTGATCCGCCTGCCCAAAAGCTACCCGGTGTTTCGCCCGGGCTTTGACGTAGGTCTAGCGCGGATTCTGAGCGAACTCGATCGCATCGAGAATTTCCGCACGATTGGTCGGCAGGGCGCGTTCAACTACATCGGCACGATCGACGCCATGGACATCGGCTACGGCTTTGCACGTTGGTTGGCGGCTGACCGCACGGTGCCTTGGCAGGCGGAGCGAGAACGCACAAACCACTACCCCGTACTCGACTAGATGCGCATCACGCTGATCTCTCCGAGACTCGCTGTACAGAAGGGCGATTTCCTCGGCTCCGGCGTTCCTTACTGGCCAATCGAACTCGCCACGTTAGCGACCTATCTTGGTGAGCAGGGGCGTTCAGTCAGCGTGATCGACTTGTTCGGCGCAGACACCGGGCGCCTGACGGACGAGGGCGATCACTATCTACAGGGGCGCCCTCTAAGCGAAATCCTGCTCGAGAGCTCGATCACCGACGCCGATGCCTTCGTGCTTTATGCGATTTCGTACATGTCGCATGGCGAATTGTTGGCGATCACTCGGCTGCTCAAGACCCTTCGCTCAGGCGTGCCGGTCGCCGTATTGGAAAACTCGCAGGCTGTGACTGCGTACTCCCTCGCGCGAATGGCGTCGGCGTTTTTTGATGCCGGTGCCGATTTGCTAATCTGTGGGGAGCCGTACTTCAACTGGCCACAGATCGAAGCTGCGCTGCTCGACCCGGCAGATTCCAGTGTGCCAGCCAACGTAATGACACCGCGTACGAGAGGACTGCCCGAACGCATCACCGTTAAAGAGGCTCCACGCTATCCGATTCCCGCCTGGGATCTCTTCAATCTAGAGGGATACTGGTCAATCCCATATTCGCACGGCCCTAAGACCGGACGCTTCCTCCCAATACTGACGTCGCGCGGCTGCCCCTACCCATGCGATTTCTGTGTCGTTCCCGAGACCAACAACAAACGTTGGCGCGGCAATGCCCCTGAACACGTCGTCGATGAGATCATCGCACTTCGTGACCGCCACAACGTGCGCCACTTCCAGATTGAGGACCTCAATCCAACCGTCAACAGTCACCGTTGGGACCGAATTGCACAGCTTTTGATTGAGCAGCGGGCGGGCATATTCTTTTATCTGGTGAGTGGCACCAAGGCCGAGACGGTGCCGATTGAGTCCGTGTCGTTACTCGCGCGGGCGGGGTGCCGCTACATTTCGATTAGTCCTGAATCTGGCAGCAAACAGTTGATGAAAGTAATCGGCAAACCCTTCGACTATGACTACGGCTTGAAACTGGTGACCGCATGCCGCAGGCATCGGATTCGGACTCAGGCCTGCTTTCTGGTCGGGCATCCGTCGGAGACTCAGGCCGACTTCCAGGCGTCACGGCGCTATCTGCAGCAGATGATTCGCGCGGGGCTCGACGAGGTCGCCGTGTTCGTAGTGGCACCGTTTGCGGGAAGCGCCCTGTTCGCAAACAAGCGGATAGCAGTCAACGACGGCCGAGCGCTGACCAGCTTTTCGCCCAAGGGGCGCAATGACTACACTTTATTGACAACACGCCGGCGACAACTTATTCGCCTGTTTTTTTGGGAAAAGCTGCTCAAGGGGCCAGACCTGTGGATGCAGGGCCTGCGCGCACTTTTTGGTAGACCCCAGACGAAGATGGAGAATCTGCCAAAGCGGGTGCTGTACATCGGCTGGCGCATCTGGCGGTCACGCCGCGAGGGAACGGCCCAAGCGTGAAGCCGGTGTCCACGCTTGACGCCGCAACAGTCACTGCGGCTCAGCGCGCGTCCCAGACTGCGCGAGTGCTGCTCATTCTTCCCTGCTACAACGAGGCGGGCTCCATTGGAACGCTGCTTACTGAGATCGCATCGCTCGGCCTTGGCTACGACACCGTAGTAATTGACGACGGTTCCAGCGACGATACGCATACCATCGCAAGCAATCTTTCGCCCTGCGTACGGCTGCTTGAGAACCTTGGCATCGGCGGCGCGGTGCAGACCGGCATTCGTTACGCGCAGCGCAACGGTTACGATTTCTGCGTTCAGATCGATGGTGACGGCCAGCATCCCCCCGGCCAAGTCGCACGCCTGCTTGCGGCCTACAAGCCCGGCAAGGCCAATCTAGTTGTCGGGAGCCGCTACTTGTCGGCGGACACCTTCCGTTCGACCTTTGCGCGCCGTCTCGGAGGTGAGGTGATCGGCCGCAGCATCGGCTTTCTTTTCGGCATCAAGCGGCTCACCGATCCCACCAGCGGCATGCGCCTGATGGACCGCGCCGCCATCGAGTTCTTTGCGGTGCGCTACCCGCACGACTATCCCGAGCCGATCTCGCTTGCTTGGGCGCTGCAGTACGGCCTAGGCGTTACCGAGGTGCCGGTACAAATGCGCGCGCGCGAGCACGGCAGTAGTTCGATCGCTGGCCCTCAAACGTTTGCTTATATGGTCCGCGTTCTTTCATACATTGCGCTGGCTTGGCTGCAGCACGGACCCCGGTCACGTAAGGTGCAGACTGGCATGGAGTCGTCATGAACACCCATTTGCCGACGCTACCCACGCTCATTGTCGTGGGGTTGTTCGCGATCCTGTACCTCACGTTTCTGATACGCAAAACGATTCGCGGCGAACTCGATCTCTACGACCTGCTGATGCTGTCGATGGTCGCGTTGATGCCCGCACTATTTGTCTTCTTTCCGTCATTGAGTCAACTCGTTGTTGCTATCACTGGTGTCGCATTCCCCTTCGTCATCATGTTCGGCATGCTGTTCCTGGTGGTGTTTCTGATCGTTCACCGCCTCACCGTTAAGATCCACAGGCTAGAGATGCTCAATCGCCGGCTCGTACAAGAAGTCAGCCTACTTCAGCACCTTTGCAAATAGCGTAAGGGGACCGTGATACGACTATGCATCCGGTGCATAGTCGAGCCTATAAGTGGGCCAAACAGCTCGGTGATCAGAGCTTGATCAGCGCCCAAGCAGTTCATGAGCAATAAGTCAGACAAAAGCAGTAGGACGAGCATCGCTGCACCTCGCAGCAACAGCCTTCGCTCTGCGTTCAAGCTAGTCGTTTCAGCCGCCACGCTGGGCTTCCTCCTGACGTCGGTTCCGCTTGACAGTGTCTGGTCCGCAATACGCGGGGCGCAACCTGCGTGGTTGCTCCTCGCACTGGTAATTTTTCTCGGAGCGCAATGCGTGTCCGCAGTACGCTTTGCCTACATCGCGCGAGAGTTAGGTGGGCAGCTCAGCGTGCACCGCGCCCTGCGGGTGCATTTCATCGGACTCTGGCTCAATCAGGTGTTGCCGACGGGGCTGGGCGGAGACGTAGTCAAGGCTGTACTGGTCAGGCACGAACTCGGTGGGAGTATTGCGATTCGGTCTGTCATTCTTGACCGCTTATCGGGGCTCATCATCCTACTGATGCACGCGGCGCTGTTTCTCCCCGCCTACTGGATGATGTTCTCGAACTCGAAGTCGATTATCTCGATTAGCTTGTTCGCGGCCGCGGCGCTGATGGGTCTGTTGCTTGCGAGCCACTACGCGAATTGGCTGCGCCTACGGATGGCGTGGTTGCCAGGCCTTACCCATGTGATTGGACTAATTGACGACACTAAACTCTTTCGAACGGGCGATGCGCTCAGGAAGCAGCTGTGGACTTCGTTGGTCGTCCACCTTAGCGGCATCGCCGTTTATGCAATGATCGGCAAGTCGCTCGGCGTGAGCGTCACACTGATTCACTTTGCTTTATTAACTCCTTTGGTTTTTCTCATCGCACTCATCCCAGTGTCATTCGCGGGATGGGGCGTGCGAGAACTTGGGGCCATCTGGTTGTTTGGACTCGCAGGCGCTAGCGCGGACATTGCGCTTGTCATGTCGATTCTCTTCGGGCTAATTCTTATCGTCGCGGGTAGTCCCGGCCTATTGTTTCTGCTCTCAAGCTCCATGCCGCAGAATTGCCGGCGAACTGCCGACAGACTGACTGAGAAATGATCCGCGTCTGATCTTGGCGCGGTCTAATCGTCGGACTTTGTGCCCCCAATTCCCATCTCTGACGCGATGAAAAATCAAGAAGACAGAGCTATCCGGTCGCGACTGAAGACCTTCGTGCAGCGCTTTCCGTTATCGATCGCTTGCAGCATCTTCACTATGGCGGCGTCATTGTCATTGTGGCCAATCGTTCGGCGGCCATCTTGGGTTGATTTCATCGGGGGCGACGCTCATCACAACCTCTGGATTTGGGGAAGGAACATCGCCAATCTCAAGGCCGGCCTTCCTCCATACGCAGCCTCGATATTCTTCCCTGACTCTCTTTCGTCCTTCTACTCTGAGATGGAGGTAGGGCACTCGGTTGGCTACGGAATTTTAAAGGCACTGGGGATGCATTCAGCGCTTGCCTATGTGGTCTTGCTGTTGATTTCCGCAGTACTGACTGGAGTTGGCGTCGTCCTTATTGCGAAACGCCTTGGCGCTTCAATGCCCGCAGCTAGCGTGGGGGGTGCGATTGCTACGTTCGCTTGCTATCGAAGCATTCACTATGAACACATCCAAATACTTGCTACCTACTGGATGCTGCTACCTGTTTACCTCACTATCTCCTACTATTTTTCAGGAGAGCGTAAACATCTAATCGCTGCAGGCTTTTCGCATCTGCCAGTCTTGTTCGGTCCATCTTACAATCTGACGGCGCTGCTTATCACGCAGATCATACTGCTCGTTTTTTTCTTGGGTACCGGTTTGCCAGACCTAGCACAACGGATCAAGCGCGTTGGTCAACTGGCGTTTGCCGTGTCACTCGCAATCGTGCCGACGGTTCCTGTGTGGCTTGGTTATATCGAGGTCCTGAATCTTGGACTCAAGCGAACGCATACTGACTTTGGTCCCTACGCGATGGACCTTGCCTCGTTCCTTACTCCCATGCCCGACAACGTCGCCTACGGGGATCTTCTGGATTCGATTCGTAGGAGCGCCAACTTTCATTCCGCACACACTCAGTACTTCATTGGCTTTGCCGCTTTGCTCCTGCTGGTGTACGCGATGTTCCGTAGGGTGGGAATCCGCGGCTTGTCTGATACAGAAGAGCACGCGCTGTGGGCAGCACGCGCGATAAAGACGGCTGGCATTGGACTTCTGCTAGTTTCATTGGGTGCAACTGTCACTTGGAATCGAATCTCTCTTCTGCCTAACCCGGTATATCGCTTGGTGGAGTCGGTTCATCTACTTGCTGCAACAAGGTATATCGCACATTTCGCCTATTTAGGAATTGTCTTTCTTTCGATCGTCGCCGCGATATACCTCACACAGAGCATTGCGCAGCAAAGTTGCCGAAGGCGACTGGCGGTATGCATTGCACTCTTTTCGGCAATTTACTTTGAGAACCTGACGACGTTCGCGAAGTGGGTGGAAACGCTACCAGCGAACGTGGCAGGGACGCCTCCCATCTATATTTTTCTGTCGACTCTTCCACGCGCGGGCGTTGTCTTTCTTCCTTTGCCGCGCTATCCGAGCAACGAAGCGAGCGTGAATGTTCATCAATTCGAATACATGCGGTTCGCGGAAGAGCATCGCCAATGGATGATTAATGGTATCAGTGGCTTCATCCCTCCTGCAACGGTTCAAGCCGCCGGTGCACTAGCGGAGTTTCCTTCCCGGGAGGGACTCAAATTTCTCTTGGCGAACAAGGTTGAATACGTTGTATTCGATAGACGCTCAACGCTTGCGCAGCCCGAGCCAGACGCGGCCCGTTCGACCCTGTGTCACTCAATGACAAAAGTCTACGAGGACTACGCGTTCGCGGTTTACGTAATCGATGAGCGCCTCGCACGAGAGTGCTTAGGGGCTGACGCCGGCCAAGAGGAGGAACGATGGGTCTTCGACGCATCGGACCTGCCGCGACAGATTGGTCAATTTGATGTGACTCAGCGGCTCTTGATAGCTAACCTTGGGCAATCCGGCTTCGTCTCTTTCGGGCCCTATCTCCAACTAAAGTCGGGACGCTATCGGGCTAGCTACACGATTCGCTGTTTTTGTGATGATCGAGGTAACGAGCTTGGTTACGTCGACGTGTACTCGGGCGGTAGGGTGGATAAGGAGCGGACGCTTGCACGCATCCCAGTTCTTACTGCGCCCGGCGACCAATCAGTAGAGCTCGAGTTTCAAGCCGCACACCAAGGTCTGCACGAATTCAGAGTGTGGGGAAACGGCCAGCGGCAGTTCGCTGTGAGACGCATTGTCGTTGAGAGGCTTCGTTAGCAGCTTCTAGAGCCGCTGCACTACTGATACCCGCTTTCCATCTGGTGACCAGCGTGACACTGCGCGAGCTAGACTCAATAGCCTACTTCTTTGACCGTAAACGCTTGCCATGAAAACAGCCATCGTGACTGGAATTACCGGACAAGATGGCGCTTATCTAGCCCAGCTTCTGATCGACAAACGATACCGAGTCGTCGGTTGTTATCGCCGTACCAGCTCAGTCAACTTCTGGCGCATTGAAGAACTCGGGATCGTTTCCTCGCCTCAGCTAAGCTTAGTGGAGCACGATCTAACAGATTTTGGTTCCAGCCTGGGCCTTGTTAAACGAACCGAGCCGCACGAAATCTACAACCTCGCCGCCCAAAGCTTTGTCGGGGTCTCGTTCGATCAACCTGCCGCGACGGCACAAATCACAGGCGTGGGTGCCTTGAATCTGCTGGAGGCGATTCGCCTGGTAAACCCAAAGATCAGGTTCTACCAAGCGTCGACGTCAGAAATGTTCGGCAAGGTCCAGGCAATTCCCCAAGACGAGACCACTCCCTTTTATCCGCGCAGCCCGTACGGCGTCGCGAAGCTATATGCGCACTGGATGACCGTCAATTATCGTGAGTCTTACGGGATCTTTGGTGCGAGCGGCATACTGTTCAATCACGAGTCACCACTTCGCGGTCGCGAGTTCGTCACACGCAAAATCACAGACAGCGTTGCCAAAATAAAGCTCGGCAAGCTTCAACGTCTTGAGTTGGGCAACCTTGATGCCAAGCGCGACTGGGGGTTTGCCAAGGAATATGTTGACGGTATGCACCGCATGCTCCAGATCGATGAGCCGGACACTTTTGTGCTCGCCACAAACCGGACCCAATCCGTTCGGGATTTTGTGACTATGGCATTCAAAGCCGCTGCCATGCCCATTGATTGGCGCGGGTCAGGGCCCGAAGAAACTGGCGTGGATATAGCGAGTGGTAAGACCGTAGTCTGCATAAGTCGAAAGTTTCACCGTCCAGCGGAGGTAGATTTGCTGATCGGTAACGCAGCGAAGGCGAAGGCAAAGCTGGGATGGCAATCTCAAACGACGTTAGAGCAATTGTGCGCAATGATGGTGGAGGCCGATCTGCTAAGGAACGCGCGTGGCGCTTCCTTCTGACACCCGCGGACGAGTGTTCGTTACCGGCCTCAGCGGCTTCACCGGTCGCCACTTGCAGTCGGTTCTCGAATCGGCCGGATACAGCGTTTGCGACAGCGAGCCCGGCGGCCGTCCCGACTTTGATCTGACCGACCCCGTCACCCTGGATCACATAGTCAAACGCACCCGGCCGGACTTTGTAATTCACTTGGCGGGAATCAGTTTTATCGCGCACGGCGATGCGAAGGATTTTTACCTCGTAAACACGGTCGGTACGACAAATCTGCTGCAATCGCTCTATCGTAACTGCGCTTCCCTACGACGGGTCATCTTGGCGAGCAGTGCGAATGTTTATGGAAACGCGTCTGTTGAACTTGTTGCAGAGTCCACGCCCGCGGCTCCCGTCAATGACTATGCCTGCAGCAAACTGGCCATGGAATTTGTTGCTCGCACTTGGTTTGACCGGCTGCCCATTATCATCACACGCCCTTTTAATTACACAGGACCAGGACAACCGCACCACTTTGTAGTGCCGAAGATCGTCGATCACTTTGCACGAAATGCGCAGCGAATCGAGTTGGGTAACCTCGATATCGTGCGCGACTTTTCGGACGTGCGTGCGATCGTGGACGTTTACTGTCGACTGTTAGATGGCGCAACGGTCGGGGAGACTTACAACGTCTGCTCGAACCAAGGCCACTCGCTGCAGTGGATTATCGATTGCCTAACGCAAATCTCGGGACATTCGCCGTGCATCGAGGTGAATCCCGATTTCGTACGTGAAAACGATGTGACGAGATTGATTGGCAGCAACGAAAAGTTGGTCAGGGCAATCGGACCGTTGCGATTCGTCAATTTTTCAGAAACGTTGCGCGCAATGTACGAAGCGAGATGCGGTGCAAGCCTTCAAGCGCTCTGAACTATCCCTTCACCGCGTGTTGGTTGTAGGCGATGTCATGCTCGACCGTTATTGGTTCGGTGACGTTGAACGTATCTCTCCTGAAGCACCGGTTCCGGTCGTCCGCGTCCAGCGCAAGGAGGAGCAGCTGGGCGGAGCAGCTAATGTCGCTCGCAACATGACTACTATTGGCGGCAGCGCTGGCTTACTTGCCGTCATAGGCGACGATGAACCTGGCCGCATCTTGACCGCGCTGCTTAAGGCGTCTGATGTGCACTCGCAAATTCACACCGATGCGCAACTGGCCACAACGGTGAAGCTGCGGATCATCGGGCGCAAGCAGCAGATGATGCGCGTGGATTTCGAGAATCAACCGATGAGTGAGGTGCTGCTCAAACACCTGGATCACTATCAGTCGCTCTTGCTTGACTACGAGCTCATCGTGCTGTCGGACTATGGCAAGGGTGGCTTAGCCCACATAGCCCGCATGATTGAGCTGGCTCGGGCCGCGGGCAAACAAGTGCTGGTCGATCCGAAAGGCGACGACTACTCGCGTTACGCGGGCGCGACGATAGTTACTCCGAATCGCGCCGAACTGCGTGAAGTGGTTGGCCGCTGGAGAGACGAAGATGATCTTCAGACGCGTGCGCAGCGTCTACGACTTGAACTCGGGCTCGAGGCTTTGCTCTTGACGCGCAGCGAGGATGGAATGACCTTATTCACCGAGGCGGGTCGCTTCAACTTCCCGGCCGAGGCACGCGAGGTGTTCGACGTCAGCGGCGCTGGCGACACAGTGATTGCCGTGTTGGCTGTGATGCTTGCCGCTGGGATGAGCCTGCAGGACTCTGTCACCACCGCGAATCGAGCGGGCGGCATCGTGGTAGGCAAACTAGGAGCATCGACAGTGTCGTACGAGGAATTGTTTCCGGCTGGATAAAACGATCAATGCCGGCGCCGACTAAATGAAAATCATCGTCACCGGCGCGGCCGGGTTTGTCGGCGCCAATCAAGTCAAGGCACTTAACGACCGGTCGGAGCGCGACATCCTGGCGGTCGACAATATGAAGCAATCCGACAAGTTCAGGAATCTGGCGGAGTCCGAGATTTCCGATTATCTGGACAAGAGCGAATTCCTGGAACTAGTAAAGAGCCGCTCCCTACCGCGGTTCGACGTAGTGTTTCACCAAGGCGCGTGCACCGACACTATGGAAACCAACGGCCGCTACATGATGGCCAACAACTATCGGTATTCGGTGGA
>Ga0136617_10002658_pt1 | contig 15900 bp, 12 predicted proteins | sample AntDrymUQ3222106_2_FD_129672 | JGI IMG/M metagenome (GOLD analysis project Ga0136617, IMG submission 129672) | Polar desert sand microbial communities from Dry Valleys, Antarctica - metaG UQ322 (21.06) | ecosystem: Environmental > Terrestrial > Soil > Desert | place: Antarctica: Dry Valley...
CCATCCTGGCACGCCGCGACCGGTCTGCGCACTGGGATATGAAGGGCTGCCGTCGACAGATCGATCCTGTACACGAGGAGATCGGCGTCGATGACTCGCCCGGCGGTGCGCGACGAGGGTTAAATTGGACGCGAGTTCCGGGAGTCGTCCCACGGCGCGTGGGACGAAATTGTCCCAGCGCTGGAGAGACTGGATAGCGGGCATCGAGTGCATAATCAGTTGGCAACCGAGACGGTGACGTTGCGGCGGTCGCCAGCTTCTAGCCCCCAGGGCAGAGCGTCAGGATGGAGACCCGAGGCCAGGGACGATGTCGTCAAGCGCGAACGTTAACGGCTGGTCGAGCTGTTCGTAGCTGCACGATTTGGGGGTGCGGTCGGGGCGCCAGCGGTTGAACTGAGCGGTGTGGCGGAACCGCTCGCCTTCCATGTGGTCGTAGCGCACCTCGACGACCCGCTCGGGCCGCAGCGGGACGAACGAGAGGTCCTTGCCGGCGTTCCAGCGTGAGCCCTCGCCTTTGCGGGGTGTGCGTTCGCCGGCCTCGTGCGCGGCCCAGTTCCAGGGGTGGTCGCCGAAGTCGGTGACCAGCGGCTGCAGTTCGGTGAACAGCTCGCGGCGTCTGGCCATGGGGAAGGCGCCGATGACGCCGATGGAGTTCAGCACCCCGTCGTCGGTGTAGAGCCCGAGCATGAGTGAGCCGATCGCGTCGGGTCCGCTCTTGTGGACGCGGTAGCCAGCAACGACGCAGTCGGCGGTGCGTTCGTGCTTGATCTTGAACATGACGCGTTTGTCAGGCTGATAGTTGCCGTTGAGTGGCTTGGCCACGACGCCGTCGAGCCCGGCACCCTCGAACTCGGTGAACCACTGCTCGGCGAGGTCGCGATCGGTGGTGGCCGGCGTCAGGTGGATCGGCGGCCGGACGTCGGCCAGGGCTGCCTCCAGTGCGGCTCGACGCTCAGTGAACGGCCGGCCGGTGTAGTCGTCGTCGCCGAGGGCGAGCAGGTCGAAGGCGATGAACGACGCCGGGGTCTTCTCGCTCAGCATCGTGACGCGGGAGACGGCCGGGTGGATGCGCTGCTGCAGCGCCTCGAAGTCCAAGCCGGCGTCGGTGGCGATGACGATCTCGCCGTCGATGACGCAGCGTTCGGGCAGCTCTGCTTTGACCGCCTCGACGAGTTCCGGAAAGTAGCGGGTCATCGGCTTCTCATTTCGGCTGCCGAACTCAACCACATCGAAGTCCCGGAAAAATATGCTCCTGAAGCCGTCCCATTTGGGCTCATAGGACGCGCCGGGCGGGATTGTCGACACCGATTTCGCGAGCATCGGGGCGACCGGAGGCATCACGGGCAGCTTCATCAGATCATTCTGACGCCCAGGCGGGAATCAGTCCCTCTGACTCACCGTCGCGGCGGCGGGCTTCCTCGCGGCGAATCTGGAGGTGACGCAGGTGTCCTCGAGTGCGGCGACCTCGCCCAGCCAGGTCTTCTCGCGAGCTTCAACGAGGCGTTGTTCGGCATAGGTGGTGCCAGGACCACCCTGGATTCGGGAGCCTGGCGCATGGTGGCTTACGGCAGCCGATCCCTACCGTGTGTCGCATGCGGACGAACCAGGCGCTCGATCAGCGCATCGGCGGGCAGTCGATCGGTTCCCTCGTCCGCGCGCCACTGGCGGCTCAGACGTGGTTGGGACTGGTCCATCTCGTGACCGGGGCACCGCTGGGGCTGGTTTCGCTGGTCGTCGTCCTCACTTTCGGGGTGCTCACCGTGGCCCTTGCGATCACGGTGCTGCTCGCGATCGGCAGCGGAGTGGCTCTTGTCGTGTCCGTTCAACTCTTCACCGCGCTGCAGCGAGCGCGTTTTGCGGGCCTGCTCGAGGTTCACGTCACGCCGCCGATCCCGCCGGACCGCGGGGTCGGTCTGTGGGCCGGGGTCCGCGCGAGGGCCCGGTCCAGAGACCTATGGCGTCAACTCGGCTACCACCTGCTGGCCGGCGTGACCGGGCCACTGTTTGCCGGCGTGGCGCTGCTCGCATGGGGATTCGCGCTTACGGCCAGCACCGTGCTGCTGCACGTGTGGTTCCTGCCAGGAGACGGAGTGATCGGGGTCGACGTAGCCAGCCTCAATGGTCGGCTGCTCCTGATCGTGGTCACCCTCGTCGGACTTCTGGCGCTGGTGGCGGCCCCGCGGGTGACCCGCGTCCTGGTCTCGGCCGACATCGCCATCGCCCGTTCGCTGCTCGAGCCGGATCGCACGGAGGCATTGACCGAGCGGGTGAGTGCTCTGGCCGAGAGCCGGGCCGATGTGGTCGACGCCGCCGATGCTGAGCGTCGGCGGATCGAGCGCGATCTGCATGACGGCGCCCAGCAGCGACTCGTGTCCCTGGCTATGAACCTCGGGATGGCGCGCGCTGCCCTCACAGACGCTCCCGAGCCCGCCCGAGCCGCGATCGCCGCAGCGCACGAGGAAGCCAAGCTCGCGCTGGCCGAACTCCGGGACTTCGTCCGCGGACTTCACCCGGCCGTTCTCGAGGACCGCGGGCTCGACGCCGCCTTGTCCGGCATCGCCGCTCATTCGCCGATTCCGGTCCGCCTGGTCGTCGACCTCCCATACCGGCCATCGCCGACTGTCGAGGCAATCGCGTATTTCGTGGTCTCCGAGTCACTCACCAACGCTGCCAAGCACTCCCAGGCCCGGAGCATCACCGTCGAGCTATCTGCGCCGGGAGCGGATCGGATCAACGTGAAGATCACCGACGACGGGTGCGGAGGTGCTGATGCCGGGGCGGGTACCGGCTTGCGCGGCCTGGCCCAGCGGGTCCGCTCGGTCGACGGTTCCTGGCAGCTGTCCAGCCCAGCCGGTGGTCCGACGATCGTGGAGGTGGAGTTGCCGTGCGTGTCGTGATCGCCGAGGACTCCGTCCTGTTGCGCGAGGGGCTGCACCGGCTACTGACCGCATCCGGGATCGATGTCGTGGACACGGTGGGCGATGCCGAGGCGCTGCTCCGCTCCGTGCAGACGCATGGCCCGGACCTCGCGCTGGTGGACGTTCGGATGCCGCCGACGTTCACCGACGAGGGACTGCGCGCTGCGCTGGTGCTGCGCCAGCAGCACCCTGACCTGGCCGTACTCGTGCTCTCGCAATACGTCGAGGAGCGTTACGCCAGCGAGCTGCTCGTCAGATCGACCACCGGCGTCGGGTACCTGCTCAAGGACCGGGTCGCCGATGTCGAGGAGTTCATCGACGCTCTACGACGGGTTGCGGCCGGAGGCACGGCTCTCGATCCGCAGGTCGTCGCGCAGTTGCTCATCCGACGCAGTGATCCGCTGGAGCGTCTCACAGCACGCGAGCGAGAAGCGTTGTCGCTGATGGCCGAAGGACGGTCCAACACCGGCATCGCCGAGGCCATGGTGATCAGCGAGAGCGCAGTCGCCAAGCACATCAACAGCATCTTCAGCAAGCTGGATCTGGGCAGCGAACACACCGCGGACACCGATCATCGGCGCGTTCTCGCGGTGCTGCGCTTCCTCAGGTCCTAGGCCGACGCGTCCAGAAGGAGTCCGACCATGACCGATCTCTTGAGCCGCACCAATCCGGGCCCACCGCCTCCGGCCTCGCCCGCCGGTGGGCCTTCTCGCTACCGATCGGTGTGGCTCGTGCCGGGCATCCTGCTCACCGCCGCGGGGCTACTCGTCGTGGTTCAACTCATTCGCGGGTTGCTCGGCGGCGGCTGGTCGGCCACGACCGTCAGCGAGCAGCAGACCTACAGCGAACCGGTGTCCAGGATCGAGATCTACACCGACAACGGCAACGTGGAACTCGTCGCGGATTCAGGTGATGACGTTGTCGTGGAACGTCGTACTCGCGCCTCGCCGGGTACCCCGCGCTACGACGAACAGGTGATCGGGGACACCCTGCGCCTGGATGCGCTCTGCCCGAACAGCAACTGGTTCGTGATCGGTTCGACCTGTGAGGTGCACTACCGCGTGCAGGTGCCTACCGGAGTCGAGGTGTCGGTCAGAACTGACGCCGGAGACCTCATAGTCCGTGATCTCGACGGTGCCGTCGACCTGAACAGCGACGCCGGTGACATGTATCTGTCGGGACTGAGCGGCGAAGTCGTTGCCTACACCGACGCCGGCAACATCGAGGGAACCGATTTCAGTTCAGGCTCGGTCGACGTCACGAGCGACGCGGGTGACCTCCACCTGGAATTCGAGCAGGCACCGGACGAGGTATCGGCGCAGACCGACGCGGGCGACATCGTCGTCCTGTTGCCGGAACAGGACAGTCCGGACGGAAGCCCGATCAGCTATCTGGTCGAGGCTGCCACCGATGCCGGGACTGTCGCCATCGACGTCGCCCAGGACGGCGCGACCAGACGGACCATCACGGCGTTCTCTGACGCTGGTGACGTACGGATCGGCTACCGCGGCGGTACGCCGAACGACTGACCCGGTAGACATGGCCGTTCGGGACGTAGGCGGAGGAGGGCCCGTGGCAGCTCAGACGATCCGGATCGGCGCTCAACTGGTCGACCCCAAACCGGGCCCGGATCCCGTGGGTGATCTGGAAGGCCAGATCCGTCGCGCCGCCGAACAGGGGTTCGCCTCGGCCTGGCTGGCCAACATCTTCGCTCTCGATGCACTCACCGCTCTTGCCGTTGCCGGGCGCAACGTAGCCGGGATCGAATTGGGTACCGCGGTCGTGCCGACCTATCCGCGGCACCCGGCCGCGCTGGCCCAGCAGGCGATCACCGCGCATCTCGCGCTCGGGGAACGCCTGGTCCTGGGCATCGGGACCTCGCACAAGGTTGTCGTCGAGGGCGCGTTCGGCTACTCCTTCGACCGCCCGGCACGGCACATGCGCGAGTACCTCGCGGCCCTGGTCCCGCTGCTGCGGGACGGGCAGGTGAACGTCGAAGGGGAGACGATCACGGCCCGCTATCAGGTGACCGGGCCGCGGCCCCAGCAGGCACCGTCGGTGCTACTGGCCGCTCTGGCCCCGCGGATGCTCGAACTCGCCGGCACGTACGCCGACGGGACGATCCTGTGGATGACCGGGCCGAACACGATCCGCGATCACATTGCGCCCGCTCTGGGTGCTGCCGCGCAAGCTGCTGGGCGACCGACGCCGCGAATCGTGTGCACCCTGCCGGTCTGCGTCACGACCGACGAGCCCGCCGCCCGTCAGCGGGCTGACAAGGTGTTCGCGATGTACGGGCGACTGCCCTCCTACCGGGCGATGCTCGACCGGGAAGGAGCTGCCGGGCCCGGCGGGGTCGCGATCGTCGGCGATGAGGATGCGGTTGCCCAGCAGATCAGCGCTCTGGCCGAGGTCGGCGTCACCGACTTCATCGCGGCCGAGTTCGCCCGCGACGACGAGGCCGAGCACACGCGGGAGTGCCTGAGCCGCCTGGCGACTCAAACGAACCCGTCACCGTGAACGGACGCTGTCCAAGGCGTAGCGCAGGAACAGGTAGCCGTCGTCCTCCAGCACGTGCCGGAGCTGGAGTCTTACCGGATCGATGCGCAGCGAGCTGTCCACGATCCGGCCGGCCCCTGGCCCGGTGAGGATGGGGGAGACGGTCAGGCACAGCTCGTCGACGATCCCGGCGCCCAAGGCCGTCCCGAACAGCGTGGGCCCGCCTTCGCAGACCAATCGCCGCAGGCCTCGGTCAGCCAGAGCGGCCCGGGCTCCAACGAGGTCGACGGTGTCCTTCCCGGCCACGACCACCGGTGTGACCTCGGCCAGCGCCGCACGTCGCCCCGGGTCCGAGCCCGCGCAGGTCACGATCACCGTGGGAGCGACAGCCTTGGCGATGATCCGGTCGGTCGGGTCCACCGTGAGTCGCTGTGAGACCAGGATCAGGGATGGAACGCGGGACTGACCACGGGCGATCCGCGGGCCCGCCCGATCCGGATCGTCCCGTAGCGGGCGATAGCCCTCCGCCCGGGCCGTTCCCGCACCGACCATGATCCCATCGGATCGGTCCCGCAGCAGCCGCAGCACCTGCTGGTCGGTCGGCGATCCCAGTCCGCCCGCACGGCCGTCCAGGCTCGAGGCCCCGTCCGCTGAAGCCACGAAGTTGATCCGTAGGAAATCCGCCGGCTCGTCACCGTAGGCGTGATCCAGGTCGATCGAATCCCGCGTTTGCGATGCCGAAGGGAACAGTTGGCGCATCACGCCATCCCACCAGATGACCTGCGATCAGATGGCGTCCCATCAGATGGCACCGAGCCCCTACGCTTTGTGATCATGGCCGACCAGTCCCTCCGGGACACCCTGCGTGCACCACAGGGGCCCGTGTCCCTTGCCGACCTCGATCCCCGGGCAACTGCCTTGGCGCCCGGGAGCAAGACCGCGACTCGAAGCACCGCCCAGGCCGACGGTGAACAACTGGCTACCCTGCAGGAGGCCCTCTACGCCGAGGGTGCCGGCGGCAGCGAGCGCCGGGTTTTGCTCGTCCTGCAGGGCATGGACACCAGCGGTAAGGGCGGCGTGATCAAGCACGTCATCGGGGCGGTCAATCCGCAAGGAAGTCGCATCGTGTCGTTCAAGGCGCCGACCCCCGAGGAACTCGCGCATCACTTCCTCTGGCGGATCCGCAGGGCCGTACCCCCACCGGGCCTGATCGGAATCTTCGATAGGTCCCACTACGAGGACGTCCTGATCGCCCGAGTACGCCGCCTGGTCCCGGTGAAGACGTGGGAAAAGCGCTACGCCGAGATAAACCGGTTCGAAAGCGGCCTGGCGGCGGACGGCGTACAGATCGTCAAGTGCTTCCTGCACATCTCTCCCGAAGCCCAGAAGGAGCGGCTGCTTGCCCGGCTCGACGACCCGCAGAAGCAGTGGAAGTTCAATCCCGCTGACGTGGACGAGCGCCTGCGTTGGCCTGCCTACACGAAGGCCTACGAGGCTGTCCTGGATCGGACGAGCACCGAGTCGGCGCCCTGGTACATCGTGCCCAGTGACCGCAAGTGGTACCGCAACTGGGCGATCGGGCAACTCCTGCTGGAGACCCTGAGCGAGATGGATCCGCAGTTCCCGAAGCCTGACTACGACCTTGAAGAACAGCGCCGCCGACTCACCGACGAGGCCTTGGCCTGACTCCCACGATGCAACGCGACGATGCCGAAGATGTCGACCCCGGCACCCGCTGGGTCGAACTACGGGTGCACGGAGTCAGTGGGTCCCCGCCGGAGAGCATGCTGCTCAGCGCGCACGTCGTCCAGGTCGGAGGCGATGAGAAGAGCCGCTTCTTCCGGCCGGCCAGTCCGCAGGGTCAGGAATTGCCGCCCGACCGCGGCCGGGTGCTCGAGGCCTACCACTGGGGACGCTTCACCAGCGGTACCTGGCGCCAGGCGCTGTGGCTGCTCATCATCCCCTTCGGCATCGTCAACGCCGCCCAGTTCATGTTGCCGCGTCCCGGGACGTCTCGGTGGGCGCGTCGATGGCACGCGGTGTCCGGCGCGATGCTGCGTGTCCTCGGCGTGGGGCTCACGTGCTTGCTGGTCTTCAGTTCGGCCGTGGTCGGCATGGACCTGTTCGGTTGGCAGTGGGCGAGAGCCGGGCAGGGTGCCGGTCGTCAATGGTGGCTGCTGGCCGGATTGCTGCTGCCGTTGGCGGCGTTGACGCTGTTCAGCCTGTTCGGCCGGGCAACCCTGACAGCCGGACAGAACCCGGGGGAGGACACCCGCAGCGAACGCAACGGAACGACGACGGTTCTCGGCCGGGTGCAGGACCACCCACCGACTGACCTCGGCCGATCAGAGTTCTTCACCGGCGATCCGGATGCACCGGCGCTGAGACGCCTGCACGCCGGCACAGCCCTGGCGGTGCTCGCGGTGCTCGTCTTCTCCCCGGCTGCTGACTATGGCGATGCGGGTGCACAGATCGGTAGGTGGCTGGCTCTGGCGGTCCTCGGCTCGACCCTGGCGGTCATCGTGTTCCTGGGAGATCCCGAGCGATCCGCGACCGTTGCCACCGGATCTGCCGCCTGGGACCGCAGGGTGGCCCGCTGGCACAGAATCGCGCCCGTACTGGGTGCTCTGGCTGTCGTCGTGTCCCTCGGTCTGCTCCTCTGGGCGGTCGCCGTCCAAGCGGCCCAGGATGCCTCAATGGTGGCCTCGGGTGGTGTCTGTGGCGCGGCGGGTAAGTCGAGCGGGTCGGTCACCAGTTGCTCGTTACCCGGCGTCGACGCTGTCGCAGTCGGCTTGCTGGCTGTCTGCGTGAGCGCCCTGGTGCTGTTGTTCGTCGGCGTGGGTGGACTGGCGCGGTGCACCCACCGAGCCGGAGCAAATGCCGTGCTGGCTGCATTCGGCCGGTTCGGGATGGGAATGACAGCCGCTCTGGCCGCCTCGGTCGGCACCTTCCTCGGCGTCGGCTTCGCCGCGGCCTTCAGTTTCGCGGTCCAGGCGGCATTTAACAGGGTCGCTACTGAAGCGGTGACGATCCCTCCGTTGCTGGAGCGCGTCGCCTACGCCTGGGGGCTCACAACCGTCCTCATCCTCCTGATCATGCTCGCCGGCGTCGCGGGCTATCTCGTACGGCGGGCCGAGTTCGTCGACCGGGCCGCCGAGGCCTTCCGCTTCGGCAGGCCGGTGCCGAGGTTGTCGCCGGCCTGGCTGCGGCGGGTCGCTCGGGCCATGTACCTGGCCCGGGCGAAGAATCACCTGCAGACGTTGTTCTGGATCTTTGCCGGCTTCGGGATGCTGCTGTCCCTGATCGCCGGGATCGAGCACTGCGCCCTCACATCGGGTTCCCGCTGCGTCCCAGTCAGCCTCTGGCAGCCCTTCGGTGTGCTGTCCGAACCTGCCAATCCCGACGGTGTCAGCCCGATGATCTGGCTCGGCACTCTCGTGCTGGTGGGCCTGTCCGCCCTGTTGGTGTTCCTGGGCCGGGGGGCGATCGGATCGGAGAGCATGCGTCGGGGGGTCAGTGTCGTCTGGGACGTGATCGCATTCTGGCCCCGGTCGGTGCACCCGTTCGTACCGCCGCCCTACTCCCAGCGAGCCGTGGCCGACCTGCGCCGCCGGATCAGCTGGCACCTCGGGACGCTGCAGGATCCGGACGTGCCTCTCCCGAACCCGCCCGCATCGCGCGTGGTGGTGGCCGCGCACAGTCAGGGCAGCCTGATCGCTGTCGCCGCCCTGCTCTGGTTGACCCCTGAGGAGCGGACCAGGGTCGGGCTGGTGACATTCGGATCCCAGTTACGCCAGCAGTTCGTCAGGGCTTTCCCGGCCCACGTCGACGTCTCGGTCCTCGGCTGGCTGTGGTCGCGCTACGGCGGGCGCTGGCGCAACCTCTACCGGGACACCGATGCGATCGCTGGACCGGTTCTGAGCTGGGATCACGTCGCCGAGCGTCAGGGGCAACGACCACAGTCGCGTCGCATCGACGGCTGGGATCGCGCATATGACGACGACATCGACGAGGACAGCGGGCGACGTGAGTGTGGTCCGGATTGGCGGCTCCTGGACCCGACGCCCTCTGACGTGGCACAGATGACCTTCGCCGTGGCCACGCTGCGCGGTCACGGTGACTACCCGACCGATCCGGACTGGCCGAAGGTCGTTGCCGAGGTTCTTCCTCCGCTCGTCGCAGCGCCTCCGCGGGCGGGATAGGGGGACCCGACGGTCCGGCTACATCGAGTTGACGAGGCTGAAACCGATCATCAGAAGAGTGCCCAACAGGTACAGGATCACGGCAGTCTTAACGGCCAGCCGCTTCCAGCCGCGCAATCGCGCGGTGCCGTCAGCGAAGCGACCGACGCTGTCGAGCATCCCCTCGGGCGTGTACATCGAGCGATCCATCTGTCCCCATGCGGCCAGCCTACGACGTGGCCCGGAGCACAACCAGGGAGCGACTCAGGGCCGGAATCGACCCACCAGCCTCGACGGTGACCTGTGGGGTAGCCGGTTGGGCGGCCAGACCGGTGTCGAGGACGACGTCCCAGGTGTTCGCGTACTCCTGCGGAGGCGTGCGAAAGGCCAGATCGGAGTCATGGGCGTTGAAGCAGAGCAGAAACGAGACGTCGGAGATCGGCGCACCCCGATCGTCGCGTTCGTTGATCCCCTCCCCGTTGAAGAACACCGCGAACGCACGGTGATAGCTGGAATCCCAATCACCATGGGCCATTTCGACTCCAGCCGAGGTCAACCACGTGATGTCGTGGATGGGGTCGCCGACGTCCCGGACCGGTGACCCGCGAAAGAACCGACGCCGACGAAAGGTCGGGTGCTCCCGGCGCAGACGGGAGACCGCGGCCACGAACTCTTTCAGTTCGTCATCGGCTGATGCCCAATCGACCCAGGAGAGTTCGTTGTCCTGGCAGTAGGCGTTGTTGTTGCCGTGCTGTGTGCGGCCCAGCTCGTCTCCGTGCAGGAGCATCGGAACACCTTGGGAGAGAAGCAGAGTGGCCATAATGTTCCGTCGCTGTCGGGCACGCAACTCGACGATCGCCACGTCATCTGTGGGCCCTTCGACGCCGTGGTTCCACGACCGATTGTGACTCTCACCGTCGCGGCTCTCTTCGCCGTTGGCTTCGTTGTGCTTGTGGTCGTAGGAGACGAGGTCGTTGAGGGTGAACCCGTCATGGGCGGTGACGAAGTTGATGCTGGCCACCGGTCGCCGCCCGTTGTGCTCGTACAGGTCCGATGATCCGGTGATCCGCGCCGCGAACTCCGGCAGGGCAGCCTTCTCCCCTCGCCAGAAGTCCCGAACCGTGTCGCGGTACTTACCGTTCCATTCGGTCCACAGTGGAGGAAACTTGCCGACCTGGTAGCCCCCCTCGCCGACGTCCCAGGGTTCGGCGATCAACTTCACCTGGCTGACCACCGGATCCTGCTGGACGAGGTCGAAAAAGGCAGACAGCCGGTCGACATCGTGCAACTCCCTGGCCAGGGCCGAGGCCAGGTCGAACCGGAAGCCGTCGACGTGCATGTCCAGGACCCAGTAACGAAGCGAGTCCATGATCAGCTGCAGGGCGTGCGGATGGCGGACGTTGAGTGAGTTACCGGTCCCGGTGTAGTCGACGTACCTGCCGGGGTTCTTGTCGTTGAGCCGGTAGTAGGCGGCGTTGTCCAGGCCCCGGAAGGACATCGTCGGACCGTTGTGGTCGCCTTCGGCCGTGTGGTTGTAGACGACGTCGAGGATCAGTTCGATGCCGGCCTCGTGCAGGGCCCGGACCATGCCCTTGAACTCCTGCACCTGATGGCCCCCGCTGCCTGATGCGGAGTAGGCCTGATGTGGGGCGAAGAAGCCGATGGTGTTGTAACCCCAGTAGTTCGTGAGGTTGCGCTGTGCCAGCGTGTGGTCAAGGACGTACTGGTGCACCGGCATCAGTTCCAGGGCGGTCACGCCCAGTGACACCAGGTGGTCGATCACCGCGGGATGAGCGATACCGGCGTAGGTTCCGCGCAGTTCCTCCGGTACCCCGGGATGGGTCTTGGTCAGACCGCGGACGTGCGCCTCGTAGATGAGGGTCCGGTGGTAGGGCGTACGGGGCGCTCGGTCGGAGCCCCAATCGAAGAACGGATTGATCACGACCGACTTCAGCGTGTGGCTGGCGGAATCGCTGCGATCAGGTTCCCCCGCGTCGGATCGGGGGGCAGCAGACAAGACGGTGCCGTCCGCACGCCCCAGGGGATAGCTGAACAGCGCCTGTCCCCAGGTCAGGCTGCCGTCGAGGGCCTTGGCGTAGGGATCGATGAGCAACTTCGCGGGGTTACAACGCAGCCCGCGGTCGGGGGCGTAGAGCCCGTGTACGCGGTAGCCGTACCGCTGCCCAGGGGTAACCCCGGGGAGATAGACGTGATGGACGAAGGCATCGACGTCCTCGAGAGGGATCCGCGTCTCGGCGCCGTCGCGATCGAACAGGCACAACTCGATGGCCAGGGCGACTTCGCTGAAGACGGCGAAGTTGGTTCCGGTGCCGTCGTAGGTTGCGCCGAGGGGGTATGCCGCGCCCGGCCAGGATGTCACTGGCAGACAATAACGACGCCCCTCCGCGAACGGGTCGCGAAGGGGCGTCATGTGCCGGGAACCACCGGCCCTCCGGGCTACCCGAACCGAAGTTCGGATGACCCCGAGGTGTTGGCTGGCGAGACGAGCTCGCTGCCCAGCATCTCGAGTCCGTTGTCCGTGCTGGCCCGAAGGCCAACTCGATCAGTGGTCCCAGTCGCCCTTTCATGCACCGAAGTACACTACGGAGCGTGACCTTTGGCTCGGAACTCTCGGCGAACCGAGCGTTTCGTTCCTCCGGTCTGTGCCGGTTGTTCCCTGCAAGGAGTAAGTTACGCAGCCGGGTATGCGGGAACAAGGACTTTGGCGAGAAACTCCAGCCCCACCAGTCACAGCCGTTTACTCTCGTGACTCTCACTCCCAGTCGTTACTCTCCGTCCACAGCATCCAGTCGGTCGTCCACACCTTCGGGTACTCCGTCCACATCGGGTGAACACGTTGTCCACATGAATTTTTCCGAGTGTTCGATTGGGACGACCGATCCGACCCGATCGGGACTCTCAGCCGGTCCGGCGCGGGCCGAGCCGCGGCCATTCGATGGCCGGGCAGTGATCCATGACGACGGTGAGTCCGGCCGCCTCCGCCCGGTCGGCAGCGGCTGAGTCGATGACGTCGAGTTGCAGCCAGACGGCGCCCGCGCCGATGGCGATCGCCTCGTCGACATGTCGGCCCGCCTCGGCCGGCCGCCGGAAAATGTCCACGACGTCGACCTGGACATCTATCTCGGACAGCGAGCGGACACCGGGCTGGCCATGAACCGCCGCGCCATGAGGATTCACCGGAATCACGGTGATGCCCCGGTCGAGCAGGACTCGGCCGACCCCGTACGACGGTCGGCGTGAGTTGGGCGTCAGCCCAACCACCGCCCAAACCGATGTCTGCAGCAGGCGGGCGATGTCCTCGTCGGATCCGCGTCGGTCGTTCATGCTGAAGACGGTACGACCGCGCCACCGGACTGTGGAATGTCGGAGGCCCGGCCTATGTTCGTTAACTGTGACCGCAACAGACTCCTCTGCACCTGATAGTGGGCTGCAGGCCCGCGCGGCTCCGGCGAGCACCGAGCAGCCCGTGAGACCGTTGCGCGCCTGGTCCAACGACAAGACCCCCACCTCCGGCGCGTTCACGGTCGAGGCCGACTTTCAGCCTTCTGGTGACCAGCCGCAGGCCATCGAGGACCTCACGCGACGGATCAACGCCGGTGAGCGCGATGTGGTCCTGCTCGGTGCCACCGGAACGGGCAAGTCGGCCAGCGCGGCCTGGCTGATCGAGAAGGTCCAGCGACCGACCCTGATCATCGCGCCGAACAAGACCCTGGCCGCCCAATTGGCCAACGAGTTCCGCGAACTGCTGCCCAACAACGCGGTGGAGTACTTCGTCTCCTACTACGACTACTACCAGCCCGAGGCATACGTCCCGCAGACCGACACCTACATCGAGAAGGACAGTTCGGTCAACGACGAGGTGGAGCGGTTGCGGCACTCGTCGACCGCGAGTCTGGTCACCCGGCGCGACGTTGTCGTGGTGGCCAGCGTCTCCTGCATCTACGGCCTTGGTACCCCGAAGGAGTACCTCGACCAGAGCGTCCGGCTGCAACTGGGCAAGGCGACCGACCGCGACTGGCTGCTGCACCGGCTGGTGGACATGCAGTACACCCGCAACGACCTGTCGTTCACCCGCGGCACGTTCCGGGTCCGTGGCGACACGATCGAGGTCATCCCGTCCTACGAGGAGCTCGGCGTCCGGATCGAGATGTTCGGTGACGAGATCGAGCGGTTGTACTACCTGCACCCGCTGACCGGTGAAGTCGTTCGTGAGGTCGAGGAGCTGTTCGTCTTTCCGGCCACCCACTATGCGACCGGTCCCGACCGGATGGAGAAGGCCATCGCCGGCATCGAGGCCGAGCTGGCTGATCGGCTCGCGGAGTTGGACAAGCAGGGCAAGCTGCTCGAGGCCCAACGGCTGCGGATGCGCACCACCTATGACATCGAGATGATGCGCCAGGTCGGCTTCTGCTCAGGAATCGAGAACTACTCGCGGCATCTGGACGGGCGGGAGGCGGGCAGCCCACCCTCGTGCCTGCTGGATTACTTCCCCGATGACTTCCTGTTGGTCATCGACGAGTCGCACGTGACGGTCCCGCAGATCGGCGGCATGTACGAAGGCGACATGAGCCGCAAGCGCACCCTGGTCGACCATGGCTTCCGGCTGCCCTCGGCGATGGACAACCGGCCGTTGCGCTGGGAGGAGTTCGTCGAGCGGATCGGCCAGACCGTCTACATGTCGGCCACTCCCGGCTCCTACGAGCTCGGTCGCACACACGGCGAGTTCGTCGAGCAGGTCATCCGTCCGACCGGATTGGTCGACCCCGAGGTCGTGGTGAAGCCGACCAAGGGACAGATCGACGACCTGGTGGGGGAGATCCGAGCCCGGGCCGAACGCGACGAGCGAGTCCTCGTCACCACGCTGACCAAGAAGATGGCCGAGGACCTCACCGATTACCTCCTCGAACTGGGGATCCGGGTGCGGTACCTGCACTCCGAGGTCGACACCTTGCGCCGGGTCGAGTTGCTCCGCGAGCTGCGCAAAGGGGACTACGACGTCCTGGTCGGCATCAACCTGCTGCGCGAGGGCCTGGACCTTCCAGAAGTGTCGCTGGTGTCGATCCTCGACGCCGACAAGGAGGGCTTCCTGCGCTCGGAGACCTCGCTCATCCAAACCATCGGACGTGCGGCCCGCAACGTTTCCGGCCAGGTGCACATGTACGCGGACAAGATCACGCCGTCCATGGAGCGCGCGATCGACGAGACCAACCGGCGGCGCGAGAAGCAGGTCGCCTACAACGTCGAACGAGGTCTGGACCCGCAGCCCCTGCGCAAGAAGATCGTCGACATCCTCGACGACATCTACGCTGAGGCGGCCGATACCGAGAAGACCACCGAGCGACTCTACGGTGGTGGGCGCACCCAATCCCGCGGCAAGGCACCAGTTCCTGGCTTGTCCTCGCGCGGCAAGGGGGAGCGGGCCTTGGATGCCTCCACCTTGCCGGCCGCGGAGTTGGCCGATCTGATCCAACAACTCGACAGCCAGATGTTGGGCGCCGCCCGCGAGCTCCAGTTCGAACTGGCGGCTCGGCTGCGTGACGAGATCAACGTGCTCAAGAAGGAGCTACGGCAGATGCAGCGCGCCGGTCAGGGCTGAGCCGGATCAGCTGAAGCGATGCATATGGGGCTGTCCGCCTGGCGCGGACCAGCAGAGAAGACTCCAGCCACGTGATCCGGGCCAAGTCTCGGAGCAATCGGCGGGTTCGACTCGGCGTGGCAATCACCTTGTTGCTGGTGGCCCTAGTCGCTTCGGCGATCATCGGCTGGTCGACGGGACTCACCACGTGGTACTCGCGAGCTCTCTTTGTCGGTACTGGACTCGCGCTCGTGCTTCCTGCGGTGTGGGTGCTGGGGTCCCGTCCTCCAGGATGGATCTGGGCCACCGTGCCGGGCATCTCCCTGATCCTGGCGGTCATCTTTGTCGGTCAGGCGGCTCTCGACCGGGATAACTCAGCCGCGACCGGCTGGCTCGGAGTTGGACTGTTCTTCGCCGTCCACTCGTCCTGTGCCGTCATTGCCTGCGTCTGGGCATGGCGCATGGCCGCGGCTCCGCCGGACCTGCGTGCCAAGGGAGCTGAGGCGTTGCGGCTGCTGAGTGTGCCCCTCGTGCTCGCGGTCATTCTGGCAGTGTTGCCCGATGCGCTGGGCGACGAGTTGTTCGCCCCGCTCCTATCCCTGTTGGTTGTCAGCTCGCTCGTGATTGTCCTCGGCTCGGGGTACACGAACGCCGTGTCCGCTCGCGAGGAGTGGCGAAAGAGGGAGTCGTCGTCCGCGACATCGTC
>Ga0136617_10002659_pt1 | contig 15900 bp, 13 predicted proteins | sample AntDrymUQ3222106_2_FD_129672 | JGI IMG/M metagenome (GOLD analysis project Ga0136617, IMG submission 129672) | Polar desert sand microbial communities from Dry Valleys, Antarctica - metaG UQ322 (21.06) | ecosystem: Environmental > Terrestrial > Soil > Desert | place: Antarctica: Dry Valley...
GAGTACGCCGACCACGGGCTGACCGCCGACGACCTCGGACCCGACCCGGTGGCGGCGTTTCGACGTTGGCTCGACGCGGCGGGAGCCGCCGGGCTGTACGAGCCGAACGCCATGGTCGTCTCGACCGTCGGGGCCGACGCTGCACCTTCGTCGCGGATGGTGCTGCTCAAGGGGGTCGACGACCGCGGGTTCGCCTTCTACACCAACCGCGACTCCCGGAAGGGGCGCGAGCTCGCGGCCAACCCCCGCTGCGCGGTGCTGGTGCCGTGGCATCCCATCGAGCGACAAGTGCGGATCGACGGCGTCGCCGAGCCCGTCACCGACGACGAGGCCGACGCCTACTTCTCCTCGCGGCCGCGAGGGTCCCAGCTCGGCGCCTGGGCGTCTCCGCAGTCGCAGCCCGTCGACGGCCGCGCCGAGCTCGAGGCGCGCTACCAGGAGCACCGCGAGCGCTTCGCCGACAACGAGACCGTGCCGCGCCCACCGCAGTGGAGTGGGTATCGGATCCGTCCGGACCGGATCGAGTTCTGGCAGGGTCGGCCGGGCCGGATGCACGACCGGATCGTGTTCGAGCGCTCGGGTGACGACTGGCAGGTCGGTCGACTCGCGCCCTGACGGCGCCGCGGGTGGACAATGACCGACGTCAGACCACAACGGCAACACGTCGCCGGGAGTGGCGAGCAGCAATGGAGTCCCCGCATGGTCGAGATCCACCACGGTCTCGAAGTCGTTGTTGCCTTCGAGACCGTGATCGACCGAGCCGACACCATCACCGAGCGGTTCATGCGCCGCTGGCGAGGCGAACCGCGCGCGTGGTGGCGTCGACAGGTGCCGACGCCGGGCACTTGGGCACGATAGGAAAGTTGGCACCCGTACGGCAGTGTGTCCACGAGTGTCCCCCAGTGTCCCCCCCCCGCTCCCTCACGAGAGGCATGACGAAGCGATGCCCCACATCCCCGATCTGACGATCCCCGCCGGCCTGCTGCCGGCAGACGGCCGCTTCGGCGCAGGTCCGAGCAAGGTGCGCGTGGAGGCACTGGACGCGCTCGCCGCTACCGGAAAGGGCCTGCTCGGGACGTCGCACCGGCAGGCACCGGTCCGAAACCTGGTGGCGCGGGCACAAGAGGGGTTGGCCCAGCTGTTCGCGCTGCCCGACGGTTACGAGGTGGTGCTCGGCAACGGCGGCGCCACCGCCTTCTGGGACCTCGCGACGTTCGCCCTCATCGAGCAACGCAGCCAACACCTGTCGTTCGGCGAGTTCTCGGCCAAGTTCGTGACTGCGGTCGCGGCCACGCCGCACCTCGCCGAGCCACGTGTGCTGAAGGCTGAGCCCGGCACGCGGTCGGAACCTGTCGCCGAGAGCGGCATCGACGTCTACGCATGGGCGCACAACGAGACCTCGACCGGCGTGATGGCACCGGTGCATCGCGTCAAGGGTGCCGACGACGGCGCCCTGGTGCTGATCGACGCGACCTCCGGCGCGGGCGGCCTGCCGATCAACCTGACGGAAAGCGACGTGTACTACTTCGCGCCGCAGAAGTGCTTCGCCTCAGACGGTGGCCTGTGGATCGCGCTGATGTCGCCCGCAGCGTTGGAACGGGCGACCCGGATCAAGGAGTCGGGGCGTTGGATTCCGGCGTTCTTCGATCTCGTGACGGCCATCGACAACTCGCGGCTCAACCAGACGTACAACACGCCGTCACTGGCAACCCTGCTCCTGCTGGCCGAGCAGACCGACTGGCTGAACGGGCTCGGCGGGCTCGATGCCGTCGTCGCCCGCACGCGTGACTCGGCGTCGCGGTTGTACGGCTGGGCCGACGCATCGAGGTACGCGTCGCCGTTCGTGAAGGACCCGGACGACCGCTCGCTCGTCGTTGGGACGATCGACTTCTCCGAGGACATCGACGCGGCGACTCTCGCCGCGGTGCTCCGCGCGAACGGTGTCGTCGATACCGAGCCGTACCGCAAGCTCGGCCGCAACCAGATCCGGGTGTCGATGTATCCCGCTGTCGACCCTGCTGACGTCGAGGCGCTGACCGCCTGCGTGGACTGGGTGGTCGACAACCTCTGAGCAGGCGGGCGAGTGCCAACTTGCCGTGGCGTCCTGCAAAGGGGCGCTGCAGCGACCAGCGTGCCGGACGCAACGACGCGGTCAGGACGAGAACGCTTCGCGCAACGCCGGTAGGAGGTCGGACTCCGCGACCTCGAGGAACTCCTGCTGACCCTCGTCGCCGATCTGGACGAGCGCGACGTCGGTGAACCCCGCATCGACGTACGGCCGAACCGCCTCGACGATGCCCTCGACGTCCGGTCCGCAGGGAATCGACTCGGCGACGTCCTCGGGCCTTACGAACTGGGTCGCCCCGGCGAACCCGGCTGTGCCCGGCAGCTCGGCATTCACCTTCCACCCGCCTCCGAACCAGCGGAACTGCGCATGGGCCTTCTCGACCGCCGCGTCGCGGTCTCGACCCCACGAGATCGGCAGCTGTCCGATCTTACGCGAGTTCCCCCGCCCGACCGCGGCCGCGGCCGCGTCCCACTGCTCCACCAGCGAGGCCTCGGGCTCGACCGCGACCAGGTGGTCGGCCAACGGCGCGAACGCCTCGATCGACTGCTTGCCTGAGACCGCGACCCCGATCGGTACGCGGCTCGCGGGCAGATCCCAGACCTTCGCGGAGTCGACGCGGTAGTGGCTGCCGACGAAGTCGACGTACCCGCCGTCGAAGAGATCCGAGATGATCTGCAACGCCTCGACCAACATCTCATGCCTCACGTTCACTGGCGGCCACCCCGCCCCGACGACGTGCTCGTTGAGGTTCTCGCCGGATCCGAGCCCGAGCGTGAAGCGTCCGTCGGACAAGATGCCGATCGTCGCGGCTTTCTGCGCGACCACAGCCGGGTGGTAGCGCATCATTGGAGCGGAGTTTCGCGTTTCAGCCGGTTCCGTACGGCGTGAGCAGCTGGTCGACCGGGGCGTGGTCATCGGTCAACACGGCCGCATCGCCGCACCAGGCATCGAGCGCGTCACCCGTGATGACCTCCCAGCCGATCCCGAGATCGTCGATCCGATCGCTCAGGGCTCGGGTGTCGATGGGCCGGTCAGCGGCGACGGCGACCAGGTTGCCACCGCCTTCTCGCGCCAGCGACTCGGGCTCCGCGGCCAGCGCCACGTAGTCGAAAACGGCGGCCAGCGTCACCACTTCCGCCCGCGCGAACGCCAGCGGCGGGTGGTCGATCAGGTTGGCGGCGTACACACCGTCCTCGTTTAGCACGCGGCGTACCGAGGCCACCGTCTCGCGGGTCGTCAAGTGCCACGGCACGCTGACGCCGCCGAACGCGTCGCCGACCACGAGATCACGGCTGTCGTCGTCGAGCCGGTCCAGACCGAGCCGACCGTCCTCGACCCGGACCTCGATGCCGTCGCCGACCTCGAGACCGAGCTCCTCCAGGTCGATCTCGACGACGCCGGGGTCGATCTCCGACACCAGGCTCGACGTTCCGGGGCGCACCGCATCCAGATAGCGCGGCAGCGTGAGGCCGCCACCGCCGAGGTGGTAGGCGCGCAATGGTTCGCCGGCCGGGTACGCCGTCGCCACCGTCGCGGCAATAGTCTGCACGTAGTCGAACTCGAGATACGTCGGGTCGTCGAGGTCGACGTATGAGTGCCGAACGCCGTCCAGGACGAGCACGCGCCCCGACGGTCGATCGGGGTCGGTCTGCACCGACGCGCAGTGGTACGTCGTCTCGGCGTCGCAGCCGCCCGGCGCGACGACCGCGCCAAGCCCTCCGAGCACGACCACGGCGGCCGGCGCCGCGGCGGCACGCCAGCCGCGGATCCGCATATCGACCAGGGCTGCCGCCACCACGAGCACGATCCCCAACCCGACCAAGATCGTGCTCACCCGGACCGACGAGACCAGCACGAACCCGGTCAGCACGGTCCCGAAGATGGCACCGGTCGTCCCGACTCCTGAAAGCCGCCCGACCACGGTGCCGGTCTCGTCCAGGTTGTTGAGCTGCAACTTGGTCACCATCGGGCTGACGGCTGACAGCAACGCACCCGGCACGAAGATCGCGAGGATGGCCGCCAGCAAGGTCAGACCTGCGTCGCCGCTGGCCCCGGCCCCTCGCACCGCGACGGGCGTCAGCGCCACGGCAGCGCCAGAGATGCCCAGCAACGGACCCAACGCCCGGCGCGGCGGCACCGTGTCGGCGGCCCGCCCCCCAGCCCACGACCCCACGGCGATCGCGGTCAGGGCGATGCCGATGACCAACGTGCTCGTCTCCAAGGTGAGCCCGAAGTAGGGCGCCAGCAGGCGCAGGGCCACGATCTCGACGACGAGCACGGCGGCAGCGGCGCCGAACACCAGCGCCGCGGCGGCAACCGCGGACAGCGCCGCGCCATGAGCCTTGTCGGGGGAATCCTTGTCGGCGGAATCCTTGTCGGCGGAATCCTCGGCGTGGTCATGATTCATCGAGACGATCCTGTCACCGCCGATCACGGCGGCGGAGCGTGAGCGCGACCGCCACGAGAAGCACGAGTCCGCCACCCGCAGTCAGCAACACCACCTGGGCGACCCGGGAACCTACGGACGAGCGGTCGGACTCCTCGGCTCCGTCAGCCGACTCCGGCTCCGGGTCGCGCTGGGGGCTGGCGGGGTCGGCACGCGCCGGCAGGCGGATCGACACGACCGGCGATCGCTCACCCTCGGTGCCGACCCAGATCACGTCGCCGCCCGCCGGTGCCGTGATCGACTCCCCCTGCTGCATCCGAGGCAGCGGATACGAATCGAGAGTCTCGAGGTCGGGGAAGGAGTAGACCACTGCCGCCACGTACGTCCGGATCGCCACCCGGTCACCGGGAGGCAGCACGGCCGCATCCGTGGCAAGGGGGGGCGCATCGGCGATCGGCTTCAGCACTGCCTGGTCCCTGCTGAACACCTGGGGTGGGCTGACGTACACGGAGGCTCCCACGAGCTCCTTGCTCACGACGTACAGCCGACCCGACGAGACGTCGTACCACGCACCCTCGGCGTCCCGCGGTCCGTCGGCGTACCGCAACGCGACCGCGGAGACACCTGCGGCAGGCACCGTCACGTCACCGCGTCCGGGCTGCTCGAACTGGTAGGCCGTCACCGACGACCGAGCGGCGGCGTTGTCCCCGATGTCAGCGAACACCAGGGTTCCGTCATCGCCACCAGCGAGTGCCTCGACGTCGACCGCCTCGACGCCCTCGAGCGTCGCGCGGCCCACGACGCGCCCGTCACCGCTGTCCAGGACGTACACGACCGAGCCGTCGCCAGAGTCGTTGGTCGTGTAGACGAGGGAGGGATCACCCGTGCTGACGAACAAGGAGCTCGACTCGGTGATCTCGGGACTGACGATGCGGAACACGCGCTCGCGGCGCTGGCCCTGCTCATCGGCAGGTACACCTGGCGCGAGAGCGCCCGCCAACAGGCTCACGAGCGCGCCGACCCACAGGCCGGCCCGCCCTCTGCCTCTCACGACGGGGTGCTCGCCGGGCGCAGCGCCGGATGCAGGTCGTCCAGGCGCCGCGCGAGCGCCGGCACGACCGACCACTCCCGCGTGAGCTGTTCGTACGCCTCCACGGTGGCTGGCTCGGGTTCGGCGCCGGTGTACACAGCCCTGATCACGGCGTTGCGCGGCGTATGCACCGAGTCGACGAACTCCATCACGTCGACGCGATACCCGAGCAGGCGCAGGATCGCAGCCCGCAACGCGTCGGTGAGCACGTCGGCGAACCGCTCGGACAAGATCCCGTGCCGTGTCACCAGTCGGTAAGGGCTCGGCGTCGCGTCGGAGCTGCCGGCAAGCTGGCGCTGTAGGTCGTGGTGGCAGCACGGTGCGGCGATGATCACCGGTGTCTGCCATCGCACAGCCCGAGCAAGCGCATCATCGGTGGCGGTATCGCAGGCGTGCAGGGCCAACACCAGGTCGGGCCGTGCCGCGACCTCGGCGTCGACGATCGTGCCCTCGACGAACGTCACGACGCCGGACAACCCGAGCGTGGCCGCGACGTCCTCGCCGTGCGCCCGCGCCTGGGCCAAGGTGTCGACCCCCGTGGCTCGCACCGCCATGCTGCGCGGCCCGGTCAGGTACCGCACGGCGGCGAAGGTGAGGTAGGCGTTGCCACACCCGAGGTCGACCACCTCGAGCCGGTCGGAGTCACCAGCCGGCGTCGGGATCACGGGGTCGAGGACGGCCAGCAGGTCCTGCACCTGGCGGAACTTCGCTCTCCGGCTCGGCAGAATGACGCCTTCGCTGCTGGTCATGCCCAGGGCCACGAACAGCGGGTCGTCTTCGTCCAACCACCGGCGCTTTTCACGGTCGTGCCCGCGATCCGGGCTCACCGGGACCGCACGCCGGCTGCGCTGCAGCAACCACCGGCCTTTCTTCGTCACCCTCAGCTGCACCGTCTCGGACGCCGTCTCGACGTGCCAGGCGTTGTAGGGCGTGGCGATCAGCGCCTCCAGCTCGGTCGGCACCCGGGACAGCTCGACGTTGCGGACGTGCGCCTGCCGTTCGTCGTACGACGTCACCTGCAGACGCCGCCCGGCCGCCAGGTCGACGTAGCGCAGCTCGATCCGCCGGTAGGGCACCTGCTCGTTGCGTCGACGACCGGACACGACGGCGCGCACGAACGTCGCGTCATCGAGCACCGCCGTACGAACGGCGACGACAGCAGCGTCTTCGTCGGAGGTCGCGGGGATAGGTCGAGCAGTGCTCTCCGTCATCGCAACGCGGCCACCACGACGACCACCAGCAGAGCCATCAGCGCCACCGGAATCAGCAGGCGTCGGTAGCGCGGATGCATGCGGCGAGGCTACCGGCTCACTGCGTGCACTCCACGAGCCGAGCGCGGAACTCCTGCACGGTGGTGGCGTCACCGGACACCGTGATGTCGTGGTCGCCGACTCTCCCCCACAACCACAAGAAGACGGCCATCGGCTCGCCGGCCACCGTCGCCTGGGCCTCCTCATGGGTGTCGTCGCGGACGGCAACTGAGGCAGCTGACAGGTCGCAGACCCAACGCCGACCGCCGGACTCGACAGACACCACAGCGTCAACCGGATGCTCAGTCGAGACGTGCGTTCCGTCACCAGGATCGACGAACACGTGCAGCAGCTCGTCGATCCCGTCGAGCGACTCGTCGGCGGGAATCTCCGTCGGGTCCCCGTGCGCCTGCTCGCCGTCGTAGCGGTGGACAGCGACCTCGAGGGCCATCCGCCTGATCCAGAACCTGATCGTCGTGTCGTGGCGCCAGAACGTCGTCGTCTGCTCGGACGGGTCGTGCCGGCTGAACTCTTCGAACAGGTCGGTCTTGGCCTGCCGGAGGAAGGCGATCTCTTCCTTGTCCTCGAACTCCGCAGGCGGCCACGGGTCCGGCCAGGCGTTGTCGGCCATCACCCGCACCTTGTGCTCGAAGACGCCCGCGACGTGCCAGAGGACCTCCGCCACGTCCCAGCCCTCCAGTGCCGGAACCGGCGCCTTCAGGCCGCGAGAACCCAGGTCAATCAGCTTCTCGGTGTCGTCGTCGATGAACTGGAGGTAGCGCTCGGCGCTCAGTGCAGCTGTCATCGGGCTAGCCTGACAGGGAGCACCGACAATGCGTGGGCAGCGGAGGCAGTGCCGCTCGGGACTGCCCGCCCATTCAGACCGCTGCCCGATCTTGTCGGAGGTGGATGTCGCCGACGTCGATGTCCTCAGCTCGGACGAGCCAGGCAGTCGCAGCGAGGACGGCCACCAGCGTCGCAGCTCCGCCGCCGATCAGGGTCCACCGTGCACCGAAGGTCTCGCCGACCCAGCCGACGACTGGCGCACCGAACGGCGTTCCGCCCATCAAGATCATCATGTACAGCGCCATCACGCGGCCCCGCAGTTCCGGCTCGACCGTCATCTGTACGACGGTCTGCAGCGAGTTCATCATCGTGAGGGACGTGATGCCCAGGAGCGGGAGGATGGCGGCGAAGGTCCAGAACGACGGCATCAGACCCGCGGCGATCTCCATGACGGCGAACGACGTCGGCGCGAGTACGAGCAGCAGCCGTCTCGGGTAGCCGCGCCGGGCCGCCAGCAGTGCGCCCAATAGTGCCCCGACCGCCATGATCGTGCCGAGCAGGCCGTACTCGGTCGCTCCCTTGTCGAAGACCGTGGTCGCCATCAGAGCGCTGGTCATCTGGAAGTTGAGACCGAACGTGCCGGCGAAGAAGGCCACGGTGAACACGAAGACAAGCAGCGGCTTGCTCCGGACATAGCGAATGCCGTCGCGCACCGCTCCCTTGGCCCGGGGGACGGGCACGGACGGGTCCAGGTCGGCGATGTCCATCCGGCGCAGGGACTGGATCACCGCGAGGTAGCTCACGGCGTTGAGGGCGATCACCGTGCCCGTGGCCTGGACACCGGAGCCGAGCGCGGAGATCAGCAGACCGGCGGCAGCAGGGCCGGCGATCCGCCCGATGTTGAACGACGCCGAGTTGAGCCCTACCGCGTTCGGCAGGTTGTCACGCCCGACCATCTCGACGACGAACGACTGACGCGCTGGGGTGTCGAACGCCGTCCCACACCCGAACAGGAAGGCCAGCACCCATACGTGCCACACCTCGACGGCGCCAGTGATGGCGAGCAGGCCCAAGATCCCCGCGGTGACCGCGAGGGATGCCTGGGTGGCTATGAGCAGACGGCGCTTGGAGTAGCGGTCGGCCAGCAGGCCGGCGAACGGCGTGACCAGGAGGAACGGCAGGAACTGCAGGCCAGTCGTGATCCCGAGCGCCGAGCCCGATGACGTCAGCTCCAGCACCAGCCAGTCCTGCGCGACCCGTTGCATCCAGGTGCCGGTGTTGCTGATGACACTGCCCGTCGAGTAGAGGCGGAAGTTGGGGACGGAGAGCGCTTGGAAGGTCGGGGTCATGCCTGCGACAACCGTTCTAGGATCGGCGCCGCCTCTCGGAGGACTCGTCGCTCGGATGGGGTCAACTCGCGAAGCCGGTGGTTGAGCCAGGCCTCCTTGCGACGCCGTGACTCAGCGATGACCGTGAGCCCGGCATCGGTCAGGCTGACGATGACCACCCGCCCGTCATCGGGGCGGGTGGCACGGGCGACGAGTTCCTTGGCCGTCAACTGGTTCACGGTGCGCGTCATCGACGGAGGCTGCACCTTCTCGAGGGCGGCCAGATCGCCGATCGTGAGTGGCCCCTGGCGCCACAGGGTGCCGAGCACCGCCATGTGGTTGGGCGAGAGGTCCTCGCTCGGATCCCGCTCGTTTCGAAGCCGACGCGACAGCCGCATGACCGAGACGCGTAGGGCGCTGGCCAGGCCGGCGTCGGTGCGCGCCATCTTGGCGACTTCGGTCGGTGTCACGATCTTTAGCCTAACTCATTAGCCAGGCTAACTAAAATTTATGAGACCGGGGCGTCGACCGGCAGGCGGATGTCTCAGGTGAGCCAGCGGCCGATCGGATCGATGGCGAAGTACACGACAAACATCGCAGCAACCACCCACAGCAATGGATGCACGGCCGCGGCCTTCCCTCGGGCGACCTTCAGCAGCACGTAGGCGAGGAAGCCGGCACCGATCCCGGCCGCGATCGAGTAGGTGAAGGGCATCACGATGATCGTCAGGAACGCAGGCAGGGCGATCTCGATGTCATCCCAATCGATCTCCTTGACCTGGCTCATCATCAAGAAGCCGACCACCACGAGGGCTGGAACAGCCGCCTCGTTGGGGATGACTGCGACCAGGGGCGCCAGGAAGGTGGTCAGCAAGAACAGCACACCCGTCACGACGCTCGCCAAGCCGGTACGTGCACCCTCCCCCACTCCGGCCGCCGACTCGATGTACGACGTGTTGCTGGAGACCGACGCTGCACCTCCGGCCGCCGCCGCCAGCGAGTCGACGATGAGGATGCGCTGAGTGTTCGGCGGGACGCCCTTCTCGTCCAGCAGGTCGGCCTCGGCCCCGATCGCCGTCATCGTGCCCATCGTGTCGAAGAAGTCCGCGAGCAGGAGCGTGAACACCAGCAGGACCGCGGTCACGACCCCGACGGACTCGAACGAGCCCAGCAGCGAGAAGTTGCCGACGAGCGAGAAGTCCGGCGTGTCGAGCAACGAGTCCGGCCAGGCCGGCACGTTGAGGTTCCAGCCTTTCGGGTTGATGGCCCCGTCGGCCCCGAACGTCGGCCCGACGTCCGCGACGGCTTCGACCACGATGGCCACCAGGGTCGTCACCACGATGGCGATGAGAAGAGCACCCTTGACGCGCCAGGCGTACAGCACCACGCTCAACGCGAGTCCGAACGCGAAGACCAGCACCGGCCATCCCGACAGCTGTCCGCCGATCCCGAGTTCGACCGGGACCGGCGGAGCGATCGTGCGTCGTACGACACCGGCATCCACCAGGCCGATCAACGCGATGAAGAGTCCGATGCCGACACTGATCGCGGCCTTCAGCTGTACCGGTACAGCTGTGAAGACCGCTTTGCGGAAACCGGTCAGGACGAGCAGCAGGATCACCAGGCCCTCGAGCACGACCAGTCCCATCGCGTCCGCCCAGCTCATCTGGGACGCGACACCGAAAGCCACGAAGGCGTTCAGGCCGAGACCGGTGGCCAGCGCCAACGGATAGTTGGCCACGACTCCCATCGCGATCGTGACGATCCCGGCGACCAGGGCGGTCGCGGCGGCGATCTGGGCGAAGTCGGCTGCCGGTCCGCCGGTGATGGAGTTGCCGTCTACGTCGAGGGCACTACCCAAGATGATGGGGTTGAGCACCACGATGTAGGCCATCGTGAAGAACGTGACCAGTCCACCTCGCACCTCACGACTGAGCGTCGAGCCCCGTGCGGTGATGGAGAAGAACCTGTCGATCCCGGACGCCTCACGCGCCGATTGCGATGCTCGCGTCGTGTTCACCGGCCACACAGTAGTGCTGTCGGCCGCATCGGCGGGAGGGCTCAGGCGGCGTACGCTGACGGGGTGACGTCGACGGAGGAGCCGAGCAACAGCGAGTCTGCGTCCACCACCCGCTCGCCTCGCCTGGCGCGTCCCCACCCGGTGGACCGGATGCGTGAGATCAACGCGATGCACGATCCCGACCCCTTTGGTGGTCGGCCCCCGATCGACTCGATCGAGATCCGTCAACGCACCTACGTGACGGCCATCGTCCAGCCCCTCGATGTCACGGGGGTGCGCACGATCGCCGTGGGGGCCGCGCTGTGGCTGATCGCCGGCATCGTCTTGCTGGTCAACTACTCCTGGCTGGAAGACACCGGCCGGACCTGGTGGCTGTGGAGCTGCGCAGCCGGTGTCGGCCTAGGCCTGATCGGTGTCGCGTACTGCCGTCGTCGGCTCCGGCGAATCGCACGGCAACCTGCTCGTGAGGTGGAGACCAGCCCGCTCGGGGCCGCGGGCCTGTAACCCTGCTCAGCGGGTGATCGGCTCGAGATCGCTTTCGATGAACGTGTCCCACGTCAAGGTGTCGAAGGCGTGCTCGGCTGACGTCGCGACCTCGCGGGAGGCTTCGTCGACGACGGACGAGTGCGCACCGCAGCCGTGCTCGAGGGCCACGACCAGGCCGTCGCTCGGCGAAGAGGCATTCGCGCAGGCACCGAAGACCTGGGCCAGCGGGCCGCCGATCCGGACCAGGAACCCGCACGAACCGCACCGCGCCGGCGCTGACTTCGCGATGGCTGCCTCAGGACCACCATCGCCGGAGTACCAGCGGTCCGCCGCGAGATCTCGTCCGTGCACCGACAGAACGAGTTCGCGCCCTAGGCCGATCTCACGCGCGACCTCACGCTGCTGACGCGCAGCCGCCTCGTCCAGCGCCTCGTCACCGGCGAGATAGCCTGGGACCAACCGGGTGTCGTCTACCGGACGCGGGTGCAGCTGACCCGGACCGAGGTCGTCCTTGGACAGCCGGTCCTTCCACGGCAGCCAGGTGGGCGCGACGAGCGCGTCCGCGCCCGGCACCAGCGCGACCTCGTTGACCGTGACGGTCTTCTGCCGCGGCGCCCGTACGACGGTCACGGTCCAGCGCCAGCCGACATAGCCGGCCTGGGTCGACGCGAAGGAATGGGTCACCACCCGGTCGGCGTCCGCGACAGCACCGAGGTGATCGCCGAAGTCGGTGTCGGCCACCTCCGCGGCGAGCGCCGCACGGGCTACGTCGACGGCCGCAGCCAGCGCCGGGTCGAGCTTGGGTGCTTTCGTCGAGGTCGTCGTCACCGCGCCAGTCTCGCCGATCCGGCCGGTCATACCAACTCTGCGGGCGTCGTACGTCCGCGAACAGCCCACTCCCGTCTTGGTCCGCGATGTCCCCCTCGCAAGGCAAGATGGTGCCGTGCACCCCGACGACGCGAGCGGACCGCCGCCGCAGCGGCCCCCGAGCCAGGGGAGACGGGGCCGGGGTGGGCCGGTGCAGCGTGGGCCGGCGCCGGGTGGACCCGCACCAGGTCCGAGACCGTCGAGGGGCACCGGTGAGCGGGGCCTAGGCGCGTCTCGGCCGGACTACGGTCAGGCTGGTCATCTGGCGGGCAGCCGTGGGCCGTCGGCCAGTGACCGCGCCCGCCGCGCCGCCGACTCCGGCAAACGGTTGGCCGCCTTCTCCGGCCGGGCCGCGACCGGCGCGGTCCGGGTGGCCCGGCGTGCTTCGCAGTCGGGAGGAGCCGGCGAGTCCGGGCTGTCGCGTCTGCTCGAGCTGAACGCCTTCAACGCTGCCGGGGACGCGGCCCTCGCGGTGTCGCTGGCCGGCACGTTGTTCTTCACCGTGCCGAGCGACGAGGCGCGGGGTCAGGTGGCGTTGTTCCTCGGTATCACCATGCTGCCGTTCGCGGTGGTCGCTCCGTTGGTCGGCCCGTTCCTGGACCGGTTCCGCCGCGGTCGCCGGTGGGCGATCGGAGTCACGTTCGCGTTGCGGGCGTTCGGTTGCTGGGCGCTGGCGGGCGCCGTGGCCAACGAGTCGCCGTGGCTGTTTCCCACCGCCTTGACCTGCCTGATCGCCTCCAAGGCGTACGGCGTCGCGCGAGCGGCGACCGTGCCACGGCTGCTGCCGCCAGGGCTGACCCTGGTCGCAGCGAACTCTCGCATCTCCATCGCCAGCATCGCGGGTGCCGCGATCATCGGCCCGATCGCGACGTTGTTCTCCCTGATCGGCGCCGAGTGGTCGCTGCGCTTCGCCGCGCTGGTGTACGCCGGCGGCGTCGTGCTCGCGATCTTGTTGCCGCCACGCGTCGACTCCTCCGAGGGCGAGGAGCAGGTTCCGCTGCGCGACGTGACCGCCGGTCGCCGCAGCGTGTTCATCCATCCGCTGGTGGTCACGGGTCTGCGTTCCAACGCCGGGCTACGGATGCTGTCGGGATTCCTCACCATGTTCATGGCGTTCCTGCTGCGCGAGGAACCGTTCGACGGCTGGGAGGGTCGGGAGACGTTGCTGCTCGGTCTCGTGATCGGGTCCGTCGGCCTCGGCAGCACCGTCGGCACCGCACTCGGGTCGCTGATCAAGGGCCGCAAGCCCGAGTCGATCGTCGTCCTCGTGCTGGTGGCCGACGTTGCGGCGGCGATCTACTGCGCGTTGTTCTTCGGGTTGCTGGCGGCGATGATCCTCGGTCTCGTCGCCGGGTTGAGCCAACAGCTGGGCAAGCTCAACCTCGATGCGCTGATCCAGCGCGAGGTGCCTGAGCACGTACGGACGAGCGTCTTCGCCCGGTCCGAGACGGTCCTGCAGCTGTCCTGGGTGGTTGGGGGTTTCGCCGGCGTGCTGATGCCGCTGATCCCGCGGCTCGGGCTGTTCGTGATCGCTGCGGTTCTGGTGGGCTGGCTCGTCGTGGTCTTGCGTGGTCTCGCGCAGGGGCGGCGGGTGGCGCGCCGCCGACAGACCGCCGACCCGGCCGTCTCTCCTGGTCAGCCCTGACCCGCAGTCACGACCGAGATCCGTTCGTCGAACGGCGCCCCACTGGTCGAACGACAGCTGCGTTGGTCGGGCCTGTCGCGACCACTCCCGGCCAGACAGCACGGTGGTCTCGACCAGCTCGGCCAGCGGGGAAGGGTCACTCGACCAGCGGCACTAGAGCTCGAGCTCGTCTGCGAGTGCGCGCAGCAACGTCGCGGACCGCTTGGCGCCGCGCTGGTCAGGGTGGCGCCCGTTCCGGTAGGTCCCTTCCAGCCCTTCCAGCAGTTTCATCAGGTCCTCGACGATCGCGACCATGTTGTCGGGTGACTTCCGGTTCGCCCGGGCCACCGACGGCGTGGGGTCCAGCACGGACACCTGGATGGCCTGGTCGCCCTTGCGTCCTTGGACGAGACCGAACTCGACCCGGGTGCCCGACTTCATTGCCGTCACCGTCGACGGCAACGCCTCCGAGCGCACAAAGACGTCACCACCTTCGTCGGTGGTGAGGAAGCCGAAGCCCTTCTCGGCGTCGTACCACTTGACCTTGCCTGTAGGCACTGCTCAACCTTCGAGACTGGGTCGAAGGTGCTGCTCGTCCTCGACCGTCGGACTCTGCGTCACGAATGCGTGGCAGAGCGTGGCTCTCGCGAGCCACGATCGAGCGTACAACCTTGGCGACGCGTCAACGGAACCGCTGCGGATCGGACAGGAGCTCGTTCATCGACCCCGAACGGAAGCCACTGGGATCGACGTCGGCTGCGGCGAAACCTGCCTCCAGCACAGCGACGACCACGGCCTCGCTTGCTTCGGCGCCGGCGTCGTCCAGCCGGGTCAGCAGGTCACGGTCGGCCTCGATCCGCGCGGCCTCGCCGAGGTCACGGACCCGCAGGTCCCACACCGTGAGCCCGTACGTCGTGAGAACCCGCCGCACGGCCACCTCCGCGCGCTCGATCCGAGCCAACCGCCACGACGTCACCTCGACCCCGAAGGCAACCCGGGACGACAGGCAGGCTGCCGCCGGCTTGTCCGCGGTGACCAGACCCCAGCGCCGGGACGCGGCGCGGACTTGGCTCTTGGTCAGCCCGGCATCGAGCAGAGGCGTCTGCGCACCGCGGTCCGCAGCCGCGGCGATGCCTGGCCTGAACCCGGCGCGAGCATCGTCGGCGTTGGTGCCCGTCAAGACCGCGGCTTCGGCCGCGGCCATCGAGGGGTCTGCCGCCAACGCGTTGAGCACGTCGACGAGTTCGGCCTTGCAGTGCGCGCAGCGGTCACCGTCGTTGGCGCGGTAGCCGGCTCGGGACAGCTCATGGGTCTCGGGCGTGATGTGCCGGACGCCGAGCGACGCCGCGAACTCGCGCGCGCCCGCCAGCTCCGCCGCAGGCAGTGACGCCGAGACAGCCGTGGCCGCGACTACGTGGTCCGGGCCAATTACTCTCGTGGCCGCGGCCAGCAGGAAGGCAGAGTCCGCCCCGCCGCTGAACGCCACGACCACCCGGTCCCACCCACGCAGCCGTTCTTCCAGAACCGCAAGGCGTACGTCGAGCAGGTGCTCGCGCCACCAGCCGGGAAACTCCGTGAGGTCGGCCAGCACCGCGTCGGCACCCGACGCGGTCAGCTCGTGAGCGCTGCACGGCCCGGTCGCGACCGACACCGCGACGGCATCGGCCGCGCGCGCTCCGTCGATGTCGTGCACGTGGTCACCGACGTACACCGACGCGCCGTGCTCACGTAGCGCCGCTCCCTTCGCAGCTCCCCACAGGTCACCCACGACGACGTCGGCAGGCAGGCCGAGGTGGTCGACGTGCAGGCGTGCATGGGTCGCGTTCTTGGCCGTCACCACCAAGACGCTGCCACCGTCCGCGCGGACCGCGGCCATCGCTTCGTGGGCGCCGGGCAACGACAGCGTGGGCTCGATGGCAAAGCGGGCGTAGTGCTCGCGGTAACACGCCACCACGTCGGGAATGCCTTCCGGACCAACCCAGTACGCCGCCTCCA
>Ga0136617_10002660_pt1 | contig 15894 bp, 13 predicted proteins | sample AntDrymUQ3222106_2_FD_129672 | JGI IMG/M metagenome (GOLD analysis project Ga0136617, IMG submission 129672) | Polar desert sand microbial communities from Dry Valleys, Antarctica - metaG UQ322 (21.06) | ecosystem: Environmental > Terrestrial > Soil > Desert | place: Antarctica: Dry Valley...
CCGACCTCGACGACGACTTCGAACGCCGCCCCGGCCGCCGCGCCGAAGAAGAGCACCGCCAGCACGTCGTTCGCGACGAAGCCGCCGATCCAGGCGCCCAGGATCGCCGGCGCTCCGGCGACGAGGGTCAGGAGCGCGAGCCGCTGCCACGAGAGCGTCGCGCCCTCGTCCGCCGCCGGGGCCGCGATCCCAAGCCCCTCGGTGATGTTGTGAACCATGAAGCCGACGATCAGGAACGAGCCGAGCGTGAGCTGGCCGAAGGCGAACGACGTTCCGATCGCGAGTCCCTCGCCGAGGTTGTGGACGCCGATCCCGATCGCAACGAGCAGCGCGAGGGCGGCTCCACTCACGACACCGCCGCTCCCGGAGGCAGAGAAACGGGATGAGAGGAAGGTCATCGTCAGGTAGCTGAGAGCGACGCCAAGCAGTACGAGCCCCGGACCCCCGAAAGCGCCCGGCACCGCCGCCGTGAGCGCGAACGCCTCGAAGAGCGCCTCGACGCCGAGGAACGAGAGGAGGCCCGCGGTCAGGGCCATGAACGCCGTCAGCCACTCCTGTCGTACCCGTCGCAGCGACGGCAGCCAGAGCAGCCGAGCCCGACCGGAAGCACCCCCACCAAGAAGCCGATGATCGCGTAGCCGAGGACGGAGGAGCCCGTCAGGCCGGGTGTCTCGACCGCGGCCGGAATCTCCTCGATCGTCTCGATCCCGGTCGAGCTCGTGACGCCGACGGCGATCGGATCGTCCGCGACCCATTCGTAGGGGATCACGATCGTGCTGGACCGGAGGCGGCCGAGCGTTACCGAGCCGTCGACCTCGAACGGGACGATCGCGTCGTCGACGGTCACCGAGGCGATCGAGAGATCATCCGTCTGCGGATTCGTCACGCGGACACGGATTTCGCCCGGCTCGAACTGGACCCGGCGGACGTCGAACTCGTCGGCCTGCGGCGGGTTCTGCCCGATCAGGTCGACGAGGGACGAGCCGGCGGTGACGAACGCGCCGACCGCGATCGCGAGCAGCACGATCGGGAGGAGCGCCCACAGGCGCCAGCTCAGGTCGCCGCGGCCTTTCGCCGCGCGCGCCTCCATTAGGGGCCTGTCCGGAAAGTGAACCAGGGCGCCTGACAGACGCCACGCAGCGCGATGCGGCGTCCTCGGTCGCGCCGATATGCCTGCATATCGGCGCTCCCTGCGTCCTTGCCTCGCACCACGTGTCGCCTGTCATCCACCGTGACCACTTCCCGGACAGCCCCTAGTCGACCACGTTGAAAAAGCCCATCCAGCCGAGCTCGGTGAACTCGGAGACGTGGGCGTGGAACATGAACATGCCGAGGTTGTGGAAGTCGATCTCGATCACGCCGCGCTGTCCCTGGACCTGGCTGACCGTGTCCGTGTACTCAAAGAAATCGGTCGAGCCGGTCGGGTAGTAGCGGAAGAACTCGCCGTGGAGATGGAACGTGTTCAGGAGGTCGAACTCGGTCAGGTTCGCCAGATAGATCCGCACGGTCTGCGAGCGCTTGACGAGGATCGGGTACTTCGCGTAGTAGAAAGTGCGTCCGTTGACGGTGTAGAAGTTGTTCCCGCCATCCGCGTCGGTGTCGTAGCCGTTCATCACCATCACGAGCTCCTGCGCGGGCGCGCGCGGCTCCTTCGGATCGATGATGAAGGCGCCGTAGAGGCCCTTGTGGATGTGCTTCTTGAGCGGCGTCGAGTGGCAGTGGTAGAGCTGCATCCCAGCTGGCCGAGCGGGGAACTCGTAGGTGAACTCGCCGCCCGACGGGACGATCTCGAAGACGCCGTCCATGTTCGCTGGGTGGATCCCGTGGAAGTGGATCGTGTGCGGATGGGAGCCCTGGTTGATGAATCGCACCCGCAGGAGATCGTCCTCGGTCGCCCGGATCACCGGGCCGGGGATCGTGCCGTTGTAAGTCCACGCGGGAAAGAAGACGCCGGGCGCGATCTCGAGGTCCTTGTCGATGGCGCGGAGCGTGTACTGGCGGACGCGGCCGGGCTCGTGCGGCAGTGCGGGCGGCGGATAGAGGAGCGCGTCGAGATCGTTCGGCCCGCCGACGGCGGGCGCCTGCTCGCCGAGCATCGCGGCATGACCGAGCGAGCGATGGTTGTGGACGTGCCCCTGAAGCTGACGCTCGGCCGCGCTCGCATCTCCGTCGAGCGCGAGCTTCCCGAGGATCGGCGCGGCGACGAGTGGGGCGGCGCCGGCGAGCAGCCGGCCGCGAGACAATTTAGGCACGACTAAATCCTACTCGCGATTGTTAGTCATGTCTAACTTCTAACGCGAAACCGCCTCGGCGGCGAGCGTCCGACCCGCATCCGTCAGCTCGAGCGAGCCGATCCGCTCCACCACGAGGCCCCGCCGCTCTGCGCCGCGCACGATCCGCTCGGCGAAGGACGCATCCCAGCGCAGGTGCCCGTGCAGGTGCTCGACGCGGCTCTCGACCTCCGCCTCCGGCCTCCCCTCGTGATTCGCGAGGTGGATGGCGAGCATCGTCTGGGCGAACTCGAGCCGCTGCCGCGCCCGGCGACGAGCGGCCGCGACGAGCCCGCGCCCGGGCGCGAGCAGCCAACCGAGGACGAAGAAGACACCCGTCATCGACGCCATCGAGCCGGCGATCGAGGCGTCGAGCACATACGCGAGCCAGTAGCCGGCGATCCCGCTCGCGGCCCCGATCGCCGCGGCCAGGGCGAGCAGCCTCGGCAGGCTATCGGTGAGGAGATAGGCCGTCGCCGGCGGCGCGATCATCAGCGCGACGACGAGGATCGAGCCGACCGCGTCGAAGGCGCCGACCGCGGTCAGCGAGACGAGACTCATCAGCCCGTACTGGACGAGCGCAGGCGTGAACCCGAGCGCGACCGCGAGCGCGGGATCGAAGGTCGAGAGCTTCAGCTCCTTCCAGAAGACCGCTATCGCCGCCACGTTGAGCGCGAGGATCACGCTCATCACGACGAGCGAGACGGGCCCGAAGTCCCAGCCCCAAAAGACGAGCCGGTCGAACGGCGCGAACGCGAGCTCACCAAGCAGGACCGCGTCGATGTCGAGGTGGACGCCATCCGCATAGCGCGAGATCAGGATCACGCCGATCGAGAAGAGCGCGGGGAAGACGAGTCCGATCGCAGCGTCCTCGCGTACGAGTCCCGTGCGCTCGATCGTCGAGACGAGCACGACGGTGAAGAGGCCGACGATCGCCGCGCCGACGAGGAGGAGCGGGGAGGTGACATCGCCCGTGACGAAGAAGCCGAGCACGATCCCGAGCAGGATCGAGTGGCTGATCGCGTCGCTCACGAGCGCGAGTCGCCGTAGGACGAGGAACGTCCCTGGGAGTGCGCACGCGACCGCGACAACCACTGCGATGAGCTGGATCTCGATCTGGCCGGAGGTCACGAGGTCGCCCGTCCCGCCGCCTCGGCGCGGCCGCGATCGGTCAGCGCCCACTCGTCCCCGACTTGCCGCACGAGCCCCTGCTGCTCGAGCTCGGCGAGGCTCCGCTCGGCCCCGCCGGACATGACCGCGAGCACCGCCGCCGAGTGGGCGTGGGCGCCGTCGACGTGCTGCTGCTCGAGCGTCCAAAGATCCTCGAGCACCGCTGCGAGCCGCAGCCGGCGCCGGTCGCGACGGCCACGGGCTTCCCGCCAGAGCAGACCCCGGCGGGGAGCGAAGAGGAGGGAGACGAGCACGATCGCGCTGGCGCAGAGGACGATCGTCGGCCCGGTTGGCAGCCGCTCCGCCTCGGCCGAGACGACTGCGCCGATGACGCCGGCGCCGGCGCCGAAGAGCCCGGCGACGAGCGCCACGAGGCCGAGCCGGTCGGTCCACTGGCGTGCCGCCGCCGCCGGCGCGATCACCATCGCCGCCATCAGCACGACGCCGACGGTCTGGAGGCCGATCACGATCGCGGTCACGAGCAGCGAGGTCAGGAGCACGTCGAGCGCTCGCATCGGGAAACCGAGGCTCTGGCCGAAGTCCGGGTCGAAGGAGAGAAGCTTCAGCTCCTTCCAGACGAGCAGCATCAGCGCGAGCGCCACGGCTCCGAGCACGGCCTGCGTGATCAGGTCCCGGCGCAGCAGGGCGGCCGCCTGACCGAAGAGGAAGCGATCGAGCCCCGCCTGGGTCGCGTCGGGCCGGCGCTGGATGAACGTCAGGAGGACGAGCCCGAAGCCGAAGAAGACGGAGAGCACGATCCCGAGCGCGCTGTCGTACTTGATCCGCGTCGTGCGCGTGACTCCCATCACGACGAGCGTCCCGACGAACCCTGCGAGGGCGGCGCCGACGACGAGCGCGAGCGGCGCCTTGCTGCCGGTGAGGAGGAAGGCGAGCGCGACACCCGGCAGCGCGGCGTGCGAGATCGCATCGCCGAGCAGGCTCTGGCGACGCAGGACGGCGAACGTCCCGAGCGCGCCGCTCGTGATCCCGAGCGCCGCCGAGCCGAGCGCGACGGTGCGCAGCGTGTAGTCCGAGAAGAGAGCTAAGCCGAGAAGCTCAGGCACCGTTGCGTCCGAAGAGCGCCGCTCTGCCTCCATACGTACGGCGCAGGTTCTCCTCCGTGAAGACCTCGTCGACCGGGCCGCTCGCGATCCGCCGCACATTGAGCAACGTCACCTCGTCGAAGTACTCGGGCACGGTCTGGAGGTCGTGATGAACGGCCACGACGGTCTTCCCCTGCTCGCGCAGCGCCCGGAGCAGCTCGACGATCGCCTTCTCGGTCGTGGCGTCGACGCCCTGGAACGGCTCGTCCATGAAATAGACCTCCGCATGCTGGACGAGCGCCCGCGCGAGGAAGACGCGCTGCTGCTGGCCGCCCGAGAGCTGGCTGATCTGCCGGCCGGCGAGGTCGGACATCCCGACCTGCTCCAATGCCTGGCGCGCGGCCTCTCGATCAGCCTTCCCCGGCCGGCGCACCCAGCCGATCCGCCCGTAGCGCCCCATCAGAACGACGTCGAGCACGCTCGTCGGAAAGTCCCAGTCGACGCTGCCTCGCTGCGGCACGTAGGCGACGAGGCTCCGCTGGTCAGCGTAGGGCCGGCCATGGACGAGGGCCTGCCCCGCGGCCGGCTTGACGAGCCCGAGAACCGCTCGGATCAGGGTCGTCTTGCCGGCGCCGTTCGGCCCCACGATCGCCATCAGGACTCCTTTGCGCACCTCGAGATCGACATCCCAGAGGACGGGCTTCTCCCCGTAGGCGACGGTCATGTCGGTGACCTCGATCGCCGGCTTCGGCTCGGTCGTCGAGCTCATCCGAGCAGCCCCGCGACGATCGTGTCGACGTTGTGCCGCACCATCCCGATGTAGGTGCCTTCCGGCGTTCCCGGGCTGCCCATCGCGTCGGAGAAGAGGGAGCCGCCGATGCGGACCTCCCAACCCCGGCTGCGGACAGCCTCCTGCACCGCCTCGATCGTGCGAGGCGAGACCGACGACTCGACGAAGACGGCCGGGATCCTGCGCTCGGCGATGAAGCGCGCGAGCGACTGGACGTCGCCGGCGCCCGCCTCGGCCGCGGTCGAGATCCCCTGGAGACCGCGCACCTCGAAGCCGTAGGCGCCGCCGAAGTAGTTGAAGGCGTCGTGGGCGGTGATGATCACTCGCTGCCTCGCCGGGACGCGGCGGGACTGCTCCGCGACGTAGCGGTCGAGCGACTCGAGCTCGGCGAGGTACGCGCTCGCGTTTCGGCGGTACAGCGCAGCGCTGCCGGGATCGAGGGCGGCGAGTCGATCGCGGATCTGCTCGATGGCGTAGGCCCAGAGCTCCACGTCGAACCAGACGTGGGGGTCGAACTGGCCTTCGAACTGCGCCGGCGTCAGCAACCGGTCGCGCGGGATCGCATCGGTGACGGCCTGCGTCGCCCGCTGGTCGGCGATCCGCTCGAGGACGTCCGCCATCTTCGCCTCGAGGTGGAGCCCGCCGAAGAAGATCACGTCCGAGCGCTCGAGCCGCCGCAGGTCGCCCTCGCTCGCCTTGTAGAGGTGCGGGTCGACACCCGGGCCCATCAGTCCCTCGACCTCGACCCGCTCGCCGCCGACCCGCTCGACGGCGTCGCCGATCATCCCGATCGTCGTCACGACCTGGATTGTCTCGCCGTCGAGCGCACGTTGCTCGCGCACCTCCACCGGGCCGCAGCCGGCAACGAGGAGGAGCAAGAGGGGAAGCGCCCACCAAAGTTTAGACATGGCTAAACCGTAGCCTGGATCCGGCGCGGCCGAGCGACACCCGGCATATGGTTCGCGCATGGCCGGCCCGCTCTCGAACTCGGATGAGCCAACGGCGTCTCTGAAGCCGGCGCGCACGCTGGGGGCTCGCCAGGTCCGCGCGCTCGCGCACCCGTTGCGGATGAGGATGCTCGACTCCCTGCGCGACGGCCCGGCGACGGCGTCGATGTTGGCGCGCGATCTCGGCGAGTCGAGCGGCGCCACGAGTTATCACCTCCGCGCCCTCGAGGCGGCGGAGCTCGTGCTCGAGGATCTCAGCCGTCGCAAGGGCCGCGAGCGCTTCTGGATGCGGAACCCCGCGCGCTCGGGAATGATCTCGAGCGTTCCCGCCGACGACGCCGAGTACGGCGCCGCTCTCGCCCAGCTCGAGAGCGTGATCCTCTCCCGCGACGAGGAGGCGCTGAACCGGTACTTCCCTGTGCGGGAGCGCTACAGCGAGGACTGGCAGGAGACCGCGTTTATCGGAGGCTGGCTCGCCTACGCTACCCGCGAGGAGATCGAGGAGCTCTCCGCACACGTCGTCGAGTGGCTGCACGCCCGCCGCCGCCCGGGGACGGAGCGGCCGAAGGATGCGGTTCTGACCTACGTCACCTACCGCGCGATGCCGCAGCAGCCGCCGGAGGCTCAGGGAAGCGGCACGTAGCCGAACTCGGGCTTGGCGCCGAGCTGGCGGACGTCGCTCGACGCCGGGTCGAGCTCGTTTGGCGAGAACGTCGGCTCGATCGTCACCTCGACGCGGAACGGCACCGTCGCCCGGATCAGGAGCTCGGGCGGGCCGAGCACCTTGCACTGGTGAAGGACTGCTCGGCGCTCGCGGAGGACACGGCCGATCGCAGGCTGCTTCTTTGGCCCGACGACGACCGTTCCGACCCTGACGACGACGTTGCCGGGCTTGTCGGGCCCGCACGAGGCGACGCGCGAGAGAACGACCTTGGCGTAGCCCCTTGGATCCGCGGACGTGGCGAACTGGTTGAAGGCCGCGGTCGCGCCCATCCAGCCGTCTCCCGTGACCCCGGCGCGCGATGAGGTCAGGCGCAGCGGCCCGTCGAGGCGGTAGAGCTGGAGTGACCCGTGCGGCTCGCCGACTTTCGTGCCGACGAGGTCGGCGTCGTTCTCCGCGACCACCCAGCGAAAGCCGGGATCGGGCGAGAGGCTGCCGTCGGCACTGCCGAGATTCGGCGTCAGCGTCGGCCCTGGGCCAGGCGCCGAGCCGTCGAGGCTCCAGACCTGCTTCAGGGAGCGGTTCCAGAATTCGAGCAGGTGGATCCCGTTCGCGTCGTCGACCGCGTCGCCGAGGAAGAGCGCCGGCTCCCCTCCCGTCGCCCGGTCGAGCCAGTCCACCGGCTGCGGGGCGTTCTCGTAGAGGCGCCGCGCGAAGTCGTTCTGGCCCTCGGCCGCGTAGATCTCGGCGGTCACATTCCAGCCGACGACGAGTGCGCCGGCGACCGCCGCGAGGACAGCGGCGCGGCGACCACGGACGAGGCTGCGGGCCACGAGCAGGGCGACGGAGAGGACGAGCACGACGATGAGCCCCTGCTCGATCCGCTCCCCCTCCCAGCGCCAGACCCGGTTCGGGAGCGCGGCGATTGCGAGGCCGGGCGCGTCGTAGTAGGGGTACTTGTCGAGCTCGTACGGCGTCGTCAGGAGAACGTAGAGCGCGACCACCGCGGCAACGGCGAGCGCGACGAACCGCCTGCCCGGCCGCTCGAGCAGCAGAGCCGTGCCGGCGAAGAGGAGCGGCGCGACGTAGATCAGGTTCCGCTCCACGGTCACGGTTCCGAACTCCGTCGAGATGTAGGCCGCCTTCACGGCCGTGTAGAGGCCAAAGGTGAAAAAGGCCGCAAGCGAGGTGAGGGCGAACGCCCGCACGTTGCGATCCGGATCGCGCCCTCGCGTCAGCGCCGCGGCGAGCCCCGCGACGAACGGGAGCACGCCGATCCCGATCACGAGCGCGCCGAGCGCCCGCAACCCGTAGTCGAACATCCGGTCCTTGTAGAAGCCGGTCGAGCGATACCACTCCTCCGACCGGTGGCCGAGGAAGGCGCTGAGCGCGAGCGCCGCTCCGAGGCCGAGGATCGCGAGCCCGATCCAGTCCCAGCGCGACCACGTTTCGCGCCGGCGGCGGAACGCGGGGTGTTGCCAGCCGGCGAGCGCGAGCGCAAGCCCGAAGACAGGGATCAGGATCGAAAGCTGGGCCCGAACGAGGAACGCCCCCGCGCAGACGATGGCCGCGAGCCCGATCGTCCAGCGGGTCGGGCGCGCGAGGGCGCGGGCGATCAGCCACAACGCTGCCGTCGCGACCGGGTAGGCGAGCGGCTCCTCGACGAGGAAGGGGGCATACGAGAGCGCGGGGATCGCCGCCGCCGCGACGGCCGCGCCGAGCGCCCAGGGCCTGGAGACGATCGTCCGCGCAAGCGCGTAGGCGGGGAAGATCGTCGCCGTCATCACGAGCACGCCGATAAACTTGGCCGCCTCGTAGGCGCTCGCGGTGTCGTCGATCCACCAGGCGGGGGCGACGAGGTAGGAGTAGAGCGTCTGAACGCCGTAGGGGGCACCGCGGCGCGCCGACTCGCCCGTCTCGGCGATCGAGCGCGAGATCTGGGCGAACTCGAGCTCGTCGGTGAAGATCGTGGGCGAGTTGTGGCGGCTCGCCTGCCACGCGTAGAGGCAGCAGAGGAGGATGTAGCCGAGCACGAGCGGCAGCGCTTCGAGGGCGCGATCGAGCGCCCGCCTACGTGCGGTCTCAGAGGCGGTCGTACCGGTCACTCCGCGAGCGCCTCGACCAGGCTGTTCGGCGCGGCCGTCGTGTCGCGGCGGACGAAGCGGCACGGGACACCCGCGCCGGTGCACGCGTCGAGGACGGGTTGGAGCCTCTCCACGGGCGCGTCCGGTATCGAGACGAGCACCTCGTCGAGGCCGGGCACGAAGCGCTCGGCGTCGTCGAGATCGCCGATCACGATCACGCCCTGGATCCGGCGGCGGCGCAGCTGCAGGTTGTCGTCGAGGAAGCCGATCACGCGTTCGCCGGCCGTCTCCTGGAGCTCGCGGGCGAGGCTCCGGCCCGAGCGGCCCGCGCCGACGATCAGAACGCGCCGCCCGCCACGATCGCGGAGCTGCGGCAGCGTCCGCAGGATGAGGCGCGACGCCGCGACAAGGACGAAGCACAGGAGTGCATCGACGACGAAGATCTCCCAGGGGAACTCCTTCAGCGGCCTCGTCGCCGCGAGCAGACCGAGCGCGACCGGCGCCGAGACGAACGTCGCGGCCGCGAGCGAGGCGAGGTCGCGCGCGCCCGCATAGCGCCAGATCCGCCGGTAGACAACGAACGCGACGAAGGCGACGTAGCGCGTGCCGAGCAGGATCGGCAGGGCTGCGACGAACACCTGCCGCTGGTACCCCGTACCGAGCCCATCGACGAAGAGGAGGTAGGCGACGCCGAACGAGGCGAGGATCGCGGCGAAGTCGGCGACCACCTCGACGAGCCTCCGCGTCTGGAGGAGCGCCGGCGAAGCGGTCGCGGCCTCCTCGCCCCGGCGGCTCCGCTCCTCGAGGTCGGCGAGCACGCTCGCAAACTGGACGAGCAGGACGAAGGTAAGGAGGACGCCGACGATCGTCACCCGCGGCTCGTCGAGGATGTTGTAGGCAACCCCGGTCGCCCCGATCGCGGTCGCGACCGCCGCCAGCAGCGCCACGGCCTTCGTCTCGGACATTCCGTAGTAGACGAGCCGGTGCGAGGTGTGGTCGCGGCCGCCGCGATGGATCGGCCGGCGCTCGAGCAGCCGGACGACCGTGACGAGCGTCGTGTCGAGGATCGGCACCGCGAGCACGAGGAGCGGCAGCAGGATCGTCGTTACGGTCGTCCCGGCCACCTTCCAGCTCGACGAGAGCGCCAGCGCGGCGAGCGCGAAGCCCAGCACCTGACTGCCCGAGTCGCCCATGAAGACCGCCGCGGGCCGCCCGGGTCGCAGGTTGAACGGGAGGAAACCGACGCACGCAAGGCCGAGCGCGAGGGCGAGCACGAGCACAACGCGGTTCGGGTGCTCGGTGACGGCGTCGAGCGCGTAGTAGGCGCAGGCGATCGCGGCGAGGGTCGCGGCGAGCCCGTCCATGTTGTCGAGCAGGTTGAACGCGTTCGTGATCCCGACGAGCCAGACGAGCGCGAGCGCCGTCGCGAGGATGTCGTTGTCGACGATCTCGACGGAGAGCCCGCTCGCGAGGACGATCGCCGCGGCGCCGAACTGGGCGCCGAGCTTCGCGATCGGACTGAGGTCGAAGAGATCATCGGCGAGGCCGGCGGCGAAGAGGAGGGCGGCGCCGGCGAGCACGCCGAGTAGCTCCGAGCTCGCGTCCACCGCCCCGACCGCCACCGCGAGCAGGATCCCGGCCGCGAAGCCGGCGAAGATCCCGACGCCGCCGAAGCTCGGGGTCGCCGACTCGTGCCAGCGCTCGCCCGAGGGAACTGCGACGAGCCGCCCGCCGACGGGAGAGCGAAGGAGCGTCCAGAGGACGAGGGCTGCGACGGGGAAGGCCGCGATCGCGACGGCGGCGCTCACAGGCGAAAAGGGTACGCCCGTGCTGTTAGGGCCGTATGTGCAGGCACGGCCCCTAGACTAAATGCCGCGTGTGACTACCTACCTCGATCTCTACCGCTACCGGGAGCTCTTCGGGAGCCTCTTCCGGCGCGACCTGCGCGCGAAGTACAAGGGCTCGGCGCTCGGGCTTGCGTGGACGCTCGCCCATCCCGTGGTGCTGATGCTCGTCTACCTGCTCGTCTTCAGCGTGCTCCTGAAGATCCAGACCGCCGACTACGAGCACTACTGGCTCTTCCTGCTCGCCGGACTGCCGATCTGGGTCTTCTTCGCGAGCTCGCTCCAGGCGGCCTCGCGGAGCCTCCTCGAGAACGCGAACCTGATCCGCAAGGTGCGCTTCCCGCGCCAGCTCGTGCCGCTCTCGATGGTGGCGACGCAGCTCGTCGGCTTCGCGGTGATGCTCGCGATTGTGGCTGCGCTTAGCCTGATCTACGTTCCGGCGGCGCGCGACACGGTCTGGCTTGCGATCCCGCTCGCCGCGCTCGCGATCTGCCTCGTCGCCGGTCTCTCGCTCGCGGTCGCGTCGCTGAACGCGCTCTACCGCGACGTCGAGCATCTCGTCGCCGCGCTCCTCTTGCCCTGGTTCTTCCTGACTCCGGTCCTCTACTCGCTCGAAGGGATCCCGGCCGTCAGCGACCACCCGCGCGTGGTCGACGTGCTCCACTGGGGGAACCCGCTCACCCCCGCGATCGAGGCGGTGCGCGATCCGCTCTTCTTCGGCACTGTTCCCTCGGCCGGCGACACGATCTATCTCGCCGTCTCGGCGGTGCTCGCGCTCGCGCTCGGCTCCTTCGTCTTCAGCCGTGTCGACGATCGCGTTGCGGTCGAAGTCTGAGACGGGTGAACTCACCGACCCTGTCGGTTTGCTGCATCACGCGCGGGCCGAGTCGCCGCGTCGCGCACCAACTCGGGCTCCTGCGAGCCGTCGCGGAGGAGATCGTCGTCGCCGTCGACGACCGGATCGATTCAACGCTGCTCGGACCGCTCGTCGAGGTCGCCGATGAGGTCGTGCTCTATCCGTACGAGGATCCCGTCGATCGGCCGGTCGGATGGGTGCACGCGCTCTGCCGCGGCGACTGGATTCTCTGGCTGGATGACGACGAGATCGTCTCGAGGAGTCTCCTGTCAGAGCTCGGGTCGTTGGTGCGGGCGCCCGACGTGACGCACTACTTCCTCACCCGGCGGTGGCTCTACCAGGACGTGCGCTCGGTTCTCGACGATGCGCCTTGGTACCCGGACTACCAGCTCCGGCTCGTCCGCAACGACCCCGCGCTCCTCTGGTTCCCCGGGATCACGCACTGGCCGATCGAGGCCCTCGGCCCGCACCGCTACGTGGAGGCGCCGATCTACCACACCGACCTCCTGCTCAATCCGCTCGAGCGCCGCCGCGAGAAGGCCAGTCGCTACGAGCGCGTGCTTCCCGGCAAGCGGGTCGCCGGCCTGCCGCTCAACCACGCCTACTACTTGCCGGAGGATCGGATCGGGATCGCACTTGCGTCCGTGCCCGATGAGGATGCTGCGCAGATCGAGGCGGCGCTCGCCGAGGATCCCTGGGGCGAGCCGGCATCTCCCCCGGACGGCCTCCGCCGCGCCACGCGGGCCGAGGTGGATCTGCACTGGCACGGGCGGCCTGCGACACCGGAGCTGTATCGCGCCTGCATGCGCCCGCTTCGAGATCGGCTCTCGCTCGCTGCCCGCGAGACCGCCGCGCTCGACGTCACGGTCGCGAACGAGGGCACGCACACCTGGCCGCCGGGAACGCTCGGATGGCCGCAGATTCGCGTCAGCTACCGCTGGCGAGGAGCGGACGGAAGCGTCGTCGTCGAGGACGGGCTGCGGACGCCGTTTCCACACGCGGTTCGCCCCGGCGAGACCGCGCGCGTCCCGGTCGACGTGACGGCGCCCGCGCGGCCCGGCTCCTACGTGCTCGAGCTCGACCTCTTGCATGAGCACGTGCGCTGGTTCGGCGCTCCGGTCACGCTGGGCGTGGAGGTCGCGCCGCAACCGCTCGTCCTGCTGGCCGGGGCCGATGAGGGGGCGCTCGCCGATCTCGCCGCCGCGGTCTGCGAGGCCGTCCCCGGAGTCGAGCCGGCCTACGTCGGCGCGGCGAACGGCAACGAGGGCTACCGCTCGGTGCCGGGCGCGCGCCGTTACGTGCTCGAAGGCGGCGGCACCTCGCGGCCGGCCATCCTCTGGCGCGCCGCGCGGCTGCTCGTGAACGCGCGGCGGCAGCGCCGAGGCGGTCGACCGACCGTCGCGGACGAGTTCCTCGAGCCGTTCGCGGAGGTCGGGCTCGTGCTCGACCTCGGCCGGCTGGAGGGACGACGCCAGCGCTTCCAGCACCGCGCCGCGATGCGGGCGGCCCGCACGCTCGGGATCCCGGTCGTCCAGGTCTCCGGCACCGAGGAGGCACTCGCGGCCGCCGGGAAGACGATGCCGCGGTGACGTCGGTGCTACCGGCCGAGCTTGCGGGCCGGCTCCGCGGCCGCACCGTCCTCATCACCGGCGGCCTCGGCTTCATCGGCTCCAACCTTGCCTTCGCGCTCGTCGATGCCGGCTGTGACGTCACGCTCGTCGACGCCCTCGTGTCCGGCCACGGCGGCAATCCGGCGAACGTCGAGGGTCTCGACGAGGTTCAGGTTGTTCGTGCCGATCTCCGCGACTCCGATCGGCTCGCGCCGCTCGTCGAGCGCGCCGAGCTCCTCTTCAACCTCGCCGGCCAGACGAGCCATCTCGACTCGATGGAGGATCCGTTCGGGGACCTCGAGCTCAACTGCGGGGCGCAGCTCGCGCTACTGGAGACCTGCCGGCGTCGTAACCCGGACGCGCGAATCGTCTTCGCCGGCACGCGCCAGGTGTACGGCCGTCCGCGGGCGCTGCCGGTCTCCGAGGAGCATCCCGTCGAGCCGGTCGACGTCAACGGGATCCACAAGCTCGCCGCGGAGTGGTACCACCTCCTCTACGGCCGCCTGTACGGTCCCACCGTCAGCGTCCTCCGGCTGACGAACACCTACGGCCCGCGGATGCGCGTCCGCGACGCCCGCCAGACGTTCCTCGGGATCTGGATCAAGCAGCTGCTGACGGGCGAGCGCGTCCAGATCTACGGGGACGGCTCGCAGCGGCGGGACTTCACCTACGTGGACGACGCCGTGCGGGCGCTCTGCCTCGCGGTCGTCGACGACGCGGTCGCGGGCGAGATCCTCAACGTCGGCTCGCGCGAGCCCGTCAGCCTGCTCGAGCTCGCGGAGCGGCTCGTCGTCCTTAACGGCGGCGGCGCGTACGACCTCGTCCCGTTCCCGCCCGACCGGCTCGCGATCGACATCGGCGACTACTTCGCGGACTCGTCCAAGCTCGAGCAGCGTCTCGGCTGGTCGCCCGAGGTCGAGCTCGACGACGGGCTCCGCCGGACGCTCGAGTACTTCCGCGTCCACGGCGAGCGCTACTGGGGCGGAGCGGAGTGACGGTTCCCTTCCTCGACCTGCGGCGGCAGAACGAGGAGTTGCGCGGTGAGCTCGACGCCGTCTACGCACGTGTGCTCAACAGCGGCGTCTTCCTCGGCGGGGCGGAGGTGAGCGCGTTCGAGGAGGAGCTCGCCGCCTGGTGCGGTGCGCGCGAGGCGGTCGCCGTCGCGTCGGGCACGGACGCCCTCGAGCTCGCGCTGCGCGCCGTCGGCGTCGGCGTCGAGCCCGGCGACGAGGTGATTACGGCGGCGAGCACGTGCGTTCCGACGGTCGCGGCGATCGTGGCCGCGGGCGGCACGCCGGTCCTCGCCGACATCGATCCCGTCACGTACACCCTCGATCTCGATTCGGTGCTGGAAGCCTGCCGCCCGCGCACGCGCGCACTCGTTCCCGTTCACCTCTACGGACAGTGCGCCGACCTCGGGCCGCTGCTCGAGCTCGCGCGCGACCGCGGTCTCGCGGTCGTGGACGACGCGGCGCAGGCGCACGGCGCGGAGCTCGGCGGCCGGCGCGTCGGCGGGCTCTGCGACGCAACCGCATTCAGCTTCTACCCGACGAAGAACCTGGGCGCCCTCGGGGACGGCGGCGCGGTCGTGACCGACGACGCGGGCGTTGCGGCCCGAGTCCGGCGGCTCCGGTCGTACGGCGAGGACGAGCGCTACCGCTCGATCGAGTTCGGCCGGAACAGCCGGCTCGACGCGCTTCAGGCGGCGGTGCTGCGCCTGAAGTTGCCGCGCCTCGAGGGCTGGAACGAGCGACGGCGCGAGCTGGCCGCAGGCTACGGCCGCCTGCTGGCGGAGTCCGAGCTCACGCTCCCCACGGAGGCGCCCGGCACCCGACACGCGTGGCATCTCTACGTCGTCCGGGCTCGCGAGCGCGAGCCCCTCCGGGCGGCGCTCGCGACGCGAGGGATCGAGACGCTCGTCCACTATCCTCGCGCCTTGCACGAGCATCCGGCATACGGCGCGCTCGCTCGGCCGGGTCTCGAGCGCAGCGAGGAGCTCGCGCGCGAGGCTTTGAGCTTGCCGCTCTACCCTCAGCTCGAGGACGACGAGGTCGACCGGGTCTGCGCGGCGCTCGACGAGGTGCTTGTGTGAGCCTCCGCTGGAAGCTGAAGTGGGTCGTCAAAGCGGTGACGCCGCCGATCCTCCTCCTGCTCGTCAAGGTGATCTCGATCAAGCTCGGCCTGCGGAGACCGGACGAGCAGCCGGAGCACCCGCCGCCTGCGCCCGAGCCGGACGCAGACGCGGAGTGGGAGTTCGTTCCCGAGGGTTGGGCCCGGACCGCGACCGATGCGAGCGTGAAGGGCTGGGACGTCGAGGCGGTCGCCGCCGCCTACCGCGAGAAGTGGCCGCGCTTCCTCCGGGCGATCGACGGCGCCCGACCGCTCGGCGTCTATCACGAGGTCGCCGCCGGCGACGAGGTCGAGGGCGAGGACGCGGCCGCGCACAACCTCGTGCTCAGCTTCGCCTACGTCGCCGCCCTCGCAGCGCACGGGAAGGAGCGGCTGACGTTCCTCGACTGGGGCGGTGGGCTGGGGCATTACGGCGCGATCGCGCGTGCCGTTCTGCCGGTCGAGGTCGACTATCACTGCCGCGAGGTCGCGCAGACCGTCGCCGTCGCG
>Ga0136617_10002661_pt1 | contig 15894 bp, 20 predicted proteins | sample AntDrymUQ3222106_2_FD_129672 | JGI IMG/M metagenome (GOLD analysis project Ga0136617, IMG submission 129672) | Polar desert sand microbial communities from Dry Valleys, Antarctica - metaG UQ322 (21.06) | ecosystem: Environmental > Terrestrial > Soil > Desert | place: Antarctica: Dry Valley...
CACCGTGACGACCGGGCTGGCCGAACGGGCCGCCCGAGCGGGGGTACGACGCGACGGCATCATCGTCGACCCCGGTCACGACTTGGGCAAGAACACCTGGCATTCCCTGGAGATCACCCGCCGGCTGAGCGAGCTCGTGGACACCGGCTGGCCGGTGCTCGTGGCGCTATCCAACAAGGACTTCGTCGGCGAGACCCTCGACCTGCCGGTCGACCAGCGGCTGACCGGGACGCTTGCCGCCACCGCCATCTGCGCCTGGCACGGAGCCCGGATCTTCCGGGTGCACCAGGTGGCACCAGCCCGCCAACTGCTTCACATGGTGGGCGCGATCAAGGGGGAGCGGCTGCCGTTGCGCGTGTTGCGCGGACTTGTCTGAAGATCAGTCGTGGTCGAGCTGGATGACGGTCTCCCTGCCTGGTGCCAGGAAACCCGCAAGTTCCGTGCCCTCGGCGTGGGTCGCTGCCGTGTACTCATCCGGTATCCGCACTGCCGGTTTGATCTGCAGGCTCACCCGGTCTCCCTGGCGGCGTAACGCCCACAGGGCGCTGACGAAGCCGTCGACGAGCAGGCTGCCGACGTGCCCGCCGGGGCCGCCCTGCAGGAGTTCGAAGCCCGCGGTGTCGGGGATGACCCGCGAGCGGTCGGCGTACCCGAGGGTGCTGTTGTCGTACTCCGGCAGGAACCGGACCGGTGCGGGGGTCTCGGGGTCGGGCAACGGCCCGTCCGGGACGTCGAGCAGCTGGGCGCCGTCCTCGGTGCTAAAGCGGCGTAGCCGGCTGCCGAGCCGGTCGGTCACCTCGCGGAGCTTGGTCAGCCCGCACCAGGCCTGAATGTCCATCACGCTGGCCGGCCCGAACGCGGTCAGGTAGCGCAGCACGAATTCCTCGACCGGCCGATCGTGGTGGAGTTCGGCACCGAGCCAGGACTCCACCAGCGCCCAGGCCGCCTGGCCGCTGCGGCCCCACAGCCCGCGCGGTGTCGGCTGCAGCACCGGAAGCAGGTACGTCGTGGCCATGCCGATCGGTTCGGCGTTCACGCCAGGAAAGCGCTCGGCCTGCAGCCGGCCGAGTTCCGCGCGGGTTCGGGGCCGCTCGGCCAGGAGCGCGCGACCGTGGTCGAGGATGTCCTGTACGTCGTACCCGCCGAGCTGCTTCGACCAGACGGTGCCGCCGAACGTTCGAGCGAGGACAGGGTGCAGGAGTGGTCGCATCGTCAGCGCATCCTCGGCGGTGACCAGATGGATGGTCGAGCGCATCAGCGGTATCCGCACGACGGCCCGGTCGTCGGTGTGGCGGGAGAGTTCGTCGGGGTCGAACGCTTCGAGCCGGTTCCACAGCGCTGTGTAGGGAACCGCCGGGACCTGCGCCTGGAGGCCCACTACGTGGTGCACCGCCTCCAGTACGGGCATCCGGACCCGGTGGAGCAGGAGCTGGCGGGCGAGCGTGGATCGGTTGAGCGCGCGCCGACTGAGAACCGGACCGACGTCACTCGACACGACGGAATCGTTGCACGCGGGACTGGTGCTAGAACCAACGTCCACTCGCGCGCATGTAACGGCTAGGCGACGCTGAGGACCGCCGGCGTCTACCCGGTGGCGTCACCGGTTCTGAGCAGGCGCAGCACCTCTGCGTGCAGCCGGCCGTTGCTGCACACCGCGCTGCCACCATCGGGCCCGGAGCGGCCGGCGAGGTCGGTGAACGTGCCGCCCGCCTCCCTGACGATCACCGCGACGGCGGCCAGATCCCACAGTGAGACCTCGGGCTCGCAGGAGACGTCCACCGCACCCTCGGCGACGAGCATGTGCGACCAGAAATCGCCGTACCCGCGGGTCCTCGAAACCTGCCGGGTGAGGTTCAGGAACCCGTCGAGGCGGCCCTGCTGCTCCCAGCCGGACAGGCTGGAGTAGGACAAGCTCGCGGCGGCGAGCCGGTCCACTGCAGAGACCCGACAGCGGCTGGCGGCGCTGAGGCTGCGGCCGGTCCAGGCGCCGGTGCCGGTCGCAGCCCACCATCGCCGTCCGAGCGCCGGCGCCGAGACCATGCCCACGACTGGCTCCGAGCCATCCATCAGCGCGATCAGCGTGGCCCACACCGGCACTCCGCGGACGAAGTTCCTGGTCCCGTCGATCGGGTCGAGGACCCATCGTCGCGGCCCGTGCCCGGTGCCGCCGGTCTCCTCGCCCAGGACCGCGTCGCGGCTGCGGGCCCGGGCCAGCGTGGACCGCAGCAGCTCCTCGGCTGCGCTGTCGGCGTCCGTCACCGGCGTCAGATCCGGTTTCGTCGTGACGGTCAGATCCGTGGCGGTGAAACGGCTCATCGTCAGCGAGTCCGCCTGGTCGGCCATGACGTGCGCCAGCCGCAGGTCCTCCTCGTACGTCGTCGCCACCAGCCGCACGTTACCGTCGGAGCCATGCAGGCGAGTGCACTCGTGGGGCTGCTGGCCGAACCGGAGCGGCTGCGTGTTGTGGCGGCGCTGGCATTGGGCGCTGCCAGGTTCGACGAGGTCGTCCGGGTCAGCGGTCTGCCGGCGCCCATCGTTGCCAAGGCGGTCCGCCGGCTGGAAGCCGCCGAACTGGTGTCCATTGTGGACGGTGTGCATGAACTGCGCGCCGAGCTGTTCAAGCAGGCAGCGCGGGAGGCTGCGCCGGGACCGGAGGACCTCGGTGTCGTCGATCCGGCGGAGGAGTCGGTCCTCCGGGCGTTCATCCGGGCCGGGCGGCTGACCCACTTCCCGACGGCGCACGGAAAGCTGGCGATCGTGCTGCGGCACATCGTTACGAGGTTCGAACCGGGCGTCCGCTACCCGGAGCGCGAGGTCAACGCGGTGCTGGCCGCCGTACACCCGGACTATGCGGCGCTGCGGCGCCACCTGGTCGACGAGGGCCTGCTCACCCGCGAGGCGGGCGTCTACTGGCGCACCGGCGGCTGGGTGGATGTGCTCGCCGAATGACCGTTCAGCACGGGGTGAGCGGGTCCGAGTCGGTGGCGGCCTAGGCCGACCGGGCGGTGAGCAGGCGGCGGAAGGATGCCAGCCGGCCGGGTGTGGCGTGCCCGGTAGCCACCCAGTCGTCGAGCGCGCAGCCGTCCGCCGCCGAAAGGTGCTCGCAGTTCGCCGGGCAGCCGAGCGCCCCTTCGGCGAGATCGGGGAACGCCGCCAGTACGTCGGAGGGCTGCACATGCGCCAGTCCGAACGACCGGATCCCTGGCGTGTCCACGATCCAGCTGTCGTCGTCCAGGGCCAGCATCACCGCCGAGCTGGAGGTGTGCCGACCCTTGCCGACGTCGCTGACCCGCCCGATGGCCCGATCGGCGTCGGGAACCAACGCGTTGACGAGCGTTGACTTCCCGACGCCGCTGTGCCCGACCAGGACGCTCAGCTGACCCTGCAACTGATCGCGCAACGTGTCGTACGGCAGATCCCGGCGGACGTTCACCGTGCGCAGACCCAGATCTGAGTACAGCGAAGTCAGCTCCGCTGGATCGGCCAGGTCGGACTTGGTCAGGCACAGCAGCGGATCCAGCCCGCCGACATAGGCGGCGACGAGGCAGCGGTCGATGAGGCCGGTGCGCGGCGGCGGGTTCGCCAGTGCGGTGACGATGACGAGCTGGTCGGCGTTGGCGACGATCACCCGCTCGTACGGGTCGGTGTCGTCCGCCGTACGCCGAAGCACCGACGTCCGGTCGGCTATCCGGACAATCCGGGCCAGGGCATCCGTTGCCCCGCTGGTGTCGCCCACGAGGGATACCCGGTCGCCGACCACGACGGACTTGCGGCCGAGTTCGCGCGCTCGCATGGCCGTCACGGTGTTGACCCCGACCCGGCAGGTGTAGCGGCCGCGGTCCACGGCGACAACGAAGCCGTCCGCCGCCTGCTCGTGGGCCGGCCGAGTCCGGGTCCTGGGACGGGATCCCTGCCGGGTCGGCCGGACCCGGACGTCGTCCTCGTCGAGGTCGCGACGTCGCGGACTCAGTGCGTCCCTCCGGCGAGCATCCGCTCCCACATCCCTGGAAAGTCCGGCAGCGTCTTCGTCGTCGTCGCGATGTCAACAACCTGTACGCCGTCGACCACGAGGCCGAGCACAGTAGCGGCGGTCGCGAGCCGGTGGTCGTCGTAGGTGTTGAACACCCCGCCGTGCAGCGGACTCGGCCAGATCACCAGGCCGTCCTCGGTCTCGCGGACCTGCCCGCCGAGTTTGTTCAGTTCGGTGGTCAGCGCGACCAGCCGGTCCGTCTCGTGCTGACGCAGATGGGCGATGCCGTGCAGTCGCGACGGTGCGGTGGCCAGGGCGCAGACGGCGGCGAGGACCGGCGCCAGCTCGCCCACGTCATGCAGGTCGGCATCCAGGCCTCCGATGGTGCCGGTTCCCTGCAGCACCAGCCCGCCGGCGTCCAGGCAGACGTGGGCGCCCATCCGGGTGAACAGCTCCGGCAACGCGGCACCGGCTTGGGTCGTCCGCACCGGCCAGGCCGGTATCCGCACGCGTCCGCCCGTCACCAGGGCTGCGGCGAGAAAGGCCGCCGCGTTGGACAGGTCCGGCTCGATGACCCACTCACGGGCCGCGGGTCGCCCTGGTTCCACTGCCCACACCGATCGGGTGGAGTCATCGACTGACACACCCGCTGCGCGCAGCATCTCCACGGTCATCCGGATGTGCGGTGCCGACGGCACCGGCGGCCCCGCATGCCGCACCCGAAGACCCTTGTCGAAGAGCGGGGCGGTGAGCAGCAGCGCAGTGAGGAACTGGGAGGACTGTGAGGAGTCGATCGTGACATCGCCGCCAGTCAGTCCACCAAGGCCGTTGACGGTGAACGGCAAGGCGTCGCGGCCACCGTCGTCGATCTGCGCTCCCAGAGCGCGCAGGGCCTCGATCAGCGCTCCGAGCGGACGGTCATGCGCCCGGTCGTCCCCGTCGAAGTGCACCGGGCCGTCGGCGAGAGCTGCGACGGCGGGAAGAAAGCGCATCACTGTCCCGGCATTGCCAACGTCCACAGTGGACGGTCCACTCAACCTGCCTGGCCGCACCGACCACAGGTCACCGGCGCGGTCGGTTGCCGAGCCCATGGCGGCCAGGCCGTCGGCCATGAGCACGGTGTCTCGGGCCTCGAGCGGGCGGCACAGAGATGAGGGGCCGTCGGCCAGCGCGGCCAGGACGAGAGCGCGATTCGTCATGGACTTGGAGCCGGGCAGCACCACGGTGGCATCCACAGGCACCGTCGCGACCGGCGCCGACCATACGTTCTCCACGCAACCAGTGTGCCCTGCCGGCTCGGCGCGTCCCGTTGCCGGCGATCATGACGTCTCGTGGTCCGGATCGCCCCATTTGCCTGGCTTGGCGTGCCCAAATCGTCATGATCGCGCCGGGTGGGGTCGGTCGGTGCCACCCGTTAACCTCCCCGGCGTGGACATGAACCGCTATCTCGCCCTCATCCGCGCCGACGCCGATGCGTTGACCGCTGCCGCCCGCGGCCGGCTCGAGGCGCCCGTGCCGTCCTGTCCCGGCTGGACGGTGGCCGACCTGGTCGACCATGTCGGGCACGTCTACCTGCACAAGATCGAGTCCATCCGGCAGCAGCAGAACCCGGAGCCATGGCCGCCACCGCCATTCGACGGCCACCCGATCGACTGGCTCGAGGCCGCCACCCGGGAGATGCTGACCGAGTTCACCGAGCGCGGCCCGGACGCCCCGTCGTACACCTGGCACGAGCCCGACCAGACTGTGGGTTTCTGGTATCGCCGGATGGCACAGGAGACGGCTGTGCATCGGGTCGACGCCGAGTTGGCGGTCGGGGCGGCCGGCCCGGTCGACAGCGAACTGGCGCTCGACGGGGTGGACGAACTGCTCGACGTGTTCTTCTCCGGCGACTGGTCCGACCTACCGAAGCCGGACCTCATCGGCCGGATCGGCCTGCGGGCGGCGGACCGGTCGTGGCTCGTGGTCCTGGAGCCCGAAGAGGTCAGGATCGAGCCGCTCGGCGACGACGGCGCGGATGCCGTGGTCACGGCTGAGCCGTCGGATCTGCTGTTGTGGCTCTGGGGTCGGTTGCCAACCGAGTCCGTGCGGATCGAGGGTGACGCCGCGGTGGTCGACCGGCTGCAGCAGCGGCTCACCGAGGTGACGGACTGACGGGTTCCGCGCGTGTGCGGTAGGTACGCGGCCTCGCGCAGCCCCGAGGACCTCATCGTCGAGTACGAGGCGGTCGACGGCACGGACGGTGCCCGGCTCCCGGCAGACTTCAACGTCGCCCCCACCGTGCCGGTTCACGCGGTCCGGACCCGAGTGCGCGACGGCGTACGGGAGTTGTCGGTGCTGCGCTGGGGGCTGGTGCCGTCCTGGGCCGAGGATGCCCGGATCGGTTCGCGGTTCATCAACGCCCGGGCCGAGACCCTCACCGCCAAGCCGGCGTACCGCAGTGCGTTCGCCCGCCGCCGTTGCCTCGTCCCGGCTGACGGCTGGTTCGAGTGGACCGTCCGAGTCGATCGTCCGGGCAAGCAGGCCTACTACATGACGCCGTACGACGGCGCCGGCGTGGCCTTCGCGGGCCTCTGGGAGGTCTGGGCGAGCGGGGCAGGGCGGCTGCTCACGTGCACGATCGTCACCACCGAGGCGATCGGACAGCTCACCGCGCTGCACGACCGGATGCCCCTGGTCCTGCCGGCGGACAGGCACGCTGCGTGGCTCGATCCCGAGCACCCCGACCCGCAATCCCTACTCGCGCCGCCGCCCGCTGAGTTCGTCGCGGGGCTGGAAGTGCGCCCGGTCGGACCGGAGGTCGGAAACGTCGCCAACACCGGCCCTGGACTTCTGCACCGGTACGACGAGCCAGCTGCGCAGACCCTGTTCTAGCGGCCGCTGTCGGCCCGGCCATGCGTCACACTCAGCCAGGTGGCCGACCGGGATCCGCCGACCGAGCAGCGCCTCATCGACACGGTGCGGGGGCCGGCGCGGTTGCACATCGACCGGTCCGATGAGCCGCACGGTTTGCTCATCCTGGGACACGGCGCCGGCGGCTCGGTCACCGCGCCCGACCTCGCGGCGTTGGCGGCTGCCGCCCCGCGGGCCGGCATCTCGGTGGTCCGCGTCGAGCAGCCCTACCGCGTCGCAGGGCGGCGCTCCCCGGCGCCGGCGGCGCAGCTGGACGAGGTCTGGGTCGCGGCGGTCGCGGCGGCCAGGGTGCGGATCGGAACGGCCCTACCGTTGGTTGTGGGCGGGCGTTCCAGCGGCGCGCGGGTGGCGGCGCGGACGATCCACGCGACCGCGGCTTCCGGCCTGCTTGCCTTCGCCTTCCCGCTCGTCAGCCCACGCGGGGTCTCCCGACAGCACGAGCTGGACGCGGTCGACGTACCGGTCCTGATCCTGCAGGGTGACCGGGATCGGTTCGGCCTGCCGGGTCAGACGCCGCAACGCCGCGTACACGTACTGACCGGCGCCGACCACGCGCTGCGCGGGGTCGCGGCCGAGCTGAGCGCCGTCGCGCTGGCCTGGCTGTCCGAACTGCTGGCGGATGCGCATCATTGGAGGCGATTGCGGTCACGGGACGACCGGAATCGCCTCCAATGACGCCGGATCGACGTACCTCCGGGCACGACCATCAGGTGCCGGAGCGGACTGCGGAGATCGCGGCCAGCCTGCCGGCGGTCAGCTGCAGCAGATCCGCGGGGCTGAGCTCGATCTCCAGGCCACGACGACCACCACTGACGAAGATCGTCTGGTGTGCTGCCGCCGAGGCATCCAGGTAGGTGATCAGTTGTGTTCGCTGCCCCAGCGGGCTGATCCCACCGAGCACGTAGCCGGTGCTGCGGACCGCCACCGCGGGGTCGGCCAACGCCGCGCGCTTGCCCCCGAGTGCCGCAGCGAGCGCCTTGTAGTCCAGGCTCGCCGAGACCGGCACGACCCCGACGGTCAGCCGGCCGTCCACAGTCACCACGAGGGTCTTGAAGACCCGGGCCGGGTCCGCTCCGAGCTCCGCGGCTGCCTCGCCGCCGTACGACCCGGTCCTGGGATCGTGCTCGTAGCTGTGCAGCACAAAGGCTATACCGGCCCGGTCGAGAGCGAGCGTGGCCGGTGTGCCGCGACCTCCCATCCCGCGAGCATAGGAACAGCCGGTGGACCGGAATGCCGCCGCACGAGGTCGTGTTCTGGTGGCATGACATCGCTGACGTCGGCCGAGGTTCGACCGGCCGACGGCCGCTCCGATCGGTGCAGGCCCGGCGGCAGCCCGCAGCGCAGCCGCGTATCCTCGCCGGGCAGGGTCAGAGTGAGGACGGGAGGGCGCAGCGTGGCCGACGAGACACCAACCACGCCCGCCTTCGACACACCCGCTGAGACGTCCGCCGAGCGCGACGCGCGTTTCGAGCGTGACGCATTGCCGTTCCTGGACACGCTGTATCCGGCGGCGCTGCGGATGACCCGCAACCCCTCCGACGCCGAGGACCTGGTTCAGGAGACGTTCGTCAAGGCGTACGCCGCTTTCCACCAGTTCACCGAGGGCACGAACCTCAAGGCGTGGCTCTACCGCATTCTGACGAACACGTTCATCAACACCTACCGCAAGCGCCAGCGCCAGCCGCAGCAGAACAGCTCCGACCAGATCGAGGACTGGCAGCTGTACGCCGCCGAGCAGCACACGTCCTCCGGCCTGCGATCGGCCGAGATCGAGGCGCTGGACCACCTGCCGGACTCCGACGTCAAGGCCGCTCTGCAGGAGCTGCCCGAGGACTTCCGGCTGGCCGTCTACCTCGCCGACGTCGAAGGCTTCGCCTACAAAGAGATCGCCGAGATCATGGGTACGCCGATCGGCACCGTGATGTCGCGGCTGCACCGCGGACGGCGGGGGTTGCAGCGGCTGCTCGCCGACTACGCCCGCGAGCGAGGCTTCGTCCGGGCGGCAGCGGGGGAGGAGTCGTGAGCTGCGGCAAGCCGCACGAGGTCCCGTGTGACGAGGTGCTGCACAAGGTCTTCCTGTTCCTCGACAGCGAATGCGATCAGCTCAGTCGCACCCACATAGCCCAGCATCTGGACGAGTGCGGGCCCTGCCTGCAGTACTTCGGGATCGAGCGCGAGATCAAGGCGCTCATCCACCGCAAGTGTGGTGGCGATCCGGCGCCGGAGGGTCTGCGCGAGCGGGTACGGATCAGGCTGCGTCTGGTCGCCGTCGAGCAGGGTTACCTGGAGATCCCCGAACGCTGAGCCACCGGAGGCCTCCGACCTGATCACCGATCAGGCGTTGGGCCGGTTGCCGTGGTTGGCTGCGCTCTTCTTACGCCCACGCCTCTTGCGTCCGCGCTTTGACATTCTGCCTCCTCCTCCGGCTTGATTCCGTTGTAGCTAGGGTCTCATGGGACAGGCCGGACGCCATCGGGAGGGGCTGCGGGTGTTCGAGACGGTGCTCGTGGCCGACCGCGGATTACTCGCGGTTCGGGTCATCCGCAGCTGCCAGCGGCTCGGAATCAAAGCGGTCAGCTGTGTCACCGAAGGCGACGAGAACGCGCTGCACACGCGGGTGGCTGACGAGATCATCAGACTCGGCGTCGCTGATCCCCGCTCCACGGAGGCCGTCGTCGAGGCGGTCATCGAGGCGGCCCGGGTCAGCGGTGCCCAGGCCATCCATCCCGGCGGCGGACCCTGGGCCGCCGACGCTGCTTTTGCCGGAGCGGTGCTGGCCACGGATCTGGCGTGGGTCGGCGCTCCCCCCGGCGTACCGGCTGAATGGCACGCGGCGTGGCGCGAAACGGTACGGCGGGCCGGCCGCACGCTGCTCTGGGAGGCCTCGGCGACCGAGCCCAGCGACGTCACCGCGGCCGGTTCCCGCAGGCTGGTCGGACCGGATCGGCTGGTCGAGGCCGTGACCAGGACAGATCTGGTGGAGCGGCAGCTGCGGCAGGCCGCGGGTGAGCGGCCCCACGACGTACCGACTGGGTCCGGATACGCGATGCAGGCCGCGCTGTACGCCGGGCCGCAGACCCTCGTGCCGGTGGTCGTCCGCGGCTGGGCGGCGCCGGATGGGGCGGGGATCGTCGTCGACACCGTCCTCGCCGACGGGGCGCGGTTGACCCGGTACGACGATGCGGTGCTCGCCCGCGTCACCGCCCACGGAGCCGATCGACGGCAGGCATTGGCCCGGCTCACGGCCACCGTCGACGGTATCGTCCTGGCCGAGCCGCCGGCGGAGTTGGCGGAGCTGCGGGCGCTGTTGCGCGAGCCGTCGGTCATCTCGATGGTTGGATGACCTCGGACACTGATCATCACCAGCAGCGCCGAGGAGCGACCAAGCATGGCCGAGGAGATCCGGGCTGAAATGGTGGCCAGTGTCTGGAAGGTCGTTGCCGAACAGGGCGCCACACTGCTGGCGGGAGACACCGTGGTCATCCTCGAGTCGATGAAAATGGAGATTCCGGTGCTGTGTGAGGGACCCGGGATCCTGGTCGAAGTTGCGGTCGTCGAGGGCGACGTCGTTCAGGAAGGCGACCTCATCGCTGTCCTCGGCTAGGGCACGCTCAGCAATGCGAAGCTAGGGGCTTGCGGGGACGGCTGCGGCCTTGCAGCCGCGACGCAGGTCGAGGATGTAGCAGCGCAGATCCACCCCCGGCAGCGGTGACCAGTCACGGTCCGGCTTGGGCCGAAATCCCATCGCCGCATACAGCCGATGGGCGGCCTGCATCTTCGGCTCGGAGGAGATGACGAGCCGTCGTACGCCGGCCGAGCGGGCCCGATCGATGCAGGTCTGCACGAGGGCCCGGCCGATTCCATACCCACGGGAGTCGGGCCTGACCGCGAGCATCCGAAACGCTGCCTCGTCGGGGCTGGTGGTGACCTCGGCGTACGCCGTCGCATGCCACGCAAAGGCGACGCTGCCGACCACCCTGTCCTGCACAACCGCGACGAACAGCTCGGTGTGTCGGGCGCGATCCTCGACATCGGCGAGTGCTACCTGGTACTCCGGTCCGGCCAGCCCGCCGCCGATGTACACCTCGAGGGTCAGCTCGCGGATGGCGTCGTAGTCATCCGGCCCGGCGGATCGGACTGTGACCTGCTCCATCACACCCTCCTGTCGAGTCGGGGAAGGCTCGATGCTAGTTCGCAGCGGCTATGGGACGCTGCCGTTGATGTCCACTCTCAGCGATCTGCTCCTGCGGCACGCCGACGTGACCGCAGCCGCGATGGACCACCTGCAGCGGCTCGTGGCCGAATGGCAGCTGATCGCCGACCTGTCCTTCGCCGACCTGCTGCTGTGGGTCGGCAGTGGGGAGGACCTGCTCTGCGTCGCACAGGTACGCCCCACGACCGCTCCGACGAGCCACCCGGACGATCTGGTCGGGACCCGTCGCGGGCGCGATGATCAGTTCCCGATGGACGCCGCGCGGTCACAGCACCGGATCGTGCGTGAGGGAGACCCGCAATGGTCCGGTGAGATGCCGGTACGCCGTGAAGCCGTGCCCATCCGGTACGCCGGCGCAGTGGTCGCCAGCATGTCCCGGGACACCAACCTGTCCGCCGCTCGCGCGTCCAGCCCACTGGAACTCGCCTACCGCGGCAGCGCCGACGACCTGTGCCAGATGGTGGCCGAGGGGCTGTTCCCGGCGCCGGATGCCGGCGACGAGCCGCTGACCGGCCCGCGGGCCGGCGACGGGCTGATCCGGCTCGACGGCGCAGGTGAGGTGGCCTACGCCAGCCCCAACGCGCTGTCGGCGTACCGGCGCATGGGTGTCACGGCCGATCTGGCCGGCGCGGAGCTGGCGTCGTTGACCCGGTCTCTGGTCACCGACTCCTATGACGGGACCGAGGTGGCAGGTCGCATCCAAGCCGCGTTGGCGGGACGGTCACCGCTGCGGATCGAGGTGGAGGCCCGCGGCGCGACGGTGCTCTTTCGGACCCTGCCGTTGCGCCCGCCCGGTGCACCGGCTGGAGCGCTGGTGCTGGTCCGAGATGTCACCGACCTGCGCCGCCGCGACCGCCAGCTGCTGAGCAAGGACGCCACGATCCGCGAGATCCATCATCGGGTGAAGAACAATCTGCAGACCGTGGCCGCGCTGCTGCGGTTGCAGGCCCGGCGGATGTCGGTGCCCGCGGCTCGGTTCGCGCTGCAGGAGTCCGTGCGCCGGGTGTCCTCGATCGCGCTGGTGCACGAGACCCTGGCCATCTCCTTGGACGAGAGCGTCGACTTCGACGGGATCGTCGACCGGCTCGTGCCGACCGTCACCGAACTGGCCGGAGGCCCGGTCGGCGCCGTCGTCCGCAGGGAGGGCAGCTTCGGCATCCTGCCCGCGGAGTGCGCTACGCCCTTGGTAGTGGTCCTCACCGAGCTGCTGCACAACGCAGTCGAGCATGCGTTCGCCGCCGAGGGCGGGGAAGTCGTGCTGCGCCCTGGCCGGACGGGTCCGTGGCTGACCGTTGTGGTCGACGACAACGGCACGGGCTTGCCGGCCGGCTTCTCGTTGGAAGCAAGCGACGGGCTGGGCCTGCAGATCGTGCGGACCCTGGTCGAGTCGGAACTGGGAGGAACGATCAAGTTGGGTTCCGGCCCGGGCGGGGGCACGAAGGCAACGCTGCGGATACCGCTCGCGCGGCGCTAACGCTCAGGCGGTGCGGGCCCGGGTCCGTGCGGTCCGGCGCTTCAGGGCCCGCCGCTCGTCCTCGGACAATCCGCCCCAGACACCCGCATCCTGCCCGGTTTCCAGCGCCCACGACAGGCAGTCCTGCGTCACCGGACACCGGCGGCAGACTGCCTTTGCTTCCTCGATCTGCAACAGCGCGGGTCCGGTGTTGCCGATCGGAAAGAACAGTTCGGGGTCCCCGTCGCGGCAGAGCGCGCGGTGGCGCCAGTCCATGTGGGTGCACTCCTTCTACAGCGTGGCGGCGTGAACGTGCGAGCTTACTTATGGGCCGTCCTGGTCGGTATGTCCTTGTGAATACTTTCACGAGTCGGCCCGATGTCAAGGGTGATGAAGACCGCAGGGCTGCCGGCGGCCTCGTGAGCCACCCGGCGGATGACAGGCTACCCAGCTCGTCGCAACACCTAACCTCATCGCCGCCCCCGTTGACGACCGGTTGGAAACGTGATGTCCGTCACTGCGGCCGGTTAAGGTGACGCCGGTTACGGCAGCACGACACTGAGCGCATTCGGCACCGAGTGCAGCAGCAGCGTCTCCTGGTCGCCGACGTAGTCGCCGTCCACCTGCAGGGCCATCGGCCGGGTCGAGTGCAAGCTGACCTCGCGGGTGTCGGTGATGGTTCGAACGGAGGCGTGTCGCAGCGGCTCGCGCCCTCGCACGGCCCGGGCCGCGTGGCGCAGCATCCGCGAAGTGCCGGTGCGGCCCAGCGCGAGCACGTCAAGGCCGGAGTCGAAGCAGGCGCGGGGGGCCAGCTGCACCGGGCGGGTGCCGAGGTAGGTCCACGGCGAGGTGTTCGAGGCGACGCAGAAGAAGAATCCCGACTGCGGCTGCTCTCCCGGTACGGCGACGGTGATCGGCGGGCGCCACCGGTTGCGGTCCAGGTAGAACTGGGTTACCGCGGCGCGGATGTACAGCGACGCCGTCGACACTCGCCCGCGCCCACGCAGTCGCTCCACCCGCCGTACGACGTCGGCGTCGAAGCCGAACCCCGCGGTGAAGGTGAACCAGCGTTCGTCGGCGCGACCGAGACTGATCCGGCGGCTGCCACCCCGGCGCAGCGCTTCGAGGATCTCCGCGGTCGCCTCTACCGGGTCGCGGGACTGTCCGAGTGCTCGGCTGAACACGTTCGTCGAGCCGCCCGGAACGACGGCCAGCGCTGGAACGTGCGGGTTGGGGCCGTCCACCAGCAGCCCGTTGACCACCTCGTTGACGGTGCCGTCCCCGCCGAGAGCGACGACCAGCTGAACGCCGTCCCGCAGGGCCTGTGTGCCGAGTTCGGCGGCGTGCCCGCGATGCGTGGTCTCGGCCACGTCCACCTTGAGATCGCTGGCCAGGGCCCGGGCGATCACGTCGCGGGTCTTGCTCGTCGTCTCCGTTGCGGCGGTGTTGACGACCAGCAGGGCACGCATGCGGCTCACCCTAGCGGCGGTATCGTCGCCCTCGTGCCCGAGCAGAGCGGCGTGCCGCGGGCGGTTCGGCTGGCCGGCCTGCTCGCCGTGGTGGAGGGTGCCGGAGTGCTGCTGGCCGCAGCGGCCCTCGGTGTGGCGACCGCGCTGGAGCCGCCCGAGAGCTACGGCCGGGCGCTGTTCGGCGCGTTCATCCTGCTGGCCGCCGGGCTGCTGCTGCTGCGTATCGGCCTGGGGATCGCCCGGGTGGAGCGCTGGGCCAGGGCGCCGGTCGTCGTGGCGCAGATCCTGCTCGTTCCCGTGGGGTACACCCTTGCCGTCACCGCGCAGTTGCCGCTGTACGGCGTACCGATCCTGGCCCTGGTCGCCGCCGAGGTGTGTCTGCTGCTGACGCCGGAGGCGCGGCTGGCCTTTTTGGACCGGTGACCAGGCTCAGGTCCAGGTCAGGGTGTGGATCCAGGCGGGACTGGTGAACTCGTGATCGGTGTACGGCGGGGTCGCATGGGTTCATCGGCCAGCCCCCGCCTTTTCGACCACTGCGCACCCCGCCGACTGGGCCAGCTGGTTCAGGCGATCCGGCGCGATGCCATTCAGTGGCTCAGGTGCGACGCCGGCGGTCCTGAGCTGACGGTTCATGTCCGCGAACTCCACAGCTGGCATGGGCGCTGCGTCAAGGACGATGAGCCGCCCGCCAGAGCGAAGCACGCGTCGAGCCTCGGCGAGGACGATGGCGGGATCCGCGAGGTGGTGCAGCACGCCGCGGGCGAGGATCGCGTCGAAGCACCGGTCGCTGAAGGGAAGGCTTCCGGCGTCGCCGGTGACGCAGGGAATCCGAGTCGCCGCCGACCTCACCGCGGCGTGATCACAGTCGAGCCCGATCGTGACGAACCTGGCCGGCTGGCTACCGCAGCCGATCTCAAGGACCGCGGCGCCCCGCGGCAATCGCGCCTGAAGAACGTCCGCTGCCGCGGTCATCGGGCGGCGGCCAGGGCTGCGAGTGCATCGCCGGTGAGCCGCCAGACGGTCCACTCGTCCATGGGCCGGGCGCCCGCGGCTCGGTAGAAGTCGATCGCCGGGTCGTTCCAGTCCAGGACCGACCAGTCCAGCCGGGAGTAGCCACGCTCGACGCAGACCCGCGACAGCTCCTGCAGCAGGGCGCGGCCGAGGCCGCTGCCGCGCGCGGTGGGCCGGACGTACAGGTCCTCGAGGTAGATGCCATGCGTCCCGGTCCAGGTCGAGAAGTTCAGGAACCACAGCGCGAAGCCGACCGGCCGCCCGTCGCTGAGAGCAACGTGACCGAATAGCTTCGGATCAGCACCGAACAGGGCCGCCTGAAGCTGTTCCTGGGTCATCACCGCCAGCTCCGGCGCGCGCTCGTAGGTGGCGAGTTCGACGACCATCTCGAGGATGTCCGTCAGATCGGCCGCGGCGACGGGGCGGATCACACGCCGTGGCTGGGCCGCAACCGGGTCACCGGCTGACCGAGCCGGGACAACACGGGCAGCGCGACGTAGCCGTAGGCAAGCACGCAGCCGGTGATCGCCGGGAACGTGGCGAAGCCGACGGCGAGTGCCAGGACGAAGCCGATCAGCGGGTAAGGCCTCCCGTGCGGGCTGACCAGCGAGCGGAACGAGCGGAACTTGATGGACGTGACCATCAGCACCGCCGGGACGAGGAGCACGAGCAGAGACCACATCCGGTACTCCGGCGAGAGCGGCGCGTTGAACGCGAAGACCGAGGCGATGACGACGCCCGCGGCACCGGGACTGGGCAGCCCGATGAAGAATCGCTTGTCGGCTCTGGGGTCGATCGTGGCGTTGAAGCGCGCGAGCCGGGTCGCCGCCGCGGCCAGCCAGACGAAGCAGACCACCCACCCGAG
>Ga0136617_10002662_pt1 | contig 15886 bp, 15 predicted proteins | sample AntDrymUQ3222106_2_FD_129672 | JGI IMG/M metagenome (GOLD analysis project Ga0136617, IMG submission 129672) | Polar desert sand microbial communities from Dry Valleys, Antarctica - metaG UQ322 (21.06) | ecosystem: Environmental > Terrestrial > Soil > Desert | place: Antarctica: Dry Valley...
CACGCATCAATCGGCTCCCGATATTTTCATGTATGCGGGCGCAGCGTCATCTCTGCGTCCTCCGCGATCTCTCGTCTCTCTGCGGGCTTTGCTTCCTCTGGGCTCTCTTTCAGTTGACGCGGCGTAGCACGAGCGCGGCGTTGATCCCTCCGAATCCGAACGAATTGGTGAGGACGTGGTCCACGCGTGCGCTGCGACCGGCACCGGGCAGAAAATTAAGATCGCACGCCTCGTCGGGAACTGTAAGATTCACCGTGGGCGGCAGCCATTCGTTGCTTATCGCGAGCGCGCAGATCGCCGTCTCGATTGCACCCGATGCGCCCAGCGCGTGCCCGTAGTAGCCCTTCGTGCCACTAATCGGCAGGGAGTACGCGCGCTCTCCGAGCACGTCCTTGATCGCCGTCGTCTCCGTCGAATCGTTGAGCGGTGTAGAGCTGCCGTGAGCATTGACGTAGTCGATCTCGCCGGCTTCGATATGCGCATCGCCGAGCGCCAGTCTCATTGCGCGCGCTGCTTGTGAGCCGTCGGGGCGGGGAGCCGTCATGTGATAGGCATCGTTGGTGACGCCGTAGCCGACGATCTCCGCGTAGATCCTTGCACCCCTCGCGACTGCACGGTCGTGCTCCTCGAGCACCATCGTCGCGGCTCCCTCGCCCATCACGAATCCATCGCGGTCCTTGTCGAACGGGCGCGATGCACTGCCGGGATCGTCATTGCGCGTGGACATGGCTCTGATGATTGCAAACGCGCCGAAACACAGCGGCGCCAGCGGCGCTTCCGCGCCACCGCAGATCATCACATCGGCATACCCGTCGCGTATCTGCCGAAAGCCGTCGCCAATCGCGATTGTACCGGACGCACAGCTCATCGCGTTCGTCGAATTCGGACCGCGCACATCGAGCTCGATGGCGATGTTACAGCTCGCCGCGCCGCCGAACACCGTCAGTGCCAGAAGGGGATCCACTCCCCGAACACCGCGTTGAAGGAATTCCGCGAGTTGAGACTCGGCGTATCCGACTCCACCGAGTGCCGTGCCCATCATCGAGCCGATGACGTCCCGATCCTCGCCTGCCAGTCGCAGTCCCGCGTCGGCAACTGCCATATGCGCCGTCGTGACCGCAAACTGTCCGAACCGGTCGAGACGCTTCGCTCTCTTGTGATCGAGATGATCCGACGGAACGAAGTCCGACACCTCGGCGGCATTGTGGCTGCGAAAAGGCGAAGAGTCGAACCTCGTGATCGATCCGACGGCGGACTTCTCACGCCGCATTCCCTCCCACAATCCCTCCCTCGTAGTCCCGATCGGCGTGATGGCTCCGATCCCCGTGATGACAACCCTGCGTTTCTCCACTCTATATCTCCTCGACAGCGCCGGGGACAGCGGTCCCCGCATGTGTGGCTTGGCGTTCCGCTTCGGTCGCGAGACCGGCAAGTGTGCGTGACGCAATTCCGTGAATGAAAACCGGACCGATGACAAGAGTCGCCGCCGGTATGCCAATGAATGGTACCGGCGGACCGTCCCAGACGTGGAGTATCGTAACGTCGGTGCCGCCCGCGACCGAGCGAAAACTCCATTCCACGTCCATGCCCTTTGTGATACCACCGATGTGGCGAAATCGGATTGCGGGCGCTCCGTCGTCGACGGACATCTCCGACAACCACCAGGTCGGCCAGGCCGCGACGCCGAATGGCCGATAAGCGGACATCTCCACGACGCCGCCGCCGTCCAAAGCACGCTCCCTGAATCGGACAAAACGGTAGTGCGGCAGATGGCGGGGCCAGTCGTCGACCTTTCTCGCCATATCGAAAACGGTTCTCCATGGTGCGCGAACCAGCTGTCTGTCGATTGTTTCCATCGGCCGGCCGAGCGGCATCGGCCCGAGCTCGAACGGCGCGCGAAGAGCGCTGTTCATCGGCTACTCCGTGCGGAAATGTCTGCGGGGGCCCATTTCGTCGTCAATCGAAAACCCAGCCGCTTCCGGACTCGAGGACGCTGACCGACGGCCGCCTCGACGATATCGGCCAGCTCTCGCTCAACGAATCCTCTCATCACCGATACCATCCCGTCATGCCGGCTGACCGGATGAAAGCGGAGCGGAAACGACGCCGCCCACAAGCCAGCCACGGCGAATACGCTGCGGCGAAGGTCGCATATAATCACCGTGGCTCTCGCCACACGATCCATCTCCCTCACCAGCTTCACCGCATCGTCGAAGACGAAATGGTGAAGCAGCTGCGAACAGAGAACTATGTCGACGCTATCGCTGGCAAACGGCAATGCCAGCGCGTCACCGCGCACCACGGCGCTGTTCGCATGACGATGCGCTGCCACCAGCGGTTCCGCCATGTCGATCCCGACCGTCCACAGGTCGACGCCGCGTCTCCGCGCTACAAGTCGGGCTCGTGTCGCAATGTCACCGCGACCGGTTCCTACATCGAGCAGCGAACAGGGTTGGCCCGCAGCGCCGAGTGCGTTCCGCAGCTCACTCATCGCAGCGTGTGTCCCGCCAAACAACGTATTGGCCAGTGCCACGTCCGCCATCGATCGAGTGATCACTTCCGCCGGGACGTCGGGGTCGTCGAGTATCTCTGTCCCGCGTTGCCTGTCGCGAAGAGCGTTCACGCTATCGCTCGAGCTGGGCGTAGCCGCCCCGGTAGTAAAGAAGCGGCTTGCCGTCCACCGCTTCGGCGACTTCGACCTCACCGATAAAAATCCCGTGATCCCCGCCATCGTGTCTCGCTATCGTGCGGCATTCCAGATAGCCGAGCGCGTCCTGCAGCACAGCGAGGCCATTGCTCGCTCTCATGAAACCGATTCCATCAAAACGGTTCGGATCCGGCTCCGCGAATCGGCGTGCGATCGTCTCCTGGTCTTCGCGAAGGATGTTCACGATGAAGTGAGTCGCGCTCATGAGCGATGAATACATGGACGCGGAGTGGTCGACGCAGATCAGAACCATCGATGGATCGAGACTGAGCGAGCAGAACGCGCTGACGGTCATTCCCTGGTCGGCGCCGGTGGAGTCGCAGGTGGAGACGACAGTCACCCCGCTGGCGAATCTGCCGAGCACGGAACGGAATGCGTGTTGATCCACCATCACGTCCTGGCGGGGAGCGCGAAGAGCATTCTCAGAAGATACCCGGGCCGCAGAACCTCGCGCGCGGGAACGAAATCGCCCACCACGCCGACGAGCAGGTCAGCCATGTCCCGACGGCCCGACAGAATGGTTGCCGCTCGGTTGATCAACGCCGGAAACCCCACGCCGGCACCGATCAGTCGCTCGACTTTCCATTTTCCCGAGAATTCAGCGCGCCGCACGCGGTCGTACGCCCGAAGCGGAAGGTCCAGTGATTTGCCCGACCCATCGCGCCGCACTGCGTCGACTGCATGAGACGCGAGCATTTCCCCACCGCGCAGTGCCGCGTAAATCCCTTCGCCTGTAAAGGGGTCGAAGAAATCGGCGGCGTCGCCAACGAGCGCCGCACCGGGTGCCCACCCGCGCCGGGCGGATGACGCGAAAGGACCGGTGGCGCGAACCTCGTCCACTCTCGTCGCGTTCGCGAACATCGGCGCGATGGCAGCGCGCTCGGCGATCCAGCTCTCAAGAAAGTCCGTGCGATCGACGGCTACCTCAGCGCCCCGCGATGCCGGCACCACCACGGCGACGTTCGTCAGCCCGCCCCCAACGCTCGCCACGCCGCAGTATCCGCCGCGGTCCACGTACATCTCACCAAAGCCAGTCGTTCCTTCCACTCCCGAATAGTGAGTGACGAGAGCGATGCGCCGAGGCCATGCGGAAAGGCGAATCAATCCGAGACGGCGTCCGACAACGGAGCGAAGTCCGTCCGCACCGATCACCAGTCGCGAGGTCAGCACCCGTCGCTCCCGCGATCGCGCTCCCACCTCGACGCCGCAGACTCTTCCGCGCGCGTCACGAACGACGTCAGAAACGCGAGCTCCTTCCTCGACTCTTACGCCCGCAGCGCGCGCACGGTCGATGAGGATTTTGTCGAGAATCGTGCGGCGCACCGCGAGGCCGCGATCCCTGTACCCACGGAAACCGTGATCCGACAAGAACTCGCCGTGAATGACCTTTCCGTTCGGCGCATGGACTCGCATTCCCTTGAGCTCCGCGGCTCCCGTGAGTTCAACCGTCTGAAGGACGCCGAGTGCGTCGAGAATCCGCGATGCCTGCGGACTCATGTACTCGGAGCAAGGCTTGTCGCGCGGAAAGTGCGCGCGATCGAGGAGCATCACGTCCACTCCCGCGGACGCGAGGAACGTGGCCGTGGCTGCCCCCGCGGGGCCGCCACCGACCACGATCACCTGCGCGTCAGGCATGCGCCGGGGATCGGGCAGCGGTTGACGCAGCTCGCGAGACACGCTGAAAGATTCCCATGTATTGCCAGTGCGGGCGCGGGAGTCGGAGCAATGCGGCAGCGCGAGTCAGGTATGGAAGAACTGCCGATCGGGAATCGGCGGAGAACATGAACCGCTGCCGCGAAGCCGCGAAATCGCGGAGCCGCGTCACGACGGTCTCGAATCGAAGCCCGGGACTGAAATAGAAAGTGGGATCGAGCAGCGATGCGTCTGCATCGATCACTCCTTCGGCGATCGCTATGCGGTGTAGCGTGGTGCCGGGGTAGATTCGCAGTCCCACCGTCATGTAAACCGAATCGCCTCGCTCCAGCCGCCACGCCGCGAAAGCAAGTGTCTCCTCCAGCGTCTGCGCCGTCTCACCCGGACCACCTACGAGAAAGATCCAGAGCGCACGAATGCCTGCCCGCTCCACGCGCGTTGCCACATCGCGAACCTTGGCCGCTGAAAATCCCTTGTCCATCCGCGCCAGAACGGAATCGCTCGCGCTCTCGGCGGTAATGCCGAGCGTACGAAACCCTGCTCTGCGCATGGCGGAAAGCAGCTCGTCAGATGTAGCTGCGGGAGTGAAATTCGTCGTGTCGAGGTGGACGCGGAGCTTGCGACGGATGATCGTCTCGCACACGTCGAGGGCGTGACCGGGAGGGGAATTGAACGTCGAGTCGACGAAATCGAAGTTCCTCACCCCGGCAACCCGCTTCAGCTCGGCGATCTCGTCGACCACGCGTTCCGGATTGCGTACGCGGTAACCCCAGCCTTCGACATTGCGGTAGGTACAGTAGACGCACTTGTACACGCACCCGCGCTTCGTCTGGATCGGCACAGTCGCGCCATGCCGCTCATAGCGCTTCAGGTCAATCCACTTGTGGAGTGACGGGGATGGCAGCGAGTCGAGATCCGCGTCCTCGCCCGGCGGAGTGAAATGCACCCGGTCCCCGACCATCCGCACAACACCCGCGATCCGTTCCGCATCGCCGCCGGCCGCGATGGCATCGACAAGGGCAACGCTCGCCCGTTCACCATCTCCCGCCACCGCGAAGTCGACTCCGAATTCCCGGAACAGTGCCTCTGGCGCCACTCCGAATGCAGCGCCGCCGGCGATGATCTGCGCGTGCGGTGCGGCGCGGCGGAGAGCGGACACGATTCCCTTCGCCTCGGGAGTGTAGTGCCGAAGGGCGATCGCATCGCTGTTGTCGATATTGCGAATGGAAACGCCGATCACCGATGGATCGAATTCGATCGCTGCCCGGTGTGCCGCCGAGAGCGGATCGCGTTCAAAGCAAAGATCGAGGAATTGCACCTCATGCCCGCTGGCGTCGAGCGCCGATGCGACGCACGCGAGGCCATTGGGAACGACGGGATATGGCTGTCGCTCGCGGTTCGTGCTCACAAGCAGCACTCTGGTGCCATTCCTCAGATCAGACAAAGCATTCCTGTAATACCGCCTCCGAGAGAGCTGATCGCGTTGACCACATCGTTGTCGAGCCACGCGATGCCGCGAGAATGATCCGTACTCCTACCACAACGATGAATGCGCCGTTCCGTCATGATCCCGCAACGAGTGCACCAGCGCCGGGACTGGAGCGTCGCACCAAGGAGGGAATCGATCGTCGCGCCGGCGATCCCCCCCGTCAATGCTGCCCAGAAAATCGGCGTTGGCCATCCGGCAACCACCGCCGCCGCTGCAATGAGCAAAGCACCTCCGCCTGCGGCGGCACTGCCAAGCCAAGTGACGCCTCCCGATTCCCCAGTCGCGACTGTTACTCCCGAAACTATCGACCTAGGCGGCGTCGCGGCGAGAGTTCCGATCTCGGTCGCCCACGTGTCAGCGGCAGAGGCGGCGATGGCCCCCGCTCCGATCGCCATCGAAACAGCGGACGGCGAGACGGCAAAAGCGACTGCCGCGAAAGTGAAAACTCCGCCATTCGCCAGCACCTGAATTGCGTTTCGGCCCGTCGCCTCATCACCGTCGGCCGGCGTAGCCGGATTGCGTGCCCTGGCGGACCTCCCGAAACGAGTAAGGGCGGTCGATGTGAGAAACATCACCAAAAGGAGCAAGGCCCAGGTCCAGCCGGCGGCAAGGCAAACCGTGCCGACCACGGTCGCTGCCACGGCACCGCCGGCGGTCAACTCATTCTCGCGCCTGGCCAAGAGGGCGACAATTGTGGCGAGAAAGAAACCGATAACGGCACGCGATGCGATATCATGCACAAGGATGTTTCGCTTCGCTCATCTGCTGCGGGATTGCAATAACTTTACTCGCCGTCTCAATCAGGTCTGCCTCATCGGTTCCAAACTCGCCCAATGCCCCCGACAATCAACCCGCGCGTTCCCCTGAGCCTTCTGGAAGCTATTCGCAGAATTGATACACCTCCCGATCAGGCGGAAACGGAATATGTCCAGGAGCTTCGCAACAAGCGACTCGGTCTGAGCGACACTGTGTATCTCCAGATTCGCCGCTATTCCGACGCAGTGAAGCGGGGTCAGCAGATCCCCTTCGCGGAGGTGGCGGGGCTCGGAACGCTGATCGGCCGGCGATCGGACGCCGACGCACTGTTTCAGAGCGCGGGCCGCATCTTCGCCCACGAAGTCTACGATGCGATCGCACCGACGACCCGCACTACGATGGAGACCATGCCGGGCTTCATCTCCCGCCGTTTTGCCTTTTCGCAGCTGAAGATGATCGTCGAGCGGGATCTTGGCGGGACGCTCGAGCGAACCGGCGGATTCCTCACAGTGCGTATCGTCGATTCGGTAACCGTAGGCGGTTCACCCAAATCAAGCGGATGCGTCTTCTACGAAACCGCTTTGCGCGAGCTTCTCCGGCTGCTGATCAGCGGCGGCGACCAGGTGGACCACATTCACTGCTCTCAAAGCGGCGACGGCGCGTGCGAGTGGCGCGCCGAGTGGCGAAGCCTCAAACCGAAGGTGAGCTGAGGTGCTGACACCTTCGACCTTGGGCTCGTTTCAAAGTGCGCTCGCTGATGCCGGATTGGACGGATGGCTGCTGTTCGATTTTCACGGCTTGAATCCCGTCGCCACCGGCCTGTTGGGCCTGCACGGCATGGCCACCCGCCGGATTTTCGTGCTGATCCCACGTGAGGGAGCGCCCGTCGCTGTTACGCACGCGATCGAGCAGGGACCATGGACCAGCTGGCCACAGGAGTGGAAGAAAACCACTTACAGCGGATGGCGCGTCCTGGAGTCGCAGCTGAAAGAGCTGGTTTTCGGAAAACGGCTCGCGATGGAGTACTCTCCCGGTGACGCCGTGCCGTATCTGGACAGAGTCCCTGCGGGGGTGCTCGAGATGGTTCGGGCGGCGGGTGCGGAGGTGGTGTCGAGCGCCGATCTGGTGACTCGCTTTTACGCCGTGTGGAGCGAGGAAAATCTCGCGTCGCATCAGCGCGCAGCGGAAAAGGTTGCCGGTATCGCGCGGGAGGCGATGTCTCGTGCGGGTACTGCGGCGAGCTCCGGCGATGCGCTCAGCGAGTACGACCTTCAGCAATGGATCCTCGCTCAGTTCACGGAGGTGGGACTTTCCACGGATCACGGGCCGATAGTCGCGATCGGCCCGAATGCGGCAAATCCTCACTACGAGCCAACCGCCGAAAACGCAGTGCCGATCACCCGCGGCGCCATTCTGCTCATCGATCTATGGGCGCGTGAAGAGAATGGTGTGTTCGCGGACCAGACCTGGATGGGCTCGCTCGGTGAGCCGTCGCAAAGGGACCTCGGGGTGTGGAATGCCGTGCGGGACGCAAGAGACGCCGCGATTCGAATGGTCACCGAAGGCGTTCGCGCGTCTCGGGCCTTGCGTGGCGGAGAAGTGGACGACGCCGCGCGCGCGGTCATTGTCTCGCGCGGGTATGGCGATGCCTTCATTCACCGTACAGGCCATTCGATCGATCCGCGCGACCTCCATGGGTCTGGCCCGCACATCGACAACCTCGAGACCCGCGAAGAGCGCGCGCTGTCCGATGGAGTTGGCTTCTCGATCGAGCCCGGGATTTATCTCGCCGCCGACGTCGGAATGCGGAGCGAGGTCAATGCGTACATCGGCGAAAGGGAAGCAGTGATAACTCCGTCGAACTACCAGACAGAGCTGATTATCGTCTGACGGTGGCTGTCCGGACCGAGGTCACCGTCCTGGAGGTGCGGTGATGTAGTCGAGAATCGCCGGGTCCGCGGTTTCGACACCGGCCAGTGCGAATCGCGTCACTCCGGCGACCCGCGCCCGCGCTACGAGAATCTGTATTGTCGTAACGTCCGCGATCCAGATCTCCCATCCGTCTCGCACCGATGTTGCCCTCAAAAATCCGGAGACTTCATCCCTGTTGAATGCCCCTGCGTCTGCCGCGATCAGCGCCCGTGCATCGATGAAGCTGATAGGACGGGCAGTTCCATCGCGGTCCCACCGGTAACCCCTCACCGGCAGCTCGGCGACGACGCGGCTTGCACCTAATCGCATCACGCGCAGGGCGAGCTGCCTGGACAGCCAGTCGGGTGATGCCAGCGGTCCGGGCGGGGTTCCCGGCCGATGCTCCTCCGTCAAGCGGATCACCAGGAGATCAGCCACCAGCGCGAGCGTAGCGCCCGGATAGCTCACCGTATCCGACGCAGGCACGGCAAATCCTATGGGACCCCATACATTTCTGCGCGCTGAGTCCGATATCGCCCGGACAATCTCCACGACGCGCGGCAGGTCGCGGGCCGTCATTCCCTGAAAGTCGATCACCAGCGGGCCCTTAGGGGCATTGTCACGTAGCCGTATGAGCGCAGACGCCATTCTCGCCGTTGCCTCTGGGTCTCCAGCGAGCGCGCGAAGTGTTTCGGGGTGATAGCGATCGCCGTGGTAGCTTGTCACGACAGCCACGCGCGAGATGGCGGAATTAGTCCCGATCGATTTGCCGTCCGCGGTCACCGGCGCGGCATTGGAGCTTCGCCGCAACTCGTATCGCGTCAGACCGGGCCTCAGACTGACGCTGTCCAGGAAAATTCGAACCGGCGTCTCGCCGAATCCCCGCCATGCTTGCTGGCCCGACGCCGGAATGGCGATCTCGTCGCGCGGCGGGAGGAGCCAGAATTCCGAGGGCACAGGCGGACGCGATTGAAGCACACCGCACGCGGTAGATGTGACCAGACAGCCCGCCACCAGGAGCCGGCTGAGAAACCCGCTCACCGCGCTCGCGCTGAATGACGCGACACGCCAGCGTCATCTGGCAATTGCACGCACTCTCGATAAAATGACTCCATGCCCATCACAACGTATCTCCGCGTGCAGGTCTGTGTCTTCGCCCTCGCTGCGACCGGCCTGGCTCACGCACAGCCCACTGCGATTCCGGTCTCCAGGCAGTCGGCGCCGTCGCTCCGGCCAGGTTCGGCGGATCTCATTGTCGTCAACGCGCGGATATACACGGCGGACGAGAACCGGCCTCGTGTCGCCGCCATTGCAGCGAGAAACGGCAGGATACTCTTTGCGGGATCCGAGCGCGAGGCACGTGTACTGGCGAACGCGCGTACGCGAATCGTCGATGCGCGCGGTGCGACAGTCATTCCCGGCATGGTCGACGCCCACGCGCACCTGCTCGGCCTCGGCACGTCACTGCGCAACGTTCAACTCGCCGGCTCTCAAACGTACGATGAAGTCATTCGCAGGGTGGTAGCGCGCGCGGCCGGAACCAAGCCCGGCGAATGGATCGTCGGCCGCGGATGGGATCAGAATCTCTGGCCCGACAAGGCGTTTCCGAATCACGAAGCGCTGTCGAGAGCGCTTCCCAACAATCCCGTCGCGCTCGAGCGCATCGATGGACATGCCACCCTGGCGAACGCGATGGCGATGAAGACCGCTGGCGTCACTGCGGGAACGCGCGATCCCGATGGCGGCCGCATCATGCGACTGACGGACTCCGCGCCCAGTGGAGTGTTCATCGACAATGCCTCGGCCCTGATCGATCGTGCGGTGCCCGATCTGACGAGGGCACAACGCCGGGATGCGGTCATCGCCGCTATCGCCGAAGCGAACAAATGGGGACTGATCGGGATCCACGATGCCGGTGCCGGGCGCAGCACCATCGACATCTACGAGTCGCTGGCGCGCGAGGGACGATTCAACCTGCGGAACTATGTCATGATCTCCGACGACAGCGCCGCGGTGAGGCACTACATGGCGCGCGGTCCGGCGAGCGCAATGTACGACGGCCGATTGTGGGTGCGAAGCATCAAGCTCTACTCCGACGGCGCACTGGGCTCGAGAGGCGCGGCCCTGCTCGCGGCCTATTCTGACGATGCGGATAACACCGGCCTGCTCGTATCCGCGCCGGCGCACATCGAGTCGGTCGCCAAGGCTGGTTTGCGAAACGGCTTCCAGATCAATGTGCACGCCATCGGGGACCGGGGAAACCGCGTGGTGCTCGACGCCTTCGAAGCGGCGCTCCGCGCTGTTCCAGTCGCCGACCACCGTTTTCGGATCGAGCACGCGCAGGTCATTTCTCCCGCCGACATTCCGCGCTTCAGCGCTCTGGGAGTCATCCCGTCGATGCAGGCCAGTCATCAGACGAGCGATATGCCATGGGCGGAAACGAGGGTAGGTGCCGAGCGAATCAAGGGCGCCTACGCCTGGCGGTCTCTGCTCAACACCGGTGTCATCATCCCTAACGGCAGTGACTTCCCGGTGGAGGAGGTGAACCCGCTCCTCTCGTTTCATGCCGCGGTGTCGAGACAGGACGCCGCGAACGCGCCCGCCGGAGGATGGCACCCGGATCAGGTGATGACGCGATCCGAAGCCCTGAAAGCGATGACCCTGTGGCCAGCGTACGCGGCGTTTCAGGAATCGACGATGGGCTCGCTGAGTCCGGGCAAATATGCGGACTTCGTCGTTCTCGATCGCGATATCATGGCCGTCCCGGCAAATGAGATTCTACAAACACGCGTGATGTCGACGTGGATTGGAGGACGTCCCGTGTATGAACGCAGATAGCGGGAGGGTGTAACGCTACTGTGGCACGTCCGTTGCCCGAACACGCATCACCATTGCAAGCGAAAAACCGAATGCTTCGTAGTCTGTCATCAGTCGTTGTGCTCTCTATTGCTGTACTGAATGGATGTTCGGGTGAAAAAAAGGCCTCGGCGGCGCAACCGGCGGCGACCAAAGAAGGCAGCGTCGCGCCCCGGCCAGCCGTCGTGTCGGCTCCGTCGGCGCCCTATCGACCGATTGCCGTGGCGGGCGGTGGCCGCCTGTCCGGCACTGTCGATTTCGACGGAGTGATTCCCGCGGACTCGCTGATTCAGCCCACTGCCCAGCAGCCAGGCTGCGGTCAGACGCTCACGGACCGGAGAGTCGAGCGCACAGGCACGCGCATCGGGTCGGTAGTCGTATGGCTCTCGGACATCCGCTCGGGAAAGCCGTTGCCGCTGGAACGCCGGTACGAGCTGAGCAATGAAGCTTGCGTTCTTAGTCCGCGCGTACAGGCGGTGCTCTCGCCCGGCACCCTCAACTTCGCCAGCGAAGACGTGGCGATACACCGGCACCGAATCGTGAACGTCGGCAGCGGAGAGCTCGAAGGCGTTGCTCCGTTCAACGACAACGGTGAGGTGGTTCCGTTCGATTCGCTGCTCGACGAACCGGCTCAGCTCGAGGTGATATGCGACATTCATCCGTGGTCGAAGGCCTGGATACTTGTGCTCGATCATCCATACTTCGCCGTTACGCCAAAGGCGGGTACATTCAGTCTGGACGACATTCCACCCGGAGCGCATACGATAAAAGCGTGGCATCCGCTGCTTGGAGTCGCCGAGCAGAGTATCACCGTTGCGGCGGGACAGTCCGCAACGCTGTCGCTGAAGCTGCGCGCGCCTGCGTCCCCCGCCGCCGCACCCGTCAGCACGTCCCCATCGAACCCCAATCCCCCATGACCATGACCAGACATCTCATATCCGCAATCTGCGTATTGGCACTCTCGGCGTCGGCCGCCGTCGCGCAGCCAACGCGTCCACTCGAGCTCGGCGTCGATGCCGGAGTTACAGTTGGCCTGGGCGACAATGCCGTCACCGTAGTCGACATACCCGCACAGGCGTTCCGGATCGGGTTTCCGATGAGCAGTAACATCACGATCGAGCCAAAGCTGGGACTGACTCTCATCACCGGAGAGGGCGACACTTTCACATCGTACCGCGCCGAGGTGGGACTTCTCTATCATCTGAACACGCTGCGCTCCGGTACTTATCTCCGCCCGTTTGTCGGCTTGACCGGCTTCAGCAGCGGGGATACTGACGAGACACACGGTCTCATCGGCGGGGGAGTTGGCATCAAGGTGCCGCTTCGCGATCGCATCGGGAGCCGCTTCGAGGCCAACCTCGCGCATTCGTTCGGCGACGGCAGCTTCAATCAGATCGGGCTCCTGGCGGGGTTGTCGTTCTTTACCAGGTGACGCCAGTCGTATCGTAAGCACAACCCGAAACCGGACACTCGAAACCGGATACCCGAAACCGGAGCCTGAACGCGTAACCCGTAACACGAAACCGGGCCGTCACCGGTTACCGGTTACTGCTCCGGTGACGGGTTTCCGGTGACGGGCTATCGGTTACGGGTTTTAAGAGCGCCCCCCGCGACCCTTCAGGTGGTCACGGGGTTTGCGCCAGCTCCTCGCCTTCCCTGAACTGCCCGCGATACAACCGTGCGTACACACCCTCGGTCGCCACCAGCTCGGCGTGGCGTCCTTCCTCCACGATCCGGCCCCGGTCGATCACCACCACCCGATCTGCTCGCAGCACCGTGCTCAATCGGTGCGCGATGATCAGCGTCGACCGGCCTCGCAGCAGCTCTTCCATCGCCTCCTCCACCAGCCGCTCGCTTTCGCTGTCGAGACTCGATGTGGCCTCGTCGAGTATCACGATCGCCGGATTCTTCAGGAACACGCGCGCGATCGCCAGCCGCTGACGCTGGCCGCCCGAAAGCTTCACGCCACGTTCTCCGACTCGTGTGTCGAATCCTTCGACCAGCCGGCCGATGAACTCCGTTGCATGCGCGGCCTGCGCAGCGCGCCGGATCGCGTCGTCGGTGGGCATCACACCATCTTCGATCAACGCGTAGGCGATGTTCTCGCGAACGGTACCGCTGAAGAGCGCTGGCTCCTGCGGGACCATCCCGATCGCGCCGCGAAGATCGCCGAGCGCAAGCTGTCTGACGTCGACTCCGTCGATGAGAATGCTGCCTCGCGTCACATCCCAAAAGCGCGGAATGAGGGAGGCAATCGTCGTCTTGCCAGCGCCGCTCGGCCCTACGAGAGCGACCACTTCGCCGGGAGCGATTCTGAGCGACACGTCACACAGCACATCGGGTAAAGACGGATTGTACCGAAAGCTGACCTTCCTGAGCTCTACCTCTCCTCGCACGGGCGTCGCGAGTACAACGGGGCTTTCAGGGCTCGCGACCGATGCACTGGTATCGAGGAGATCGAAGGTTCTCCGCGCTGCGCCGACCGCTTCCTGATACGCGCCGAAAAGCGATCCCAGTGATCCTACCGCCCCCGCCACGAACAAAGCGTAGAGCATGAATGAGACAAGGGCCCCGGGGGAAAGTGTGCCGTCGAGCACGAGTCTTCCGCCCTGCCAGAGCACGGCGACAACCCCGCCGAATGCACAGAAGGTCAGTATCCCGAAGAAAGTGGCGCGGATCCGCGATCTGTCCATCGCCGCCGCAATAACGTGCGCCATGTGCTCCGAATATCTTCGCGTCTCCTCGGCCTCACGGGTGAAGCTCTGCACCGTGCGTATCTGAGAGAACGCTTCCTCCGCACTTCCTGTCGCCTCCGCGATCCGGTCCTGCACTCCCGTAGTGGCGCGCTTCAACTTTCTGCCGAAGAATGAGGCCGCCCCAATGACGATCGGCACTACAGCGAGGGTTGTTGCGGCGAGGCGCGGATGGGTCATCGTCAGCAACAGAATCCCTCCGACCAGAAAGAGAGACTGCCGCGCGAACTCCGACAGATTGTAGCTCAGTACCGTCTGCAGTACCGTCGTGTCCGACGACAGCCGGCTCGTGAGCTCTCCGGTTTTGTGCTCGGTGAAGAATCCGGGAGAGAGGTGGATCAGCCGCGCGAACAGGTCACGGCGCAATGTCGCGATGACTCTTTCAGAGGTGACTGTGAGCAGGTACACCTGAGCGTAGTTCAGCACGGCCTGCAGTCCGAACAGTACGAGCAGGCCGATCGCAATGCGGTTCAGCATCCCCGCATCGGCGGAGACGAACGCCGCGTCAAGAAGATTGCGCACGATCTGGGGGAAGGCGAGCGCGATACCGACACTCACCAGCAGGCAGAGCAGTGCCGCAGCGAGATTCAATGCGTGCGGACGAATGCGGGGAAGAAGGTGGCCCAGCGGTTTTGGCGATGCGGGCCGCCGGGAAACCGGGGCTTCGTCCATCAGGGGCCGAGCTTGCGATCCGCCGCCATGGCGCAGAACAACAGCGCGAGATAGAGCAGCGAATACTTGTAGACCCACCACGCCGGTGCGGTCCAGTCCTGCGCTCGCATCATGCGCACGACTCCGCCCAGCAGAACGAGGCCAAGCACGACGGCGGATACGAGATAGATGGCCCCGAATGCTCCGAATGTCACAGGAAGCACGGTGATTGCGACCAGTATCACCGTGTACCAGAGCATCTGGCTCATCGTCTCCCGCTCACCCCAGACGAGTGGCGCCATCGGCACCCCCGCTTTCGTGTAGTCGCGCTGTTTGAGCAGCGCGAGCGCCCAGAAGTGCGGGGGCGTCCAGTAGAAAATGACGAGGAACAGGTAAACCGCGAGCAGATCGACTGTGCCCGTCATTGCCGCCCAGCCCACCAGCGGCGGGAACGCGCCCGCGGCACCGCCGATTACGATATTGTGCGGCGTGGTGCGCTTGAGCCACCGGGTGTAGACGTACACGTAGAAGTAGAATCCGGCGAGCGCGAGTGCGGCCGACACGACGTTGACGAACATCGCGAACAGAAACGTCGCCGCGGTGGCTAGCGCGATTCCGAAAGCGAGCACCGATATGCCGCTCATCCTGCCACTCGGAATTGGGCGCAGCCGCGTGCGTGCCATGCGATCGTCGATGTCGCGATCCATGTACATGTTGACTGCGTTCGCACCACCGGCCATGAGATACCCGCCCGCGAGAACGATCAGCACGATGAGCCACCCGGGGTTCCCGGCCACGAACATCGGCGCGATGGTCGTCACCAGCAGCAGCGAGATGATTCGCGGCTTGGTCAGCATCACGAGGTCCTGCAGCAGCGTTCGCTCCATCGCGGGGCCGGCGGTGATAGTCATGCGGCAGCTCTGTGGTCGAGCGCGGAAGCGTCATGCCCCGGGGTCTTTGCGCTGACGCACGCGAGGATCACTACGGCGAGCCACACCAGTGTGCCCGTGGCCTGATGCAGCGAGCGAAGCACCGGCGGAAATCGCATCTCGATCATGGCGGCAGCGACGAGTATCTGCGCCACTACTGTCCAGAAGGCAAACCGGGCGG
>Ga0136617_10002663_pt1 | contig 15883 bp, 18 predicted proteins | sample AntDrymUQ3222106_2_FD_129672 | JGI IMG/M metagenome (GOLD analysis project Ga0136617, IMG submission 129672) | Polar desert sand microbial communities from Dry Valleys, Antarctica - metaG UQ322 (21.06) | ecosystem: Environmental > Terrestrial > Soil > Desert | place: Antarctica: Dry Valley...
CTCCGAGTCCAGGCTCCACGACGCGTCCACCTCAGCGCCCATCGGCTGCCACAGGCGCTCGGAGAGGTACCCGGACAGGGACATGCCGGTCGCACGTTCGATGTCGGAGAAGCGCGCGTCACGCTCGATGAGCTCTGGGATGTAGTCGCTGATCGGGTCGTCGACCGAGCCGATCGAACCGTCAGCGATCGCCAGCCCGACCAGCGTTGAAACGACCGACTTGGCCGTCGAGAACGATGTGCGCAGCTCCTGCGGTCGGGCGTCGTTGAGGTAGCCCTCGTGGCGGATGGCGCCGTCCTGCACCACCAGAAAGGCTGCGGTGCTGGTGTTCTCAAGGAACGCCTCCGGGTCGCCGTCGGGCCAGACCGTCGACAGGTCCAGCGGCTTGCCGGGGGGCAACTCGAGCACGTCGTTGCCGGCGGGGATGACCCTCGAGGGAAAGCGGTGAATGTCGCCGGTGTCCGCCTCGAGCCAGACCATGGCGCGGGATGCCCCGAAGCGGTCGGTCGTCGCCCAGGCAGTCCCGTAGACCACCGCGAGCGCCAGCACCAGCGACAGGGCAACCCGACCGCCCCATCGCATCAATGCTGCTCCCTTGGCTGATCCGTGACCCAGGCCGGCTGCCCCGGACGGCGATTCCCCATGGTCGCCGACGTGGCTGCCAGGCGCATGCCCTCACGTGGAACCCTCAGAGTGTGGAAGTCTCCGGGGGTGGCACCGAGCGTCCAGTTGCCCGTACGCCCACGGATCTGGAGGCCACTGCGGTCGAGTGCGCGTGGCCTTAGGGTCTGCTCAGTGCACCGGCCCGTTTCGATCACCAACTCGCCGCTTCGGGGCACCGCGGTGTTGTTCATCGACGCCGACGCCGCCACCGTGTACGCACTGGTCAGCGACGTCACCGGGTACTGGCGCTTCAGCCCCGAAAACCGCACCGCCAAGTGGTTGGGCGGCGCGTGCGGGCCGGTGGTCGGTGCCAAATTCCGCTCTTGGAACCGGCGGGGGGCAATCCGGTGGTTCACCCACTGCACAGTCGAGACAGTTGACCACGGCCGCGTGTTCGCCTTCCGCGTCACCTTCCCGCCCCCGATGCCGGCGACGCGGTGGACCTACCGGGTCGACGCGATCGACGACCATCACACTCGACTCGAGGAGGCCTGGGAGTTGCCGCAGCCACTGGGTCTTGCTCGTCGAGCCTTGATGCGGCTGTTCCTCGGGGTGCGCGACCGCCCATCGAGCCTGACCGCCGGTGCCGCCGAGACGTTGACCCGCATGCGCCAGGTCTGCGAACACACCTGAGACCAGAGCGCGCGGGCAGCCGGTCTCCTGCCGTTCGGTGGCCTGGTCTGGTCTCAGGCGGCCCGGGGCGAACCGCGAGCAAGGTCAATCGCGTATGGTCGGGCGACGGTAGACCGCTCCGCTTCGGCGGGGGCGTCTCGTCTCTGCAGTCCACTGGCCGTCGTGCGTTCCTCGAGGGGAAGTCATGACATTCATCGCTCTGAGCCTGGACCGACCGATCGCGCGCGCGTCGGAGACGGTCGACGGTTTCCTGGGCGGCGGCATGGGCGCCCGATTCGTAATGGAAGGCGCCGCAGCTGGCGGGCGGGTGGCGCTCGTCGAACACCCGATCGTGCCGCGCGGCCTTGCGGCTCCGATGCACGTGCATACCCGCGAGGACGAGTTCTCGTTCATCCTTGAGGGCAGGTGGGGCTTTCAGCTCGGCGAGCAGGTGGTGTACGGCGAAGCAGGCGACCTCGTGTTCAAGCCGCGCGACGTCTGGCACAGCTTCTGGAACGCCGGCGACGAGCCGGCACGCCTGCTGGAGGTCATCTCCCCCGCGGGGTTCGAGCACTTCTTCGTCGAGCTGTCCGCGCTGCTGGCGTCCGGCGGCCTCGAGGACCCCGACGCGTTTACCGCTCTGACGCAGAAATACGGCCTCGAGATGGACTTCGACAGCGTGCCGAAGCTGGTTGCCGCGCATGGTCTGGTCGCCGACGACGTGGACCAGCGCATGACCGAGGCCTGATCACCGCAGGCTGTAGAGCAGCCGCACCGGTGTTCATGAAGAGAGGTGCACCATGGTCACAAGCCGATTGCGTGCGGTGGTGTTCGACTGTCACCACCCTGTGTCGTTGGCGCGGTTCTGGGCGGCCACGCTCGGCTACCAGGTGCGCGCGTACGACGACGCTGAGCTCCAGCGCCTCCGCATGGAAGGGATCGACGACCCGGAAGGCGATCCTTCGGTCGTGATCGATCCTGTCGACGGTGGCCCGAGCGTGTGGTTCAACCGCGTGCCGGAAGCCAAGACGGTCAAAAACCGGGTCCACATCGATGTCGACCTCGACGACGCTGCCGACATCGCTGCGCTCGTCGCTCGCGGCGCACGCTTGCTGCGTCCACACGGCGCGGTGCCAGACGAGGAGTGGGCGATCATGGCCGACCCGGAAGGCAACGAGTTCTGCGCCTTCCCACCGGGATAGCCGAAGGCAGGAGTGACTGCTACGGCTTTCTACTGGCGGTCAGCGAGATCGCGTACACCCCCGTCGCGAGCGCAATGCGCGCAGCAGAAGAACCGGCCTCCGGCTTCCACGCCGTGGCCGATCACCTTGCAGCCACAGTGCTCGCAGATGGGGGCCATCCGGTGGATGGCGCACTCGAAGCTGTCGAACACGTGCACCGCGCCGGCGGCGCGCACCTCGAACGCCTTGTCGTAGTCGTTGCCACAGACTTCGCATTGGGCCATGTCCAGGGCTCCTCTCATCCAGCGCCAGGCCCGCAGTCTGTCCACCGGCCGGCAGGGCTACCCGTGTGGACTACCCGCAGTGCTACGCGCAAGCGACGATCTCGCGGCTGCGGGGCCAGCGCTCGACATGGCCGACGAACCGCAGGTACACCGCCCTGGAGCCGCGGTCGGGACCGAACCACAACTCGGCCTCGTCGCTGCGAAACCCGGCGGGGCGAGCCTCCGGCGGCAAGCGCGTGTCGAGGTCGAGCGACGGCCTCGTTGATTCCGCTGGCAGCACGCCCTCGGGGTCGCGAACGTACTGGCGCTTGTTGCGCATGCTTCCAGCGGCGGTGCCTGGCGGCCATCCCAGATGCAGCCACAACGACGACTGCCAGTCGCAGTGCTGCGGACCCTGGATGACGTTGAGCACATCCTCGTCCACGGCCGCTCCGTCGAGGGTCCTCCACTGCGTCTCCGACAACGCACCGGCAGGGCCACCGCAGCCGACGCCGAGCAGCGCCACCACCAGTAAGACGAGCACGCGTGTGACTTCGCCTGATCTCCGGGTCATCGCAGCCTGATCCTCGTCGGCTTCGCCAAGTCGTCGTACTGCGGCGGGACCGCAACGGTGAATGATGCGGGTACATGGCGGCGGGAGACATCGATTGCATGCAGCCGGTAGATGAGCGGCTCGATGCAGCCGCCCGGCGGCCGCTGCCACTTGACGCGCAGCCGCCGGTCGATCACCTCGAGCCTGACCAACTCGTCGGGGCAGCCGTCGTCGAGTTGGAGGAGCACCAGCACGAAGCGGTCGGCGAAGTCGACCCGCGGGGGTGCACCTCGGAATCCGTGTTCAGCCCAGGCCTGCGACAGCTTCTCCCGGTCGGTCAGGGCGATCGCGGCGGCGCGCTGCGGGAGCATCCCGTCCACCCGCTGCACGTGGCGCCATGCCTCTGCTGGAGCGCTGGGCTGCTCGAACGCCACGTCAGGCGCGTCCGAACAAGACACGGCCAGCACCAGCCGCATTGCTGCGATCGCGCGCATGGGTGATCTCCTCGTCAGAATTCCGACGCCCACCGGCACGCCAAGGTTCCACCCGACGACCCCAGCGCCGTCACGGAGGCAGAGCGGCCACGAAGTCCTCGATCGCAGCGATCATCTGATCGCCGTCGAGCACGGCGCGATCGTTGTGGCCGGCGCCGTCGATCTCGATGAGGCGCTTGGGCTGGGGTGCGGCGTCGTAGACCTGGCGACCGAGGGCGGGTGGAACGATCTCGTCGTCGCCGGCCAGGACGACCAGCAGCGGGACCGACGCCGCCCGCACGGCCTCGGTGACGCGATAATGGTCGCGCAGCAGCCAGCCGACGGGGAGGTGCAGCTGGACGCGCGCCGCGGCGGCCAGGGACGGAAAGGGCGAACGCAGCACCAGGCCCGCCGGCGGACGGCGCTGGGCGAGACCGGCGGCGACCGCCGCGCCGACCGACTCGCCGAAGTACACCAGGCGGTCGCCATCGCCGTGCTCGGCCAGCCAGCGCTGCGCGGCGTCGGCGTCGGCCGCCAGCCCGACCTCCGACGGTCGCCCCGCATTGCCGCCGTAGCCACGGTAGTCGAACAGCAGGACGCCCATGCCGCGAGCCGACAAGGCTCGGGCCAACGGCGCACGGTCGGCGAAGTTGCCGGCGTTGCCGTTGCAAACCAGTACTCGGGTCCCCGTGTCGGCACCGCGCGGTGGCGTGTACCACGCCGCCAGGTCCAGGCCGTCGCTGGTGCGCAGCGTCACCGCGTGTCCAGGCAGGTCCACGACGAAAGCGTGCCGCGCGTCGGGGAAGTACAGCAGCCGCCGTTGGGTCAAGAAGACGAGCAGCACCACGGCGACCACCAGGGCCAGCAGGGCCAGCAGGCCAGCCATGATCCGCATGCTCCACCTCGGCGGCTACGCGCGGCGGCCAAGGCTAGCAGCCGCTCAGCGCGGAGAGGTCGGCCGGTTGTCGCGGCGGGCCACGGCGGGGTCGAAGCCGAACGGCAGCTCCAGGCGGTTGGCGTGCAGCAATCCCTGGTCGGCCAGCAGGTCGGCGGTGGCACCGTCGGCGGTGGCTCTGCCGTCGTTCATGATTACCGCGCGCTCGCACAGCTCCAACGCGAACGGCAGGTCGTGGGTGATCACCAGCTGGGTGATCGACAGGCCGCGCAACACGTCAACCAGCTCGCGGTGTCCCGCCGGGTCAAGCCCGGAGGTCGGCTCGTCGAGGACGAGCAGGTCGGGGCGCATGGCCAGCACGGTGGCCAGGGCCACCCGCCGTTGCTCACCGCCGGACAGGTGGTGGGGAGCCCGGCCGGCGACGTCCGCCGCCCCCACAGCGTCGAGGGCCTCAGCGACGCGGACGTCCAGTTCCTCCCCGCGCAGCCCCAGGTTGGCCGGCCCGAAGGCGACGTCGTCACGCACCGTCGGCATGAACAGCTGGTCGTCGGGGTCCTGGAACACCAGGCCGACGCACCGGCGGATCTCGGGCAGGTTGGCGTCGGTCACTGGCAGAGCACCGATGTGGATGCTGCCTGCGTCGGCCTCGTAGATGCCGTTGCAATGCAGTGCCAGCGTCGTCTTGCCCGCCCCGTTGGGACCGAGCAGCGCAACTCGCTGGCCGTGCTCGATCCGCAGATCCACGCCGCGCAGCGCCTTACGCCCGTCGGGGTAGGTGAAGTGGACGTCGCGAATGTCCACGGCGGGATGACTCACATCAGGGCCAGGAAGGCGGTGATCGCCGTGCCAGTGGCCACGCCCGGTGCGATGGCCGCGATCAGCCACTCACGTTTGGTGGCCACCCGCCGGTCGAGCGCCGGCATCGTGCCGGTGTACCCGCGCGACAGCATCGCCGCATGCACCCGCTCCCCGCGCTCGTAGGAACGGATGAACAGCGCGCCGGCCGAGGTCGCGATGGGGCGTGCCTGCCACAGCCAGCGCGGGTCGTAGCCCCTGGCGGTCATGGCCGTGCGCATCCGGCGCAGGTCGCCGGCGATTAGCTCCAGGTAGCGGATCATGAACGCCGCGATCGCGGTGAACGTCTCGGGGACCCGCAGCTGCGCCATACCCCGCAGGATGCTCGGGATCTCCGTGGTGGCGGCCAGCAGGATGCTGACCGTCGCGCCGAGCGTGGCCTTCGCGAGAACGTTCCAGGCGCCCCACAGGCCAGCCTGCGACACCGACACGCCCAGCACGTCCACCCGCTCACCGGAGCCCACGAACGGGATGAGGAACGCAAAGGTGATGAACGGCAGGACGACCGCCAGGCGAGCCAGGACGAACGCGACGGGCAGGCGCGCCAGCCGCACCACCACCGCCAGCGCGGTCGCGTCGATCGCGAACGCCCACATCGCCTCGCGTGGGGTGACGGCAACGGCCAGCACGAACCCGAAGGCGGCGGCGAGCTTGACCTGGGGAGCCAGCCGGTGGACGGGGCTGTGCTCGTGGACGTACAGCGCATGGGCGTGGCCGGCACCCATCGTTCAGACCGCCGCGTGGGCGTGGCTGAGGCGCATTGCCGTTCAGACCGCCGCGTGGTGGCCGTCGCGCACTGCCGTTCAGACCGCCGCGTGGTGGTGGTCGCGGTCCGGCTCTCGCCGCCGGTCGCGTAGCGCAAAGAACAGCCCGCTACCGACCGCCAGGGTGATGACCACCCCGGCCGTGCCCGCGATCGCCAGGCTCAACGTCTCGTTGGCCACGCCGGCGGTGGCGTAGTCGGCGAAGACACTGCTGCCGAACGCGTGGTCCTGCGCACTGTCGATGAAGCCCGTGTCCGTGGCGACGCGCTCAAGGCCGTCGGGGTCAGGGGCGGCGAACTGGCTGACGACCACCGCGAACAACAGGGCCACCAGCACCCCGCCGATCAGGAAGCCGCGCATCCCCATGGCGGGCCGCTCGGCCAGGGTGGCACGGTCCAGGTCCTTCACGCCGTAGACCAGGTCGGGGCGGGCGACGAGCACGGCCCCCACGGCCAGCGCGCTGATGATGGCCTCGCCGATGCCGATCAGCAGGTGCACGCCGACCATGGCGCCGAAGACGGTGTCGAACGGCACGGGCGCGGTGGCCCCGAACAGCCACTCGATCGAGAAGGCCATCGACGACAGCACCACCGATAACCCGGCAGCCACACCCGTGGCGAGGATCACCCCCGTGGCGTTGGACGGCAGCAGCCGGCGCAGCAGCAGGAAGATGGCATAGCCGCCGAAGGAGGTGATGACCGCCATGTTGAGCACGTTGTAGCCCAGGGCGGTCAGGCCCCCGTCGGCGAAGGCCAGCGCCTGCACCACCACCACGACGGTGACCACCAGCGCACCCGTGGCGGGGCCGAGCAGGATCGCCGCCAGCGCACCGCCCAGCAGGTGTCCGGTGGTGCCCGCCGCCACCGGGAAGTTGAACATCTGCGCGGCGAAGATGAACGCCGCCGAGATTCCCGCCAGTGGCACCTGCTTGTCGCGCAGCTGCTCACGAGTCCGTCGCAGCGCCACCGCGATCGTGCCGGCGCTGACGGCTCCGGTGGCAACCGCCGTGCCAGCGTTCAGGAACCCGTCTGGTGCGTGCATGGCGCCTCCCGGTGGGAATCGAGCCGTGCCAGTATCGCGAGTCGTTCGCAATTTACAGGCGCCGCGCCGCGATGGCAACGGCCGCGTGGCGTACCATGCCGGCGTGGATGCCGAGGCGACGCTGGAACCCGCCCTGCAGAAGCGTGGGCACCGGCTGACCCGGCCACGCCGGTTGGTGTGGGACGCGTTGCGGTCGGCCGACCGGCACTTGACCGCCGAACAGGTCGCTGCGCGTGTCCATGAGGTCGATCCGGACGTCAACCTGGCGTCGGTCTACCGCTCGCTCGCCTTGTTCGCCGAGCTGGACCTCGCCCGCGAGTCGCATCTGGGCGTCGACAACGCCTCGCGCTGGGAACCGGCGCACCCCGACGACCACTTCCACCTCGTGTGCCGGTCCTGCGGCGAGGTGCAGCACCACGCCGGCGACCTGGTGGAGCAGCTGCGCGTGCAGCTGCGGACGCGCCAGGGCTTCGACGCCGACGCCATCGACCTGGTGGTGTCAGGCCACTGCGACCGCTGCGCCGAGGCTCAGCCCTGATCACCCCGCCGAGGCTCGCCTTCCAGGGTCGGCGAACCACACGGCCGCGGCCAGGGCCAGGACGCCGGCGCCGCTGACCACGGACGGCAGCGGCAGGCTCAGCGCCAGCGCCGCGCACCCCACCAGGCCGAGCGCGGCGAGCCAGCGCGGCCAGCGCCGCCGGTCGTCGCCCAAGGTCCAGGCGCTGGCGTTGGCGATCGCGTAGTAGGCGAGCACGGTGAAGGAGCTGAACCCGATCGCGCCGCGCAGGTCCACCGCCAGCACCAAGGCGATGACGAGCACGGCAACCGTTGCCTCGGCCAGGTGCGGCACCTTGTTGCGCGGATGCACGGCCGCGAGGTAGCGGGGCAGCTCGCCGTTGCGGGCCATCGCGAAGGTGGTGCGGCTGACCCCGACGGTCAATGACAGCAGGACGCCAAGTGAGGCGACGGTGGCGCCGATGCGCACGGCCGGCAGCAGCACGGCGAGCCGCCCTCCCTCGACCGCCGTGGCCAACGGCGCGGAGCTGCTCGCCAGCCGCTCGGGGCCGGCCGCCAGCAGTGCGGCGACGGCGACGGCCGCGTACACGCCGAGTGTGATGCCCAGAGCCACGGGAATCGCGCGAGGGATCGTGCGCTCCGGCTCGACGACCTCCTCGCCCAGCGTGGCGATCCGCGCGTAGCCAGCGAAGGCGAAGAACAGCAGCCCGGCAGACTGCAAGATCCCGCGCAGACCGCCCACGCCGAGGTCACCAAGATTGCCGGCATCGCCCTGCCCACCGAACAGCGCCGCCACAACGACGGCGGCCAGGGCGGCGAACACGATCGCTACGACCCCGCGGGTCAGCGCCGCCGTCTTCTGCACGCCGGCGTAGTTGACGGTGGTGCAGGCGACCACTGCGGCCACGGCCAGGGGCCTGGCGAAGTCCGGGTAGGCGTACGCGCCGAAGGTCAGGGCCATCGCCGCGCAGCTCGCGGTCTTGCCGACGACGAATCCGGCGCCGGCGAGGTAGCCCCAGAACGGCCCCAGCTGCCGGCGGCCGTAGACGTAGGTACCGCCGGACTCGGGGTGGACCGCCGCCAGTTGCGCCGAGGACGTGGCGTTGCAGTAGGCGACGGCGGCGGCAACCGCCAGACCGATCAGCAGTCCCGCGCCCGCCGCCTCGGCGGCTGGTCCGATGGCCGCGAACACCCCGGCGCCGACCATCGATCCCAGACCGATGACGACCGCGTCGCGCGTGGTCAGCCGCCGTGCCAGCCGTGCTTGCTCCCCGGCGTCCGATCCCATCCGGCCCTCCTCGGCTTGCTAGCGGCTGGCCGTGACCGCTGCACGCTCGAAGACCGCCGCGATCCCCTGACCGCCTCCGATGCACATCGTCTCCAGGCCGTAGCGAGCTTCGCGGCGTTGCATCTCGTGCAGCAGCGTGGCCAGAATCCTGGCGCCGGTGGCACCGACCGGGTGACCCAGCGAGATGCCCGACCCGTTGACGTTGAGCCGATCGAAGTCGGCGTCCGACAGCTTCCATTCGCGGGTCACGGCCAGCACCTGGGCGGCAAACGCCTCGTTGAGCTCGATCAGGTCCATGTCGGCCAGGGTGAGCCCCGCCCGGTCCAGCGCCCGAGCGGAGGCCGGGACGGGACCGATGCCCATCGTCTGCGGCGGTACACCGGCCACGGCCCACGACACGAGCCGGGCAAGGGGGCGAAGGCCGAGCGCCTCCGCGCGGGCGGGATGGGTGACGATGCAAGCCGCCGCGCCGTCGTTCTGGCCGCTGGCGTTCCCCGCGGTCACCGTGGCCTCCGGGTCCGCACCCGAGCGCACCGCCCGCAACCGGGCGAGCTGCTCCAGCGACGTGTCCCTGCGGGGATGCTCGTCGCTGTCGACCGTGGTGTCGCCGCGACGGCTCGGAACGGTCACCGGCACGATCTCGTCGCTGAACCGCCCCTCGTCCTGCGCGGCGACGGCACGCTGATGCGAGCTCAGCGCGAGCTCGTCCTGCTCCTGCCGCCCGATCTTGTATTCCCGCCGCAGGTTCTCGGCCGTCTCCAGCATGCCGCCCGGTACCGGATGGTTCACCCCACCGGCGGTCACTCGCGCGCGACCAAGACGGTCCACCAGATCGACGGAGTCACCGGCACCCCACCGCAGACTGCCGGCGTAGTGCTCGGCCGAGCTCATGCTCTCCGCCCCCCCGGCGATCACCAGGTCGCACACGCCGGTCTGGACCTGCATCGCCGCGTAGCAGACCGCCTGCAGTCCCGATCCGCAGCGCCGGTCCAACTGCAGGCCCGGCACGTCGCTACCCAGCCCAGCGTCCAGCGCCGCGACCCGGCCGATCGCGGGAGCCTCGCCGTTCGGGTAACCCTGCCCGAAGACCACGTCGTCGACGTCGCCCGACTCCAGTCCCGCACGGTCGCACAACGCCCGGATCACGGCCGCACCAAGGGTGGCCGCCGGCAGTGGCTTCAGCACGCCGCCGTAGCGGCCGACTGGCGTGCGGAGGGGTTGGCAGACAACGGCGTCGCGCATCAGCTCGAGGCTCCTCGCAGGGAAGCCAAGCCTAGGAGATCGCCGAGTGGCTAGCTGGCGGCGGCGGCGCGCCACGTCGGCCACGCCACCGGCGCAGCACCCTCGATCTGATCGACGATCTGACCGAGGTACCAACGCCGGAACGTGACCAGCTCGGGCGGGGTCGCCAGCGTCAGCAGCTCTCCTTTGCGGCAGTAGTCGTCGGCCTCTTCAAGCAGAGCGGCCAGCGACAAGGCCGCCTCGCGTGCCTCGACCGGCAGCTGCATCTGGGTGTCGATGCTGCGGTCGCCGCGCTGCATCGCCCGCTCGATCAGCGCGTTGGGCTCGGCGGTGAAGGCAGCGAAGCGCTCCCGCAGGGCGGTCGCCACGTCCAGCAGCCGGCGTGGCACGTCGTAGTCGGTGTTGGGATGTGGGTTGGCGATCAGCGCGAACTCTCGCAGCAGGCCCTCGTGCTGCTCCTGCGCGCGGGCCATCACGTCCAGCGGCAAGGCGACCAGGCGCACGCGATGCAAGTCCAGCCCGCTGCTGGCCGGTGTCACGTCAGGCCACCGCGGGCGCGAGCTCGAACCACACCGTCTTCCCGCTGGGACCGATGTCGCTGCCCCACGCGTCGGCCAGCGATTCGACCAGGACCAAGCCCCGGCCGGTCGCGGCCTCGGCGCTGTAGCGACGCACGGACGGGGCCAGCGACGACTGATCGCCCACCTCCATGCGCAGCCCGCCGCTGGTCCGTACCACGGTCAGCGTCACCTCGCTGCGCGCATGCAGCACCGCGTTGGTGACCAGTTCGCTGACCAGGATCAAGGCGGTGTCGGTCAGCTCGGGCAGACCGAGCTCGCTCAACGCCGAGGTCACGAACCGGCGGGCCTGACGGGCGCTGAGGGGTTCGGCAGGCAGGGTGGTATGCAGGACCGTCACCATCCCATCCCTGCCCTCGTCCATCGCACGAATCCCAACCCCCGGCTCTCTGCGCGACCAGCAGGTCTGCGCAAGAATGGGGCGCCTTACTGAGGGTCACCATTACAGCGTGTCGCGAAACCTCATCGGCGTTCGGCAGTCCGCAGGCGTCACCGCGACCGGCCCGGTGGTTGCTCCACTCCGTTCCCACGGTCCTCCCAGCGGGTCCGCAGCCGGACACCCAGGTTGATGGGCGAACCCATGAACCCGAACGTCTCCCGCAGCCGTCGCTCCAGGTAACGCAGGTAGCCGGGTGACAGCTCGCCGGTGGTGAAGATCCGGAACGTGGGTGGACCCACCGCCACCTGGGTGGCGTAGCGCAACCGCACGGGGCGCCCGTCGTGCAGTGGCGGGGCGGTGGCCGCCGTGGCCTCGGACAGCCATTCGTTCAGCCTCGCCGTGGGCACCCGTTGCGTCCACTGCGCCAGCACCGCATCGACCGCGGGCAGCAGCCGGTCGATGCCGCGGCCGGTGGCGGCTGACGTGCGTACCAGCGGCGCCCATCCGACGAAGTGCAGCAGCCGGTCGAGCTCCCGCTCGATCCACCCGCGACGGTCCTCGTCGACCAGATCCCATTTGTTGAGCACGACCACCAGCGCCCGACCGGCATCCAGGATCTGGCGAGCCAGCTTCTGCTCCTGCTCCCCCACCTCCTGGGCGGCGTCCACCACCAGCAACGCAACCGACGCCGCGTGCAGCGCCTGGACCGTCCGCACCGAGCTGTAGTACTCGGTGGGTTCGCCCTTGCGCAGCTTGCGGCGCAGGCCCGCGGTGTCGACGAAGCGGTAGGCCAGCCCGCCCTCCACCTCGACGATGGTGTCGACGGAGTCGCGGGTGGTGCCGGGGCGAGCGTCGACGATGGTGCGCTGCTCGCCGAGCAGGCGGTTGAACAGCGAGGACTTGCCGACGTTGGGCCGACCGATCAGCGCCACGCCACCGACCTCGTCGGCGGGCGGCTGCGCCCGCTCGAAGGCGCCGTCGGCGCCGAGCCGTTCGACGATGACATCAAGCAGGTCGCCCGAGCCACGGCCGTGCAACGCGCTGACCGCCAACGGCTCGCCCAGTCCAAGGGCGTACAGCGCCGCCAGCTCCGCGTGCGGCTGGCTGGGCTTGCCGAGCCCGTCGGCCTTGTTGCCCACGAGCAGGACCGGTAACCCGGCCGCACGGAGCCAGTCCGCGGCGGCCGCGTCCTCCTCGGTGATCCCCACGGTGGCGTCGACCACCAGCAGCACCAGATCGGCCGCCTGGGTGGCCACCTCCGCCGAAGCCGAGATGGCGTCGGCGAGCGGATCGGGCGAGTTCTCGCGGTTGCCGGACCCGCGACCGCCGGACCCGCGACCGCGCTCGGCGTTGCGGCCGCGCGCCCATCCCGGCGTCCAGCCGCCGGTGTCGACCAGCGCCAGGCGATGGTGGCCCCACTCCACCACATGGCTGGTGCGGTCCCGCGTGACGCCCGGCTTTGCTTCGACGATGGCGTCACGACGCCCGACCAGGCGGTTGACCAGCGTCGACTTGCCGACGTTGGGTCGGCCGACGATGGCGACGGTCGGCAGACCAGCGTCGCGGACCCCGCGCCGCGGGGTCACGCCCGGTCTCCCCCGGCGGTGCCCGCCCGTTGGGCGAGCCGTACCAGCCGCGACACGATCTCGTCAACGGCGACGCCAGTGGTGTCGATCTCGATCGCGCCAGTCGACCGCAGCATCTGCGAAGCGTCGTCGGCGTCGCGGCGCTTGATGCTGTCCGCATGGGTCGCGATCGCGTCGGCGTCGGCGGTGCCCACCTGGGCGGCACGCCGTGCGGCCCGCTCCAGCGGCGACGCGGTGAGCCAGACCTTGAGGTCGGCGTCGGGCACGACCACGCTGCCGACGTCGCGACCCTCCACGACGGCACCTGCGGGGGACACCGCGGCGCGCTGGGCGCCAAGCAGGGCGGCGCGCACGGCGGGATGCGCCGAGACCGCCGAGACGGTGGCCGTCACCTCCGGACCGCGGATGTCGTCCTCGACATCGACCCCGTCCACCAGCGTGCGCCCCGCCCGGCGTTCGATGGTCAGGTCGCCGATGACGCGGGCGCACCCGGCACCGTCGCGCAGGTCGATGCCAGAGCGCAGCACCGCCAGCGTGCCGGCACGGTAGTAGGCCCCGGTGTCGACGTGGGCGAACCCGAGTCGCTCGGCCAGGGCGGCGGCGATGGTGGACTTCCCGGAGCCGGCTGGCCCGTCGATGGCGACGACGGTCATCCCGGTGACCTACCGCGGTGGCGATGTGAGGTCAGGTTCGGCGACCTACGGCGTTCGCTCCATGAGGTCATGGGCGCGCCAAGCAGACCCCGCCGGCGGCGAGGTCGGTCCAGAAGTCGGGATAGGTCTTGGTCACGCAACCAGGGTTCTCCACGGTGATGCCGGGGAGGCGCGCCGCGATCGCGGTGAACGCCATCGCCAGCCGATGATCATCGTAGGTCGCCAGCCGGGCGGGCCCGCGAGCGCGGCCACCGTGAATCCGCAGGCCGTCGGCTTGCTCCTCTACCTCGACCCCGAGCTTTGCGAGCTCGGTGGCCAGTGCGGCCAGGCGATCGGACTCGTGGCCGCGTACCACCGCCACCCCGGTCAGCCGCGACGTGCCGGGCGCCAGCGCGGCCAACGCGGCGATGGTGGTCACCTGGTCGGGCATGGACCCGAGGTCGACGTCGACCGGCGACAGCTGCGCCCGACCCTCGACCGTGATCGCATCGCCGTCGCGCGTCACCATGGCCCCCATGGTTGCCAGCAGCTCCGGCACGGCGGCGTCGGGCTGGCGCACGGCACCCGCGTTGGTCACCGTCACCTTCCCGCCGGTGGCGGCCGCGAGTCCGAACAGGTGCGCGGCGGCGCTGGCGTCGTGCTCGATGACCTCGTCGCGGGCGGTGTAGCCACCGGCGCGAACCCGGAACCTCCCGTCGGCCAAACGGCGCACGTCGGCGCCCCAGCGCCGCATGAGCTCGGCGGTCAGATCGATGTAGCCCTGCGCCGTGGAGCCCACGACGCCGAGCTCCACGTCGCTGGTGGCACACGCGGCAGCCAGCAGCAGGGCGCTGGCGTACTGGCTGCTCGACGACACGTCCACGGTCACGGCCCCTCCGCGCAGTCCGCCACCCACGGTGACCGGCGGGAAGCCATCGCTGTCGGCGACCTGCGCGCCGAGGCCGCGCAGCGCGTTGGACAGCGGACCGATCGGTCGGCGCAGCAGGCCGGGCGAGCCGGTGATGGTGACCGGCGACGGCGCCAAGGCGGCGACGGCCGTGGCGAAGCGCAGTGTCGTTCCCGACAGCGCCGCATCGATCGGGGTTCGCGGGGCACGCGGCCGACCGTCGGTGCCGGCCACGACCCAGTCCTGCCCGTCATCGTCGACCTGTGCGCCCAGCGCGACCACGGCACCGCGCATGGCTCGGGCGTCCTCGCTGCTGGCGGGCCGACGCAGCCGGCTGGTGCCGGCCGCTAGAGCGGCGATGATCAGCGCGCGATTGGTCACGCTCTTGCTGGCCGGTGCGGCAAGGCGCAAGTCGACGGGACCGGCGGGCACCACGGTGACCGCCGGCGCCGTGACCACCCACGCGCCTGGCGTCACAGCGCCTGCTCCAGCACCTCGTAGCCCAATGCTTCCAGGGCGTCGCGCGCCCGCCCCGCCGGCTTGAAGCCGATGATCGCCAGGCGCAGGGTGCCCCGGCCACCCTCGGGAGCATGGTCGATGCCGAGGTCTTCGATGTTGACGCCGATGGCGCCGACGGTGGTGGTCACCTCGGCGAGCACGCCGGGTCGGTCGGGGATGGGCAGGTGCAGCTCGACCAACGCCCCGGTGATCGTCTCCTTGCCCGGCAAGGAGCGACGCGAGGCGCGCGCGTCCGCCAACTCCCGGCGGAGGCTGGGTTCATCGCCCACGGCCAGCACCGAGCGCAGCCGGCCGACGCGCTCGCGGTAGTCGTCGAGCACGGCGACGATGGCGTCGCGGTTCTCGGCGCAGATCTCCACCCACAGGTCCGGGTTGGACGCCGCGACTCGCGTGGCGTCACGAAAGCCGCCGGCCGCCAGCAGCAACAGCCCGGCGTGCTCCTCGCGGGCCCGATCGGTGGCCAGGTTCATCAAGGTCGTCGCGGCCAGCTGGGGAAGGTGGCTGACCACGGCCACCAGCGCGTCGTGGCGCGCGGGGTCGACGGCCAGCGGCCGGGCACCGAGTAGGGCGAGGAGGCCGTGCAGGCGCTGGTAGGCGCCCGCGTCGGTGTCTACGGTGGGCGTCAGCAGGTACGTCGCGCCGACGAACAGGTCGGCCGACGCGTGGCCGGCGCCCGTCTCGTGCGATCCGGCCATCGGATGGCCGCCGATCACGTGCACGCCCGGCCCGACCGCGGCACGCATCGCCGCGACCACGCGCGCCTTGACGCTGGTGGTGTCGGTCAGCACCGTGCCCGGCCGCAACAGCGGCCCGACCTCGGCGGCCACGTCCACCACGACCGACACGGGAACGGCCAAGACGACGAGGTCGGCGTCGCCCACCGCGGCGGCAGCCGAATCGGTGCCGCGGTCCAGCGCGCCCTGGTCGACCGCGACC
>Ga0136617_10002664_pt1 | contig 15882 bp, 11 predicted proteins | sample AntDrymUQ3222106_2_FD_129672 | JGI IMG/M metagenome (GOLD analysis project Ga0136617, IMG submission 129672) | Polar desert sand microbial communities from Dry Valleys, Antarctica - metaG UQ322 (21.06) | ecosystem: Environmental > Terrestrial > Soil > Desert | place: Antarctica: Dry Valley...
CGCCTCCTGGGCCAGCAGTTCCGGCTCATCGAGCTGGCCAACGACGTCAACGACCACATGCCCGACTTCGTGGTGCAGAGGCTGGTGCTGGCCCTCAACCGCACCCGGCGGGCGGTCAACGGCAGCCGCATCCTCCTGCTCGGCCTGGCCTACAAGGCCAACACCAGCGACGACCGGCAGTCGCCGGCAGTGGTCGTAGCCGACCGCCTCCTCACCCTCGGCGCCGTCGTCCGGGTCGCAGATCCCCACGTGGTCGAGGACCACATCGACGGTCGGGTCGTCCGGGTGACGGCCACCGCCGAAGAGTTGGCCGCAGCCGACGCCGTCATCCTCCTCGCCGACCACGACGCCTTCGACCTCGAGCTGGTGCGGGGCTCGGCCCGCTACGTGCTCGACACCCGCCACTGCCTCCGCCCCGGGCCCAACGTCGAGTACCTGTAGCCCGGCCGAGCCCGCCGGACTGGCTCGGCCCGACCTACTTGGTCTGGCTCCGGGCGGGAGGCCTCGGTTTGTCCGCCCGGGAACCCTTCTCGGGCTTGGGTCGGGGACCCTTCTGGGGCTTGTCCCCCGCTTTGGGTGCCGCCTTGGGTGCCGACTTGGCGGGTGCCTTGGGTGCTGACTTGGCCGCTGACCTCGGTGCGGGGGCCGGCTTGGGCTTGGCCGCCCGGGACTGGGCCGCTCGGGACTGGGCCGCTCGGGACTGGGCCGCCCGGGACTGGGCCGCCCGGGACTGGGCCGCTCGCGACTGGGCCGACTTCGTCGCCCCCGGGGCGCCCGGCGCCTCCATCGACTCGTAGCCGTACTTGCCGCCGTAGGCGGACTCGGGACCGGCGCCGTTGAGGATGGCGCCCACCAGCGGCGCCTCCACCTGGCGAAGCTGCTCCACCGCCCGGGTCACGTCGCGCATCGACGTGCGGTCGGCGGCGCAGACCAGGAGGGTGACGTCGGCCAGGCCGGCGATGATCATGGCGTCGCTCACCGGCAGCACCGGCGGCGAGTCGATGAGCACCACCTCGGCCTCGACCCGCAGCGACGACAGCACCTCCCGCGCCCGGCGGGACGAGAGCAGCTCGGAGGGGTTGGGCGGCAGGGGTCCGGAGGCGAGGACGTAGAGACGCTCCTGGTCGGGCACCTGCTGGAGAGCGGCGCTCAGCGGCACCTTGCCCAGCAGCACCGACGTGAACCCGACGTCGTTGGTCATCCCGAAGAACTCGTGCAGCTTCGGACGGCGCAGGTCGCAGCACACCAGCACCACCTGCTGGCCGGCCCGGGCCAGGGCCACACCCAGGTTGACGAGGGTGGTGGTCTTGCCGTCGCCCGAGGTGGGGCTGGTCACCTGCACCGTTGTGACCCCGTCGAGGGGCAGGAACTGCATCGCGGTGCGGAGCGTGCGGTACGCCTCGGCCGCCGCCGACCGGGGCGTCGCCAGGGAGACCACCGTGGGCCGGCCCATCGACACGAAACTGCCCACGGTGGGGATGGAGCCGATGACGGGCACGCCCGCCGCCTTCTGCAGCTGGTCCTTGCTGCGCAGGGAGTCGTCCATCTTCTCGAGCAGCAGCGCGATGCCGACCGACAGGGCCAGCCCGATGATGCCCGCCATGAGCCCCGCCCGCCCGGGACGGGGCGATTCCGGGGACGTGGGCTGGGCGGCCGACGTCACGACCTGGGACGCGCCGCTCTTGACCGCCCGGAGCACCTGGAGCCGGTCGAGCTGCTGGCGCAGGGCCGACTGCTGGGCCACCAGCGGGTCGCGCGCGGTGGCCTGGGCCGGCGGGACGGCGTCGATCTGGGTCTGCAGCTCGCCCACCCGCTTCTGGATCTCGGCGGTGGCGGCGGCCGCGGCGTCGTCGGTCTGCTGGCGCCGCACCGCCACGTAGGCGTCGGCGTAGGCGTTGGCGATGGTGGCGGACCGCTCGGCGCTGCCATTCTCGGCGTGGATGGCGATGACGTCGGCCTCGCCGGCGGGCTCGGCCGAGACGGTGGGCGCCTCCCCCAGGGCGATACGGACGGCCTCCCGCACCGCCGGGCTGGCCAGGATGCGGATCTCGGTCTCCACCAGCCGCTTGGGATCGGCCGCCGCCCGGCCGGTGGGGTCGAGGGCCAGCTCCACCCCGCTGGTCTGCACCAGGACCTCGGCGGTGGCCCGGTACACCGTCGGGCGGGAGGACGAGATCACCATCGAGAAGCCGACGATCACCAGGACGGCGAGCAGGATGGCCACCCGGCGCCGCCAGATCCCCTGGGCGTATCGCGACACCCGGCCGTCTGCTCCGGGCGGTTGGGGCATTCGCAGATGCTACCGAGGGTCGGGGGATTTACCGGGCCCCCCCGAGTCCCCCGGGCGGGATGCACGCGACGGTCTCGGGAGACTGGTGCCGTTCGACGGTGTCCGCCTGCCCTCATCCGGCCTGATCTCGGGGGCTTTCGGCTGCGGACTCGCGCCGGACGGACTCGGGCCGGACGGACTCGGGCCGGACGGACTCGGGCCGGACGGACTCGGGCCGGACGGCTTCGGGGCGGAGCCGCTGTAGGGCTCGCCGTAGTAGGCGCCTTGGAACCCGTAGGCGAAGTGATCGGCGTCGACGCCGTTGAGGACGATGCCGGAGACGGGTGCGTCGACCCGCTGCAGGATCTCCACCGCGTGGCGGAGGTGCCGGCGGGTGCCCTTGCCCGCCATGGTGACCATGAACACGGCGTCGATCGAGCGGGCGATCACCGCTGCGTCGGTGACCGGCAGCAGCGGGGGGGTGTCGATGAGCACCAGGGCCCCGTCGGCCTGCAGCGCCTTGACCACCTCCGGGAACCGCCGTGAGGAAAGCAGCTCGGACGGGTTGGGAGGGATGGGGCCGGAGGCCATGAGCGACAGGCGCCGGATGCCGGGGACCTCCTGCACGGCGCCCGACAACGGCGCCCGGCCGATGATCCACGAGGTGAACCCGATCTCGTTCGACAACCCGAAGAAGGTGTGGATCCTCGGCCGCCGGAGGTCGCAGTCGAACACGACGACGCGCCGGCCGGCTGCGGCCACGGCGACGGCCAGGTTGGCGAGGACCGTCGACTTCCCCTCTCCCGCGGTGGGGCTGGTGATGGCCAGCACGTTGATGGGGTCCTCCAACCCCGCGAACTGCACCGATGTCCGCAGCGAGCGGTAGGCCTCGGCGGCCGACGATCGGGGGAACGTGATGCTGACCAGTTCCGGCTTGGTCTTGTCGCGCCATTCCACGACCAGGGGGATGGTGGCGACCACGGGGATGGTGGTGCCGACGCTGCGCTGGACGTCGTCCTTGGTCTTGATCGACTCGTCGAGGTATTCGAATAAGAAGGCCAAGGCGATGCCGAGGATCAACCCCACCGCGGCGGCGGAGATGGCGTCGCTGACCGGCTTGGGGCTGATGGGGCCGGACGGGACGGCCGCGGGCGTGACGACCGTGGCCGCGGGGATGCTGAGGGCGTTCTCGGCGTTGAGGTCGCGCAGCTGGCTCTGGAGCAGGAGGCGCTCGCTCACCAGGTTGTCACGGACGCTCTTCACCTCGAGGTCGAGCTCGCGGCGGGCGCGGGCGGCGTCGTTCTGGCGGATGGCCCGCGATGCCTCGCCCTCACCGGTCACGGGCAGGGCGCGGTCGTCGATCTCCGCCGTCCTCGCCTCGTAGTCGGCCGAGAGGACGTCGATCTGGCCGCTGAGGTCGGAGATCTGCGTGCGGATCTTCTCGGTGACGGCCACCAGCTGCTGGACCCGCTCCTCCTGGCGGTAGTCGATGAAGGCGGTGACGTAGGCGGCCACCGCGTCGGCCGCCCGCTTGGGCTCACGGCTGCGGACGCCCACGTTGACGATCCGGCTCTCCCCGATCCGAGTACCGGTCACCTCGCCCGCGTCGGGGAGGGCGGCGTTGACCTTGTCCCTGATGGCCTGGCCCTGGAGGACGCGGATCTGGGTCTGGAAGTCGCTCTCGTCGCTGCCATCGCTGGTGAGCAGGATCTGGCCAACCGCCTCGTAGACCTTGGGCTGGCTGAGAGAGCGGTAGATGCCGGCAGTCAGCACGACCGCAAGGGCGAGGCCGACGACCCACTTCCGCCGCCAGAGGATGGCGAGGTAGTCGCGGAACTCGACTGTCCTCGTCAGCTCGTCGGACATCGGTCCATCCTACCGACGCTCGCGCTAGTAAGTACGGCTCACCATGCTCGGCAGGCGTCCCGACATCTCCTGATCCTCAAGCGTTTCGCCCACCCGGTCGGTGACGAAGGCGTGGTAGGAGAACTCGACCAGCAGCGATAGCTGCGAACCCGGTGTCGGGCGCACCCGGCGCACGATGAGGCGCACCAGCGGGGCTTTGCGACCGAAGGGGCGATAGGCCGTCTCGGCGACGTCGGCCCCGTCGAGGAAGTAGGGGATGGCCACCCAGGCATCGTCGGGGATCTTGGCGATGGCGGCGTGGATAGCCTTGTTGAGGCGCACGGTGATAGAAAAGGCCACGTCAGCGGCAGTGCACGACGTCGCCAGTGCCGGCCACCACCGCCACCAGCGGGTGGTGGCCCCTGACCTTGGTGTGGGTGAACTTGGCCGTGCCCGGCGGCGTCGCCCAGGTCCACGGTGTCGTCGAACAGCTCCCGCAGGCCCAGGTGCTGGGCCAGGGTGGCGGGAAGGATCAGGCCGGCGTCGGCCACTGCGTGGGCGTCGTCGAAGGTCACGTCCAGGCGGTCGAGGCTGTGGGATTGGCGTCTCCCCGGACCGGACTCTCACCGGCTGGCTATCGGGAGCTTGCGCTCGTCTACGTCATGTCCGCTCCTTTGCGTTCATGGCGTCCGAGCTGCTGGACGCACGTGGATCAGGGCTTAACGAGCAGAGCGAGGTGGGCGACCCGAATAGAGTCGGACCAGCGGTGGCCTGGCTACCCAGGCGTCGCAGCAGGGACACGCCCGCGCCGCTCGCGGCAGCGCTCTGTCCCGAAGGGAGCGCCGTGAGGGTTGTCATCGCGACTGGGATCTTCCCGCCGGACATCGGCGGGCCTGCGACCCACGCCGCCGACATGACCGCCGAGTTGGTCGACCGCGGCCACGAAGTCGTCGTGGTGACCCTCACCGACAACCACGTGGTCACCGACGAGCCGGGGATCGTGCGGTATCCGCGCCGATGGCCGTGGCCACTCCGCACGACCGCTACCACCTGGTGGTTCGTGCGCCGGCGAGACGACTACGACGTGATCTACGCCACCGGGCTCGACCTTCCCGCCGTCCTCGGCGCGAAACTGGCCCGGCGCCCGGTGATCCTGAAGGTCGTCGGCGACCCGGCCTGGGAACGAGGGCGGCGCCGGCACCTCACGGACTCCGACATTGATCGCTTCCAGGACGACCTGGGAGGCCGGGCCAGCCTCCGGGCCATGCGCGCCGTGCGGAACTGGACCGTCCGTCATTCCTCGATGAACGTCACTCCCAGCCGGTATCTCCAAGAGATCGTCGGGCGATGGTCGGGCGGGCGGACACCCGTCGCGTTGGTCCCGAACGGGGTGCGGGGGCAGCGACCCCCCAGGCAACTGCGAGACGAGCACTCCGCCGTCGGGCTGCGCCTCGTCTTCGTGGGCCGGCTCATCCCTCACAAGCGCATCGACATCCTGATCGACGCGCTGGCCAGGACGGAGTCGGTCGTGCTCGACGTCGTGGGGGACGGCCCGGAGCTCGAGACACTGCGGCGTCGGGCGCACGCTGTCGGCGTCGGAGACCGGGTCGCCTTCCTCGGATCGTTGTCCCATCCCCAGGTGATGGAACGGCTGATGTCCGTAGATGCCCTGGTGAGCGCGACGAGCTACGAAGGGCTCCCCCACGTGGTGATCGAGGCGCTCGTCTGCGGGACACCGGTCGTGACCACCCCCGCGGGAGGCATCGTCGAGGTCATCACCGACGATGTCAACGGGATTTTGATCGATCCGCCGGACCCGTCGGCGTTCGCCGCCGCCTTCGCCCGGCTACGGGACGACCCGGGGCTTCGGACCCGTCTGGCCGCCGGTGCCGACGACACAGGGCGACTGTGGAGCCTCGACCAGTGCATCGACGAGGTGGAGCGGCTCCTCGTGAGCCTCACCGTCCGCCGCCCCCGAGCGGTCTTCTTCGGGAGGGGTACCGTCGCCTACCCACCGGGCGACGACCTCCTGCGCAAGCTCGAGATCCACGCCCGGCACCTCGACCAGATCTCCATCGGGACAGGCTCTCCCCGGATTCGGCGCCTGGGTGGTGTCCGGGCGGTGTTGCTCCCCGACTTCAGCCCTCGGCTGCTCTCGTCGATCGCCTTCTACGGCGGCGGTTCTCTGCTCTCCCTGCTCGCCGCCGCCCGCCGCCCGGGGACCGTGATCGTGTGCCAAAGCCCCTACGAAGCATTCGGAGTCGTTGCCCTCCGGGGCCTCGTGCCCCCGCCTCGCCGGCCCAGGGTCCAGGTCGAGATCCACGGCGACTGGCGCACCGCGGCCCGGCTGTACGGAGGCCGGGGAAGGCGTCGCATCGCCCCGTTCGCCGACCGGGCTGCCGCCTGGGCGATCGGGCGGGCCGACCGAGTCCGCGTCGTCAGCCGGGTCCTGGAGTCGGCGGTTCGTGACGTCGGGTACGAGGGACCGATCGATCGCCACCTCACCTACAGCAACTACGACGCGTTCCTGGTCCCTCCGGTCCCGCCTTCCGCCGTCCGTCGAGCCGCGTTCGTCGGAGGGCTCGAGCGTCCGAAGGCGCTCGACGTCCTGCTCGACGCGTGGCCTCTCGTGATCACCCGCGTACCGGACGCGGAGCTGGTGATCGCCGGGGAGGGGAGCCTGGACGACGCGCTCCGGCGGCGGGCGGCCGACAAGGGACCTTCCACCATCCGGTTCGTCGGCCGGCTCACGCGGCCGGAGCTCGTGCGGCTGCTGGATTCGGCGACGTGCCTCGTGCTCCCCTCGAGGTCGGAAGGGGTCCCCCGCGTGATCGTGGAAGCCATGTCGAGGGGACGCGCCGTGGTCGCCACCAGCGTCGGCGGCATCCCCGAGCTCGTCGACGAGACCGTCGGTCGGGTGGTGCCGCCCGAGGATGTCCTCGCCCTGGCCGACGCCATCGGCGAGCTCCTCGGCGACCTGCCCCTGGCTGCCCGCTTGGGGGATGCGGCACGGGCCCGAGCCGTGGCCCGGGCCGATGCCGCCGGCTACGAGTCCGGGATCGCCCGCCTGGCGGCGTGGGCGGACTCGATCCACGACGAGACAACAGAGGACGTCACCTGAACACGAAGGTCAACCTCATCTTCGTGACGCAACTCGTCGACTTCGGCGATCCGGTCCTCGGCTTTGTCGTCCCCCTCATCCGCGCCCTCGAAGCGCGAAGCGGGCCGATGCTCGTGATCGCCAACGAGGTCCGGCATGTTCCCTCCGACCTGCGGGCGGAGGTGCGGTCGTTGGGCAAGGAGCATGCCCGGGGCAAGCTGGCCAGGGGCGTCCGCTACCAGACGATCCTGGCCGAGGCGCTGCGGCGATTGCGGCCGGCGACGGTGATCGCCCACATGTGCCCCCCCTACCTCACCCAGGCCGCGCCGATGGTCAAGCTGACCGGCGGCCGGTCGATGCTCTGGTACATCCATCCGGCCGACACCCCGATGCTCCGCAGGGCCGAGCGTGCCGCCGACATGGTGCTCACCGCGCTCCCGGGCTCCTTCCCACGCCAGTCGGCCAAGGTTCACCCGATCGGGCATTCGATCGACCTCACCCGGTTCGACGCTCTGGACCCCCCGCCCGGGGGTGGAGGGCTCCGCCTCCTGGGTCTGGGCCGACTGGCGCCCATCAAGGGGTACCCGGTTATGGTGAGGGCTCTCCGCATGGCCCGTGACCGCGGCACAGACGTGCGACTCGACATCGTGGGGGAGGCCATCCGGGACTCTGATGTCGGCCATCGGGAGGAGCTCCGCCTCCTCGTCGAGAGGCTCGGGGTCGAGGACGCGGTCTCGATCCGACCCGGCGTCGCCCCGGCCGAAGTTCCGGGCCTTCTCGCCCAGGTCGACGCGTTGGTGAACGCCACCGCCGCCGGGAGCGCCGACAAGGTCGTCTTCGAGGCCATGGCCTGCGGACGCCCCCCGCTCGTCTCGAGTCCGGCCTTCCACGACCTGGTGGGATCGGGGCCGGTGCCGTTGAGCTTTCGGGCCGGCGATCCGGCCGACCTCGCCGATCGCATCACCCAGCTTGCGAATACACCGCCTCGGACGCGCGTCGAGATGGCCGCCATGCTCCGCTCCCGTATCGAGGGCTCGCACTCGCTGACGCACTGGGCCGATGCCGTTGTGCGCCTGGCGACCCACCTGCACCGCCACTGAAAAGCCAGGGTAATTGAATAGCGGGTCGCGTCGGAGTGAATTGCGGTGAATGACTTGGCTGGCGACCGCTGATTTGCGTTGGGTCAGCCGCAGCGCAGCGTGAGCCCGGCAACGACGCCGCGACTCGGCGCCCGAGCCAGGTCGACGAGCAGTGCGATGGCGTCGGCGCGCGGTCAGTGGCGGGTACTCACTCTCCGCGCGATCGACCCGCTATACAAGTACGCGCGATCCACCCGCTATAAAAGTACAAGCCGGGTTCACGGCTCTGGCCGTTCGCCCCGCTGGTAGACGTAGAACGACGAGAACGATCCCAGTGGGTCGGCGTCGCCCACGGGGAACTCGTTATCGAGGCGGTCGATCAGGCTCCAGCTCGGCTGGTGCTGCTCCACCCACGGCGTGAAGCGCCGATGCCTGACGTGTGACGCTTCCCTCGGCCGATCCTCGTCACTGGCATAAACGATGACGAATCGCTCGGCGCTTTGAAAGAGATGCGTGAGATGACGCTCGAAGACGACGTCCTCGACGAGGTGGTAGATCACGTCGAGCGACAGGGCCAGATCGCTCTGGAAGATCCCACCATTGTCGACGAAGCACTCGGGGTCGTACCGGAAGAAGCTCTTGGTGGCATCGTCGGCGAACCGTTGCTTACAGAGCTGCACCGCGGTCGGCGACACATCCAGGCCGATATAGGTGGGGTACGACGCGAGCTGTAGCTGATTTCCGTCGCCACAGCCGAACTCCACCACCGAGTGGATTCCGTGCCGAACAACCAACCCATTGATGACCCTGGCCTTGAACTCAGCCAAGCGGCCGTACGATCCCCGGCCTGACCATTTACCGTCGGCGTACCGACGATCCCAATAGTCCGACGAACCCCGAAACCGCAAGATCCGTACCTGAGCACGCAGCCGGGACACACGCGCCCGCAGCATCGGTGCCGGGTTCACCCTGGAACGGGCGGGTCGTGAATCCACGGTCACCGATCGTAACGGGTTAGGATTTCTCCTACCGATGAGGTTCCGCACCGCGATCTCGGCCGAGGAGACCGCCATCCGCAGCGGCAACCCATCCCTGCAGCCTCCGGCGATGGTGATGATAGGAGACCTTCCGGAACCGGGCGGTGGGGCAGCCATGGTCTGCTATCACATGTGCGAAGAGCTTCGATTGCTGGGCATCGAGGTGCACTTCATCGACACCGAGCCCCATCGAAACAAGATCCTGCCCCCACTGGCAAGCTACCACATGGTACGCCGGAAGAAGTTTCCTGGTGTCCGGACCCTGTTGGTGCAATCTCCTCGAAAGCTGGCCGAATCCCTCCGCCTCTTTCCCATGGTTTCAAGGTGCATCGGGATACGAAGTGCTCTGGGCTGCGTTCTCATCGCTGCGGAGGCCGCCAAGGTTGCGACGCGCGCCAACGCGCCGGTGATCCTGACCCATCACGCTGGTGTGCGCAGTGTTGCCGGGCTCATGGTCGCCCGTTCCATGGGGTTGAGGCTTGTCGTGTATGCCCACGGCGCCGAGTGGGCTCAGCCCCGTTTGTCCGGGCTGGCACCGATCACTGCATTGGTCGCCAAAGAGGCGAATGCCCTGATCGTCAACTCGAGGTACACGCGAGACCTGTGTCAGGCCAACACGGGTCGACAGGACATCACGATCGGTGCTCCTGGCGTCGACCATTCCCGCTTCAATCCGGGAGTCGACTCGCGGTCGGGTGACGAGCTGGTCGTGCTCTTCGTGGGCCGTCTCCATCCCCGCAAGGGACCCATGGTTTTGGCCGACGCCATTCCCCTCGTGAAGTCGGACCGGCCCTTGCGGTTCATCTTCTCGGGCCCCGACCAGGGCGAGGGTGCTCGTGTGCGGCAGGCCACACAGGATGTCCGACCCGGCCTTCGGGTGGAGTTCCGGGGGCCGGTGGCTCCGGAGGACCTTCCCCAGCTCTACGGGATCGCCGACGTCGTCGTCTGCCCGAGCGAGTCGGAGACGTTCGGATTGGTGGCCGCGGAGGCCCTGGCCTGTGGGATCCCCGTGATCGCCAGCCGGGTCGGGGCCCTCCCCGAGCTCGTCGTCGACGGGGAGTCAGGGCTACTCTTCGATCCCGGCAGCGCATCCGACCTGGCGGAGAAGCTGTCGATCCTGCTGTCCGACCGGCAGCTCCGGCGCCGCCTGGCGACGGCCGCCCCCGACCACGCGGCACGGTGCAGCTGGAAGGCGCTGGGTCGGATCGTCCTGGACGCAGCCGTCTGAACGATCCGGCTGAACCGGGCGGCGAACTTCGCCAGCGTTCGGCGGGTCAGCGCATCCAGGTGTCGAGGATCTCGCGTTCGTAGCGGCTGGCCAGCTCGTCCCAGTCGAAGAGACGGCCGACAGCCGATGCCGAGACACCCATGGCCACCCGGCGGGCCGGATCCATGCCGAGCTCGCACACCGCGTCGACGAACTCCGTGGGAGTGGACGCCAGGAGACCGGCCCCGTTCTCCCGGACGATCTGGGAGAGCTCGAGGTCGTAGGCGACCGTCGGGATCCCCAGCCCGAGGTACTCGGCGATCTTGACGGCGAACGGAGCGTGGTCCACCCGCCGGGGGTAGAGGGCGACGTCGAAACACGAGACGTGGGCCAGCGCCTCACCCCCAGGCAGACGACCGAGCAGGAGTATGTCCTCCCGGCCGCCGCAGAGCCGTCGCACCCGCTCACTCGCGTGCCCCACCAGCCACAGGCGGGCGAACGGCAGGCGGGACCGGATTCCCTGCCACAGCTCGAGGAGATGGTCGACGTTGTAGAGCGGGTTGTCGCCATCCCGATCCCCCTCGGAGAGGAGCCAGGCAGCCACGTAGCCGATGACAAGCTCGCCCTCGCGACGCCGCTCGGCGCCCACCCGTTCGGCGTGGCCCGGCTCCAGCGACGCGAAGCTGACACCCTGGGGGATCACGTAGTGAGGCTTGTCGAGTCCCATCGCCTGGTAGCGGCGGGCCGCGGCCTCGGCCGTCACGACGTAGGCCAACACGTTGTCGCGCCCGAGAAGGTCGACCTCGGCGGGCGTGAATCGCGGATCGTCGACATCGGCCAGCACTGAGCCCCGGAACGACCGGATCTGGGCCAGATCGGTGGTGAACAGCCAGCGGTAGCGCCGCCCGGCCAAGACCATGATCGTCGGGTTCCGAAGCCGACGCGAGGCGACGAGGGCGCGAAACTGCAGGTGCCGGGGAACGCGCCGGTCGGAACAGATGGCCAGATGCAGATCGAGGCGGCGCAGTCGAGGCAGCAGCGCGGCATACCTCGGATTGTTGTGACCCTTGAACCAGATGTTGTGGTAGAAAATCCGATCCGGCCCGGGAGGCGGCCCGATCACCAGTGCCCGGAGCGGGTGACTGCGCAGGGGCGGCGGTGCGACGACTCGGCCCTGACTAGGCAACGTGGGCGCGCCGGGTCGTCGCACTCACCTCTGGGTCGGATTCGGCGGGGACCGCGGCCGGACGGACGGATGCGACAAGTCCGAGGATGATCGCGAACAGCACCGATTCGGGCTGGGCACCGAAAAGCGGATTGTCGTTCCACCAGATCAGGATGGCCACTAGCAGCACCAGGAAGGTGCGAGCCAGGTCGGCGTTCATGCCCGCACTCGCGATGACATGTCGGATTCCCCGGCGGCCGGCGGCCAGAGCCAGGAGGAGGATGGCGAAGCCGGCCAGGCCGGCCTCCGCCAGGATCTGGATATAGGCGTTGTGGACACTGGTGTCCGTGCCGTCAGGGAGGAGCGCGGGGCGCAACCCGGGAAACTGCTTACGGACCTTGTCGACGACGTCGTCCGAGCCGATCACGGAGCCGAGCGAGCTCCTTTGCCATCCCACGCCCAACACGGGATGGTCGACGAAGAGTTGGAGCCCGGCATAGCCGACGGAGAGGCGTGAGGCGGAGCTGCTGTTGTAGAAGCCGTCGGTCGTGGGGATGTCCTGAGGCCTCTGGGTCAACAGAAACAGCAGGGCTCCGGCGACCACCAACACAATCCTGGCCGGTCGTACGAGCGCAGCCGCCCACGCCGTGCGATGGGTGGTCACCCGGAATCCGTAGATCCCGAGGACCACCATGAGCGCGACGACAGACCCGATAGATGCGGACAGGCCCAAGGCGAGGACGGCGATCGAGCCGAACAACAAGCGGAGCCGGGGGCCGAAGAGGGCGAGGTTGAGCACCGCGATCAGGACCACCAGCGCGATGAGACCCTCGGCATCGGGCCCGTTGGCGCCAGCCAGGCGACCGCCGGCGCGAGGTTGGAGAAAGATGGCTGCCAGGAGCTCACCTGCGCCGAGCAGCACGAGGGCACGCAACACAAAGAGCTGGTCGTTTCGACCACCCCGGATGACGTAAGGGATGACCCACGCCAGGCTGAACGTGAACGACAACCGAAGCCACGAGGTGTACGGAGCACTGAGCTGGTCCGCAGAGGAGGCGATGCTCGCGGTGAGCGACAGCGCGAACACCGCGAGAAGGAGACCGAGCTGCAGCTGCCCGACGTTCGGCCTGGGCACTGCACCGTGGCGAACCCGCATGAGGAAGGCCCGCCCGACGAGGATCGCAAGAGGTAGATCGGTAAGCCTCAGGTCGAAGGACCCGACCGGCAGGCTCGAGCGGTTCGTGCCGAACATCGTGCCGGCCAGGATGGCGGCGATGCACCACGTCGGACGCTTGGCGAGAAGAGCCAAGGCCAAGATCGCCGAGCCCACCAGCAGGACGAACGGCAGCCTGGGGACCAGCCTGCCGTGCAGCAATCCGATCAGCGCGCCCAGGAGAACGGTGATCACGACCTGTCCGGGGCCGGTTCTGCCCGGAGCGCGCCAAGCCCGGCCGCCGTCGCCCGAACGGCGGCGGGCCGAAGGCGACATGGCAGGCGCGGTCACTCAGACGCGGCGATCTGACTGGCGGCGCGGAGACGGACGAGGCGGTCGACGATTCCGCCGAGGCGGTGAAGCGGCAGAGAGTTCGGCCCGTCCGACAGTGCCTCCGGGGGGTTGGGATGGACCTCAAAGAACAGACCGTCGCACCCGACTGCGACCGCAGCGCGGGCAAGGGGCACGATGAACTCCGGGCACCCCCCGGACCGACCGTCAAGGGCCCCCGGCCGCTGCACCGAATGGGTCGCGTCGTAGATCACCTTGACATCGGGCTCCCGCATCACCAGCAGGGAGCGGAAGTCGACGACGAGGTCGCCGTAACCGAACGTGGTGCCTCGCTCGCCGAGCAGGATCTCCTTGCACCCGCCGGCGCGGAGCTTGGCCGTGATCGACGAGGTGTTGGCGGGATCGAGGAACTGGCCCTTCTTGACCAGAACCGGCCTGCCGGTCGCCGCCGCCGCCAGCAGGAGGTCGGTCTGGCGGCAGAGGAAGGCGGGCACCTGGAGGTAGTCGACGACCTCGGCGACCCGTTCCACCTGCACCGACTCATGGACGTCGGTGATCACCGGCAGGCCGGTGGTTCGCTTGACCTCGGCCAGGACATCGAGACCCGACTCGACGCCCTGCCCGCGGTACGACCCCAGCGACGTGCGGTTGGCCTTGTCGAACGACGCCTTGAACACGACCCGCAGGTCGGGCTGCGCGGCCTGGATCTCGCCCAGGACCCTGGCCACCTGCAGGCAGAGCTCGAGCGACTCGATGACGCATGGCCCGGCGATCAACAGCATCCAGACAGGTTCCCATCAGTGGTCGCTAATGCCGGCCGAGGACGGCCTCGGCGACCCTTACCAGGGGCCGATCCTAGGCTATCGTCGGGGAGCCGGCGGCGGCTGAGTCGAGATAGAAGGGCCTCACCCCATGACACCTGCTCCCCGGCTACGCCGCGTCCGCCGGGCCCTGACGGTCGCCACCCTGATGCTCGTCTTCACGGCCTGCAACTCCTCGACCGGCGTGCCCCGACCCGTCGAACCGCCTCCGCCGGCGGAAGACTCCTCCAGCGCCAACAGCGCCGACCGGATCCTGTTCTGGGTCAACTACAAGGACGTCATCGCGCTCTCCGATCAGGATCTCGACGAATGGCAGCGCCGTGGGATCGGAGGCTTCGTCACGATCGTCTTCGCCTTGAAGTCCATGGGTGGGAACCAGGACTTCACAGGCAACCCGAAGGCAGACCTCTCCGGACCGAACCACGAGATTCAGCGCGCGTTCCGTGACACGAAGATCGTGGAACGCGCCCAGGCTCGGGGAATGAAGATGTACCTCGGCTTCTACCTGAACAATTACGGGAACAACCGGACTCCCATGGCCGAATGGTTCGACGACCCGTCATGGGCTGCGCTGCTGCCCGACTTCGCCAACATCGCAGGGGCGGCCAAGACCCTCGGATTCGAGGGGTTGGCGGTGGACCAGGAGGTCTACTTCCCCAAGGACGTGGCGGCTCCGTCCTGGTCGATCTCGTACGCGGGCAACGTCCACGGCGAGGCGGCGACCCGGGCCAAGGTCAAGCAGCGCGGCGCCCAGGTGATGGGCGCCATCCTGAGCTCTTTTCCTGCGGTCGACATCTTTGCCTACGACACGCAACTGCCAAAGAGCTGGGCCGAGGTGGTGCAGTCCGAGGTGAACGGCATCAAGGATGCCTACGCCAACACTGTCCACATCGATTTCTGGGATGGGATGTCGAGCGTCGAGGGCTACCGGGCGATCCGTTTCGTCGACTCGATCTTCTACAAGGTAACCCACGTCCGAGGAGTGACCTGGGATACGGCGAACGAGTACAACCTCAACCAGTTCTACAGCCTGCTTTCGCGCCGGTGGTCGAACTGGTCCTATGCGTCTGAGAGGGTCTTTCTCTCTCCCTTCAGCTGGCTCGACGAGGGGCCGAGCAGTTTCGACTCGGCCCGCTCGGCGGACCACGTCGCCGAGCAGCTCCTCGCCTTCCGGAGATGGGGGACCGGTCGGGCGTTCGCCAACTTTGTCTTCGGCTCCCTCCAAGGGTTCGACTACGGCCCATACGAGGACGCCCTCCGGGCTGCGAGCAATGTCGCGATCGTCGACTCCGAACCACCGGTGCTCTCCGTCGCACCCATGACGGCGAACGGCTCGACCACCGACCTCACGGGCACGGCGACGGACAACTTCGGCATTCGAGCGGTCCGCTGGGCGTCGCAGGACATGACTCGCCAAGGGGTGGCGCAGATGGAATGGAAGATCGACTCCGGAGACCCTCGCGACGGCTTCACCTCGCACATGGACTGGACCATCCACGACCTGCCGGTGACCGAGGGCGAGATCTCGATCACCGCCGAGGACGTCAAGGGCCTGGTAACGACGGTCGTCCTGCCCCTGCCGTCGTGATCGCCCGGCCGTTATGCTCGTAGCGCCCCTCCTGGGTCACTCGGACCGGGCGAGGAGCAGGTCGGCCAGCTCGCGGACGGCGCCCCGACCCCCCGGGTGGGCGAGGACGATCGCCGCCGCCTGCCGGACGGATTCCACTGCGTCGGCCGGTGCTGCCGACAGCCCGCACAGGGCCATGGGGGCAAGGTCGGCCACGTCGTCGCCGACGTAGCAGACCTCGGCCAGGGCTGTTCCGGTCGCGGCGGCGAGGGCGGCCAGCTCGCCGGC
>Ga0136617_10002665_pt1 | contig 15879 bp, 19 predicted proteins | sample AntDrymUQ3222106_2_FD_129672 | JGI IMG/M metagenome (GOLD analysis project Ga0136617, IMG submission 129672) | Polar desert sand microbial communities from Dry Valleys, Antarctica - metaG UQ322 (21.06) | ecosystem: Environmental > Terrestrial > Soil > Desert | place: Antarctica: Dry Valley...
ACCCCCGATATCACCCCGACCCGCGGATATCCCCGGGTTTCACGCACTCTCCGCACCGCCGCAACGGCCAGAAACCGCCGTTTAGCAGGCACTTTCAACCCATCCTGAAGTAGCCACGCCCATTTCGATAAGCCCCACTTGACGGTCTCGCACGCGTCGGCACGTGATCGGAACTCGTCAGATGCCTAAGCGGACTAAGCCCGCTACGATGCGCTACATGGACGCCGTCTCGATCCATGAGGCGAAGACTCAGTTCTCGCGGCTGGTTGCCCGCGCCGAGGCGGGCGAAGAGATCGTCGTGCGCCGCGGGCCCACGCCGGTCGCCAAGATCGTCGCCTACCACGCCCCGACGACGCCCCGCAGCCCGGGAGCGCTGAAGGGACAGATCGTCATCGCCGAGGACTTCGACGAGACGCCGGCCGAGCTCGCCGACTACACCGTGTGAGCCGACTGCTCGTCGACACGCACGCGCTGCTGTGGTGGCTGGCCGACGACCCGCAGCTGTCGTCTGCCGCACGCGATGCGATCGCCGATCCGGCCAACGAGCCGCTCGTCAGCGCGGCCAGCGTCTGGGAGATCGCCATCAAGTGCTCCCTGGGCAAGCTCAGGGCGCCCGACGAGCTCCCGCAGCGGATCTCCGAGGAAGGGTTCGCCTGGCTGCCGATCAGCGCGCAGCACGCCTGGCAGGTCCGTGATCTCCCCACGCACCATGCTGATCCGTTCGACCGCCTCCTGGTGGTTCAGGCGCTGATCGAGCGCCTGCCGATCATCACGACCGACGCACACTTCGGCGAGTACGGGGTCGAGGTGCGCTGGTGACCGCAGAACGGGCATCACGCCGCTCGTTGAGGTCGGGCCGCTCCTTGCGGTGTTGGAGTGCGAGCTTGATCGCTACTCCCGCGCCGGTGCCAGCCCGCGCTGCTGGCGGCACAGCACGCAGAGCACCTCGACGTCCTCGGGGCTCTCGGCGCTGTGGTCGAGGTACTCGTGACGGCGCTCGCCGACGAACCAGATGTGGCCGCACTCGGCGCAGGGGCGGTCATTCGGGTGCGGCCACTCGGCGGGATGGCGGTCCTCGTCGGTCATCGGCTCGAGCCGGCGCGGGCTGCTCCCTGGCGCGCGGAGAGGTCGCCGCTGGCGACCTTGAAGGCGATCGTGTCGATGTAGTCGCGGCGGCCGTCGCGGGTGCGCTTGGACGCCTGGCCCGGGGTGACGGCGAGGTCGGCAAGGTTGCGCGCCGCCTGCGGGTCGAAGCAGCGCGCCTCGAGCCATTTCGCCGTCTCCTCGTCGTCGAAGCCGGCGGCGGTCCAGGCCTTCGCGGCGGCGGCGGGATCCTCGCCGCGGTCGGCCAGCTCGCCATAGCGGCTGATGGTGTCAACGCTCGTTCTGGACTGAGACCAGTGGTGCATCGTCGCTGTGCTCCCGACTCGGTGACCGCCGTTGTACCCCATCTCGCGCACAAGGGCTATCGCGCGGCTCGCACCCTCAGGTGGTCGACCCCGAACGTCGCGAGCATCCCCGCGACGACGAGCGCGACCGTCTGCCCACCACCCGCGTGCGGCGCGCGTGCGGTCAACATCGATACGACCGTCAGCGCCGCGAGCGCGAGCGCAAGGACCCCGAGGCGAGCGACGCGGCGCCGCTCAGCGCGAGCTTGCGGCGCACGAGCCGCACGCTCTTGCCGAGCTTGGCGAGCTTGACGCCTTCGCGAGCTTCAGCGTCTTGAACGCCTTGGCGACGACGAGCAGCCGAAGCGCCGGAGCGACGGCGAGCGCGAGCGGCACGAGCGGGGAGGACACCGCGACGACGAGCAGCTCGAAGCGGTGGCCGCCAATCCACGCCCGGCGGTCGCGCACGACCGCGAGCATGACGCCGACCTCGACGGCGAACGTCACCCACACCGTCCAGTGGCCGATGACCTCGACGGCGTGCCAGGCGCCGTGCGGGCTCGTGAGCGAGAGCGCGACGAGCGCCAGCACCGCGAGCGCGGCAAGCAGGATCGGGAGGCGCAGCCGCGCCTCCCACGCCGCACCGCGCGGATCGTCGGTCGCGAGGTCTGCCACGGCGACAACGGTATGTGCGGCGGCGCCGACCCGTCGGCCGCTACGGTGGGCGCATGGCCGACCGCCTGGGCTCCGACCGTACGAACGCGCTCCTGCTCGTCGTCGCGATGGTCGCGCTCATGTGGCTTGTCGAGGTCGTCGACGTCGTCGCGGGCGGCCGACTCGACGCCTATGGCATCCACCCGCGCGACGTCGACGGGCTGCCGGAGATCGTCTCTGCCCCGTTCCTGCACGTCGGCTTCGGCCACCTCGTGTCCAACACCGTGCCGTTCGCCGTCATGGGCGCGGCGATCGCGCTCGGCGGGCTCGTGCGGGTCGCGGTGGTCACGGTCATCGTCGGCGTCGTCAGTGGTCTGGGGACGTGGCTCGTCGCCTCGCCGGACACCGTCCATCTCGGCGCCAGCGGGCTCGTCTTCGGCTACGCGGCGTACCTCGTCGCGCGCGGCCTGTTCAGCAGGCGGCTGACGGAGCTCGCGGTCGGGGTCGTCGTCGTCGCGATCTGGGGCTTCGGGCTGTTGCAGGGGCTGCTGCCGCAGGAGCGCATCTCCTGGCAGGCCCACCTCTTCGGCGCGATCGGCGGGGTGCTGGCGGCGTCCGTGCTCGCCGGGCGCCGGCGCGAGCGCGCGCCCTGACGACTACGCGTGCGCCGCGGCACCGCCGACCGCGACGCGCGCGGGGGCGGAGCGGGCCGGCGCCGGTGTGCAGAGATCACCGACGTCGGGCGAACGCTGCAGGACGGCCGGCAGCCGGACGATCGCCAGCGCGCCGAGCAGCGCCGGCAGGCCGAGCTGGAATGCGCGGTAGGCGAGCACCGCCGCCGCGGCCGAGCTGAGCGGCGTGCCGTAGAGGACGAGCGCGGCGATGAGTCCGCCGTCAGCGCCGCCGACGCCGCCGGGAACCGGGACGAGGCCGCCGAGCTGGCCGATGACATACGCGAGCAGGAGGACGCCGACCGGCGGCAGCGCCCCGATCGCCGAGAACGCTGCGCCGAGCGCGGCGACGTCCAGGACCATGAAGCCGACCGCGCCGGCGAGGATCTGCGGGTTGCCCGTGCGCACGAGCAGGCGGGCGTCGGCGATCCCGCCGCTCAGGGCGGACTCGACGACCGCGAGGACCCGTCCGACGCGCCCGGTCCGCGGGCGCCGGCGGGCGCGCGCGAGCAGTCGCGGCAGCGCGAGCACCGCGACGATGACGAGCGCGGCGGCGGTCGCCGGGCCGGCGGTGAGCAGGAGCGAGCCCCCGCCCGAGAGGACTCCGAGCGCGAGCAGGCTGCCGACGAGCGTCGCGGTGAGGAAGTTCACCGAGCTCGTCAGGACGTAGAAGGCGACTGTGCGGCGCGCGAGGCGCTCGGCCGGCATACCGGTGCGGCGCAGCGCCCACGCGGCAAGCGCGAGCCCGCCGGTGCCACCGGAGGGCAGCAGCACGTTCGTGCCCTGCGCGGCCATGCCGACCTCGTAGCTCAAGCGCCACGGCAGGCGCCGGCAGAAGACACCGCGGAAGGCGGCGACGAACGCCAGACACGAGGCCGCCTGGAGCAGGAGCGCGAAGACAAGCCAGGCCGGCGACGCGTCGGCGAGCCGGTCGCGGACCTCGCCGAGACCGGGAAGCGAGGCGACCGCGACGCCGAGCGCGGCGAGGACGGCCGCGACGAGCGCAAGGCGCAGAGCCAGCCGGCGGCGGTCGGGGAGGGCGACCGCCGCCGGCGCACGAGGAGAGAGCATGGACACGGACATGGACACGGACACGAGCTCAGGTCGCCGCCGGCGCTGTTGGTGTTACGCCGCCGACGAGGATCGCGTGCATGAAGCGAGCCTCCCAGTGCGGTGGGACCCGGGCGATGGGGGCTGCTGGTGTGTCGAGGTACGGTTTGCCCCACCCCGGCTGCCCGGCCGTCGTCGGGCAGGACCAGGGGGCTCAGCGGTCGAGGTAGGTGAGCACCGCGAGCACGCGCCGATGGCCGTCCTCGACCGTCGAGAGCCCGAGCTTGCTGAAGATGCTCGTGACGTGCTTCTCGATCGCCCGGTCGGTGACGACGAGCTCCCGCGCGATCGCGGCGTTCGAGCGGCCCTCGGCCATGTGCCCGAGGACCTCGCGCTCGCGCGGGGTCAGCCGGTCGAGCGGGTCGTTGGCATGGCGGCGGCCAAGCAGCTGGGCGACGACTTCGGGATCGAGCGCCGAGCCGCCCTCGCCCACGCGCCGCAGGGCATCGGTGAACGTCGAGACGTCGGCGACGCGGTCCTTGAGCAGGTAGCCGATGCCTTCCGCGCTGCCCTGCAGCAGCTCGACGGCGTACCCCTCGTCGATGTACTGGGAGAGGACGAGCACGCCCACCTCGGGCATCTCCTTGCGAATCTGCTGCGCGGCGCGCAGTCCCTCGTCGGTCTGCGTCGGCGGCATCCGGATGTCGGTCACGGCGACCGAGGGACGATGCGCGCGCACCTTGCGCAGGAGGTCCTCGGCATCGGACGCCTGCGCGACGACCTCAAATCCGGCGTCCTCCAGCAGACGGGCGAGGCCCGCCCGCATCAGGACGGAGTCGTCGGCGATCACCACGCGCATGCCCGAAGCCTTTCAGGCCGGCCGTCGAGGTGGCGCGCTCTAGCTCCTCCCAGCGGCCGGCGCCGGCTGCGGGCGGGTGAAAATTGGTATTTCGGCCTCAGCCCAGCAGGCGGTCGAGTGCGGCGCCGCACACGTCGTGCTTGGCCACGAAGCCGCGGGCGCCGCTGTTCTGGGCGCGCTCGCGGTAGAGCGGGTCGTCGGAGCTCGACGTCACGATGACGGCCGCTCCGCAGCCGCACGCTGCGAGCCGCCCGGCGACGGTGAAGCCGTCCATGTCCGGCAGGCGCACGTCGAGCAGGACGACGTCCGGGTTCAGGGCCCCCGCCGCGTCGAGGCCCGCCTGGCCGTCCGGTGCCTCGCCCACGACGTCGTAGCCGTCGGCCTCCAGCAGGGCACGCACGCCGGCACGGAAGGCCGCGTGGTCGTCGACGATGAGGACGGTGGGGGACACGTCCAGATTGTCGTGGGCTGTCACCGTGGACTCAATACGGCAGCCCGTACCCGACCGGGGGAGAACCGAACCACGCCATTCCGGCCAGCACCATCGCGGCGCCGAGCATCTGCTGGAACGCTGCCGTTCATGACACGCGCAGCCCAGGAGTCAACCATGCAATCCAAGAACTTCGCCGCCCGCGCCGGGCGCTGGAGCGCCCGCCACCGCAAGATCGCGATCTTCGGCTGGCTGGCCTTCGTCGCGATCGCGGTCGTCGGCGGCGGCGCCGCCGGGCTGAACACGTTCGCCTGGCAGGAGAACGGCCCCGGCGAGTCCGGCCGGGCCGACAAGGCGATCTTCGACCACTTCCCGCGCCACGCGGAGGAGACGGTGCTCGTTCAGACGGCGACCGGCACGACGCGCGATCCAGCGTTTCGCGCTGCCGTGGCCGACGTGCAACGCAGGCTGGAGCGCACGCCGCACGTCGAGCACGTCAAGAGCCCGTACGCCCCCGGCAACGCCGGCCAGATCTCCCGCGACAACCGCTCGGCGCTCGTGAGCTTCCAGCTCGCCGGCGACTTCGACGTCGTCCAGGACCGCGTCGACGCGCCTCTGAAGACCGTCGCCGCCGTCGCCGCCGACCATCCCGGCCTGCGCATCGAGCAGTTCGGCGACGCGAGCGCCGGCAAGGCGCTGAGCAAGGTCTTCGAGGACGACTTCAAGAAGGCCGAGACGCTGTCGCTGCCGATCACGCTGCTCATCCTCGTCGTGGCGTTCGGCTCGCTCGTCGCGGCCGGGCTGCCGCTGTTGCTCGCGCTGTCGGCGGTCGGCGGCACGATCGGGCTCGTCTCCCTGCTGAGCCAGGTGACACCGGTCGACCAGGCGATCACCTCGGTCATCCTGCTCATCGGCCTGGCCGTCGGGGTCGACTACTGCCTCTTCTACCTGCGCCGGGAGCGCGAGGAGCGAGCGGCCGGTCGCAGCGCCGAGGCGGCGCTCGAAGCCGCCGCGGCGACCTCTGGCCGGGCGGTGCTCATCTCCGGCTTCACGGTCATGGTCGCGATGGCGGGCATGTACTTCACCGGCAGCTCGACGTTCTCGTCGTTCGCGACGGGCACGATCATCGTCGTCGCGGTCGCGATGATCGGGTCGATCACCGTCCTGCCGGCGCTGCTGTCCAAGCTCGGCGACCGCGTCGACAAGGCACGCGTCCCGTTCCTGCACCGCCTGCGCTCGTCCAACGGCGAGTCGCGGGTCTGGGGCGCGATCCTCGACCGCGTCCTCGCGCGGCCGAAGATCTCGGTAGCCGTCGCCACGGGCCTGCTGCTCGTGTTGGCGTTCCCGGCGTTCTCGCTCAAGACCGGCGTTCCGGGCACCGACACGCTCCCGCGCGACCTGCCGGTCATGCAGACGTTCGACCGCATCGAGGCGGCGTTCCCCGGCGGACCGCTGCCGGCCGTCGTCGCGATCCAGGCCGACGACGTCACCGCGCCGGCCGTGCGCACGGCGATCGCCGACCTCCGGCGCGACGCGCTGGCCACCGGCGAGATGAAGCAGCCGGTGCAGGTGGACGTCAGTCCCGACAGGCGCGTCGCGCGCGTGCTGCTGCCGCTCGCCGGCGACGGCTCCGACGCCCGCTCCGAGCGAGCGCTGACGACGCTGCGCACGGACCTCATCCCGTCGACGCTCGGCCGTGTCGGCGGCGTCGAGGCGTCGGTCAGCGGCCAGACGGCGCAGAGCAGGGACTTCAACGACCTCATGAAGGGTCACGCGCCGATCGTGTTCGCCTTCGTGCTGACGATGGCGTTCCTGCTGCTGCTCGTGACGTTCCGGTCGCTCGTCATCCCGATCAAGGCGATCGTGCTCAATCTCCTGTCCGTCGGCGCCGCCTACGGCGTGCTCGTCTGGGTCTTCCAGGACGGCCACGGTGAGCAGCTCCTGGGGTTCGAGTCGACCGGCGCGATCACCTCCTGGCTGCCGCTGTTTCTCTTCGTGATCCTCTTCGGGCTGTCGATGGACTACCACGTGTTCATCCTCAGCCGGATCCGCGAGGCCTTCGACCGCGGCATGCGCACCGAGGACGCGGTCGCGCACGGCATCAAGTCCACGGCCGGCGTCGTGACGAGCGCGGCGATCGTCATGGTGGCGGTCTTCGCCATCTTCGCCACGCTGACCGCCGTCGAGTTCAAGCAGATGGGGGTCGGCCTCGCGGTCGCCGTGCTGCTCGACGCCACGATCGTGCGGGCGGTCCTGCTGCCCGCGATGATGAAGCTCCTGGGCGATTGGAACTGGTACCTGCCACGCCGGTTGCAGCGGCTGCCGCGGGTCATCCGCGAGCCGCAGCTGGAAACGTAGCTCCGCAGAGAAGGGTCGCGCCGCCTCCGGGGCCCCGGGGTATTCTCTCCGGGCCCCGAAAGACGAGCTGACCCCTGCGACGGACGTTCAGGACACGGATCACCACGCGGGTCGTGGCGCTCAGCGCCGCGGCCTCCGTTCTGGTTGGGCTTGCGCTCGTCGTGCTCATCGTCGCGGTGACGAGCCAGCGCGACGCGGCGCAGACGGCGTCGCGCTCGCAGGAGGCGCTCGCTGCCGGCACGCAGCTGGAGAACTCCCTGATCACGATCGAGAACGGCCTGCGTGCCTACGTCGCCAGCGCGCAGGAGAGGCTCCTGGTGCCGGTGAGGGAGGCGCTGCGGCAGTACCCCCGACAGCAGCGTGCGCTCGCGCGGCTCGCGTCGCCGGATGTGGCCCAGCGGCGGCGGGTCAGCAGGATCGCCGAGGACATCAAGCACTACATCGACTTCTGGGCGAGGTCCATCATCGGTCTGGCGCGGTCGAATATCGAGCGCGCTCGCAGCCAACTGTTGACCAACGACGAACGCCAGCGCCGGCTCGAGCCGATCAGCGTGGAGTTCGCAGCCCTCTACCAGCGCGAGCGGGAGGTCATCACCACCCGCCAGGACGATGCCAAGCAGAGCTCCGCGCGTGCGCAGACGTTCGGGATCGGTGCGCTGGCGTTCGTCCTCGCCGTCGTCGTCGGCTTCACGCTGTACCTGCGCCGGTCGATCGTGCGCCCGGTGCTCACCGTCGCCGAGGCGACCGGCCGGCTCGCCGCGGGCGAGCTCCACACGAGGGTCCCCGAGGAGCGCGAGGACGAGCTGGGAGATCTCGCGCACGGTTTCAACGCGATGGCTGACTCGCTGGCACGCGGCCGCGCAGAGCTCGAGCGCTCGAACGCCGAGCTCACGCGCTCCAACGCCGAACTCGAGCAGTTCGCCTCCGTCACCTCACACGACCTGCAGGCGCCGCTCACGACGATCTCGATGTATGCCGAGCTGCTCGAGCGCCGGCGTGGCGCCGAGCGCGACGGCGAGCCTGACCTCGTCGACGGGATTCGCGACGCGACCCAGCAGGCGCGGGCGCTCATCCGCGACCTGCTCGAGTACTCGCGCGCCGGCCGCGGTGAGCTGTCCCTCGAGGAAGTGCCTGGAGCGGTCGTCGTCGGCGAGGCGCTCGAGAGGCTCACGGGGACGATCGAGCAGACCGGTGCGCAGGTCGACGTCGGGGATCTGCCGGTCGTGCTCGCCGATCGTGCAAACCTGTGCCGCGTCTTTCAGAACCTCGTGGGAAACGCGGTGAAGTTCAACCGGGAGGGGAAGCCGAAGGTGAGGATCGAGGCCAAGCGCGATAACGGGCTGTGGCGCTTCTCGGTGCGGGACAACGGCATCGGCATGAAACCAGAGCACATCCAGCGCATCTTCCAGCCCTTCCAGCGCCTCCATGGGGAGGAGGAATACCCCGGAACGGGCATCGGCCTGGCAGTCTGCGAGCGCATCATCGACCAGCACGGCGGACGGATCTGGGTCTCGAGCAGTCGCGGCGAGGGCAGCGTCTTCTACTTCACGCTGCCGGGGACCGAGCAGGCGGAGAAGGTCGCGACGCAAGCCCTGAAGCAGCCCGGGCGGGCGCGTGAGGAATGACGCTCCTGCGGGCCATCGGCGTCGCGATCCTGGCGGCGCTCGCCGTCGGCCTCGGCGCCTGCGGCGGCGATGACACGGCGACGACGACGGCCACGACGACGGCCACTGCTCCGACCCCGTCATCGACCCCTATTCGGATCGGCACGAAGGACTTCCCCGCGCAGTTCATCCTCGGCGAGCTCTACGGCCAGGCGCTGGAGGCCGAGGGGTTCGATGTCGAGCTCACGCCCGACATCGGCAGCTCGGAGATCATCCACCAGGCGCTCGGCAACGGCGCGCTGGACATGTACCCGGAGTACATCGGCGTGCTGCTGTCGGAGGTCGCCAACAACACGATGCGCCCGAGCAGCTCCGACGCCGCCTACCGGCTCGCGCAGAAATACGAGGAGCGCCGCGGCTTCACGCTGCTGACGCCGACCCCGTTCAGCGACTCCAACGCGCTGGCCGTCACGCCGGCGTTCGCCAGACGCAAGGGCGTCCGCAGCATCGCCGATCTCAGGCGGTTGTCCCCCAGGCCGAGGATCGCCGCTCCGAAGGAGTTTCGCTCACGCTACGAGGGGCTCGTCGGGCTCAAGGACATCTACAGCGTCCGCAGGCTGCGGTTCCTCCCGCTGGCCGACCGCCGCTACGCGGCACTGGACTCCGGGCGCGCCGACGTCGCCCTCGTCTTCACGACCGACAGCCAGCTCGTCGGCGACAAGTACGTTGTGCTCGCCGATCCGCGCGGGCTGTTCGCCTCCGGCCACGTCGCGCCGATCATCAGCAAGAAGGCGCTTGCGGCGCACGGCCGTGGGCTGCGAAAGGCGATCGACGCGGTCAGCGCGAAGCTCACGACCGTCGCGATGCGGATGATGAACCGCGCGGTTGTCGTCGGCCGGCGCACGCCGGGCGAAGTGGCTAGGCAGTTCCTGCGCGCGCAGGGCCTCCTGTAGCCTGAAAGCGGATGGACGAAACGATCCGGGTAGCGGTCTGCGACGACTCTCGCGCGGTCAAGTTCTTCCTGCGCCATGTGCTGGAGGAGGACGGTGACATCGAGGTCGTCTCGGCGACGAGCACGGGGCAGGAGGGGCTCGCCGACCTCTCTGCGTGCCGGCCGCACGTGCTCCTGCTCGATCTCGTCCTGCCCGACGTGCCCGAGCCGGCCGTGCTCATCCGCCAGATTCGCGAGCGCTCCCCCGAGACGGCGATCGTGCTCATCTCCAACATGCCGCCGTTCAGCCTCGAGAAGGAGGCCAAGCGCCTCGATACCGATGGCTGGATGCCGAAGGCCGCCAAGCCGGCGCAGCTGCGCGAGGCCGTGCGCCAGGCCGTCGTCGCGGCCGCGTAGACCGGGACCACGGGCCATGGACGCTCCGAGCTTGGTCGGGCTGACGATCCTGTGCGGCGGCTCCTCAGCGCTCGGCGACGGCGACGTGGCGGTCCGGCCCGACGGTCAGCGAGCGCCTGCCGGCGAGCAGCTCCAGCAGCTCGTCGCCGACGACCTCGCGGCGCCAGCCCTGGAGCGTGCGGACGTCCGGCGGCGCTGAGCCGTCACGCATCGCGAGCACGATCGCCTGCAGGTCGGCGCGTGCGGCGATGAGCTCGTAGGCGAGCTCCTCCTCGAGCGCGCGGGTGCGCACGAGCGCCTCGGCGAGCGAGATGACCGGGGCGTCGAGCGCGTTCGGCTGGGCCGGCCGCTCGCCCTCGACCGGGATCGGCGGCCGCTCGCGCCCGCGCTCGACGGCGGCGAGGATCGCGCGGCCGCGACGGCGCAGCGTCGCCTCGTTGATGCCGCGGATCTGCTCGAGCTGGGCCATCGCACTCGGGCGCCGCTTGGCGACCTCGATGAGCGCGGCGTCGCTGAGCACGGCGGGGATCGGCCGGTCCTGGCTGCGGGCGGTCTCCTCGCGCCACTCGACGAGCTCGCGAGCAATCGCGCGGAGCTTGGGGTCCAGGGAGTTCACGCGTGGCAGGCGCGCGAAGATGAGGTCCGGATCGCGGTCGTCTGTGGCGGTCGCGAGCGCGAGGCACTCCTCGCGCGCCCACTTCAGCCGACCGCGCGCCGCCAGGCGCTCCTGCAGCGCGCTCGTGGCCTGCAGGATGTGACGCACGTCGTCGCGCGCGTAGTCGATCTGCTCGTCGCTCAGCGGGCGCGCGTCCCAGCGCGTGAAGCTCGCGCTCTTGCTCAGGCGCACGCCGAGCAGCTCGTGCAGGAGCGGCTCGTAGCCGAGCTGGGCGCGCATGCCCGCGAAGCCGGCGGCGAGCTGGGTGTCGAAGAGGTTCGTGATGTCGGTCTCCCACACGCGGCGCAGCAGCGCGACGTCCTGGCGCCCCGCGTGCATGACGATCTCGACGGCCGGGTCGGCGAGGACCTCGGCGAGCGCGGTGGGGTCGACGGCGTCGTCAAGCGGGTCGATGACCTCGATCCGGATGTCGCCGTCGACCTCGACGGCAACCTGCACGAGGCACAACAGCGTCCGATAGCGCCCCTCGCCCATGAACTCCGTGTCGATCCCGAGTCGCCCACCCGCACGCGCCAGCTCGGCCAGGTCTTCGATGTCGCCGGTGCCGGCCAGGTCGCTCACGGTGCGCGCGACCTTAGTACACGCCGCTCAGGCAGCTACTTCCCGTGGCGGTCGCGCTCGATCTCGTTGTCGTAGAGCACGCGCAGCAGCCAGACGATGCAGGCGCCGACGATGACCAGGAGCGCGTAGACGACGCCGGTGAAGCTCGGGTTCAGCACGATCGCGGCGATCGCCGCGATCCCGGCGAGCACGAACGGACCGTAGCGGACGATCATGCGCCCAGCACCGTCGGCTCGCGCGGCAGGGCGTGCGGATCGAAGCGCGCGAGGAGCTCGTCGAGCGACGGCTGCTCGCCGGGCTCGGCAAGTCCGACGGAGGCGGCGAGCTCGGAGCGCACCTGCAGCGGCGACTGCCCGGACGCGGCACGTTCGGCGAGGGTGACGGCCCCGTGGCGCTTGGCGAGCCGGGCGCCGTCGGGGCCGAGCACGAGCGGGACGTGTGCGTGCATGACGTCGGGCCCGCCGAGCAGCGCGCGGACGTGTAGCTGGCGCGCGGTCGTCTCAAGCAGGTCGGCTCCGCGCACGACCTGACCGACCCCCTGGGCTGTGTCGTCCACCACTACGGCGAGATTGTACGCCGCGGCGCCGTCGTTGCGCCGCACGACGAGGTCGTCGACGACCGCGCGGTGCTCGCCGAGCAGGCGGTCGGTGAACGCGACGAGCGCGCCGCAGGAACGCAGGCGCAACGCCGGCGGGCGCCCGGCGCGCTCCCGTTCGCCGCGCTGGCGCGCCGTGAGCTCGCGGCACGTTCCCGGGTAGGCGCCGTCCGGCAGCGGGCCGTGCGGCGCCGAGGCGGCCTCTCGGATCTCGGCTCGCGTGCAGTAGCAGGAATACAGCAGGCCGTCCGCGTCGAGGTGGTGCAGCGCGTCGTCGTAGCGCTCGAGCCGCTCGGACTGGCGGACGACGGGACCGTCCCAGTCCAGCCCGACGGCGGCGAGGTCGTCGAGCTGCGCCTCGGCGAGTCCCGGCCGCACGCGCCCAGTGTCGAGGTCCTCCACGCGGACGATGAACGCGGCTTCCTGCGAGCGTGCGAACAGCCAGGCCAGCAGCGCGGTGCGCAGGTTGCCGAGATGCAGCGTCCCCGTCGGCGAGGGGGCGTAGCGGCCGGCGGCGGCGATCGCCGTCAGCGGGCCCGGGCGCTCTCGCGCGTGGCGGCGGCGGCGCTGTCGCCGATCGGCCACACGCTGACCGTCGGGTGCTCACCGGCGCGGACCTCGACGAAGACCCCGCCGGTGATCGCGAGCTGCTCGCTCACGCGCCGGCCGACGATCACGCGGTCGGCCTTGGAGACACCGGCGGCCTTCAGGAAGCCGTCGAGATCCGGGCCGTCGACGTCGAGCACGTCGAGCTTGAGCTGCTCGATGCGCGAGGCCGGCGCCGTCGCGCCCGACGCGGCATGCAGGACGACGGCTGCCAGGTCGTCGGGCACGCGGTCGGCGCGCTGCACGACGAGGTCGAGCAACTGCTTGGCGGTCGCGTCGGGACCGAGATCTGCGAGCCATGCCGCCAGGCGTTCGCCACCGAGGGGCTGGCCGTCGATCCGCGCCTCGAGCAGGCCGTCGGAGTAGATGGCGACGGTCGTGCCCTCGGGCATCGGCAGCACCGTCTGGCGCTGGCCGGTCGGGAAGCCGACGCCGATCGGCGGGGAGGAGGAGGCGGTCACCGCCGGGTGCGCGGACGGACCGAGGACGAGCGGGGGCGGGTGGCCGGCGCTCGAGTACGTGAGCGTGCCCTTGGACGGATCGTGGATCGCGGCAAGGACGGTCGAGAAGTCGTCGGCGAGGCGCCCGTCGAGCGAGCGCCCGGCGATCGAGATCGCCTCGCGCGGGGACATGCCGGCCTCGAGATGCGCCCGGACGCTGAAACGCACGAGCGTCGTCTTGGCGAGCGCCTGGCGCCCGTGGCCGGAGACGTCGCCGAGCAGGAGGCCGACACGCCCGTCGGCCAGCGCGAACAGGTCGTAGAAGTCGCCGCCGGCGGCGGGACCGTCGGCCGGCCGGTAGGCGACGGTCGTCAGCAGCGCGCCCATCCGTGGCGGGACCGCGGGCAGCAGCGCTTCCTGCAGCAGGCCGATGTCCTCCATGAGCTTCTCGCGGTGGCCCTGCAAGCGGCGCGTGCGCGCCGCGGCGAGGACCGTGTGCGCGCCGAGCAGCAGGACGAGTCCGCCGAGCGCGCCGAGCGCGATCCACATCCACGTCGGGATGACGACGGCGATGCGCAGGACCCGCGCGACCGTCGAGGTCCGGTCGAGTGGCTTGATGGCGCCGTCGTCCGCCGGGCGTGGCCGCGACGTCGAGACGGCGCCGGTCGGGCGCACGCCCACGCGCGCGATCGCCGCCGTCGCCGGCGTGCGCAGCGGCTCGCTGAGCGCGGTGGCCGGCGCCGTGCCGCCGGTGGTCCGGTCGGTCGCGGTGTTCACGGCCCGCGTTCGCGCGCGGCTCGCATCCGAGCGGGGCGGCTGCGCGGAGCCGCCCCGGCGGCTGTCGGCGCCCGAGGTCTCGCCGCTCGGGGTCGTCCCGGCGGGGATGGCGGTCGGCGGCACGAGCGCTGCGGCGTTGGCAGCCGTATCGGGCGGCGGGGACGTCACGATGGGGGCATCGGACTGGACGGTCTCGTGCTCGGCCGTCGGCGCGGGGACGGCAGGCTTGCCAGCCGGCGTGGTCGGGAGCGCGGCATCGGGCGCCGTGGGCGTCCGAAGGGGCTGCTCAGCCGCGGGCGGAGCAGACGCAGGAGCGAGCTCTTTCGAAGCCGGACTCGCGGCTGCCGGCGGCGGCACACCGTTGTCTCCTTCCTCGGGTTCGCCGGCGGTGGCCGGTGCGGGCGGCACGGGTGCGGGATCGGCCGTGGCAGGAGGCGTGACAGGCTTGGCGGGCGCGGGGGTCGAGGGCGCGACGGCGGCCGCGACGCTCAACGCGACCTGCTGACCGCGGTTCTCCGTCGTGCCGTTGCGGTCACCTCCGAGAGCGGGCTGCACGGCAAGCGCAGCGACGAGCAGGACGCAGACGAGCATCTTCACCAGCGCTCCCCGCCGCGAAGTGTTCATGGGTTCACGCGCTCCAACGCGAGCACGCGAGGTTTCCGTTGGCATCCTTACCCGCCGGCATGCACCGCATTGTGCCGTTGCTGCGAGTGCAAGTCCAGCCGTGCGCCGGCGACTTCTAGCAGGAGTGGGCTGCGGATTGACGCAAAGGCACGTGCAGGAATTCGCAGCCCTGCGATGCGCCGTCGCATGTCGTCTGCCCCTGGTGCGAAGGTGGCGGGACGCAGATTCCCGGGCACGACGCCCAGGCTTACCGGCTCGCCGGCAGCGCCCCGGCGTAGCGCGCGCGGGGTCGTACACGCGTCCAGCGGGTGCAGCCGGCTGGACGACGAACACGGGGCCCGTGCATCTGGGGGCCTGCGGGCTTGATGAGCGATTCGTCCAGAACCTCGGCGGATCCTGTGCCCGTCGTTCGGCGGGCACCGATGACCGCCGTTCACGTCATCCGGATCCTGGAGGGATCGCTCATGCTGCAGAACCTGCGCACCCGCGCACAGAACGAGTCGGGCTTCACGCTGATCGAGCTTCTCGTCGTCATCCTGATCATCGGCATCCTCGCCGCGATCGCGCTGCCGACGTTCCTCGGCCAGCGCGCCAAGGCGCAGGACTCCTCGGCGAAGTCCGACGCTCGTAACGTCGTCTCGCAGATGGAGTCGTGCTTCACGGACGCGCAGACCTACACCGGCTGCGACACGACGGTCGAGAAGGGCCCGACGATCACGGCCCCCGGAGGGAGCATCACCCCCAACGGCTCCACTGGCTTCACCGTGGTCGCGAAGTCCCAGTCGGGCAACACGTTCCAGATCCTCAAGAACGCGTCCGGCTACGCGCGCACCTGCAACCAGACCGGCTCGGGCGGCTGCAGCGGCACCACCTGGTAGTCGCTGCGGTAGCGAGCTGACAAGGGGCGGGCCCACGGACCCGCCCCTTCGTCGTTCACGGACCTGGGCCCTCCAGGACCAGCACACCAGCCGTCGTCATCGAGGCCAACGTCCGCCCTCCGTCGCTCGGGTGGCGCGGCCCCGCCATCCGTCCATACCTGGTCGCTCGTGCTCCGGGTGGCGTGCATGTGGGCCGATGCGTGACCGCAACCCTGTCATCCGGATCCTGGAGGGATCGCTCATGCTGCAGAATCTGCGCACCCGCGCACAGAACGAGTCGGGCTTCACGCTGATCGAGCTTCTCGTCGTCATCCTGATCATCGGCATCCTCGCCGCGATCGCGCTGCCGACGTTCCTCGG
>Ga0136617_10002666_pt1 | contig 15876 bp, 16 predicted proteins | sample AntDrymUQ3222106_2_FD_129672 | JGI IMG/M metagenome (GOLD analysis project Ga0136617, IMG submission 129672) | Polar desert sand microbial communities from Dry Valleys, Antarctica - metaG UQ322 (21.06) | ecosystem: Environmental > Terrestrial > Soil > Desert | place: Antarctica: Dry Valley...
CATGCTTTGCGCCAGCGCGCGCAACCCAAACTTCGGCACGGCAAAGGCTGCAAAGCCCGACCCGCCGCGAATCGACCCGGTGGCTCCGGTAAAGATGATGGTCCCCTTGCCGCGCGGAAGCATGGTGCGCGCTGCGGTCTGGCCCACCAGGAATCCCGCCAAGCAGCCGATCCGCCACGCTTGGATGAAAGTTTCTTCCGACAATTCGAGGATGCTGCTCCGATCCCACGTCCCGACGTTGAACACGACCAGATCCGGAACGCCGAGTTCGCTTTCTATTTTGGCGAAGGTGGCCATCACTTCCGTACTCTGCGTGGCATCGCAGGCAAATCCCCGCATGCGCTGGCGATACGGCTCGGGAGTCGTCGCAACATGCCCGCCGCTGCGCGAAATCGCCGCGACCGTCATTCCAGCGCGTGCGAACCGGTGAACCAAGGCGTTGCCAAGTCCTGGCCCGGCGCCAACGACGACTGCGATCGGTTGTTCAGTCATTTTTTCCACCCTTCAAAGTTATGAGCCAGTTCGAGGAGAGCAGATGCATCAGGCCGACTCTCCTGTTCTGTTTCATGAGCGTCGAAGACGGAAAGGCCTCGATTCCATCAACAGGAATGCCGGCCAATGATGATATCGAGCTCGATGAAGTATTGCGATACTGTTGATCGTTCGCAGAATCCGGAAAGCGTCATGGCCGCAACGCTGAGCGACAAGGCAAGTCGCTTCAGAACGCTTCACGAGGGCACACACGCATTCGTGATCGCCAATGCATGGGATGCGGGCTCCGCGCGTGTCTTGGCGAAGCTTGGCTTTGCGGCGCTCGCGACTTCGAGCGGCGCCTCGGCGGGTATCCTGGGAAAGCGCGACGGTAAGGTCACGCGGGAGGAAGCGCTTGCGCAAGCGAGCGCGATTGTCGCGGCGACCGATCTTCCCGTCTCGGCCGACCTAGAGAAGGGCTTCGGCGATGCGCCCGAGGCAGTGGCGGAAACGATTCGCTTCGCCGTCAAGCGGATCAGCCTTGCCACGTCGCTTTATCGGGCCGCCATGAGCGGGCTCGTCGAAGCTGCACGAGAGTGAAGGACAAAGGGACCTTCAGCTATCTTGACCGCTCGCTGAGCACGCCGCAACTGAACGGATTTATGCAGGGATGACGCCGAGGCGAAAGTAGGTCAGAGGCGACTATTGGGCCCGCTCCGCGTAGTCAGGCGACACAACGGGAACGTCGTCTCGCACCCGACTTTGGGCTCACGGCCAGTCCCAGTTGCGCATCCCACTGCCGCTCCGCCGGTTCCAGTCGCGCTCCATCCGCTCGAGATCGTGGAGGTCGGTGGCACGTGCGTAATGTTCCTCAAGCTGCCGGATCTCGTGTTCCTTGCGGGGGCGCGGAGGATTCGGCGTGCGCTCGTGCCATTGCTTGACGGACGCCACGATACCTTCAACCGCGCGGCGCGCGGCGGCAGTGACCGCGGCCACCGGACGGGCGAAGCGCGACTCGCCCCGCGTGGGCCACACGCTGCGCCACAACATTCCATCGACATCGGGCATGACCGGCTTCCTCATCGTGCAGCGATCGTTCCCGGATCGCCATGTCTTGCAACATAGGCGCATCGCGGGGACGGGACCAGCGATCGATTCGTGGGTATATGTTAAGATTTTCTACATGATTACCGAGGGGCCGTGCGACTGCCACCGTTAAACGCCGTGCGGGCGTTCGACGCCGTTGCCCGCTTGGGCTCAGTGCGTGCCGCTGCGGACGAGCTCGCGGTGACGCCGGCGGCGGTGAGCCAGCAATTGCGCGTGCTGGAAGCGCATCTCGGCCTGGCACTCACGCAACGCCACGGCCGCGGCCTTGTCCTGACCGACTCGGGCCGTACCTGGCATGGCGAGATTGCGCGGCACCTGCGCGCCATTGCACTGGCGGCCGAACGCGTGCGCCCCGGGCGGCGTGTCGTGCAGGTGACGGTCGTGCAATCGTTCGGTTCGCGGTGGCTGATGCCGCGCCTGCACAAATTTACCGCGCGCGAGCCGGAGATCGAGGTGCGCATCGACGCGAGCCCGGTGCTCGCCGACCTCGCGCGCGATCCGTTCGATCTGGCCATTCGCGAAGGGCGCGGCACGTACCCGGAGGCGGAAGCGGTGCGTCTCTTTACGCTCGAGTTCTTTCCCGTCGCGAGTCCGGCGCTGGCGCGGAAGATACGGCGCCGTAATGGCACCGTCGACTGGTCGCGCGCGCGCCTCCTGCACGAGGTGAGCGTCGACTACTGGCCCGACTGGACCGCGATGGCGGGGATCGCCGAGATCGATGTCGCGCGCGGACTCTTCTTCAGTCACACGATGCTGGCGCTCGACGCGGCGGTGGCGGGACAGGGCGTTGCGCTGACGCCCATGCCGATGGCCGAACGCGAGCTCCAGCGCGGCGCGCTGGAAATCATCGATCTCCGCCGTTTTGTACCGGGCTCCGGCATTTACCTCGCCTGGCCGCGGCGCGGCCTGCGCACACTGTCACCGGCGGCCACCGCGTTTCGGGACTGGGTGATCGAGGAAGCAGATGTGGCACAGGCATCGTCCGCCGCTCCGCGTCGCACGGACAAGCGCACCTCTCGCCGAGCGTCGTAGCTCATCCCGCGAAACGTCAACTCGTCGTGCGGACAGCCCCGTCCGCGGCAGGCGAACTTTCGCTCGTCAGTGCCGTTGGCGCGCGGGGCATTGAGCATTGCGGTGATCCGAAAGGCAGTTCACCTTCTCAAAAAATGCTTTTGACATTTGGTAAGTTATTACTTACAGTAAGTCATGGCTAACCGAAGAATGACGCCTGGAACAGACCGCCGGAAACCGGACCGCAGCGTCGGCCCGTTGCTGGCGGCGCTGGGTGACGGTACCCGGCGGGACATCATCGAGGCCTTGCGCGGAGGCCCGCGCACCGTTGGGGAGTTGTCGGACCTGCTCCCGGTGTCGCGCCCCGCGGTTTCGCAGCATCTCAAGGTATTGCGCGACGCAGGGGTAGTGACCGAAACGCGAGAGGGCGTTTGCCACTACTTTGCCCTCGACGTGGCGGCGCTCGACCGCCTCCGCCGTCATTTCGAACGCTTATGGCAGGACGCGCTGCTCGCGTTCGCCGACTACGTAAAGGAGGCGGAACGTGCACGCACGAGAAAATGAGGAGAAGGCGAACGATGGCGCCGCAGGCGTTCCCCCACCCATCGAGCTCGACACGATCGTGCCGTGCACGCCCGACGCGGCCTTCGACTGTTTCACACGCGACATCGGACGATGGTGGCCGTTGTCGCGCTACTCCTGCAGCGAGGCGCGCGCCGCTGGCGTGTCGTTCGAACGGCGGGAGGGTGGCAAGCACGAGGCTGACCTGCTGTAGTAAAGAGCAACACAGTGGCCGAGCAAAGCGTGACAGCGCTTCGCTTCCACGCCGCCCGATTCGTCACGTATCTCGGCGCGTGAATCAGGTGCTTTTTCCCGTTGTGATCGCATGTTTCTTTCGTTCTCATGGTTTTCCCCTGTTCAAGCCCCTAAGAATGCCGCCCGGGATGTGATTGGTGCGCAGATGACCCGGCGCAGCGCACGCCCGATACAATGTCGCGCCCCGCTTCGTTCCTGGTCGACACGTGTCGAATCGTCTGGCCGTACTCCCACAATACGTTCTGCCCAAGCAGGCAATGACCGCGCTGGCCGGAGTGATCGCGTCGCGCCGGGGCGGGCGCGTCACGACCGAACTCATCCGCCGCTTTGTCGCGAGGTACGGGGTTGACATGAGCGAAGCAGCCAATCCCGACATCGCCAGCTACGAGACCTTCAACGATTTTTTTACCAGGGCACTGAAGCCAGGCGCGCGGCCGCTGTCGGACGCCCCGTGGGTCTGCCCGGTGGACGGCGCAATCAGCCAGTTTGGCGTCACGGATCGCGACCAGATTCTTCAGGCCAAGGGGCATCACTACGCGATCACGGCGCTGGTTGGTGGTGATGGCGAGCTGGCCGAACAGTTTGAGCACGGCAGCTTCGCCACGCTCTACTTGAGCCCCAAGGACTATCACCGTATCCACATGCCGTGCGACGGACGTTTGCTGCGCATGATCTACGTGCCGGGCGCGCTGTTCTCGGTGAATCAGGTCACCGCCCGCTTAGTTCCCGGGCTATTCGCGCGCAACGAACGTGTCGTCTGCCTGTTTGAGACGCCGCGCGGCCCATTCCTGATGACGCTAGTGGGCGCCACGATCGTCGGCAGCATGGCGACGGTGTGGCACGGCGCGGTGAATTCGCCGCGACCCGGCCAGGTACGCGAATGGCACTACCAGGAACAGCAGGTGCTGCTGAGGCAGGGCGAAGAGATGGGCCGCTTCCTGCTCGGCTCGACTGTGGTGCTGCTATTTCCGAAGCGGACGCTGCGGTTCAATCCAGCATGGGCACCCGGACGCGCGATTCGCCTGCGTGAGGCGATGGCGACCGAGGCCGCGCGCTGACGCGGCTCCTGAATGCCGGCATCAGACCGCTGAATGTTCTCCGCCCAAGCCCATCGTTCACGGGCCATTGCCGTTCTGCGCGAAACGTTCGGCTTCCCGGAGTTTCGTGGGGCGCAAGGCGAAATCGTCCACCACGTCGTGGCGGGGGGCGATGCACTCGTGCTGATGCCCACCGGCGGCGGCAAGTCGCTTTGCTACCAGATTCCCGCATTGCTGCGCGATGGTACGGGTGTCGTCGTGTCCCCGTTGATCGCGCTGATGCAGGATCAGGTTGCGGCGCTGAAGCAGGTCGGCGTGCGCGCAGCCTTTCTCAATTCCTCGCAGGACGCGGGGGAATCGCGCACCGTCGAGCGCGCCCTGCTGGCCGGCGAACTGGATCTGCTCTACGTCGCACCCGAACGGTTGACCACGCCCCGATGCCTCGAGCTGCTCGTGCAAACGCGGATCGCACTGTTCGCGATCGACGAGGCGCACTGCGTGTCGCAATGGGGCCACGATTTTCGACCCGAGTACCTGCAGCTGTCGCTGTTGCACGCGCGCTTTCCGGACGTGCCGCGAGTCGCGCTGACGGCCACGGCCGACCCGCAGACGCGCACCGAGATCGTGGCCCGGCTCGCGCTCGAAGACGCGCGGATCTTCGTGTCGAGCTTCGACCGGCCGAACATCCGCTACACGATCGTGGACAAGGTGGATCCGCGCGCGCAGCTCTTGCAGTTCATCCGGGACGAGCATGCGGGAGAGGCAGGCATCGTCTACTGCCTGTCGCGGCGCAAGGTTGATGAGACGGCGCAGTGGCTGGTGACCAAGGGCGTCCGCGCGTTGCCGTATCACGCCGGTATGGAGACGGCCGCACGCACCGAGCATCAGGCGCAGTTCCAGCGGGAGGAGGGCGTCGTCGTGGTGGCAACCATCGCGTTCGGCATGGGTATCGACAAGCCCGACGTGCGCTTCGTCGCCCATCTCGACCTGCCCAAGAGCATCGAGGGCTACTATCAGGAAACCGGCCGCGCCGGCCGCGATGGGCACCCTGCAGACGCTTGGATGGCGTACGGCCTCGCTGACGTCGTCCAGCAGCGGCGGCTAATCGAGATGTCCGAGGCGAGCGATGCGTACAAGCGCGTGTCGTCGGCGAAGCTCGATGCGCTGCTCGGCTTGCGCGAGGCGGCGGGTTGCCGGCGAGTGCAGCTGCTCGCGTATTTCGGCGAAGCGAGCGCACCGTGCGGCAACTGCGACACTTGCCTCGAGCCCCCGCAGACCTGGGACGCGACCGATGCCGCGCGCAAGGCGCTGTCGGCAATCTATCGCACCGGGCAGCGCTTCGGCGCCGTCCACCTGATCGACGTGCTGCGCGGCAAGCAGAGCGAGCGCGTCGCGAAGTGGGAACACGACAAGCTCTCCGTGTTTGGTGTCGGGGCCGACGTCGACGAAGGGTCCTGGCGCGGCGTGTTCCGCCAACTGATCGCGATGGGGCTGGCGCGGGTCGACCATGAATCGCACGGCGCATTGAAGCTCGCCGAGGCGAGTCGCGCCGTCCTTAAGGGCGAGCAGTTGGTAGAGATGCGCCGGGTCGTTACCGGCCACCGCCGATCCAAGCGTTCGCGGAAACAGACCGGGTTTGACCTGGCACCGGCCGCCGCGGGTCTGTTGGAGCGGCTCAAGCGCTGGCGGCTGGCGGAGGCGCAGGCGCAAGCGGTTCCGGCGTACGTGATCCTCCACGACAGCACGCTCGCGGAGCTCGCTCGCCGGCGGCCGCGAAATCTCGACGAGCTCGGCGGCATTACGGGCATTGGCGTCAGAAAACTGGAACGCTACGGGGCGCCGCTTCTCGACATGGTTTCTTCGTCAATTCCGCCGTCGCCGTGGCCGACCTGATGCGGGAAGACCGCGCGGGTATCGCCTTCGCTGCGGGTCGTAGCCATGCGTCAAAAGCCATGGCTGCTCGACGGACCGACTGCTGATGTTAGATGCAGTAACATCTGATGTATGCGAACTACCCTCGACATCGCCAATGATGTGCTGCAAGCGGCCAAGGAGCTCGCGCGCCGCGAGAAGAAGACCACGGGGGCGGTGATCTCGGAGCTTGCCCGCAGCGCGTTGACGGCGTCGCCGCAAGCGCCGACCACACGGGGTTCGAAGTCGCTCCACGGGTTCCGTCCGTTTCCGAATCGCGGCGGCATTGTGACCAACCAGCTCATCACCAAGCTGCGCGAAGGCGACGCCTACTGATGCGCGCTGCGCGCATCCACGGACCGCGCCAAGTCACGGACTTGTATCTGCTCGCGCTCGCTGTCCGGTCCGTGACCTGTTCGAGCAGGCGAGGGGGTTCGCGGGAGACCGCTTCTGGTGCGGTCATTTTCACGATACGCGCGGCTTGGCGCTGGCGAATGTGTTCGCCGCCATGGAGGTCGGAATCGCGCGTTTCGATACGTCGCTCGCTGGTATCGGAGGTTGCCCGCACGCGCCGGGTGCGAGCGGCAACGTGGCCACGGAAGACCTGGCTTACATGCTTGCCAGCATGGGCGTTTCTTCGGGAATCGACCTCGAGAAGCTCTTCGCACTGCGCGGCCAGGTGGGCGAATGGCTGCACGGCGAGGCTCTGCATGGCGCGATCTACCGCGCCGGTTTGCCGAAAACGATGATCGCTGCTTCGCCGGCCACTTAGGATACGGACATGAACAATCAATCGTTGCCGCTGAAGGGCATTCGCGTCGTTGAGTTCACGCACATGGTGATGGGTCCCACCTGCGGGATGATTCTCGCGGACTTGGGTGCCGAGGTCATCAAAGTCGAGCCGCCCGGAGGAGACAAGACGCGCAAGCTTCCCGGCCTCGGCATCGGATTTTTTCGCACATTTAATCGCAACAAGAAGAGTGTCGTACTGGACGTCGACACCCCCGACGGCCACGCCGCCGCACTGAATCTCATCGGCCGTGCGGACGTCGTCATCGAAAACTTCCGGCCCGAGCGCATGGCAAGCGTCGGGCTCGACTACGAGACGCTTGCGAAGACGCATCCCCGGCTCATCTATGTCGCGCACAAGGGCTTTCTTCCCGGGCCATACGAGCGGCGGCTGGCTCTGGACGAAGTCGTGCAGATGATGGGCGGGCTTTCGTACATGACGGGACCGCCGGGACGGCCGCTTCGTGCCGGGACGTCCGTCAACGACATCATGGGTGGCATGTTCGGCGCGATCGGCGTGCTCGCGGCGCTTCAGGAACGGCACCGCACCGGCAGAGGTCAGCAAATCCAGAGCGCGTTGTTCGAGAACTGCGTGTTCCTCTCCGCGCAGCACATGCAGCAGTTCGCGATGACCGGAGAGGCGCCTCCGCCGATGCCGGCTCGCGTTTCAGCCTGGAGCGTCTACGATATCTTCACACTGGCCGGCGGCCAGCAATTGTTCGTGGGTGCGGTGAGCGACAAGCAGTGGCAGGCACTCTGCACAGTCCTGCAACGCCCGGATCTGGCAACGGATGAAACACTGCGGACCAACGAGCAACGCGTGCATGTGCGGCCGTCGCTGCTGAAGCTCCTGGGCGAGGCGTTCAAGCAGCACGACATCGACGAGTTGAGCGCCAAGCTCGAAGCCGCAGGGCTGCCGTACGCGCCGATTCGTCGGCCGGATCAGCTATTCGACGATCCGCATCTGAGGGCGAGCGGCGGCCTGGTCGAAATGCAGACGGAGGAAGGCACAATCACGGAGGTACCGCTGCTTCCGCTGTTGATGGATGGGCGCCGCCTGGGCGTGCGCCGGCCACTTCCGCGCATCGGCGAGCATACCGATGAAGTATTGAGGCGGTCGGCCGCGACGCACGTGGCCTGACTTTTTATGCACATCCGGAATGGTACCCGCCGGTCCCTGCAATGACCCCTGGGAGGAGACACATGAAGATTTCGATCAAACGGCGGACTGCGGCCAGCGTCACCGCATTCGGGCTGACATTGCTCAGCTGCTCGCTGCCGGTCCAGGCGGCATCCGATAAGCCGGTGCGCGTCATCCTTCCGGTCAGCGCAGGTTCCGGCGTCGACACGATCGTGCGGGCGATCGGACCGTCGCTGTCCAAGTCGCTTGGCCAGCCGGTGGTGATCGAGAACATGCCGGGAGCCGGTGGCATCACCGGGACGAGCGCGATCGTCAAGGCGCCGGCGGACGGACTGACGATCGGCGTGGTGTCGAACAATCATGTCATAAATCCCAGCGTCTTGAAGCTGCCGTACGACTCGATGGCGGACATCACGCCGATCATGGTGGTCGGCTCGACACCCTTCGTCGTCGTCGTCAACCCGACCAAGATTCCGGCCAAGAATCTGCCGGAGTTCACGTCGCTGCTCAAGAGCAAGCCCGGCGCATTCAACTATGCGTCCTCGGGCAACGGAACGATTCTTCACCTAGCCGGTGCGATGCTGGTGGACGAGGCGGGTGCGGACGTCAAGCACATTCCGTACAAGGGTGTGGGGCCGATGGTGTCCGACTTGATCGGCGGACACGTGGACTGGGGTGTTCTGTCGGTGCCGTCGGTGCAGGGTCACCTGAAGTCGGGCGCGTTGCGCGCAATCGGTGTCGGAACGCAGACGCGCATACCCGGACTTCCCGATGTGCCGACCATGGCCGAGCAGGGCATGCCGAACTATGTCATTGGGGGCTGGTTTGCCGTGGTCGCTCCCGCAAAGCTTCCGCAGGCGGAAGTCAAGCGGATCCATTCTGCTTTTATCGCGGCGCTTGCAGCGCAAGAGGTTCGCGAGGCGATGGCGGCGCAGGGCAACATCATCAACCCGACGACCCCCGAAGCAGCGGCGGAATTCTTCCGTACCGAACAGGAGCGGTACGCCAAGATCATCAACAAGATCGGGCTCAAGCCGGAATAGCAGGCGCGCGGACGATCGCATGGGCGTCCGCGCCCATTCGTTTTGGCACTGGCGCATAACGCCGCACTTGCGGCCTACTATTATTTCATCGGTTTCCCACCGGATCAGTTACCTTAGCGTCTCTTGGAATTGACCTGACACACTCAGGAGAATCTGCGGCGCGATGATCGCGCCAAAGCGACGACGTCCTTATAGCCGCAGGTCGGCGTTGATCCTTCGCGCTCGCAGCGAATGGGCGAAGGCGTGCCGAGCACGCAGCCGCGGGTCATTGACGATCCCGCCAACGGTTCCGGCCACAGCGCTTACCACACCGGCCAGCGGCAGTGCAAGAATGAGTCCGGGCACCCCGGCGACCGCGCCGCCGATGAAGATCATCAGCACGGTGGGCAGCGGATGCATCTGGATGCTGCGGCCGACAGTGAGCGGCATGAAGATGAAATCGTCGAGCAACCTGACCAGGATGAAGAGGGCTGTCGACGCGTATACGACCCAGGGGTCTCCGGGAAAATCGGTTGCTGCCACCAGCACCACCATGATGCAGCCGATCACCGAACCGACTACCGGAACCCAGGCGAGGATCGCTGCTACCAATCCCAGGACGAACGCACCCGGCACGCCGATCATCCACAAGCCGAAGGCGAGGCACGGTGTCGATGACAGTGAGCTTTAAGAGACCTTGAAAGTAGTCGCGCGCGGTATTGTGAACGCGGTCGACCATGTAAACCGTTCGCTCAAAAAATGCGTTGGGTACTGCGCTGCCGAGCATTTTCAGAAACCTCCGGCCGTCGCGTAGGAAGAAGAATGTGAAAAATGGGGCGAGTAATAGCGACGGTAACCACAACGCGGCACCAAGCAACGTCTCGGCAAGCTCTTTCTGTACGAACGTCTCGCCAAGTTCTGTCGCCCTCCTGCTCATTTCGGCATGGAAATTCATCCGTTGCAGGAAGCCGAACTGCGATTCCAACGCTGCGAGCGTCCGCTCGAGGAGCACGCGTCCCCCCTCGAGGTACCGGTTGAGCGATTCCTCTCCCGACACCGACTGCGCGGCAAGCCACGGCAGCGTCGGGATCATCACCGCGATGGCGAGAACGGCGAACCCGCCCGCGACTAAGGTGGCCGCCGTTTCGCGACTGATGCCGGTCAGCACCAGCCGGCGGACGATCGGATAGAGCATGTAATAAAGGATGATCGCCAGCAGCAACGGCACCACCAGCCAGAGCGCTTTGGTCGATGCCACCAGCAGCAGCGTCGTGAAACCGATCGTGGCGACCCAAACCAGCGGCCCAGAGGCGAGATAGCGGCTGGTCACAACGGGCGACGGTCCATTGCGAGGAAGCCTTCGCGTAGTTTCTGCCCCAGCTCCCATGCGAGCTGAAACGCGATTTTCGACGCGATCACCGCGTTCGTCTCGATTAAATTCTTGAAGTCGGCGCGGGAGAGCGAGGCCAGCACACAGTCTTCGCGCGCGCGCGCCTGCGCGGCGCGCGGCGCGCCGTCGAGCAGGGCCAACTCGCCAAACAGTGCGCCGGCCGGAACCTCGGCGATGCGTCCCGTCCCCGGGTCTCCTTGCCGGCAAATCAACACCTTGCCGCTGAGCACGATGTAGAGCGTCTGGCCCTCCTCACCCTCATCGAAGATGATCTCGTCCTTCAGGTATCGCCGTTCCTGTAACAGGTCGTCGATGACCCGCAACTCTCTTGGCTTGAGGGTCGCGAACAGGCCGAGTTGTCGGATCTGACCGATCCTTGGGTGTTCAGTTTGCCGCTGGAGGAAACCGAGCATCGAGTGCACATTCCACTACCGGGGGACCGGCCGGTATCGGTACGCATTCTCTCACTTCGCCGAGGAAACATACCGAAAGCGAGGGGAAGCGCGCAAGTCCGCCGCCCAATCGGGGCGCTCGATGGTGCAGACGCTAGATGCGCGCGCGGAGTCGCGGTATAGTGAAGTCGAGTTCGCGGGCGCCGTGGGTGCCGCGCGAGCGAATTGCAGGCGGACCGAGCACGGTCCGCGGCGCACTCGATCCGGAGGTTGCCATGGGCCAGTCGCTTCTCCACGTTCGTTCGCGCGGCTCACTGGTCGCGCTCGCACTTGTGTTCGTCGTTGGCGCATCTGCCGCGGTTGTCGCGAGTCCGCGGCCCGCCTCGACAGTGCCCGCGCCCGCTGCGCGCGATGCTCCGGGGACAAAGGAAGCGCTGGTCGAGCCGGGGAAGTCCGGGATCGACGCGGAGCAACTCTATGGCGCATTGGTTCGCGTGCGGACCGTTGCCGTACCAAACGCCCGCAGTAATTCCACGCTTGGCCGAGCACGCGAGGGTACCGGCACGGTGATCGGCAAAGACGGGTTGATTCTGACGATCGGCTACCTCATCGTCGAAGCTGATGCTGTGAAGGTGACCGATGCACGCGGGCGCTCGTATCCAGCGCGGGTTGTCGCCTACGACCATCGGACCGGATTGGGTCTTGTGAAGACGACCGTCCCTTTCAACGTGACGCCGGTGCCGCTCGGCAACTCATCAATGCTCGCCGATCGCGAGCCGGTGTTGATCGCGGGTTGGGGCGGTGTCCCGGATACGGCGCTTGCGTACGTCGTATCGCGACGCCCGTTCACCGCGAGTTGGGAGTACATGCTCGACGAGGCAATCTTTACCAGCCCACCCACGACCGGCTGGAGCGGCGCCGCGTTGGTGGACCGCAAGGGAACAATCGTTGGCGTCGGCTCGCTGGTGGTGCGCGAGGCGACCGCCGCTGCTCCGAAGCTGCCCGGCAACATGTTCGTGCCGATCGACGCACTGAAGCCGATTCTCGATGACATGGTAAAGACCGGCCGGCGCAAGGACGCACCGCGGCCGTGGCTCGGCCTAGCCGCTGACGAAATCCAGGGACGGTTGATCGTGTCGCGGGTGTCGCCCGACGGTCCCGCGGATAGCGCGGGCGTTAAGCAGGGGGACATCATTCTGGCCGTCGGCGACGATGCGGTGCTCTCTCAGGCCGAGTTCTATCAGAAGCTCTGGGACCGGACGCGCGCCGGTGATGTGATCAAGCTTCGTGTGCTGCAGGGCGTTGACATCCGCGACATCCGCGTGCAATCGATCGACCGCGTCGAATACTTCCGCCCGCTGACGACGTACTGACCAGCGCGGCGCCGTTTCGTGACGGCGCGGCGTCGTCATCGTCGCTCCCCCAATGGCGGGAATCCGTGGACTCGCTCAGGGCACGACATTGCCGCTAGCCAATGAGCGCCCGAACTTTGGCGCGAACCTCGGCAAGCGTACTGCCCGAAACTCGGCCCTTATGCGCGGCCTTGCGCGCACGCCAATCGACACTCTTGATTTGATCGGACAGTATCGCGCCTCTCCTACCATCATCCATCGCGACCTCGAACGGATAGTTCTTCACTTGCGTCGTTATCGGACAGCAAAGCATCAATCCGGCTTTCGCGTTGTAGCTGGAGGGGCTCAAGACCAAGGCAGGCCGGTGGCCGGCCTGTTCATGGCCCGCCTGCGGTGAGAATTGGAGCCACACAACGTCGCCAGCATCCGGGACGAATTGACGTGGAGTTACCAAGTTTCGCGTCCCAAGGGAGCGCCAAAATCTACTGCGTCATGGCAGTTTTCGCGCGTGATGCGGCCAACCAAATCGGCAAGGTCGTATTCCTTGTGGCGGATGGGCACAATGATGATTCGCCCTTTTTCCTCGCGCACGTCGACGTGTTGCTCGATTTCAATATCCGCAGCCTCCAGTATTGCAACCGGGATTCGGACCGCAGCGCTGTTGCCCCACTTCTTCACGATGATTTTCATGCGAAGTCTCCACGAAAGCGATGTTGATCAGTCTCATTCTGAAGCGAGGAATCCTCCGTGTCAACATTGTTGATACAAGGATCGCCGCCATCCACCAGAGAAAACTTGCGTGTCGATCAGCGCTTGCCTCTGACCTAGACTCGGAAATCGCGCGGAGTTGCGTCAAAATCCGGCGCGCGCCAGATTTGCCACTTCGCGGATTCCGGCTTGCGTGATTGCCGGGTGCCGTCAGAGGCACAGGGTTGACCACGGGCTTGTTGTTTTTGGCGATGATGACTTCCTCGCCTACCATCGCCTTTTCGACCAGCGCGGAATAATTCGACCTTGCTTCGGCAATATTGAACTTGGCCACGATGACTCCCGATCTCGCGTAAGTGATCTTATCGGACGATCGCACCAGAAGCCCGGAGAATGTTCGAATGCTATCGCCGGTCCGACCGGAGGCACCGGTCAATTCCGATCAGGCCTTCCTCGATGCTTTGCAGCGAGCGAGCTTCGACTACTTTCTGCGCCATGCGAATCCCGGCAATGGCCTGATCGCCGACACCAGCGCGCCCGGCAGTCCGGCAAGTATTGCCGCTTCCGGCATGGGACTCGCCGTCTATCTGGTGGGCGCGGAGCGCGGCTTTATGACGCGCGCCGATGCAGTCCAGAGGACGCTCGCGTTGCTGCGCTTCCTGATACAAAGCGAACAATCCGATGCCGGGAACGCGACCGGTGTGCACGGGCTTTACTACCACTTCCTGGAAATGGAGACTGGCCGGCGCGCGTGGGCATCAGAAATCTCGACCATCGATACAGCGCTGCTCTTCGCCGGCATCCTCGCGGCGGCGGCGTATTTCGATGGTGATGCCTCTGCTGAGCAAGAGGTCCGCGCGCTCGCCGACGCTCTTTACCGGCGTGCAGATTGGCCTTGGGCCATGAACGGCAGCGCGATGATCAAGCACGGCTGGAAGCCCGAGTCGGGTTTTCTCAACTACGGCTGGGAGGGCTACAGCGAGGCCATCATCTTGTATGCGCTCGGCCTCGGGTCGCCGACGCATCCGCTGCCGCCGCAAAGCTTTCTTGAATGGACGGCGACCTTCCAATGGGAAAATCTCTACGGCTGGGAGTTGCTTTATTCGGGTCCGCTATTCATCCATCAGTTCTCGCATCTTTGGCTCGATTTTCGAGGCATTCAAGATCAATTCATGCGCGAGAAGAGTTGCAATTATTTTGAGAACAGCCGCCGCGCGAACTATGTGCAGCAGCATTACGCGATGCTGAACCCAAAGCAGTGGACCGGATACAGCCGCCACTGCTGGGGCATATCGGCGGGAGAGGGACCCGGGTTTGTCACGGGACGACAGGGCTCGCTCGAACGCAGATATTTTGACTATACGGCGCGTGGCCTGCCGTACGGGCCGGACGACGGTACGCTGGCGCCCTGGGCCGTCGCGGCCAGTCTGCCGTTTGCGCCCGAGATCGTGCTGCCAGCGCTGCGTTACATGATGGATGTCTATCCGCAGATGAAAGATGATGAACAAAGGTTGCGCAGTTTCAACCCAAGTTTCTCCGCGGATGGCGTGGGGGAAGGCTGGGTTGCGGAACATGCGGTTGGCATCGAACAGGCGCCGATTGTTCTGATGATCGAAAACGATCGCTCGGGCCTCATCTGGCGCGTGCTGGGTCATTGCGAGCCACTCGCGATGGGTTTACGCCGCGCCGGATTTCGTGGAGGCGGCTTGTGAACGCGAGCGCGCCCGGCGGAGTCGAAACGCGTTTTGTGCCGCCGCAAACAGCGGAGCGTCCCACTGCAAAACTTGACGCTAATGTCCGACCGGCTGGGTGGAGCAATCCCGCGCCTTCCGGACGCTACAACCTGGCGGTGATTGGCGGTGGTACCGCCGGTTTGATCGGCGCCAGCATTGTCGCAACGCTAGGCGGGAAGGTCGCGCTGATTGAGCGCCAGGCGCTTGGCGGCGATTGCCTCAATACCGGCTGCGTTCCGTCCAAGGCGATCATTCGCTCCTCTCGGATCTGCGCGGAGCTGCGCGATGCCTACATGTTGGGCGTCGAAAGCGGCAGCGCGCACGCCGATTTCGCTGCGGTGATGGAGCGGATGCGCCGCATTCAGGCGCGCATCAGCCAAAAAGATTCGGCGAGCCGCATGCAATCGCTGGGCGTGGATGTTTACTTCGGCGGCGCGCACTTCACGGGAAAAGATACGCTGGACGTGAACGGCCACCGCTTACACTTTAAGAAAGCGCTGATTGCCGCGGGTTCGCATCCGGTCATCCCAGGTATCGAAGGGCTTGTGGCAGCCGGCTACCTGAACAATGAAACGGTGTTCGACCTCGCGCGGCTGCCGCGCCGGCTGCTCGTCGTCGGCGGTGGACCGCTCGGGTGCGAGCTTGCCCAGGCATTCCATCGCCTCGGTTCGCACGTGACCATCGTCCAGCGCGAACCGCAATTCCTGCCGCAGGAAGAACGGGACGCCGCGCAAATCCTAAGCGAGGCCCTGGCTCGCGACGGCCTGGCGATCCACCTCAATACCGAGGTCGTCAAGGTCACGCGCTCGGGCGATGAAAAGACCGCGCACATGGTGTGTGCCGGCAAAGAAAGTTCGGTGACGGTCGATGAAGTGATCGCTGGGGCCGGCCGGGCGCCGAACGTCGAGGGGTTAAGGCTTGAAGCGGCGAATGTCGCTTACGATGGCGAACGTGGCGTCACTGTCGACGATTTCTTGCGCACGAGCAATCCACGGA
>Ga0136617_10002667_pt1 | contig 15873 bp, 16 predicted proteins | sample AntDrymUQ3222106_2_FD_129672 | JGI IMG/M metagenome (GOLD analysis project Ga0136617, IMG submission 129672) | Polar desert sand microbial communities from Dry Valleys, Antarctica - metaG UQ322 (21.06) | ecosystem: Environmental > Terrestrial > Soil > Desert | place: Antarctica: Dry Valley...
AGGCAGCAGAAGCTCCGTCTTGGTCAGGACGGCCGCCGCGGCCAGGACGCCCCCGATGGCGAGCGAGCCCGTATCGCCCATAAAGATGTCGGCCGGGTGGGAGTTGAACCAGAGGAACCCGATGATGGCCCCAACCATCGCGCCGCAGACGATGGCGACGTCGTACTGCCGCTCCAGAAACGCGATGGCGGTGTAAGCAAGCAGGGCGAGGGCCCCGGCCCCAGCCGCCAGCCCGTCGAGGCCGTCGGTAAGGTTGACGGCGTTCGTCGTTCCGGCGATGACGAGGAGCAAGAAGCCGCTAAAGAGGGCAAGCCCCACGATCCCGGGCCCGAGCACGAGGCTAAAGTCGAAGTACGGCACGAGCACGGTCTGGGTCACGCCGACGTAATAGATGGAGAGCACGTCCGCGAGCACGACCGCCAGCGTCAGGAGCCCGAACTTGTAGCGCGCGCTCAGGCCCTCGGGGCGCTTTTTGGAGATCTTCTGCCAGTCGTCATAGAACCCGATACCCGCCACCACCGTCACGAGCAGCAGCGTGGCGAACGTCGCCGCGTTGGGCCGGGCCACCACCAGCAGCGCCGCCACGAGCCCCATCAGCATCACGACGCCGCCCATGGTGGGCGTGCCGGCCTTGATCAGGTGCGTCTGCGGACCCTCTTCCCGCACGAACTGCCCGAACTTCCGCGACTGGAGGAACTTTATGAACGGGGACCCGAGCGCGACGGTCACCACGAAGGCCACCGCCGCCGCGAGCACAACGCTAAACAAGAGCTAAACTTTCCTTTAGCTGACGGGTCAGGGTGTCCAGTCCGACCCCCCTAGAACCCTTGACGATCAGGTAATCTCCGGGCCTGAGATGCTCGCGGATACCGGCCGCGCTCCCTGCGTCCGGGTAGTGGATGGTCTTGCCGGAGAAGGTCTCGGCGTACCAGCGGGCCTCGTCGCCGACGCAGGCGAGCAAGCCCACCCCGAGCCCATCGGCGAGCTCCCCGATCTCGCGGTGGTACGCTCGGGCGCCCGGTCCGAGCTCGAACATCCCCCCGAGCACGATCACGAGCCTCCGGTCCTGCCGCCCAGCGGCCTCCGCGGCGTAGCGGAGCACGGCGGCCATCGAGGGCGGGGAAGCCGCGTTGTAGGAGTCGTCGTAGACGAGGACATCGTCCCGCAGGCGGTAGACGTCGCCGCGCATCCCGGACCGCTTGAGACGCGCGAGGCCCCGGGCCGCGTCCTCGAGGTCCATCCCGAGCGCCACGGCGCCGCCCGTCGCGGCGAGCAACGGCTCGACGAGGTGCGTGCCGAATACCGGGGCGCTTACCGGGGCCGCCTTTCCCTCCATGTGGGCGGTGAAGCGGAGACCGTCCTCGTCCTCCTCGAAATCCGACGCCCAGAGATCGGCCGTGGCGGCCTCCCTGGTGGAGAAGACGATCCTGCGCGCGAGTTCCCTGCCGGGGGCCACCGCGGCCTCCGGAACGCCCGCCGGCCGGACGAAGGAGCCGTCCAGTGGCAGGGAATCTGCCAGCTCGCCCTTCGTCGCGGCGAGCGCCTCGAGGCTTCCGAAGGACTCCAGGTGGGCGGGTGCTATCGCTGTAAGAATTCCGTGCCGGGGAGGGGCGATCCCGCACAGCTCCGAGATGTTGCCGACGTGGGTCGCGCCCATCTCCAGGACCAGCACCTCGGTGTTGGCGGGTGCCGCAAGCACAGTGAGGGGGAGCCCGATCTCGTTGTTGAGGTTCCCCACGGTGGCGCTAACCCGCGTCCCGCCAGAGCGCAGCACCGCAGAGAGGGCGTCCTTGGTCGTGGTCTTGCCGATGCTTCCCGTGATGCCGACGACCGTGGGACCTTCCATCCCCGGACGCTGCAACGACCAGCGAGCCAGAGCCTGCAGGGCGGCCAGCGGGTCCTCGACGACGAGCGTGGGTCCGGCCAGCGGGTGCGAGGCGACCGTCGCCACCGCGCCCCTACGCAGGGCCTCCTCCGCGTAGTCGGCGCCGTCGGCCCGCCCCCGAAGAGCGAAGAAGAGATCGCCCTCCCGCACGAGCCGCGAGTCCGTGGCAGCCCCGCGCACCTCCGCCGCATCCTTCGCGCCGCGAATCTCGGCGCCCATGGCCCGCGCCACGTCCTGTAGGGAGGCCGGCCTCACGGCGCCTCCCTTCCAGCCATGCTGGCGTCGTCAGGGGGGACGTTGTAGTAGCCGAGGGCGAAGCCCATCACGTCTTTAAAGGCGGGCGCCGAGGTCAGCTCGCCCCAGTAGGTTGTCTGCGGCTCATCAACGGCCACCAGCATGACGAATTCGGGGTCCGTGGCGGGGGCGAAGCCGACGAAGGAGGAGACGTATTCCGTGGTGTAAATGCCGGTCTCGGGGTCGACTTTCTGGGAGGTCCCCGTCTTGCCGGCCACCGTGTAACCGGGAATCTGGGCCAGGTGGCCCGACCCTTCTGCGACGACGTCTTGCAACATCGTGCCTACTATATCCGAGGTTTCCTCGCTTATCACCCTGGGGCCCGGCTCCGACTCGCGTTCGGCGACGTGGGGCGTTACCCGCCGGCCGCCGTTCGCGAGCGCGGCGTACCCGGCCACGAGCTGCATCGGGGTGACCGTGAGGCCCTGACCGATGGGTATGTTCCCGATGGACGAGCCGCTCCAGTCCTCGTAGGCAGGCACCAGCCCGGGGTCCTCGCCCCAGAGGTCCACGCCTGTCCGCTCCCCGAAACCGAAGCGCCGGATCGCGTCGTGCAACCTCTCCCCCCCGAGCGCCTGGGCGACCTGTATCGCCCCCACGTTGCTCGACTCCCGGATCACGTCCGCCGGTTCCATGACCTTCGTCTCGTGATGCCTGGAGTCGTGGATCACGCGATCGGCGACCGCCATGCGGTCCGGCACGACGAAGGTGGACCCGGTCGTAACGGCCCCGGCCTCGAGCGCCGCGGCGACGGTGAAGGCCTTGAAGGTGGACCCGGGCTCGTAGGGGTCAGTGAGTACCCGGTCTCGCTGCGACTCGGGGGGAGCATCCCCGAACTCGTTGTTGTCGTAGCCGGGAGAGTTCGCGAGCGCGACGATCGCCCCGTCCTCGACGCGCATCATCAGGCCGACCGCGCTCGTGGCTTCGTGCTTCTCGACGGTCCGCTGAAGCGCATCCTCCAACTCCTGCTGAACGGCGGTGTCGACGGTCAGGTGGACGTCCTCCCCGGCCCCCAAGGCCTGATCCCGGCGGGCCTCTACGCCGCCGAACGTGTCGCCGAACTCCCCCTGATAACCCGTCAACTGGCTCGCCAGGGTGCCCTCCGGATAGACCCTGCTGGTGTCGGGAGAAGTCGCGATGCCGGCCAGACCGAGGTCCTCTACCTTGCCGGCGGCCTCGGGCGGCACGTCTGAGGCGATCTCGCTGTATCCGGACGGCTCTCCGTATGCGTCCTGGGTGGAGATCGAAGCCAGTATCTCATCTTCCTCCAACCCTACAGCCGGGCCGAGCACGCCTTCCAGTTCTCGGGCCGCGCTCCCGGGGTCCTCAATGAGGTAAGGGGTGGCGACTATCCTGGCGGTCTCCAGGCTCTTGGCGAGCTCGCGCCCGTCCGCGCTGACGATGCTACCGCGCGTGGACCCCGTCGTGGCCACGCGCTCGACCCCGAGCTCGGAAGCGTACGCGCCGTAACGGTCGCCGTCGCTGATGCCGATGTGGACCGCGCGCCCACCGAGGAGCAGGCCGATCACGAGGAACACCGCCGCCACGATCCGCAACCGTCCGTAGCCGACCGCGGGACCCGCCGATTCGTCAGGGCCACGGGCCTGTCTCCGCGGAGCGTTCCCTCGGGTCCGGGCGACGCGATGGTCCGAAATGGAGACGACTGTGGGTCCCGTCCTCTTCCGAGTTCTCCGGGGCGAGTTTTTCGGGGTGGCGGCCCTGGCATTAGCGCCCCGGCCGCGCGCCCGATCAGTGCTGCCCCCCTCCTCTCTCTGCTCTCGCATCTGTGGTCCCATCCTCCCGTTCTCCACCCTTGAAGACTTCCAGGTCCGCGCTGCCCGCGTCCCGCATGCCCAGCTTCTCGCGGGCCAACGGCCGAACTCCGTCCGCCGCGGACAGCTTGGCGACTTCGACCTCGAGCCGCTCCCCTTGGGCCCTGGCCGCGTCTAGTTCGCGTTGTAGTCCCTCCGTCCTGACCTCCAAACCGGCGGAGACCGTGTGCAGGTATACGCTCCCGAGCATCAGCAACACCGGAACGATCACGAGGACCGCGAACCGGCGATTCCGGCCTCGCGCCCTCCGCCGCCCGCTACCGGGCCGCCTCTTGGCGGGCGCCTGCTCCCACGCGGGCCACGCCGGCTCTGTGGGCAGCGTGGAGCGGTACCAGCGCTGGGGCGCGGCCATCAGGCGTCTCCCGTGGGTTCCGCGGTCCTGGTCGCCGAGCGCAACCTGGCGGAGGCGCTGCGCGGGTTCTTCCGGACCTCGTCCTCCGACGGCCGAAGCACCGCGCCCCGACGGAAAATCGGGCTCGCCCCGCAGACGCAGACGGGCAACTCCGGGGGGCAGACGCAACGCCCCTCCCGCTCGGAGATGAAGCGCTTGACCAACTGGTCCTCGCCGGAGTGGAACGTGATAGCGACAAGACGTCCGCCAGTCACCAGCAGGCGCTCCGTGGCCTCCAGCGCCCGCCGTACGCCGCCAAGCTCGTCGTTGACGCGGACCCGCACGGCCTGGAAGATCCTCTTTGTCGGGTTCCCGCCCCGCTCCTTCCACCCGACGGCCGCCCGCACGGCGTCGTGCAGCTCCGTCGTCGTAGAGAGCGGCCTGCGGCGCACGATCTCGCGCGTCACCCTGCGGGCCTCCCCCCGCGGTACGTCCCCGTACTGGACGAGCGTACCGATCAGGTCCGCCACCTCGACCCCGTTCAGGTACTCGGCGGCCGAGACCCCGCTGCCGGGATCCATCCTCATGTCGAGCGGCCCTTCGGCAACGTAGGAGAACCCGCGGCCGGGATCGTCGATCTGGAAGCTGGAGAGGCCGAGGTCGAAGAGCACGGCGTCCGCCCGTTCTCCCTTCTCGACCATCTCCCACAACACCTCATCGAAGGACCCGGCGACGAAAGAGAAGCGTCCGTCCGATCGCAGGTCCCCCGCACGGGCGGCGGCCTCCGGGTCCCTGTCCAACCCGATCACGGCCCCGACGGGACCCAGCTCGGCCAACACCCGTCGCGTGTGACCGCCGCCGCCGAAGGTGGCGTCCACGACGACCGCATCGTCCCGGACCTGCAGGGCCGACACCGCTTCTTCCAGCAGCACTGGCCTGTGTCCGGTCGCCATCACCCTCCGAGATCCCTGCCGGCGAACTCCTCGACGATCTCGGAGAACGAGTCGTCGGCGCTGGTGACGTAACGATCCCACTCGGCGGTGTCCCAGATCTCCAGCCTGTCGTCCACCCCGGTAACGGTCACGTCGCGCTGGAGCCCGGCGTATCCGGCGAGCTTGGTCGGGAGCAAGACCCGACCCTGCCGGTCGAGCGTCGCCTCGAAGGCCATTGAGAAGAACATGCGGGAGAGCTGGCGCCCCCGCGCCGAGAGGTCCGCGTTGGCCTTGATGTTAGCCTTGAACGTCGCCCACTCCTCTGGCGGGAACGCGAACAGACAGCGGTCGATCCCCTTGGTGACGATGATCCCACCCTCAAAGTACGGGCGGAGGCGAGACGGAAGGGTCAGACGCCCTTTCTCATCCAGCGTGTGCTCGTACTCCCCTAGAAGGGCCAGGGCCTTGTCCTCCCACTACGCTCCACTTTGACCCACAACTGGCGAAATTCTTGCATATGGGCAGAAAATAAGCAACGTAGGCACTATTCAGGCACCCGAATCGGGCCTCTTGGACCCCCAAAATGGTCTATGCCCCACCCCCCAAGGGATATGGACCCCCTATAAAACGCTCCATAAATGGTTGCTTGGGCAGTTGGGGACGTCGGCGGGCGCGGGCTCTCGTGGGGTGACATGTGCGTACGGACGGACGAAAGCACCCAACATGTTGGGGGTGAGAAAAACGGTGGTTGGAAAAGCGGGGGATCTGCGTAAGGCGGTTCCCGGTGGGCCCACCAGGACTCGAACCTGGGACCGTCCGATTATGAGTCGGATGCTCTAACCAACTGAGCTATGGGCCCGTGGCGGTGTGCCCTGGGGACACCGTCCGGCTCCCCCGGCTGGACTCGAACCAGCAACCCTTCGATTAACAGTCGAATGCTCTGCCAATTGAGCTACAGGGGAAAGGTGCAGCAGAGTAAATTATACGGTGCGCCGGTTGTGGCTTCAAGGTCACGAAGAGACCGCGCGGAGGGCCTCTTTGAGCACCTGCATCTCCGCCTGCAATTCTCCCTTTCTGTCGTAGTCGGGGGTGTCTCGCTTGGCGCGTTGGCGGCTCAGGATACCCAGCCGGAGCCAGGTCTCGCGCACGGCGCCCCGGGAGGAATGGAGGTCGTTCTGGCGCATCTCCTCCGCCTCCGCGCCGAGCGCGACCAGTTCGTCCATCCGCTCCCGCGCCCGGTCGTCCGCGAGTATCGAGTCCAGTGTCTGTCCCGGGTGGGACTTGAGTATCCGGAAGAGACTGGCCTGGGTCTCCTCCCCGAAGTCCTTGTCGTCGAGGCGGAAAGGTTGCGGAAGGAACGGGACGCGTACGCCTCGCTCCAGCAACTCTTCGGTCAGGTGCGGGTGAGCGAGCATCAGGGTGAGGACCTCCCTGCCGGCCTGTTCCAGCGGGCTCGCCGCCGGGGCTTTCTTCGGCGTCGTTTCGCTGGTCCGCTGACGGCGGCCGCTCTGCAGCTCCTGCGGGCTCACGCCGAGCGCCTCGGCGGCGACGCGCAGGGCGTCGCGGTAGAAGACGGGGTCGTCGATCCGGCCTATAACGTCCTGTATCTCGGTCATCATGCGGGACCTCTCGGCGGCGCCGGCGCCCCTGGCGCGCTCCACCCGGCGGCGGAACAGGTACTCGAGCAGGGTCATCGCGTTGGAGAGCAACGCGCGAAACTCATCCGCGGAGTGCTCTAGGATCCAGTCGGCGGGATCTTCCGTGAGGCGCAAGACCCGCAGGTCCAGCTTCAGCTTCGTGGCCGCCGAAACCGTGTCGCCGCCGCCGGAGCGCTCCAGCTCGCGGACGGTCGCGTCGGCCCGTTCCAACGCCCTCTCGCCCGCCGCATCCGGGTCGAAGAGCATGTAGATCCTGTCCACGTAGCTGCTCAATAGCCGGAGGTGCCCCGGTGTCGTGGCGGTCCCGAGGGTCGCGACGGCATTCTTGATGCCGGACTGGTAGAGCATCAGAACGTCCGTGTAACCCTCGACGATGAGGGCCGCGCGCTCCCTATTCACCGCCTGCGCGACCTGCGGGAAGCCGTAGAGGAGGTCGCGCTTGTTGAAGATCTCGGTCTCCGGCGAGTTGAGGTACTTCGGCTGGGCATCCCCCAACGTGCGCGCCCCGAAGCCCACTATCCGGCCCCGACGGTCGGAGATGGGGAACGTGATCCTGCCCGCAAACCGCTCCCCACCCCGCGACGAAAGCAAGCCCGCGGCATCCAGAACGGTCCGCTCGATGCCAAGCCTTCTCGCCGGCTGCAGGAAACCAGATGCCCGCCTCGGCGCGTACCCCAAACGGAATTCTTCTATAGTAGAAGACGTTATGCTGCGGCCTTTGAGGTAGTCGCGGGCCTGCTCCGCTTCGGGGGTCTGGGACTTGAGCAGGTACTTATGATAGTAGACGGCGGCGGCTGCCAGGGCCTTGTGGATGCTCTTCCGGCGGCCCGCCTGCTTCTGCGCGGCGTCCGCGTCTCCCCCGCCCTCGTATTGAAGATCGACGCCCGAGCGGTCCGCCAGGTAGGAGACGGCTTCCGCGAAGTCCAGTCCCTTCAGGTCCATCAGCAACTTGATAGCATCGCCGCCGCGCTGGCAGCCGAAACAGTAATAGAAGCCCTTGTCCGGGGTGACGCTAAAAGACGGGGACTTCTCCTGGTGGTCGGGGTAGGGGCAGAGGCCAGAGAGGCGGACGCCCTGGCGGCGCAGGGCGGTGAACTCGGAGGCAACCTCGACGATATCCGCGGCCTCGCGCACGTCCTCTATGCTGCGCTGCGAGATCCTCAACCCCGCTCCCCCGTTGTACCGACGTACAAATATACGCGTTTCGTCTCCGACCCCATCGGGGGTAATGTTACTCTACCGACCGTGGGTATCCGTCAGAGGAGAGAGCAGGCGCCGAGGGCTGGGTACGCGGACCTCCCTCCCGGGGTCGGTTTCGCGCCCATAGCCGAGCCGCTGCGGCGGGACATTAACCTGCTCGGGCGGGTACTTGGGCAGGTCTTGATCGAGCAGGAGGGCAGGCGCCTGTTCGACACCCAAGAGCGACCTCCGTATAGCCTGGTCCTACACCTCCCTCGTCTCGGACGTGGGTGTCAGGGACCGGATGTGGGCCAGGATCTCCGCGGAGCACGCCGCCTGCGTCAATGCCCTGCTCCTCCCTCGTGACGGGCTCGGAGAACCTGCTCGACGACACGCCGGTCCTCCAGCGCTCGATCCGCCTCAGGAACCCCTACGTGGACCCGCTCTCCTACGTCCAAGTCAGTCTCCTGCGCCGGCTGCGAGATCTCCCCGAGGACTCACCCGACCGCGAAGACGTCCTCAAGACCCTGCTGCTGACCGTCTCGGGAATCTCCTCCGGACTCCTCAACACGGGATGATCGGCAGCTAGCTCTCCCCATGAGCATTGAAGCGAGACGTTTGTAAAGCGGGCTCCGTCCCCGTGAAGCTCGATCGGGCGCGAGGCTCATGGAACGGGCCACTGCTGGGCGAGCGCGGCGTCCCTGGTTGAAAGAACTCAGGTCCGCTCACGCAAAGATCTCGCCACGGGGCAGGAAGATCCTCCTGTAAGTGTCAAGGGCGTAACGGTCGGTCATGCCCGCCACGAAGTCCACCGTCTCTACGACGGGGTCCGGGTGGCTTTTGGTGCGCTCTTCCTCGTGCCGTAAAAAATGTTCGAAGAGCCCCCGGACGACCCCAGCGGCCTTCTCGTTCTCCCGCGAGCGCCCGCCACCGCGGTAGACGTTCTCGAAAAGCCAACCCCTCAGACCCATGAGCTCCGAGTAACCCTCGTCCGAGAGTGCTATCTCACCCTTTAGTTTAGATGTAGAGATCACATCCCGGACCAGGGTGTCTATACGCCGGCTCATCTTCTCGCCTAGGGCGGAGATCGGGCCGGTCGGCAGGTCCTCGAACCGGATGATTCCCGCCCTCAGGGCGTCGTCCACGTCGTGGTTGACGTAGGCGATGCGGTCGGCGATCCGCACGATCTCACCCTCTCTCGTAGATGGGTAACCCTGACCTGTATGGTTACGTATTCCGTCTCTTACCTCTAACGTGAGGTTTAGACCATCACCTTCTCCCTCCAGGTGATCTACTACGCGGAGGGAGTGTTCGTTGTGGCGGAAGGTTCGGCCGTGTCGGGCGAGGGCCGTGGAGAGGGCTTCTTCCCCGGTGTGGCCGAAGGGGGTGTGCCCTAGGTCGTGGCCGAGGGCTATGGCTTCGGCGAGGTCCTCATTGAGGTCGAGAGCGCGTGCGATGGTGCGTGAGACCTGCATCATCTCCAGAGTGTGGGTGAGGCGGGTGCGGAAGTGGTCGCCGTCGGGGGCGATAAAGACCTGGGTCTTGTGCATGAGCCGGCGGAAGGCCTTGGCGTGTATGATCCTGTCCCGGTCGCGCTGGAACTCGTTGCGCACGCCGTCCGGCGGCTCTGGCCGAACCCGTCCCGCGCTCTCCTCGCAGGCCCACGCCCACTGGGGAAGGTCGGTCGTCTCCTTCGACGTCATGCGGGACGGCGGGAGCGGGACGCGAGCTTCACGGCCGAGCGCGCGTTTCCGGGGGCGTGGGCCAGGACGTGGGCGCGGACGACGCGCAGCACGCTCTCGCGGAGGTCCTCGCCCTGCGGTGCGTCGCGAACGGGACGTTCTATGGTCTTGCGAAGGCGCTCCAACGTGCCTGGGGCCATCGGGAAGGCATCCGCCGTGGAAGAGCGGCATCCCGCGCAGAGCACGCCGCCGTGCTCGGGGGCGAAGTGCAGAGGCTCCGGGGCGTCATCCAGGTCCGCCTCGCAGTTCAGGCAGCGGTCGAGTTGCGGGGCGTAGCCGGCGAGGATGGCGAGCTTGAGGCCGAGGGCCGCCTCGACCGACTCGAACCCCGAGTTGCGCGACTCCAGGGCGTCCAGGGCATTGTAGAGGAGGTTGAAGACCCGTCGGTCCGCCTCGTCGCCGCCGGAGAGGGCGCGCACGCTGCCGACCATGCCGGCGGCGGCCTCGAAGCGGGCCAGGTTCTCGCGGATGCCGTGGAAGCTGCGGAGCGTCTCGGCCTGGGTGATCGTGTCGAGGGTGCGTCCGCCGTAGGCGACAAAGTCCACGCAGGAGAGGGGCTCCAGGCGGGCACCGAAGCGGGATTTCGTGCGCCGGATGCCCTTGGCGATGGCCGAGACAAGGCCGGCGTCGAGGGTGTAGAGGTCGAGTATGCGGTCAGCCTCACCGTAGCGGATGGACCGCAGCACGATCCCCTTACTCTTGTAGACCGCCACCCTCGGCCTCCTCCATCACGGCCACGCTGGAACTCATGCCGAGCCTCGAGGCCCCGGCGTTGAGTATGTCGAGCGCGTCCTCCAACGTCCGGATGCCGCCTGAGGCTTTTACGGCCAGGCCCTCAGGAGCCTCTTCGCGGAGCAGGGCGACGTCTTCAGGGGTGGCGCCGCCGGGGCCAAAACCCGTCGAGGTCTTCACGAAGTCCGCGCCGCTGGAGGCCACGATCTGGGTGGCCAGCCGCTTCATCTTGTCCGTCAGGTAGGCCGTCTCGATGATGACCTTCATCACCACGTCGTTTAGGCCGTTGTTCATCGCGACGACGCTCACCTCCTGGGTGAGGCTCGCCAGTTCGTCGGCGACGTAGTCGAATTCGCCGGAGAGGAGCTTGGAGATGTTAAGCACGACGTCGAGCTCGGAGGCGCCGCGCGTGATCGCCTCCCGCACCGCCGCGGTCTTGACCGCCGTCGCGTCATTGCCGAACGGGAAGGAGACCACCGTCGCCACCTTCACGTCCGTACCTCGGAGCTCCCTAGAGGCGAGGCGCACGTAGCACGGCGGGATGCACACCGCCGCGAAGTGGTAGCCGGCCGCCTCCTTGCAGAGGGTGACTATCTGCTCCTCGGTGGCGTCCGGCTTCAAGAGGGTGTGGTCCACCGTCTTCGCGAACTCCCGCACCCTCATCGCCAATTCCGCTTCTCCTCACCCGACGCCACGACCGGGGATGATTATAAACCCAACCGCTCCAGGAACTTCTTGTCGCTGCGCCATCCCGGGCTAACCTTTACTTTCAGGTCGAGATAAATCTTCGTCCCGAGCAGACGTTCGACGTCGCGGCGGGCTTCGGTGCCGATCTTCTTGATTGTCTTGCCGCCCTTGCCGAGCACGATCATGCGCTGGGTGCCCCGCTCGACGTGGATGATGGCGTAGACCACCGTAACGTTCTCCTTGCGCTCGACCTCGTCCACCTCGACCATTACCGCGTGCGGCACCTCCTCCCGCAGCGCGTTCAGGGCCTTCTCTCGGATGTACTCGGCCAGGATCAACGACTCCGGGTAATCTGTCACGGTCCCTTCGGGGAAGTACTTCGGCCCGGGGGGCAGCATCTTGACGACGGCGTCCATCAGGGCGTCCACGTTCGTGCCGTCGGAGGCGCTGATCTGGAAGATCTCGCGCCAGTCCCCGAGCTCGGAGATACCCTGTATGGCGGGCAACGCCTGCGACGGCTTCTTCAGGAGGTCAACCTTGTTGAGGCAGGCCATCGCCGGGGTGCCGCTGTTGGCGACCAGGCCGGAGACGTAGCGGTCGCCGGTGCCGATGCCCTCCGCGGCCTGGGGGGCATCCAACAGGAACAATACGAGGTCAGACCCGGAGAGGCTGTCTACTACCTGCTCCTGCATCCTGGCCCGGAGGGTGTCGCGGGGTTTCTGGGAGCCGGGGGTGTCGACGAAGATGGCCTGGTAGTTCTTGCCGTTGCGGACGCCCCGTATCGGGCTCCGCGTCGTCTGCGGCCTCGGAGAGGTGATGGAGACCTTCTCCCCCACCAGTCGGTTGACCAGGGTGCTCTTCCCAACGTTCGGCCGGCCCACGACGGCGATGAAGCCGCTCCTGTGCCCATTGAATCCGTTGACGTCCGGGCCCCTCACAGGTCTTCCGGGCCGAAGGAGTTTGGCAGAATCTGGTCGAAGGGGTAGCGGCGCAGGCCCGAGGCGTCCTCCACCACGACCTCCTCGCAGCCGAACTCTCGCAGGAACTGCCGGCAGGCCCCGCAGGGGAAGCACGGCGAGGTGTTCGGGCTGAAGACCGCGACGGACTTTATGCGCCGGTCGTCAGGGTCGGCAGAGACCATGCTGGTCGCAGCGTTGCGCTCGGCGCAGATGGAGAGCCCGTAGGAGGCGTTCTCCACGTTGCAGCCGGCGTGAACGGTGCCGTCCTCCGTCAGGATGGCGGCGCCTACGAGAAAGCGGCTGTAGGGGGCGTAAGCGGTTTGGGCGGCCTCGCGGGCCGCGTTCATCAGGGAGTCCACGTTTGGGATCCTATCCGTCATAAGAGTTGGAAGATCGCCACGGTGGTCAGGGAGCCGATCGCTGCCCCCACGAACACCTGGTAAAGGTTGTGGATGCCGCTCTCGACGCGGCTCTGGCAGACGAGGAGGGCCATGAGGAGCGAGATCAGGGAGACCAGCCCCGCGTAGCGCCCCTCGGCGGCTACAAAGCTGGCGGCGATCCATCCGGCGAAGGCGACGGCCGCGTGCCCGGAAGGCATCCCCCCGTAGAAAGGGTTAGGCGAGCGCGTCAGGGCCTTGCCGAGCACTACCGCGAGGACGACGACGCCGAGGGCGACGAGGGTCAGATGTCCCGGCCAGCGGCGGATGCTGTTCAGGGTCTCCATCGAGAGCGGGCCGAGGTCGTCCGCTAGAACGAGGTACCCGACGAGAACCGCCCCCACGCTGGAGACGAGCACCGCCCCGGCCGAAACGTCCTTCGCAAGCTTGGCGAGCGGATGGTACTCGCTGGTGACCAGGTCGACGACGAACTCCATGGCAGTGTTGAACATCTCCGTGACGAAGACCACCAGGATGGTCAGCACGAGCACGGCCAGCTCCAGCTCGCTGACGCCGACGAGCAGGCTACCGACCAGCACGCCAACCGCCGCGAAGACGTGGAAACGCATGTTGCGCTGGGTGCGGACGGCGGAGACCAACCCGCGGTAGGCGTGCTCGAAGCTGCGCCCGACCCCCTGCTGGCCTTTCGCCGGTACCTGGGCCTTCTTAACCATTCGCTTTTTCCATGGCGCTCCGCTGCGACCCGGCCATCTCGCTCGCCCCGAAATCCTCCCCGTGGTCCATGCCGGCAAGGTGAAGCGCGCCGTGCACCACGAGATCCTCGACGTCCATCTCGGCGCAGGCCGGGCAGATCACGACCTCCCCGACCATCTCCCCGTAGGGCCCATCCACCTCGAACGAGAGCACGTCGGTCTCCTCGTCCTTGTCCCGGAACTCCGAGTTGAGCCTACGGATCGTCTCCAGCCCGACGAGGACCACGGAGACCTCGCCCACGCGGTCGAGGTCGAGGTTCCTCTCTCGAAATGCGGCGGCGAAGAGGTCGGTCGCGCGCTCCGCGGTGAGCCGGCCGTAGTCTGTCTCGTCGAGCAGCTCGACGGCGAACGGCGTGGGGCGCGCGCCGGTCAGGTGGTCTCCCCCTGGGACCTCTTGGCCTGGTCGGGTTTCTCGATGCCCTTGCGGGAGGTTGCCTTGCCGTTGCGCGCCTCCCCGTTGCCGCCGGGGTACTCGATGCGCGGCCCGAGAAAGCCCACAAGCGCTTCGAGGATGGCCTCGCCGACCTCGTGGATCTCGCGCATCGTCAGGGCGCACTCGTCGAACTGGCCGTCGTCGAGCTTCCGGTTGATCGTATCGGTGACGACGTCCTCTATGCGCTTCGGGGTCGGCTTGGAGAGGGATTTCACGGTCGCCTCGATCGAGTCGGCCAGCATCACGATGCCGGCCTCCTTGCCCTGGGGTAGGCCGCCCGAGTAGCGGAAGTCCGCCTCGTTCACCTTGTCGCCGTCCATCTCGATAGCTTTACGGTAGAAGTACTCGATGCGCGTCGAGCCGTGGTGCTGGGCGATGATGTCCAGGATCTCCTGGGGCAAACCCCAGGCGCGGCCCATCTCCAATCCGTCCTTGACGTGGCGACGGATCACCTTCGCCGAGAGCGCCGGCGAGAGTGCGTCGTGGGGGTTGATCTGGCCGATCTGGTTCTCGATGAAGTACGCCGGATGCTCCATTTTGCCGATGTCGTGGTAGTAGGCGCCGACGCGCGCCAGCAGCGCGTTCGCCCCGATCCTCTCGGCCGCGTTCTCCGCTAGCGTCCCAACCTGCATCGAGTGCGTGAACGTGCCCGGCGCCTTCTGGAGAAGCTTGTGGATAAGGGTATTGCTCGTGTTGGAGAATTCCAGGAGCTTCATGGGCGTCAAGATATTGAAGGCGTCTTCGAGCAGCGGCAGCATCACCATCGCGAGCATGAGCGAGAGCAGCCCGCTCCCGAGGCCCAGCACACCCTGCCACGCCGCGTCCGGGAAGTCGGCGCCCCCGATCAGGCCAACGGCGAACGTGACCACCCCTGTCACCACGGCGATAAAGAGCCCCGCCTTCAGCAGCCGCTGCCGAGAATCGACCCGTACCACGGTGTAGATGGCGAAGCCCGACGAGAGGAGCAGAGAGGTGGTGAGGAGAAAGTCGTTGCCGCTCATGATCCCGATGTTGACTGAGGTCACGACGACCATGAGGAACATCAGCCTCGGCCCGAGGAGCATGGTCCCGATGACCGAGAGTCCTGCGAGCGGCGTCAGGTACTCGTTGAAGTTCAGCTCCGTGAAGAACCGGGCCAGCGCGGTGAACAGGATCGTAAGCGAGGCCGCCAGGGCTATCCGGATCGCGGTGTTCGTCTTGAGGATGCGGATCCCGAAGCGCTCCAGGAAATACCAGGCGATGCCGAGCTCTATGCCGACGACCATCGCAACCCCGAGCAACACCATCCAGGGGTTCGGGTTGGGGTCGAGCAGCAAGGCCTCGATCCGCTCCAGGTTGCCGCTCTGGATGATCCCCTCGGGCACGTTCCGTTCGATAGGTGGGCGGGACCCGACGCCGATCAGGGCTGTGAGCGCGGCCCAGGTAAAGACCGTGAGCACGACGTAGAGGCGGAAGGTCGGGACGTCCTCGATCCAGGCCCGGAAACGCTCGGATCGCGTCGGCGGCCGGTGGAGGTCGTCTACGCGCCCCCCGAGAGGAGGGTTAGGTACGCTTCTCTTGAGCTTCATGGTCGCTCCCGCGCCCGCCTCTACGCCCCGTCGCCCTCTCCGGCCCCCTCGTAAGCGTCCACTATACGCATCACGAGGTCGCTACGCACTATGTCGTCGCGCTGCAGCCCGACAAAAGAGACGCCTACGACCCCGGTCAGCGCCCTGCGGGCGTCGTCGAGGCCGCTCACCCGGCCCTTGGGCAGGTCCACCTGCGTCCGGTCGCCGGTTACGACCATCTTCGACCCGAACCCGAGGCGTGTCAGGAACATCTTCATCTGCTGGGGGGTGGTGTTCTGGGCTTCGTCCAGGATGATGAACGCGTCGTTCAAGGTTCGACCTCTCATAAACGCCAGCGGCGCGATCTCTATTATACCCCTCTCCAGATGCTCCTGGAACTTGGCGGGATCTATCATCTCGTAGAGTGCGTCGTAGAGCGGCCGGAAGTAAGGGTCTACCTTCGCCATCATGTCCCCCGGCAAGAACCCGAGCGACTCCCCCGCCTCGACCGC
>Ga0136617_10002668_pt1 | contig 15873 bp, 16 predicted proteins | sample AntDrymUQ3222106_2_FD_129672 | JGI IMG/M metagenome (GOLD analysis project Ga0136617, IMG submission 129672) | Polar desert sand microbial communities from Dry Valleys, Antarctica - metaG UQ322 (21.06) | ecosystem: Environmental > Terrestrial > Soil > Desert | place: Antarctica: Dry Valley...
CCGACCTCCTCGAGCGCTTGCACGAACCGGTCCAGCGCCCGGCGCCCGTAATAGCGGTCGCGCTCGACCGCCTCCACCCTTCCGCCGTCGGCCGCCAGCCGGAGCAGCGCGGCCAGATCACGCCTGCCGGTCTGCCGCTCGAGCTCGAGGAGGCTCGGTGGGCTGAGCTCCCCCTGCTCCACCAATCCGACGATGCGATCAATCTCGGCATCCCCGCCGGAGACGCGCGGCACGAACCCGGCGAGCGTCGCGAAACCGTCGGCCCGGCGGATCCGGCCGTCCTTCCCCAGGTCATCGAGCGCCGCCTCCCCCAGCGCTTCCGGCGCGCGCAGAGAATGCCGCAAGGTTTCCAGCGGTATGCCGCGAGCGCTGATGTGACTGCGGTGGAAGGCGCGAATCGTTTCCAGCGCACGCCGGCCGATCTCTTCCATTGCGGCAACCGCAACCCATCGGCCCGACACCAAGCGCACTCCTCGGCTTTGGCTGGCCACCTCCCTGGCTGCGCCCGGCGTAGCCCCGAGCATGATGGCCAGCGCCCCGGCGCCGATGCCATGGGGATGGCGCTCCAGCAAGGCCGCGAGCCGGAGCGCCCCGGAGCGCTGGTCCAGCGCGGAGGGCCAGAGGGCTCGCCGGGCGGGCGGCAGCGGATCCAGCACCCGCCCGCCCCCCACGGTGGTGACCGGGCTGTAGCTTCGGAGGACGAAGCGGTCTTCTCCCCGCCCGACCACTGGACGCTCGAGCACCAGACGGGCCATGCCTCGCTCTCCCGGAGCGATTGGCGTCCGAGGCAGCACCCGGGCCATCACTTCCGCGGTACCCAGATGAAAGCGTACCCGGCTCCGGGCACCGAGCGGCCGGGGCGCCACCGAGCTCAGCGCGATCTCCACGTCGAGCGTGCGCGTAGCGGACCAGGGACTGTCCTCCGTGACGAGGACGGTTCCCCGAGATGCCGCATCGCGCTCCAGGCCCGCGATGCCCACCGCGGTGCGCGCTCCCGGCTGGCTCCGCTCCACCGGCTGGCCGTGGATCTCGATGGAGCGTACCCGCCCGCGGCCGGTGCCGGGCAGGAGGGCGACCTGATCTCCCACCGAGAGGCCGCCCGACCATGCCGTTCCGGTCACAACCGTCCCCACGCCGGCGAGGGAGAAGGCGCGATCAACCGGCATGCGGAAGAGGTCTCCGCTGGGCCGGGGCGGCAGCGCCAGCGCGCCGGCCAGCAGGCGAGCCCGCAGCGTCGCCAGCCCCAGTCCCGTCCGGGCCGAGACCGAAAGCGGCGGCTCGAACTCCACGGTGGACTGCGCCAGCCGCTCCGCGAGATCAGCGGCCACCAGCTCGAGCCACTCCGGGTCGCAGAGATCCGCCTTGGTGAGCACCGGTATGCCCCGAGGCACGCCCAGGTGTTCCAGTACCGCCAGATGCTCCTCGGTCTGCGGCATCACCCCTTCGTCTGCGGCCACCACCAGCAGAGCCAGGTCCATCCCGGAGGCCCCGGCCACCATGGTGCGAACGAAGTCTTCGTGGCCGGGCACGTCTACCACCCCGGCCGTCAGACCCGGCGCCAGCTCCAGCGGAGCGAAATTGAGATCAATGGTGATCCCGCGCCGGCGCTCCTCCGCCAGCCGGTCCATTGTCCGCCCCGTGAGGGCGGCGACGAGCGCCGACTTGCCATGGTCTATGTGCCCCGCGGTGCCGATGATCATGCCGCCATCCACGGCCGGCGCACCCAGAACTCGAGCGCGGGCAGCTCGGCTCCCTCGGCCAGATGGTAGCGGATATAGCGGGCCAGCAGCCGGCGGTGCGCGGCAGCGTGACGGCTGTCGAGCCGGGGAAGATGGGCGGAGGGATCGAGCAAGGCGACCAGGTCCTCACGCGCCTGCGCTGGCAGCTGGGTCGCGCCGTACTGGGCCGCGCAGGTGGAGCAGAGGCCTCCGCCTTCGCGGGTGTTGAAGGGAAGCCCGCCCCCTGAAGGAAGCGAGGTACCGTCGTGCACACAGGAATCGAGTGACGGCGCAAAGCCGAGTACGCTCACCAACCGCCAGAGCACCCGATAGCCGAGTGGCTGTACCTGGTCGGACGGCGCCGTCTCCAGCAGATCGAGGGACTCGCGGAAGAGCTCGTAGCTCTCGGGGTGGGGGTCCGCCGGCGCGAAGTGAATCATGACCTCGGCGAGTGCCGACGCGGTGGCGTAGCGCTCCAGCTCCCGGGCGAGCCCCACTCGCAGCCGGACGAGATCGAAGGCGGCGAGTGTATGCAGCTCCCGATGCACCTTTACCAGGAGGTGCGCCTGACCCTCGCTGAGCAGCTGAAGGGCCGCACCGAACTTGCTCCGCGGCCGCAAGGCCCCCTTAGCGATCGCACTCTGAACCCCAAACTCCCGGGTTGCCAGCCGCACGATCTTCGAGGTCTCGCTGTACCGGATGGCCGAGAGTACGATGGCGGGGGTTGTGAGCGGGGTGGACATGGGGGAAAGTTAGTTGGAGGGAGGGGGCTGTCAGCCTTACCGGCCGCCTCACGGCTGATTTTCTTGCCGGCTCTTCGAAGGAGATGTTCTCAGCGGCTGCCGACTACAACGCCACCAACCGGCTTTTTTCGAGTCACTGACTGCGCCGCGCGGGCTATTCCTCCGGCATCCCCTCTCCCGGCACCTCCACTACCGCCGTCGCCACGGGGCACCCTCCCAGCACGATGGTTCCTACTTCCTCCAAGGCGGGGGTCAGGATGTGAGCCCGGCCGGGCTGGTTACCGGTGCAGGGGCCGGATTCGATGGCGTACACCCGGCGGCGGCTGTCCACTGCTACGGAGGTGTTACCGGGAATCGGCACCCCCTCTTCCGCGCCTCGTACGACGGTGTTGCTGTCGGCGTTGAACTCCAGCAGGCCCTCGGTCACCGAGCTCACGAAAACCCTCGAATCTCGGTCGCTGGCGAGGTTGCCAGGAGCGAGACCGAAGCCCGAGAAGCTGGCGAGCTCGGTACGGGCGACCGGATCCACGATGGAGAGCCGCCCTTCACCCTCCTGCAGGCCGCCCCGGCTCATGATGTAGAGCAACCCGTCGCCCCCCACATCGGCAAAGGCCGCGTTGCCGGGGCCGGTGAGAGGAATGGAGTCGGGTGCGGCAGCGCGGGTGTTGGTGGTGGGCTCGATCACCGTCAGCCAGCTCGGCCCCGCGGGAACGCCGGTCTCATCCAGATTGCCGTTGAGCACGAACACCCGGCCCCGGACGAACGCGACGCCTTGAGGGTATCGACCCACTTGGATGTCGGAGATCTCGCCGGTCCGGTAGTTGACCCGGGAGACGGTATTGAGGTTGGGATTGGCCACGTAGGCGATCGAATCGTCCACGATGGCCGAGCCAGTAGCGCCGGAGTTGGCGGCAAGTGGAATTCGTCTGAGGAGCACGGCCTCGCGGAGATCCACCACCGCTACCGCCCCCACGGCTCCCAGCGGCACGATGGCGATCGCGCGCCGGGCCGACACTCCTGCCGGCGTGGCCCCGCTCCCGCCGAGCGACACCTGCCTCATCGAGGTCGGCTCGTCTACCGGTACGATAGTGAGCGTGTTGGCGGTGCGGTTCACCACCAGCAGAACCTCCTGAGGATCGGGTAGCGGCGCGTTGGTCTCGGCACAACCCGCGAACTGGCACAGGGAGAGCAGGAACGCTACTGGAGCGGCTCGGTGGGTCCAACCGGCCCGCAAAGGGAGGGAGTTCATTGCTTTCACCTGCGAATCTCTGCCTGGAGGCGCGCGACATCCGCGAGATCCTGATCGCGGCCCACTGCTCGCTTATTCCGGATCAAATCCTCCCGACCCAAGATGGGAACCACGAGGCCGTCAACGCTGGCCATGAGGCGATTGGGCCAGGCTTCGTCGAACTCGACACCGTCTATCGACGTGAGGACATCAATGCGGCTCGGTTCGATTCCCATCTGGAATACAAGGTCCTGGGCGCAGAGGTCAGCTTCGGTGATCTGGTCAGTCGGAGCACCGAACGCGGTCAGAGCCCGCATCACTCGGGCCGCATTTTCAGATGATCGTCGGATCCAGAAATCCAGATCGCCGGTAGCCCGGGGCAGACCATGGCCGGCGAGCGCGTAGGCCCCCACGATGAGATATTCAACCCCTTCCGCGTCGAACGCGGACAACATGTCTCTGAAGTCGGGATTCAGCACGCTCGGGCTCTCCCTTGAAGGTCCATGCGTCCCGCGCCAGCTGCCACATCATGGCCAGTCGCTCGCCCGGCGACCGGAGGGCCAGATCCTCAGCGCCACGATCGTCGTGCAGACGGAGCACCCGCACCCGCATCCCTCTTCGGTCCGTCATTGGAAACCCCTCCCTCGACCTTCGACCTTCGACCTTCGACCTTCCCCAAACTTAAGCCCCCTCATCCTCCCGCACCTCACCCGGACGCAGTGGCACCACCTGGGGAGAGCCGTCGCACCAGGTGGTCACCGCCATGGGCCACTGAAAGACCCGGCTCAGGGTGTCGCGCCGGAGCACCTCAGTGGGGGATCCCTCCGCGACTACAGCGCCCTCGTTCAACAGCACGATCCTGTCGGCAAAGCGCGCGGCCAGGTTGAGGTGGTGGGTGATCACCAGGCCGGCCATGCCGCCGTCAATCAACTGGCGAATCAGCTCGAGCAGCTCCATCTCGTGACGCACATCCAACGAGGCGGTGGGCTCGTCCAGCAGCAGCGCCCGCGGCTCCTGGGCCAACGCCCGGGCCACCCGTACCCGCTGCCACTCCCCGCCCGACAGGGAGTCAATGGACCGCGCGGCCAGATCGGCGATGTCGCAGCGGGTCAGTGCGGCGCGCACCGCCTCCCGGTCGGCCGGCCTGGTTGCCGCCAGCGGCCCCAGTCTGCCGTAGCGCCCCAGCATGACCGTTTCCTCCACTCGCAGTGGGAACACTATCTCTTCCCGCTGCGACACCACGCCGAGCACCTGAGCCAGGTCGCGGCGGCGCCAGGAGGAGATCGGCCGGCCGTCCAGCATCACCTCGCCGCGTTCAAGGGGCATCAGCCCGGTGAGCGCACGCACCAGCGTCGTCTTTCCGCTGCCGTTGGGGCCTACCACCGCCACCAGGCGGGAAGGCGTCACGTCGCAGCTCACGCCCTGCAGTGCCGCGCGGGCCGCGCCCCGGTAGCGCACCGTCAGATCGCGCGCCCGCAGGATCACGCGAGCGTCCGCCGCAGGAGGAGGGCGAAGAGCGGTACCCCCACCAGCGCGGTGATGACGCCGACCGGAAGCTCCAGCGGGCGCACCACCGTGCGCGAGACGACGTCGGCCAGCACCAGAAACGACCCTCCAGCGAGGAAGACCATCGGGAGCAGTGTGCGATGCAGCGGCCGCGACACCGTGCGCACGGCGTGCGGCACCACCAGCCCCACGAAGCCGATGATGCCGCACGCCGCGACTCCCGCGGCGGTGAGCAGCGCGGTGCACAGATAGATGACCCGCCGGGTTCGCTCCACCTCGGCGCCGAGATGGTGGGCGGGCTCCTCGCCCAGGGCGATGAGGTCGAGGCTGCGGGCGCTCAGTCCGATGATGGCCAGCGGGAGGACGGCGTACACCGCGAACACGCCGAGTGACTTCCATGAGGCGGAGCCGAAACCGCCCAGCAGCCAGAGGAAGGCATTGCGCACGCCGCTGGCGTCGGAGAGAACGATGATGGCGCTCATGAGCGCGCCCGCAAACGAGCCCACCACCACTCCCGAGAGGAGGAGAACCCGGGGATCCATTCGCCGGCCGGCAACCAAGCTGAGCCGGTACACCAACCCCACCGCCGCAACCGCACCGATGAACGCGGCCACCGGAACCGCCCAGGGTCCCGCCATACGAGACGCGATGGCGATCACCGCACCGAGTCCCGCGCCTCCCGAGAGCCCGAGCAGATACGGCTCGGCGAGCGGGTTGCGTATCATCGCCTGGAGTGCGGCGCCGCATACGCCGAGGCTTCCGCCGACCAGAAAAGCCAGCAGGACTCGCGGCGCCCGCAGCTGGCGGACGATGACGGCCGCGTCGGCATCGGACCGCCAGACTCCGGACCAGACCTCCTGCAGCGAGAGCGGAACCGCCCCTGCGGAGAGCCCCAGCATGAGGGACAGCAGCACTCCCAGCACCAGGAGCGGGGAGCCGAGCCGCCTCACCGGGACGCGCCCTCGATCAACGCCGCCAAGCGGCGGATGGCGGCGGGCACGCGGGGCCCCGGCCGGTTGAACTCGGAGCCGGTCACCGGAAGAAACCGCCGCTCCCGCACCGCTCGCACCACCTGCCATTCGGGCCGGGTAGCGAACGCGGTGGGGCCGTCCGTGGTGGTCAGGATCAGGTCGGGATTGCGCACGGCCACGGCCTCGATGCTCACCGCGCCCGCCGATGAGGCCACGTCGGCGAAGAGGTTCTGTCCCCCCGCCAGCTCGACCAGCTCGTTCAGAAAGCTGCCTCGCCCGATGGTCATCGGCGGCTGCTCCCAGACCAGCAGCAGCACCTTCGGGGGGGAGTCGGACTGCTGCCTGGAGGCGGAGGCGAGGGCGGTGTCGAAAACCGAGAGCATCGAGTCAGCTCCGTGCGGGGTCCCGGTGAGCCGTCCCAGCAGCCGCGCCACTCTGCCGACGTCACTCAGCGCATCGGTGTTGAGCCGGACGGCGGGAATGCCCAATTCTCGGAGCCGGGTAGCCGCACCGCCGTTCTGGGCCGAGTTGTACAGCAGGACCAGGTCGGGCCGGCTGGCAAGCACCGCCTCCAGGTTGGGATTTATGCCGTCGCCCAGGTTGGCGACCGCACGCGCTGCCGCCGGGTAGTCGCACCAGGCGGTGCGGCCCACCGCCGCCGAGCCGGCGCCGATGGCAAAGAGGAGCTCGGTCGTGGCCGGGATCAGCGATACCACCCGCCGGGCTGGAATGGCGACCCGCACGCTATCGCCCGCGTCGTCCACCACGGTCGTGGGGCGGACTTCCGGCTGCTCCTTGCCGCACGCGCCGAGGAGGAGCAGAGCGGCGAACCGTGCTCGCATGGCAATCAACGCTCCGATCCCAACCCCGCCAGAGTAGCCTCGAGCGAGGCCTTGAGCCGGGTGCGCTCGGTCAGGTACCGGCTCCATTCCTCCGGGTCGGTCTCGCGCTCCCGATCCGCGTACCGAGCATCGAGTGCCCCGAGTGCATCCAGCAGCCGGTTGGGGGTGTCGGGCGGTTCCTCCGCGGTCACCGGCGCAGACCTGCGGGCCAGCAGCAGCCAGGCCGCCGCTGCCAGCGCCAACGCCAGCGCTCCCACCAGGGCTGCCAGTACCGGCACCGTAGCCCGCCCCGCGCCCGGAAGAGTTACCCGCATGACGGTGCCGGGCGACATCTCTCCGGTCCAGCGGCGGAAAGAGCGGCCGTCAATCGTTTGACTGTCCGCCAGCGCCAGCCCCGCGCCGCTGGCCGAAGCGCCCACCTCTTCCACCAGCAGGTTGACCGTTCCCCCCTCCCGCCCAATGGGAATCTCCACCGGACCTCCGTCGCTCGGGAGCAGGTATTGCAGGGCGATCTGCTTCTCGCCCGGGGCGATCGGGGCCGCCACGAAAACCGAGTCGCCTTCCCGGCTCACCGCATCGGGGGAGACGTCACTCTCGCCGACTTCGATGCCGATGCTCGAGGGAGGCAGCGGACCGGTCCAGGAAGGCCTGAGCGAATCCGGCGCAACCCTGGCGCTCTCGCCATCGTTCCGCAGCACGATAAGATCCAGCACCGTGCGGGCGCCGTCCTTGTCGGGCCGGGGAATGACGATATGGCGGGCGGCGAGCGCCACCGCTGCGGTGCTCGACGTGTCGTGAACTACCACCCTGATGGCGGTGTCGGGGCGTTCCGGGTTGGTGTGCACCGGAGTGGAGAAATATTCGATCCCACCGTACCGCGCGCTCAGCAGGTAGAGCGCCCCGCTGTCGGCCTGAAAGAAGAAGCGGAACCGCCCCCGGGCGCTCGACAGTGCCGAATCAATCGGTCCCTGTATGTCGCGTCCGACCTGGTGCAGCACGACTCTGACTGCGGCGACATTGACGGTGTCGCCCCCGCTGGGCCGGACCACCTGCCCCGCGGCGACGGTTTGGGCGGAGAGCGGATCCGGCAGGAGAGCGGCGAGCACGAGGGCGGGGGCGGCCCACCGCCGGCTCACGGATTGAACTTGCCGAAGTCCTGCGGGTCCATCTTCTCGAGGTACTGCTTCAACTTGTCGGCCTCGAGAGAGGGATCGGGGGAGGGCTCGTCGGTCTCGACGCCGCTCAGGTCGAGCAGTTGGTCGCTGGTGAAGATGGGAGCGCGCATGCGGAGGGCAAGAGCGATACTGTCAGACGGCCGCGCGTCTACCTGAAAAATATGATTGTCGTCTCTGCGAATGAGCAGCTCGGCGAAGTAGGTGTTCTCCTTGACCGCGCTGATGACCACCCGGCGCAGGTCACCGCCGAGTCCGAGGAGTATCTGCTTCAGGAGATCGTGGGTAAGCGGCCGCTGCGCCTTCATGCCCTGCAGCTCCATCGCGATAGCGCTGGCTTCCGCAGGGCCGATCCAGATCGGAAGCACCCGGGAGCCGTCCTTTTCCCGCAGGATCACGACCGGGGTGTTGGTATTCCGGTCGAGACCCAAGTGCGCCACCGTTACTTCGATCATGGGTGAATTGTGCCCCTGACCGGGTCCCAACCGCAACGGGGGGCTTGCACTGCTCCGGTTTTTACCACAGAGACACAGAGGACACGGAGCACAACATGTTTTTGTTTTTCTCCGTGTCCTCTGTGGGTTCTCCGTGCCTCTGTGGTGACCAGGCCAAGAAACCGGAACTCAGGTGCCCGCGTCCCAGCTCCCCAGGTACCCTACCTGTTCGGGCGTGAGAGCATCGATGGAGATTCCCATGCTCTGCAGCTTGAGCCGCGCGATCTCCTGGTCCACGGCGACCGGGAGCCGGTGCACCGCTTTGGTCATGGTGGCCGATTCCTTGGCCAAGAGCTCGGCGGCCAGCGCCTGGTTGGCGAAGGACATGTCCATAACGCTCGCCGGGTGTCCCTCGGCGGCGGCCAGATTGATCAGCCGGCCCTCGCCCAGTACCATGATCCGGCGTCCCTTCACCACGAACTCCTCCACCATGTTCCGCACCATCCGCCGCTCGGTGGCAATCCGGGCGAGGCCTTCAAGGTCGAGCTCGACGTTGAAATGGCCGGAGTTGCAGACGATGGCGCCGTCCTTCATGGCGGAGAAGTGCTCGGGGCGGACGACGTGGATGTTTCCGGTGAGGGTGATGAAGAGGTCGCCCAGCGGTGCGGCATCCGCCATGGTCCGGACCTCGAACCCATCCATCCGGGCCTCGAGCGCGGGCAGCGGATCAATTTCGGTGACGATGACATGGGCGCCGGCGCCGCGCGCCCGAGAGGCCACACCGCGGCCGCACCAGCCGTAGCCGGCCACCACCACCGTGCTGCCGGCCAGAAGGAGGTTGGTGGCCCGAACGACACCGTCCAAAGTGGACTGCCCGGTGCCGTAGCGGTTGTCGAACATGTGCTTGGTATTCGAGTCGTTCACCGCCACGATGGGAAATTGAAGCACCCCTTCCTTGGCCATCGCCTTGAGTCGGATGACGCCGGTGGTGGTCTCCTCGGTGGAGCCGCGCACCGACGACACCAGCGCCGACCGCTCCTGCTTGGAGAGACCCTCCACCCACTTGCGAATGGGGGGAGCGAGGTCGTCCAGCCGGTTGAGCGCGATCATGTGGAGCGCCCCTACCAGGTCGGCGCCGTCGTCCTGGGTCATGTCCGGCCCGAAGGCCAGCGCCTGGGCGATGTGGCCGTAGTAGGTCTCGTGGTCTTCGCCCTTGATGGCATAGACGTGGACCCCTTGATCCCGCACCAAGTGGGCCGCCACATCGTCCTGGGTGGAGAGAGGGTTGCTGGCGCACAGCGCGATCTCGGCGCCCGCTGCCCGCAGCGTGGCCATCAGGTTGGCGGTTTCGGTAGTCACGTGCAGACAGGCCGAGAGCTTGACCCCCTCGAGCGGGCGCTCCTTGGCAAAGCGGGCACGGATCTGGCGGAGGACCGGCATCGAGCGCTCGGACCACTCGGTGCGGCGCTTCCCCTCGTCGGCCAGCGCGAGATTCTTGACGTCGTGCTTGGCAACTTCCATTTGTACGCTCATGCGCTCCTCAGCGGGAGGCCGACAGCAGATCTTTGACGCGGTCGGTGCGCTCCCAGGTGAAATAGTCAACCTTCACATCTCGGCTCTCGCCCTGGTATACCCCACTGGCGGCCTTGCGGCCGAAGTGCCCGTAGCTGGCGGTCTGCTGGTAAATCGGCCGTTTCAGCTTGAGCGCGTCTATGATGCCTTTGGGGGTCAGGTCGAACACGTCGTTGACGATCCGCTCGAGATCGGTGTCGGGCAGCACACCGGTTCCGAACGTCTGCACCAGCACCGACACCGGCCGGGCCACGCCGATGGCGTATGCCAACTGTACCTCGCAGCGCCGGGCGAGCTTGGCCTCGACCACGTTCTTGGCTACCCAGCGCGCGGCGTAGGCGGCGGACCGGTCCACCTTGGAGGGATCCTTACCGCTGAACGCGCCGCCGCCGTGCCGCGCCATGCCGCCGTACGTATCTACGATGATCTTGCGACCGGTGAGACCGGCATCGCCATGGGGACCGCCGATGACGAACCTGCCGGTCGGGTTGACCAGGAACTTGGTGCGGCCGTAGTCGAGCCCGGCTTCGTCGAGCACCGGCTTGATGACCTCCTCGATTACCGCCTCGCGAATGGTGCCGTGGGCCAGCTGGCGGCTGCCCTTGCGCTCGGCATGCTGGGTGGACACCACCACGGTGCGCACTCCAATGGGCCGGTCGTTCTCGTACTCCACCGACACCTGGGACTTCCCGTCGGGGCGGAGCCACTCGATCCGGTCGTAGCCGTTCATCCCTTTTCGCACCGCGGCGAGACGCTGGGCGATCCGGTGGGCCAGCATGATCGGCAGCGGCATCCGCTCCCGGGTTTCGCTGGAGGCGTAGCCGAACATCATGCCTTGGTCGCCGGCGCCCTGCTCCTTGTTCTTATCGGTGTTGACGCCCATAGCGATGTCGGGCGACTGGCGGTCAATCGAGGTGAGCACCGCGCAGGTCCGGCCGTCGAAGCCGAACGACGCGTCGGTGTAGCCGATGGCTTCGACCGTCTGGCGCACCAGATCGGGAATGTGCACGTAGGTGGTGGTGGTGATCTCCCCCGCCACCACCGCCATGCCCGTCGTCACCAGGGTCTCGCAGGCTACCCGGCCCGCCGGATCCTGGGCGAGGATGGCATCGAGCACCGCGTCGGAGATCTGGTCGGCCACCTTGTCGGGGTGGCCCTCGGTGACCGACTCCGAGGTGAAGACATGCCGCTTAGGTGGAGCCATGGTAAAGGGATCCCTTGGAGAAAACCGTCCGCGTCTATCGCGGGGGCAAATTAGCCACCCGGCCCCGCCCCGGCAACGCCGAATGCGGGTCCAGCAGGCGGATGTCAATGTACTCGCTCACCACCGAGCGGAGAGCCTCGGACACCTCCTGAGCGCTGGTGGCGGCGAGCGCCCAGGTGGCCGCGCGCTGGGCGGCTTCATCGGGAACGGTGCGCACCACCCACTTGACCAGCGGCAGCGCCGGTGGGGACACGCTGAGCCGGTCGTAGCCCAGCCCCAGGAGCAGCACCGCGCTCAGCGCCTCGGACGCCATCTCGCCGCACACGCTGACCGGCAAACCCTTGGCCTTGCCCACGTCCACCACGATTTTGAGCTGCCGCACGATGGACGGATGGTGCGGCGTGAACCGGGCGGCGAGCCGCGCGTTACCCCGGTCCACCGCCATGGTGTACTGGGTGAGGTCGTTCGTACCCACGCTGAAGAAGGCGCTGACTTCGGCCAGTTGATCCGCCATGAGCACGGCCGCCGGCGTTTCGATCATCACGCCCACCGCGAGCGTTTCCGCGGCGGAGACGCCGGCGCGCCGCAACGCCTCCGCCTCCTCTTCCACCATGGCGCGGGCCTCCTGGACTTCTTCCACCAGGGTGACCAGCGGCAGCATCAGCTGCATGTCGCGGCCGGCGGCCGCCCGTAGCACTGCGCGGATCTGGGGGCGGAACACCTCGGGCTCATCCAGGCAGACGCGGATGGAGCGCCAGCCGAGGAAGGGATTGGCCTCGATCGGCGCCTTGAAGGCCGCCGGGAATTTGTCCCCCCCGAGATCGAACGACCGGATGATGACGGTAGAGCCGCGGAAGGCCAGCGCCACCCGGCGGAAGTACGCCGTCTGCTCGTCCTCAGTGGGCAGCGTGGCACGGCCGGTGAGCAGAAATTCGGTGCGCAAGAGGCCCACACCCTGCGCCCCCATCCGTACCGCGGGCTCGATCTCCTCGGGCAGGTCCACGTTACCCATCAATAAAATCGGTCGGCCCGATGGGGTGACCGCGGGCTGCTCCACCACGCCCTCGAGCTGCAGCTCGAGCTTGTGCCGGCGGCTGACCTGAGTCTTGGCGTCCTCCAGTTCGCCGCGGGTAGGATCGAGCACGATGGTACCGCTCTGGCCGTCGAGCAGCAGCATGGTGCCGCTGGGGATTCCTGCCAGCGCTCCGGCCGCCCCCATGACTGCGGGGATGCCAAGCGAATGGGCCAGAATCGCAGCGTGCGCGGTGCGGGTGCCTTCTTCGCTCACCAGGCCTACAACGTGCTCGCGGTCGAGCTGGACCGTGAGACCGGGTGAGAGCTCGTGGGCCACGACGATCACGTGCTCGTCCGCGGGCATGGCCCACAGCTCGCTTCCGGCCCGGCCCATCAGCCGGTTGATGATGCGGAGCTGGATGGCGTGCAGGTCGGCCAGGCGCTCGCGCAGCCGCGCCGCTCCCGACCAGAGGTTCCGCAGCTCGAGGGCCTTGAACTCGTAGGCCGTTTCCGCGCTGAGCTGGTTGTTGCGAATCAGGGTTTCGACCGAGGCCAAAAAATCCTGGTCTTCGGCCATCAGCATCTGGGCGTCGAAAATTCTCGATTCTTCCGGCCCGGCGCGCTGCAGCACCCGCTCACCCAGCTCGCGAAGATGGGAGACGACGTACTCCACCGCTTCCCGCAGCCGGCGGATCTCGGTATCCACCTCCTCCGGCCGTACGGTGCGGTCGGGGACCTCGGGAAACTCCCACTGCAAGATCATCGCCGGAGCGCAGGAGACTCCGGGCGAGACCCCGATTCCTTGAATCGTCCGCGACATGGTCAGCCCTCCCCGAATCCGTCGGCCACCAACTGGGCCAGCGCCGCCACCGCGAGGTCGGCGTCAGGCCCATCGGCGCGAATAGTGATGGCGCTGCCGCACTCGGCGGCCAGCATCATCACCCCCATGATGCTCTTGCCGTTGACGCCGAGTCCGTCCTTGAGGATCTCGATCTCGGAATCGAACGAGCTGGCCAGCCGCACGATCTTGGCAGCGGGCCGGGCGTGCAGCCCTTCCTGATTGACGATGGTGGCTTCGCGCTCGATCACAGCCCCACCCACCGGAAGAAGGCGAGGAGCCCAATGGCCAGCAAGGCAAAGCGCACCGTGGTGAAGGCGGGCCCGAACCAGCGGGTGACGGCGGCTCCGGTGGCCGCCACCGCGAGGGCGCCGGCGGCCCCGGCCCAGCCGAAGCCCTCCAGGTACCAGCCGGCCGCCAGGGCGACGGCGGTACCGACGGCAAAGCCCGCTACCGGCCCTATCCGCTCCACGGCTCTGGGGATCCACGATCCGCTGATGGCGCCGGCGATGCGCATGCCCGCATCGAATCCGGTGCGAAGCGCCCAGACGCCGGTTCCGATCCGTATGGCGTTGTACACCAGCAGCAATCCGGCGATGGCCCACCACCCCGCGCCCAGCATCGCGGCCACTACCGCGGCTCCCACCAGGGCGGGCACCAGCCCGGCCCAGAAGAGCTGATCGCCGAGGGCGCCGAGCGGACTGCAGAGCGCGGTGCGCAGCCGGGCGATCTGAGCCCCGGGTACCGCCTCGTATTCGGCGCGCACCGTAGCGCCGAGCGCCAGGCCGGCGAGATTCGGATTGCAGTTGAAGAACTCGGTGGAGCGGACTACCGCTTCGCCGTGGCGCACCGGGTCCACCGTCTGCAGATCCTTGAGCAGCGGCTCGGCGGCGTAGCCCATGCCAACGCCGAGCATACGCTCGTAATTCCAGGTGCCCTGGACGGCGATGAGCCGGAGCAGTGAGCGCCAGCCGCCGGTCACCGCAGCACCGCCAGCAGAATACCGGTTACGACCCCGACCGCGAGCCAGCGGAGCCGGGCGCCGCGTCCGGCGCTTCGAATCGCGCCGCTCACCGCGGCCGCCAACCCCGATCCCACGGTAATCAGGGTGAGCCCGACGGCCGTCGGGCGGTCGAGCCGCAGGTGGTTGGCCAGCAGCCAGGCCAGGCCCAGTCCGACCGCGGTGAGGGCGGCGCCCCGGGCCGCGTCGCGCAGCAGTCCGCCGTACTGCAGCCGCCGGATAGCGGCGGTCTCGCCGGCGGCGAGGGCGGCGGCCCGGTGTTGAATAGCCCGCGCATTGGAGCGGCGCACCACCTGCAGCGACCAGCCGCCGACCACCGAAAGCACCAGCGCCAGCGCGGCGCTGAGGCCGAGTCCGAATTCCCAGGGCGCGCCCGCGGCCAGCGCCGCCGCGGCCACCGTCGCGGGGCCGTAGTCGGGATAGCGCACCGCGCCGATGGGAAGAACGTCCAGGGCAAACAGCTCGAGGAGCACGCCGACCCGCAATCCCGCTTCCATGTCACCGGCCAGCCAACCCGCCACGGTGCCGGCTACGAATGGTCGCGAGATCATCGCTTGGGGAACGCTCACCAGGTCGAGAGCAACGACCGTGCCCCAGAGCAGGAGAAGCACCCCGCTCAGGGGCGAGAGCTCCGTCATCCCAGCGCCTTGAGCGAGACCAGCGGGCTGGTCGGCAGGTCCTGGGCGGTGACCTCGGCGCCCCGCGACTCCAGCGCCACCAATCGCCGCAACTCTTCGTCGGTCAGATACAGATAGGGAAGCCGCTCGCGCCGGCCGGGGCGGTGGTGCACCCCGCCCAGGTTGATCCGATGAACGATGGTCGGATTGCCCGCGTGCAGCGCCGCCATGGTGTCGAGGTCGCCGGTGAGGATCAGTGCCCGGCGGCCGTTCGCCTGCCACTCTCCCATTTGTGCGGACGCTTCGGCGGTGGTCACGAAGCGGACCTCGATGCCGGGCGACACCGCCATGCGATAGAGTTCCTGTTCCCAGGAGCTGGCCGCCACCTGATCGTCCACCAGCACGATGAGGTCAATGCCCAGCGGCTGGCCCCAGCCGATGACGACCTGGCCGTGGATGAGCCGGTCGTCCACCCGGCAGAGCACGATGGCCATCAGGGAATCCGGATGGCTCGTTCGCCCGCCGTAGCCGCCCGTGCCGCGGCTTCCGCCGGCGACAACGAGCGGTGAAACACGAAGTCCACCAGCATGGCCAGGTTCACCCCGGTGACGACCCTGACGGCCGGCCGCTCCCGGAGCCGGTTGAGCACGGCAAAGAGGCAGGAGCCGCTGGCGAGATCCACGAAGACCACCGAGGGGCGCTCACCTACAGCGTCCACCACCCGCTGCTCCAGGGAGTCTCGGTCGCAGCCGGTGTTGGAGACCGGAGCCAGCGCCCCCGTCACCCCGCTGATTGACTCCGCCGCCTCCACCAGCGCCAGCGCCAGCGTTCCGTGGCAGACCACGACGCCCTGCAGCTCCTCACTCATAGTCTTCCTGCAGATATTCGCGAACCCCGCGTTGCTCTTTCATCCGCTTGATCAGGCGGGAATTGAACGCGGCGGCCACGTCAACGCCGGAGTAGCGCAGCAGGTGCATCATCGCCACCACCTCG
>Ga0136617_10002670_pt1 | contig 15865 bp, 15 predicted proteins | sample AntDrymUQ3222106_2_FD_129672 | JGI IMG/M metagenome (GOLD analysis project Ga0136617, IMG submission 129672) | Polar desert sand microbial communities from Dry Valleys, Antarctica - metaG UQ322 (21.06) | ecosystem: Environmental > Terrestrial > Soil > Desert | place: Antarctica: Dry Valley...
GTGAGGTTGGTTATGGCAAGCCGGATTCTTGCAGCAAACGGGCCGCCGCCCGTGGCGACACGCCGAGCGGGGACATGCACTTTCGGGTGTAAATAGTCACAAGGCTGGCTGAATAACCCTCAAGGTTTGAAGTGCGTCACCCGTGAAGGCGATGACGTACTGATCTTGCTCCATCAGCAACCGCACGGTGCTCTAAAGTAGGAAGTGATAATTCCAAATGGTCGATTATCGTTCGACCTCGGGTCGGCAGTCCTCGCGAACACCACCTCCGCTTCATCGGTGGTGCAGACGAACCGTTCTAAGCTTGGCGAGGCGGTAGAACTCCGTGTGCATCGACAATGTGCCTGGCGCCAAATCCGTTCAGCGTGAGTCCGACAGCCCTGAAGTCGCTCTGGCCGACCAGCAGTGGAATATCGTCTCCCAATGCTCCGGTAAATGGTATTTGCACTGTCCAGTCGATCGGGTTGGGGTTGTCCCTGCTTTCCTGCGCGGAGGCTGCGGGTATGGCAGCTCCAACAAGTAGAACAGCCACGAGTGCGGCAATGAGGATACTAATTCGCCGACGCATAGAATGTTCCCCAAGGCCTCTTTGGATAATTTCTACATTGACTTTAGCTCGCCTACTGTCCCACGACTGGTTGCGCTCACGCAAGTAGAATGCTGCGTCTGGCTGGCGTGCAGTTCGCCGGCCGCGAGGGGCGGCGTGGGGTGTCGCCGACGACGTCGCGGCGTGGTCACCGGTTGTAGCGTGTCGCGTGCGGACGACGATGGTCCCGCGAGATCTGTGACGGGCTGCTGGAGTTCATTCCCCCGGCGTGGCTCGACGTCGAGCGGCATCCGCGCCGGAAACCGCACCACCATCGGCCATCGGTGATTCTCGGAACCCGAACGTGACGATTGACGGCAGGTCGCTGACCAGCAGGCCCGCCAGTACGAAGTGCTCGTGGGGCACGACGGGGTCGGGCAGCGCGTCGAGGGCGCACCAGCGCAGCTCCGCCGCCTTCGCGTACTCCATCCTGCGCGGCACGCCCGTCCAGCTCCGGCAGGTGAAGAAGAAGTCCACCCGCTCGTCGATCCACTCCGTGGTGCCCTGGGTGCGGTGCATCGCGGTGAGCGGCACGAGGTCGTCCGGTTCGATCGTCACGCCCAGCTCCTCCGCGGCCTCCCGGCAGGCGGCCGCGAGCACCGACTCACCGGCCTCGACGTGGCCGGCGGCGGCGCAGGCCCAGTGCCCGTCCCGGTAGCCGGTACCGCGGCGCAGCTGCAGGAGCACCTCGTCCGGGCCGTCCCGAGCGGAGCTGCGCAGCAGCAGCACGTACGCGGCGGGGACGACGCGGAAGCTCACGGCGGCGGAGCCTAGCGTCCGTTATCGGGGGCTCCTCCCCGGTGTGACCAGCCCGCTTTCGTAGGCGGCCACCACGGCCTGAGCTCGGTCTCGTAGCCCGAGCTTCATCAGGACGCGGCCGAAGTGCGTCTTGACCGTCACCTGCCCGAGGACGAGATGCTCGGCGATCTCGGCATTCGACAGGCCCCGTGCCACCAAGGTGAGTACCTCCCGTTCGCGTGCAGTCAGGCGGCTCATCACCTCGGGGTCGGGTGCACGCGGCTCGGGGCGCGCGGCGAATTCGGTGAGTAGACCCCGGGCGACGGCGGGATGCAGCCAGGCGTCGCCGGACGCGATAGCTCGGACGGCAGACAGCAGCTCGTCGGGCGCGGCGTCCTTGAGCAAGAAGCCGGAAGCGCCGGCGCGCAAAGCGGCGTAGACGGCACCGTCGGCATGGTAGGTCGTCAGGATGAGCACCTTGATCGGCGTGTCGGGGGCTGCGGAAAAGCCGTCGGCGGTGATCTGACGCGTCGCCTCCACGCCGTCCATCACCGGCATGCGCACATCCATGATCACCACCTCCGGCTGGTGTCGAGTCGCCTCCTCGATGGCCTGTGCCCCGTCGCCGGCTTCCGCGACGATCTCGACATCCGGCTCGGTGTCCAGCAGCATGACGATGCCCGCGCGTACCAGCGGTTGGTCATCGACGACCAGGACTCGGATCACGTCGCAGTGCCTCCCTGTCTGGCTTGGTGACCTTTCTGTCGGTTCCTACCTCCCCGAGGTTGCAGTCGGTCTCGAGGACCTCGGCAACCCCGGCGCGGTCGTCTCGGGCAGCACCGCTTCGGTCTGCGCGGGGCAAGACGGCCGTCACCCGGAACCCGTTACCCGCTAGCCGACCCGCCTCGAGTCGTCCCCCCACGGCCGCGGCCCGCTCGCGGAGGCCGAGCAGTCCGTGTCCGCTGGAGGGGCTACGAGGCAGCTCGACGGTGCGGAGCTCGGGTCCGTCGTTGGTGATGGCCAGGTGCAGCTCGTCGTCCTCCCAGCGCAGTGTGATCGTGGTGTCCGTTCCGGGTCCGGCGTGCTTGGTGACGTTTGTCAGTGCCTCCTGCACGATGCGGTAGGCCGACAGGTCGACGCTGGGGTCGAGCACGCCGGGGTGGCCGTGGACGAACAGCCGTACCGGAACCCCAGCCGTCCGCACACCGTCCACGAGTGGCCCCAGCTCAGCCAGCCCATGGGGCAAGTGGAACTGTTTATCGGTCTCGGCGGCGTCGTTCGTGCGCAGGATGCCCAAGAGCCGGCGCAGCTCGACCATGGCCTGGGTTCCGGCACCTTCGATGTTGTGCAGAGCCGCGCTGGCTCGTTCCGGGTCGGTGGCCAGCACCCGGCGGGCACCCGCGGCTTGCAACAGCATGACGCTCACCGAGTGTGCGATGATGTCGTGCAGGTCTCGTGCGATGCGGCTGCGTTCGGTCGCCACCGCCATACGCGCCGCCAACTCCTGTTGCTGCTCCAGCAAGTCCACTTGTCGTCGATGGAAATGCGCCCATCGGCCGAGGCTCCACGACCCACAGTTGATCAATGACAGGAGGATCGTAGAGGCAACGAACACGGCTGGTGCCTGCTGCGGAGAGGCGTCCTGGACCTCAGCGGCGATGCCGAAGCTTGCGGGAACGAAGACCAGCGCCAACGCTACCAGTCCGGCGCGGAGACGATCCAGCGTCGCTATAGTATACAGCGCAACCATGAGGCCTATGACAGGGCGGTAACTGTCGGGAATCGCGATGGTGGCGATCGTACTGTGTGCCCACATGACAGCGAAAACAGCCACAGGTGCCCGACGCCGCCAGGCAAGAACGACGTAGCCGACTGCGGCGTACACCACGATCGCGACCGGAAACGTACTCGCGCTACTCATGACGACCTTGGAGAATCCCAGAAGGTCGAAGATGCAACATATCGTTGCGAGCGCCGCGTCCTGGCGTCGCTCAGGCAGCGGGCCGATCCGCTCGCTCAACCATGCATGAGCGGAGCGGCCTCGTCGGTTCGTCGCCACCCAGCGCCACATCAACAACCCTCGCTCAATTTGACCAGCCACGGCTGGCGTTACTTCGATCAAGAACCGGTATCAACACTGACGAGGCACACCGGAATTATGTTGCAGATAAAGCTTGAATGTGCCAAGGCTGAGTGGTTGATATAGGTTGCCGCCGTTGCTGAACTTTGCGTAGCCAGTATGAGCGCGCAGCACGCTACAGTTGTTGCTACGATCCCGATTTTCCAACGCTGCGGCCGCATGTGAAAGCGACTCGGCCTTGTGGGAGTGCTCAGTTGGTGATGTGATGACAAGGTTCCTCCTGGAGGAGATCGGCTGTTTGATGATCGACAGTCTCATGGCCAGGTAGTCTGCGTTCCAGGGCCTGGAAGCGCGCGCCACCTCGTTGGGGCCAGGGTACTCCCTCGGGCGGGCTCGGTCTGTATCCCTGGGGTGGAGGTTCAGTCTGCACCTCGGGTAGGACCTCAGCCGCTGTCGCCTACTGCGCAGGCGTCGACAGTCGCACGTCGAAGATCCTCCTGTCGGCTGACGACTGCCTGTACGTACTGTGGCAACATCGCGCTCGTTCACAATAGCTACTCATACTTGTCGTGTGGGAGGACGAGCGTGACGAACATAGCGGCTAGGCGCATTACCGCTACCGTCGTGTTGATTGCAGCCCGTGAGCTGCTGACCGTTCTGGCAACGGTATCAGGGACCGGCGCCGGTGTGGCTGATGTTCATCATCATAACCGAGGCTGGTATCACCAGTAGCTAACTTTGCGTGCTGAATTGTGACACGGGTCCAACTGGCAACCGCCGATTTACCCGGTCTGGTCACCTGGAGTCGCGGCGTGCGAGGGGTATGCCGGCGCACCTGGGTGAACACCGGATCATGACACCCTGCTGCGAGACGCCTCGGTGGCCGCGGCCGCGTGATTGACTGGCCGGTAACCCCCGTGTTGGGCTACGCCCATGCTGCTCTCGACCCAGCTCCAGTACGGCGACGACCCGGTCGGTGACGTCGAGGCGGTCCTCGCCCTGGAGCAGGCCGGCCTCGACGTCGTCTGGGTCGCGGAGGCCTACGGCTACGACGCCGTGTCGATGATGGGCTACCTCGCCGCACGCACCGAGCGAGTGCAGATCGGCTCCGGGATCCTGCCGATCTACAGCCGCACGCCCACGCTCACGGCGATGACCGCCGCCGGCCTCGACGCGCTGTCGGGCGGGCGCGCGATCCTGGGCCTCGGCGCGTCCGGCCCGCAGGTGATCGAGGGCTTCCACGGGGTGCGCTACGACCGGCCGGTCGCCCGCACCCGCGAGATCATCGAGATCTGCCGCGCGGTGTGGCGTCGGGAGAAGCTGGAGCACGAGGGCCTCTACCCGATCCCGTTGCCCGCGGATCAGGGCACCGGGCTGGGCAAGCCGCTGAAGCTGATCAACCACCCGCGCCGCGCCGACATCCCGATCTGGGTCGCCGCGCTCGGTGACCGGAACGTGGAGCTGACCGCGGAGCTGGCCACCGGGTGGCTGCCGCACGTGCTGATGCCGGAGAAGATCCGCGAGGTCTTCGGTCCCGCGCTGGACGCCGGTCTCGCCAGGCGCGCCCCGGAGCTCGGCCCGCTGCAGATCACCGGTGGGGGCGTCCTCGCCGTCGAGGAGGAGATGTTCGCCCCCGCGCGCCGGCTCGCCCGCGGGATGTACGCGCTCTACATCGGCGGGATGGGCGCGCGCGGGCGCAACTTCTACAACACCGTGTTCGCCCGGCAGGGCTACGCCGACGAGGCGAAGCTCGTGCAGGACCTCTACCTCGACGGGAGGAAGGAGGAAGCCGCCGCGGCGCTCCCCGAGGAGTTCATCGAGAAGGTCACGCTGATCGGGCCCGCCGGCCTCGTGCAGGAGCGGATCGCCGTGCTGCGCGCGGCGGGCGTCACGCACCTGCACGTGACCCCGGTCAGCACCACCGCGCCGAAGGTCCTCGCGCAGGTCAAGGAGTGGTTGTAACCGGTCATCGTCTCTCATCGTCGAGGGCTAACCTGGGCAGTGGCCCTCAGCGATGACCATGAGATCCGATCAAGGCGGTCTACAGCGTGTCCAGCAGCAGTACCTCGAAGCCAGCCAGCCAGTTCGGCCCCAACGAGTGGCTGGTCGAGGAGATGTACCAGCGCTTTCTCGACGACCCGGCCGCCCTCGACCCGGCCTGGCACGACTTCTTCGCCGACTACCGCCCCACCGACACCACCGGTGACCCGACCGCCGAGCCCGCCGACAGCGGCGGCAGCGTGACCCGCACCGACCTACCCGCACCGATCCCGAGTGCCGAGCGCCGTCCGGTCGTCGCCCGGGAGGTCACGGTGCCCGCGTCCGAGGCCGACGGCAACGGCAGCGTGCCCGCGGCGGAGCAGACCCCCGCCACGAGCGGTGCGGTCACCGTGCTGCGCGGGGCGGCGTCCGCCGTGGTCAAGAACATGAACGCCTCGCTGGCGGTGCCCACGGCCACGAGCGTCCGTTCGGTACCGGCCAAGCTGCTGGCCGACAACCGCGTCGTCATCAACAACCAGCTGCGGCGCACCCGCGGCGGCAAGATCTCCTTCACGCACCTCATCGGCTTCGCCCTGGTCAAGGCGCTCGTCGACGTGCCGGTGATGAACCGGCACTTCGTCGAGACCGACGGCAGGCCCACGGTCGTCGTGCCCGAGCACGTCAACCTCGGGCTGGCGATCGACCTGCCGGGGCGCGACGGCCGGCGCTCGCTCGTCGTCGTCCCGATCAAGGACTGCGAGACGATGACCTTCGCGCAGTTCTGGTCGGCGTACGAGGACGTCGTGCGCAAGGCGCGGGGCGGCGCCGTGACCGCCGAGGACCTCGCCGGCACGACGATCACTCTCACCAACCCCGGCACGCTCGGCACCAACCACTCGGTGCCGCGGCTCATGCCGGGGCAGGGTGCGATCATCGGCGTCGGCGCGATGGAGTACCCGGCCGAGTTTCAGGGGGCCAGCAGCTCCCGGCTCACCGAGATGGCCATCAGTAAGATCATCACACTGACGTCCACCTACGACCACCGCATCATCCAGGGTGCCGAGTCCGGCGAGTTCCTGCGCCGGGTCCACGCGCTGTTGCTGGGCGAGGACGGCTTCTACGACGACATCTTCCGGGCGCTGCGGGTGCCCTACGAGCCGGTGCGCTGGGTGCAGGACATCCCCGACGGCGCCGTGGACAAGACCGCGCGGGTGATCGGGCTGATCGACGCCTACCGCACGCGCGGGCACCTGATGGCCGACACCGACCCGCTCAACTACCGGCAGCGGCGCCACCCGGACCTCGACGTGCTCTCCCACGGGCTCACGCTCTGGGACCTGGACCGCGAGTTCGCCATCGACGGCTTCGGCGGACGGGAGCGGATGCGGCTGCGCGACGTCCTCGGCCTGCTGCGCAACTCCTACTGCCGCACCATCGGCACCGAGTACATGCACATCGCCGAGCCGGAGCAGCGCGCCTGGCTGCAGGAACGCGTCGAGGTGCCGCATGAGAAGCTGCACGCCGCCGAGCAGAAGTACGTGCTGAGCAAGCTCAACGCCGCCGAGGCGTTCGAGACGTTCCTGCAGACCAAGTACGTCGGGCAGAAGCGCTTCTCCCTGGAGGGCGGCGAGACCGTCATTCCGCTGCTGGACGCCGTGCTGGACAAGTCCGCCGAGCACGAGCTCGACGAGGTCGTCATCGGCATGCCACACCGCGGCCGGCTCAACGTGCTGGCCAACGTCGTCGGCAAGCCGATCAGCCAGATCTTCCGCGAGTTCGAGGGCAACCTCGACCCGGGCCAGGCCCACGGCTCCGGCGACGTGAAGTACCACCTGGGCGCGGAGGGCAAGTACTTCCGCATGTTCGGCGACGGCGAGACGATCGTGTCGCTGGCGTCCAACCCCTCGCACCTGGAGGCCGTGGACCCGGTGCTCGAGGGCATCGTCCGGGCCAAGCAGGATCTGCTGGACAAGGGCGACGGTGGGTTCACCGTGCTGCCGCTGATGCTGCACGGCGACGCCGCGTTCGCGGGCCAGGGCGTCGTGGCCGAGACGCTGAACCTGGCGCTGCTGCGCGGCTACCGCACCGGCGGCACCGTGCACGTCGTGGTCAACAACCAGGTCGGGTTCACCACCGCGCCCGAGCACGCCCGCTCGTCGCAGTACTGCACCGACGTCGCGAAGATGATCGGCGCGCCGGTCTTCCACGTGAACGGCGACGATCCGGAGGCGTGTGTCTGGGTGGCCAAGCTGGCCGTGGAGTACCGCGAGCGCTGGCACAACGACGTCGTGATCGACATGATCTGCTACCGCCGCCGCGGCCACAACGAGGGCGACGACCCGTCGATGACCCAGCCCGCGATGTACGACGTGATCGACGCCAAGCGCAGCGTCCGCAAGATCTACACCGAGTCCTTGATCGGCCGCGGCGACATCTCGATGGAGGAGGCCGAGCGCGCGCTGCGTGACTTCTCCAGCCAGCTCGAGCACGTGTTCAACGAGGTCCGGGAGCTGGAGCGGACTCCGGCCGCGCCGAGCCCCTCGGTCGAGGAGGAGCAGTCGTTCCCGATCGCCCTGGACACCTCGATCCCGCTGGAGGTCGTGCACCGCATCGGCGACGTGCACGTCGAGCTGCCCCCGGGCTTCTCGGTGCACCCGCGGGTCGAGCCCGTGCTGGAGCGTCGCTACCAGATGTCGCGCCAGGGCAACGTCGACTGGGCGTTCGGCGAGCTGCTGGCACTGGGCTCGCTGGTGATGGACGGCAGGCTGGTGCGGCTCTCGGGCCAGGACACCCGGCGCGGGACGTTCGTGCAGCGGCACTCCGTGGTGATCGACCGCAAGACCGGAGCGGAGTACTACCCGCTGCGCAACCTCTCGGAGGACCAGGAACGGTTCCTTCCCTATGACTCCGCGCTGTCGGAGTTCGCGGCCCTCGGGTTCGAGTACGGCTACTCGGTCGCCAACCCCGCGGCGTTCGTCGCGTGGGAGGCGCAGTTCGGCGACTTCGTCAACGGCGCACAGCCGATCATCGACGAGTTCATCTCGTCCAGCGAGGCCAAGTGGGGGCAGACCTCCGACATCGTGCTGCTGCTGCCGCACGGCATGGAGGGGCAGGGCCCGGACCACTCCTCGGGCCGCATCGAGCGGTTCCTGACCCTGTGCGCCGAGGGCTCGATGACCGTCGCCGTGCCCTCGGAGCCCGCCAACTACTTCCACCTGCTGCGCCGGCATGTGATGGACGGGGTGCGCAGGCCGCTGGTCGTGTTCACCCCGAAGTCGCTGCTGCGCAGCAAGGCCGTGGTGAGCCCGCTGTCGGACTTCACCGACAACAAGTTCCGCTCGGTCATCGACGACCCGCGCTACCGCGAGGCCGACGGGCCCGTCGCGGGCGTGCGTCGGGTACTGCTGTGCAGCGGCAAGGTCTACTACGAGCTGGCCGCAGCGCGGGAGAGGGCCGGCCAGGAAGATCGATACAACGACACCGCGATCGTGCGCATCGAGCAGCTCTACCCGATACCGGACCGTCGGCTCACGGCGGTGCTGGACCGCTACCCCCACGCCGAGGACGTCCGCTGGGTGCAGGAGGAGCCCGCCAACCAGGGCGCATGGCCGTTCCTCGGGCTCATGCTGCCGGAGAAGCTGCCCCGGCTCGCCGGGCTCGGGCGGGTGTCGCGGCGCCGGATGGCCGCCCCGGCGGCGGGGTCGTCCAAGGTGCACGAGGTGGAGCAGGCGGCGCTGATCGCCGCGGCGTTCGCGGAGTGACCCACCGCCCGACCCCGGTGCGCGGCGCTCCGACCGGGGTCGGGCTTACGTGCAGAGCCCCGCGGACGGCTGCCCGCCAGGGGCGTTCTTCGCGAACGAGATGTGCACGTGGTCGTAGTGGTTGGCGGTGGCGCCGCCACGGTCTGACATGTGCTCCCAGCCGTTGCCGTAGTTCACGCGCTGCCTCCAGATCACGTACGTGATCCCCAGCTCCTCCTGGTTGCGCAGCGCGCACTCCGCGATCCGGTCGCCCTGATCCTTGCTGGCCATGAGGTCGATGGCATGCCCGCTCGGATGGTCGGAGTGCCGGCTGCGCTGTGCCACGCCGATCAGGGTGGGCTCGTCATACAGGCAGGACAGCATCTGTGCGGCCGCGCGCACCCAGGGTTTGACGCCGCCGAGGCCGCCGAGGCCGGTCTCGCAGTGAGCTGCGGCCTCGCGGGCCGCCTGTTGCTCCGCGGCCTTGCGGGCGACGTCGGCGAGCCCGGCGGCCTTGAGCAGCTCGGACACGTCCAGCTCCGGGGGCTCGGGCTCACCGACCTCCGTGACGGGAACCACGCTGGCGAGCAGCCGCATCCCGCCGGCCGCGACGTCGGGGTCTGGCGAGCCCTCTGCGGTGGCCAACCGGAGGACGGTGGCCTCGTCGGCGGTGAGGTCACTCGACGAGCTCGCGGTGGCCGCTGCGGTCGGCACCACGACGGCGAGTACGCCGCCGACGGCCGCGGCTGCGCCCATCCCGTTGCGCAGGGCAGACCGGGTGGACGTGTGGTGTCGGGTGGTGAGTGGGACGCGCCGGGTGTGCGGTGCAGCGTCGGGGTGGTGCAGTGCCGACTGTGTGCGGTCGGGGCGCTGAGCCACGTGCGCACCAGGGATCGCGACCGTGTGCTCTTCGGGTCGCGGGTGCGCGCGTCGGCCGCCGGGGGAGCGGTGCCGAGACACGTCCTACCTTTCGGACCGTGCGACCCGTGCGGGCGTCCGGTTTGGGGAACCGGCGGATCGGGGAATCCGTGTCCGCGGGGAGCCGGGTCGCTCAGTGATCCATAATCGACCTTAGCGGGCCAGATCGCGGTGACGGAACCCCATGGTCAGGGGAGGCCCGCCAAACGTCACGTTCCGTGCGACGAGCGGCTAACAGAGGTCATTTAGCAACCGCGCGGGGTGCCGCCGCCGCCCGATGAGGCGAACGAGAGGTGCACGTGGTCGTAGTGGTTGGCCGTGGTGCCACCGCGATCCTCCATCGACTCCCAACCGTTGCCGTAGTTGATCCGCTGCCGCCAGATCACGTAGTCGATCCCGAGGGCCTCTTTGTTACGCAGCGCGCACGCGGCGAGAGCGTCGCCGGTGGACCGATTGACCATGAAGTCCAGCGCCTTGCCCGACGGGTGGTCCGACGTGCCGGCCCGGCTGGCCACACCGATCATCCGCGGCTGACCGAACAGGCAGCCGAGAGCCGCGGCGGCGGCGCGGACGTGGGGCTTGACAGCGCCGAGCCCCACGGTGCTCAGCCCGCAGTCGAGGATCCCGCTCGCGGCGTCCACCGTCTCCTGCACCTTGTCCTGCGCGGCCTTCTCCTGGGTCGCCTTCTCCTGTGCCGTGCGTTCCTCGGCCGCCGCCTGCTCGGCCTCGACGCGGGCGAGCTCCTGCTCGACCAGCTGCGCGGCCTTGACGAGCTCGGCGGCGTCGGTCACCTCGGGTTCGGGGGCGATGGGCTCGACGGCCGAGCGCAGCAGCACCGGGTCGGTCTCGACCGGCATGGTCTGCACGGCTTGCGCGACCGCCATACCGGGCGCTTCCAGGGGCGCGCTGTCGGGCTCGCTGGCCGGGGTCGGGGGTGCCGCCCCGACCAGGGAGAACGCACCACCGGTGACGATGGCGGCGACGACGGTGCCCCGCACCAGCGGGGTGGGGACGGACCGGCGCGCGCCGTCGCCCACCATCGCGCGGCCGGGGGCCACGGATAGCGAGCTCTGGTGTGCGCGTCGGCCCCGGGGGGAGCGATGCCGAGCCACGACCTGCCTTCCGGATCGACGGCGCGGCTGGACGTCCGGCGGGGGCCGGCGGGCGGGGGACCCGTGTCCTGTTCGGGGACCGTGTCGTCATGTATCCGAGAGCGAACGTAGGCATTCCAACCCGCTGTCGCCCACCTCAGGCGGTAGCGGATGGGACCATCGCGCCGCGACGAGCGACGAGCGGCGCGACACGGCGCCGCCCCGGCCGACGACCCCGTCCGGCGATGCGGTCGCCCCCCACGTCGGTGTCGCCGACCGGTTCGCCGGAACGAACGTCAGGCCGGATCGTCCGTCGCGGCCAGCGAGCGGGTGAAGGCCCGCAGCCGCCGCAGCGCGAGCTCGTCGACGTCGTGGGCGCTGGAGCGCAGGGCCTGCTTGATGGCCCGGTAGGTCTGCGCGTGCAGCCCGCAGCGCCGGCACTCCTCGAGGTGCTCGGTGACGCGCGCCGCGGTGCGGTCGTCGATCTCCCCGTCGAGGTAGCGCTGGAGCGTGTGCGCGGTCCGGAGGCAGCGGACCATCTCAGGCAACGTCATCAGGGTCATGATCAGCTCCGGTGGGGGACGAGCCCGGCGACCACCAGGCGGGTGCGGATGCGGGCGCGGGCGCGGTGCAGGCGGCTCATGACCGTGCCCCGTGGGATGCCGAGGACCTCGGCGGCCTCGGCGTAGGTGAGGCCGTCCACGTCGACCAGGGTGACGACCACCCGGTGCATGGTGGGCAGTGCGGCCAGCGCCTCGGCGACGACGGCCTCGAACTGCGCGTCGACCACCACGTCCTCGGCGCTCCGGGCGTCGCCGGCCCGGTCGAGCAGGCCGGCATCCCGCTCGTCGTCGTGCAGCAGCGACGGGAGCCGGGTGCGCAGCCGGTTACGGTGGGTGTTGCGCAGGATGGTCAGCAGCCACGCCCGCGGGTGGGCGCCGTCGAAGCGGTCGATGGCGCGGTAGGCCCGCACGAGGGTGTCCTGCACCAGGTCCTCGGCGTCGACCCGCTGCCCGACGAGGGTCAGGGCGACCCGGTAGAGGACGGGGACCTCCGGCTCCACGTAGCGGGCGAACGCGGCCGCGGGCGTGTCCCGCCCGGCGCTGTCGGGCCTCGCGACCGGCCGATCCGTCACGCCCCCCGGAACCCGCGCCGGCGGGCGGTGATTCCCGGTCGGGAATCCGGCCGGCTGCAAGCGGGTTCCCGACGGATGAGCGACGAGCACGAGCAGCCCACGGTGGCCTGGTCACGCCCCGGTGAAGCCGTGATGCTGTTCGTGCGGGGGTGCACGGCGCGCACGGCGGCGCCGGTGGCGGCCGTCGTCGGGACCATCCTGTCGGTGGTCAACCAGGGCCACCTGGTGCTGGACGGCGACGCGGACACCGCGACCTGGATCCGGGTCGCGATAAACTACGCGGTGCCCTTCTGCGTGGCGAGCTTCGGCTTCCTGTCCGCACGCCGGGTACGGGCCACCGGCTCGTCGGAACCGGACCTCACCCCAGGCCGGTGAAGCTCAGTGGCTCCCCGTCGCCGCTTCATGCGGAGACGGCGCCGCGGTTCGCGATGCTCGGTCGAGCAGCTCAGCGAAGCGCCTCATCTCAGCCTCGTCCTCCGGCGTGTCCAGCGGACCCCGTTCGACAGCAAGTCGATCGAGGAACGCGCCGAGGGCGTCGTGCCGGCGCTGCCATGCCAGCTCCCGGGTGCACCGCGGAGTGCTCATTCGTCGGCGTCCAGCAGGTCGTCCCGTCGCGCCGCCCGGCCCTGCGCCGCGTCGGCGAGGCCGCGCAGCAGGGATGCCCGCAGCTGCTCGTCCTCCCACACCAGCAGCTCCCGCCTGGGGATACTCACCAGCGGAGTCAACAGGATCTCTCCCGTCGGACGGGTGGAGACCAAGAACCGGTCGTTGCCATGCACCCCTGCGCGACCGAACGCGATGCGCCCACGGTCGTCAGCGCTGACCTCCGCGAGCGGTTCGAAGCCTGCTGCAGCGCTCACACGGTACCTCCTTCGTCGGAGCCCGCACCATCGTATTGCGAGGTGGTCGGACGGGTGACGCCCACATCGACCTGCTGGGCGCCTCGTGTGCGGTCGCGCCCGCGTGATCACGGAGGGGCGGTCATGACACCGTTCCCACGCAGCGCCGCAGAAGTCCCGCGAGGGCCGTTCCTACCGCATCGAACGTAGCGACACCTCGTACCCCGACATGTGTCCACGTCGGTGCCGAACGGCCGGTTCTCGCCCCGACATGTGTCCATGTCGGGGCGAGCGAGTCGACTCTGTGACGGTGTTGCCGCCGTGGTCGGGTCGCCGTCTGGGATGGGGCGGGCGGCAGAGTGATCGTCATGGGATCTCCCGCCCTTCGACGCAGGTGTAGTCTTTGAGGGAAAGTAGGAAAGTGGGCGAGGTGGAGACGATGAACCGGGTTGTGTTGCGACCGAAGGGGCAGGTCACGTTGCCGCGGGAGGTGCGTGAGGCGCTGCACATCGAGGAAGGCGACGACGTGCTCTTCACCGTCACCGAGAACGGGGTCCTCCTGCGCGGGCTGAAGTCGATCCCGGCCGACCAGGCCTGGTTCTGGTCGGACGAGTGGCAGCGTGGCGAGCGCGAAGCCTCCGAGCAGCTCGCACGCGGTCAGGGCACCGTCTACTCCGACGGCGACGAGTTCCTGAGTTCGCTCCGGTAGGTGCCGACCTTCGAACGGCTGCCGCGGTTCAACGCAGACTGGGAGCGGCTCAGTGACCAGCAGCGCGCGCGGTTCCGCGTGGCGGTGGCGGCGTTCGTCGCGCACCTGGCGGCCGGTGAGTCCTTCCGGCCTGGGTTGCGGGTCAAGCGGGTGCAGGCCACCGATGACATCTGGGAGCTGTCGTGGGCGCCTGACGGTCGCGCGACCTGGCAGTACGGGGCGGAGATCCGTCCGGACGAACCGCACGTCGTCTGGCGCCGCATCGGCACGCACGCGATCTTCCGCAGCCCGTGACCATCGCCGGGCGGCACCGGGTGAACCGTGTCCCGTGTTCGGAACCCTCGAGGAACCACTCGCTGACGGACCCGAACGGGTGCGTCTCCAAGAGTCCGATCACCATCGCCGACCTCCGCGAGCGGTTCGAGCTGCTCCAGCGCCTACCCGGTGCCTCCTGTCCACCCTGTGCTCGCCGCCGGTGGCGGCCTTGCGCCCGGCGGTGGACGGCCTGGTTGCGCTTCACGATCGGTGATCATGTCGCGGCCTATGCACGGTATAAGCATGTCGTTTACGGAGCGAGCTCAGGTGTGGCTGTCGCCGGAGCAGCGGGACAAGGTCAGCGAGCTCGCGGCCCGCTCGTCCACATCCGTCGGCGCGGTCATCCGTGCGGCCATCAACGCCTACCCTCCACAGGCGACAACCGAGCGGCGGCGTCGTGCGCTCGACGAGCTGTTCTCGATCGAGGCCCCGGTGGCCGACTGGGCCGTGATGGAGGCCGAGATCGAGGCCGGCTACCGGGCATGACGTGCTTCATCGACACGTCTGTCGTGAGGTACGCGGGCGGCGCCGATCATCCGTATCGCGCCGCGTGCCGAGCCGTGATGCGGCAGGTCGCTGACGAGACCCTCGACGCCGTCACCTCCGCCGAGGTGGTGCAGGAGATCCAGCACCGGTGCGCGCGAGGTCACCACAGGGCCGGTGCCCAGATGGCTCGCAGCGTCCTCGGCTTGTTCAGCGAGGTTCTCCCGATCGACCGTCGCACGATCGCGGGTGCCGTCGCCATCTACGAGGACCATCCACATCTGTCGGCTCGGGACGCACTCCATGTCGCGACCTGTGTCACGAACGACATCGCCGACATCGTCTCGGTGGACGCCGGGTTCGACGAGGCCACCGAGGTGCGCCGGATCGACCCGCGGGACCTCCTGAAACCGTAGCCGCATGTCCACGTGTCGTCATGGGAAGCATCGTGCTGGGTTCTCCCGTCTCAACGGGGAGCCAGGCGATGATTGATCGTCTGGATGTGCTACCTACCGTCATCGAGAATGGGGGTCCTCCTGTGCTGCTGAAGTCGATCCGGCTGATCAGGCCTGGTTCTGGTCGGATGAGTGGCAGCGGGGCGAGCGTGAGGCCTCCGAGCAGCTCGCACGCGGTCAGGGCACCGTCTACTCCGACGGCGCCGAGTTCCTGAGCTCGCTTCGGTAGGTGCCGACCGTCGAACGGCTTCCGCGGTTCGACGCGGACTGGGAGCGGCTCAGTGACCAGCAGCGCGTGCGGTTCCGCGTGGCGGTGGCGGCGTTCGTCGCGCACCTGACGGTTGGCGAGTCCTTCCGGCCTGGGTTGCGGGTCAAGCGGGTTCAGGCCACCGATGACATCTGGGAGTTGTCGTGGGCGCCTGACGGTCGCGCGACCTGACAGTACGGAGCGGAGGTCCGCCCGGCCGAACCGCACGTCGTCTGGCGCCGCATCGGCACGCACGAGATCTTCTTGACGGACTCGAAGGGATGAGTGTCCGGAAGTCCGACGTCGAGAACCGCCACGACAGGACAGGCGCTGGCGAGATCGCTGTTGTGGCGTTAGGACTCGTTCTTGACCAGAGTAGTCACGAAGCCATCCGCTCGCTCCGCCGCTGGTCCGTAGACGTCGTGATTGTTGTGCCACGAGCGCGGAGAGGAGTCGACAGGTAGGAGTACGACTTGCTTGACGTGTCGCTGTGCAGGAGATGGAGGATTTGTGGCCCTCCGGCGTCGCCCTACGGGGGGAGGCGTCAAA
>Ga0136617_10002672_pt1 | contig 15860 bp, 10 predicted proteins | sample AntDrymUQ3222106_2_FD_129672 | JGI IMG/M metagenome (GOLD analysis project Ga0136617, IMG submission 129672) | Polar desert sand microbial communities from Dry Valleys, Antarctica - metaG UQ322 (21.06) | ecosystem: Environmental > Terrestrial > Soil > Desert | place: Antarctica: Dry Valley...
CAAAGACAAAGCGTGGTTTGAACGCACTTACGCCGACGAATATACCGCGATTAACGCTCGCGGCAAAATGTTCAACAAGACGGAAGACATAGCGGATACGCTGTCGAACACCAACACCGTCACAAGCGCCGAACTTTCCGATGTGAAGGTGCGCGTCTATGGCGACACGGCTGTCGTAACAGGTCGTCTGCATCGTGTTGGGAAAGACAAAAACGGGAACTTTGATCGGAATTTTATGTTCACCGACACATTCATTAGACGCGATGGTCGCTGGCAGATAATCGCCACGCAATCAACACTCGTCGCGCCGGAGACGACGGCGAAAAATTAACCGGCATCAGCCGCAATTTAGAAAGGAAAAACTATAAAAAATTAGAGAGGTAAAAACTATGAAAATCAAAAAAGAAAACATTATGAACAGATTTCTCAAAATGAACCGCGTCTTCAGAAGCTGCCTGGTCGCTTCGGCAGGTCTGATTATTCTCGCCGTCACGCTGTCGTTCACAGTAGTGGGACGCTCCATCGCCCAACGCACCGATGACTGCATAACGATTTGCACCACCGCCGAAAATCCCCTTCACGTCATCGCCCAGGGACTTACACGCATTACCGGCTCGGTCACAATTAACAACGAGAACGCGATCGCGACGACCGTTACCGGTCCGGTGCAAGTGACCACTTCGCCGCGCGAGCCGCTGTATGTGATTCAACGCAAGAGGATGGATGATGTTTTCCAGGAGCAGATTTCCTTGACGTTGAAACCGGGTGACCCACTAGAGAAAGAGGAGTTTGTCGTACCCGCCGGGAAGTTTCTTGAAATTAAGTATGCTACGGGTACGGCAACCTTGCCGCTTTTTGTCTCCTCGTTCTTCGTAACAATTCGAGTGATACAACCAGGCAACGGCGACATCATCGATTTCCCTTTAACGGAACAAGGACAGGGAGTATCCGCCGGCAACCCTCCCATTCGTGAATATCAAATTGGCAGTAACCCAATTCAAATATTTGCCGACGCAGGTAGCACGGTGCAAGTCCGGTTTTCGCGTCCCAATACCGTCGGGGCTATGACCGGTGAGTGCAATCTTGAATTGGCGATTTCAGGCGAGTACCACGACTCCTAATAAACGGTCGCTTGCAATCAAAAATTCCAAAGTAAGGGAAAACTATAAAAAATTAGAGAGGTAAAAATTATGAAAACAAAACAAACATCAGCAAAAACACTCGCCTTGGGCGTAGTCGTCGGCGTTCTCATCGGGTTCGCCGTGTGGAACGTCAATCGGGTTAGCGCAATTAAAGAGGTTGAGGGAAAAGTCCAATTCGGGATTGTCACCTTGCTTCCGGCAGTGCAAAACGCCCGGCTCAATTTAGTCAGAGTTGACGGCTCGGTTGAAGACCCGAACATCAGACCGTGCCACGTCCAAATCAAGTTTTACGACGCGAACGGACGAACCTATGGAACGCCCGACACATTTAATTTACGACCGGGCATCGCCGTCAGCCGCGCCGTCCTTCCGCAAGGCACAACGGCAATCGAAGGCGGATTCCAATTTCGCGCAGAGGTCGGCATTGACCCGGAAGACGCGACGCGCAATCGCTGCACGGTCGTTCCGACGATGGAAGTATTCAACAAACAAACCGGCGGAACTTTATTTATGTATCCCGCAGGAAATACGCTTGTTGTCCCGGTGGATCAGCGCCCGCCGGGACAGAATTAAATAATTAAATCTATCGTTCAGAAACGGCGGCGCATTGGTTTGACCGCGCCGCCGGCTTTCTTGTCGGAGCTATCGGAGTTATTGTAATGATGATTTTGACGTGGCTCTAGCAGAGGCGTTCACGTCGGACGAAGGCAGTTGTTTGATTTTCTTCAGTTATAAAATCCGCGTCGTAAAACAATAAAAAGGTGAATATGAAACTTTCTTTTTTAATAATTTTGATTCTGATTGTAGCGGCATCCGCCGTTTCGCAAACGAAATCCAAATCTTCCGAAACAGAGGACGTTAAATATATCAACCGGATGAGAAGTGAAATTCAGAAGGCGGAAAATTCGCCGAATGACATTGAACCGCTCAGACGACATTCTGCCCCGGACATCGTTTTAATTCCCGACGGTCTTCCGTCCGTTTCAGGACTGGAAAACGCGCTTAATCTGATGGGGCAATTGTGGGCGATATTCGAGGTAAAAACGGAATATCACAGCGAGGAAGTAAAGATTATCGGAGATACAGCCATTGACCGGGGCTGGGCAAAAGAAATTTTAAAGAATAAGAAAACCGGCGAAATCACGGAGAATACGGCAAATTATTTATGGATTAGCAGAAGAAATGAAAATGGTGTGTGGAAGCAAACGCACGTTATTTGGAATAAACGTGCAAAATAATTCTATAACACGCTCGGAACACGTCATTGAACGTGAGGGCGAAACAGCAACTTTCATTCGGCGTTGTCCGTTAACCTTTAACTTGCATGTATTCGGTTTCGCCCCATGTCAACTCCGCCGTTGGGCGCGTCGTGATTGAAGTCAACAAGCGAGTCGTGAGAAATTAAAAATCTATGATTGTTCCGAAGTTAAATGCAGTGTTGGAAACAGCGCTTTATGTTGATGACTTAGAACGCTCAGTCGCCTTTTACCAAACGATTTTTGAATTTGATATGCTTTCTTCGAGCGAACGGCTGTGCGCTTTGAATGTTTCAGACCGGCAAGTTTTACTTTTGTGTCTGAAAGGGGCTTCAACTGTGGCGAAGGTTACTTCCGGCGGCATCATTCCACCACACGACGGCGACGGCGAGTTACATTTAGCTTTTTCAATCGCGGCAAGTGAGTTAGAGCAGTGGGAAAATTGGTTAGTTGAAAAGGACATTGAAATTGAGAGCAAAGTGAAGTGGACACGCGGCGGAACGAGCATCTACTTCCGAGACCCGGACAAGCATTTGTTGGAACTCGTCACGCCCGGATTGTGGACGATATACTAATCGCTTTTAAGGCAACGGTGCGCCCAAACCAATGTCATAGGTTAAATCCTTGAGTCTGATGTTGCGGAAAAGGAAAGGTGAGAAATAAAAAGAATCAAGCCTATTGTAAAAGGAAAATAAAGATGAAAAACAAAAGTATCCAGAATGCGGTGCTTTCCGCGTTGATAATTATTGTAATTTCCGTTGCGGTTTTTGGCGGAGCGCGGGCGCAGGTTCGAGAAGGGCAGGAAAAGAAGACCGTGATGAAATCTACTATCGCGTTTGTCAGCACGCGCCACGACCCCAAGTCGAATCTCTTCGCATCCCAAATTTATCTAATGGATGGGGACGGCACGAACGCGCGGCGCATAACAGAGAATCAATACGCTGACAATTTCCCGACCATTTCGCCGGACGGAAGCAAGATAGTATTTGACAGCAACCGTCTTCGGACAGCGGAAGAACCACTTAACACTTCACACCTGTTTCTGATGAACTCGGACGGTACGGGACAGACGCTGTTGACGCGCGGCAGTTCCGCCACGTGGTCGCCGGACGGGAAGAAAATTGCCTTTCACGCTTCGGCATCCGGCACGGGACGGATTCCTAAACCATACCCGGGTGCTGCCGCCATCGATAACGACATTTTTGTGATGAACGTAAACGATACCCTCAAAAAAACTGCCCTGCCCCAAAACATCACAAACAGCCCCGAAGCGATTGACGAAGACCCAGACTGGTCGCCAGATGGTCGGAAGATTTTATTCACGAGCCATTTAGTCGCCGATGATAAACTCGATTCCGCAACCGCCGAAATCTACGTTATGAATGCGAACGGGAAGGGTAAGCGAGTGCGGCTGACCAATAACTCCGAGGAGGAACGCGCTCCTGCCTGGTCGCCGGATGGCAAGCGTATTGTCTATGCGTGTCGGAAAGGCGGCACTGATTTTGAGATTTGCGTAATGAACGCCGATGGCACGGGTCAAGTCCAACTGACCGACAATACGGTGGGCGACTTAACTTCCTCGTGGTCACCCGACGGCAAGAAAATTATCTTCCACAGAACAATGGGTCAAGGAACAGGCAGATTCCAACTCTGGTTGATAAACAGTGACGGCACGGGCGAGGTACAAATGACCGACACGCCCGGTCTTAATGGATTTCCAAACTGGGGCGAAGTCCGCGCCCCGAGTAAATCGCGTTAGATGCTTCGTTACATAGTCCGCTAAATTTCTACGAAAATTCTGGAGGAACCAATGTTTATTGCCTTGTACCGATGGAAAGTAAAAGAAGGACACGAGAAGAATTTTCTGGAAGGATGGCATAGGAGGACAGAGGAGATTTATCAAAATTGTGGCAGTCTCGGTTCGCGTCTGCATCAGGCAGAAGAGAGATTATGGGTGGCTTATGCGCAGTGGACTGACAGACGAACCTTTGACGCGGCACAAAGTATTCCGGTGATTGATGCGGAAGCGCGAATGATGTTTCGAGAGAGCATTGAAGAGTCCTATCCGGATATTTATATGAACGTCATTGATGATCTTCTACAGGCACAGAGTTTCGTCAAAAAAGGTTAGTGATTCATTTTATGCCGAGCCTAATTTAGGCTTTAGCCTGCTTACGCGAATGAATCTAAAAGATGAGTTCAATATGAAAATCGAAAATGAAATGAAGACTGAAAAGACCGCAAAGTTTTCTTTGTCGAAACGGCATTTGATATTCTTTCTGATTTTAATCGGATTGATTGGCTTTGCTGTTTTGCGCTCAAACATTGCGACGCGGCTCGACAGCTTTACGATTGACGAGGCTTATCACATCGGGGCGGGCGCGGCGTATGTTCAAACCGGCGATTTCCGGCTCAACCCGGAACATCCGCCGCTCGTCAAATTGTGGGTCGGAGCTTTTGTTTCGAGTTTTGACTATCAACTTTCTCCTTACCGCGCTCTTCAGGACAAAGCGGACGAGCGCAAGTTTGTCGAAGAAGACGTTTATCTCAACAACGACCCGGATGTGATTCAAAGCCGGTCGCGGACGGCGATGTTTGCCTTAAACAGCTTGCTGTTGTTTTTATTCGCTGTAGCGGCGCGGCGCGTCTTCGGCGATATTATCGCTTTAGCCGCGACAGCCTTTCTGGTGATTGACCCGACGGTTGCCGCGCATCTTCCGGTAGTGATGACGGATTTGCCCGTCGCATTGCTATCGACAATTGCCGTTTTGTTTGCTCTCGCGGCGTTTCGCTCGTGGCGCGCGGTTGATTTGATTTTTGCCGCGCTCGCTCTCGGACTGGCTCTAAGCGCGAAACATTCAGCCGTTATCACGATGGTTGCGGTTGCAGTCATTGGAATCGTAATGGCGATTTTCTGGGCAAAGAATATAAAAAATATCGTTCGTCTGCGCCGTGTCGGATTAGTAGCGGCAGTTTTAATCGGGGCGATGCTGGTCTTGTGGAGTTTTTATCTGTTCCGCTTCAGCGAAAGTCCGGCGACGAGCGAAGAAAAATTCAATCGCTCGCTGGCGGAGAAAATCAGCGACGTTAATTCGCCGCGTTACCGAGCTGGTTTGAATTTTATGGCGCAGGGACGTTTGTTTCCCCGCGCATACACCTGGGGAATGGCGGACACGATTCGCGCCGGCGCGGAAGGACGCACCCGCTCCGTTTTTGCTTTCGGCAATCGCTACAAAAAAGCGCCTTTCTATTTTTTCTCCGGTGTGATTGCCGTCAAACTTCCGCTCGGTTTACTGCTGCTGACGGCAATCGGCGCGGGTTTACTGATTGCCCGCAAGATTCCGCGAGAATTCGTCGCGCCCCTCCTGGGCGTGATTGGTTTAGCCGTCCTTTTTTTGATCGTGCTTGCCACAGGTTCGGCTTATGCGGGAATCAGACACGCGCTTCCCGTCGTCCCGCCATTGGCTCTCTTAGCATCGCTGGCAATTTACAAGGCGGTCAAATCCAAATCTTATTTTCTGCGTGGTGCGGTCGCTGTGGCGCTAATCGGCGCTTTGCTGTCGGCGATTCCCGTGTTGCGCCCGTGGGAGTATTACAACGAAACTGTCGGCGGCACGGCAAACGCCTATAAATATTTTAACGATGAGGGAATTGATGCGGAACTGCGCGTCAAGGAATTGGTTAAATATTATAACGAGAACTTGAGACCGACGGGCGAACTTCCTTTCCTCCTCTATCCGGTTCATCAGGCGGAAAGAAAAAGACGGGGACTTGATTGGGTGGGGAAAAATCTCGAACGCGACGCGGAAAGGATGAACAGCGAAATGCTCAGCGGCACAATCTTTCTAGGTGCGAGGCAAGTCCGTGGCAAGCCTGCTTTCCGTGACGTGGCTCCGATAGCGCGGTTTGGAAACTTGTTCGTTTTTCGCGGCACGTTTCGTGACCCTGACACAAAGGTGTTAAGGCTTACTATGCGTGCAAGGAACAAAATTTATACAGCCGAACCGGACATCGAAGGAGCGATCAAACTGCTGTCCGAAGCCGTCGCCCTTGACCCGAAGAAGTTTCATAACGCCGTCGAACTCGGAAATCAGCATCTCAAAACCGGCAAGCGCGAAGAAGCATTGCGGGCTTACCGAATTGCTAAAGAAAACGCCCCGGCAGATGACGCAATCAGCGAATTGCTCACCCGCCAAATAGAGCGCGTGGCAGCCGAACCGCTTGAACAGATTTCGCCGCTGCGAAATCCAAAGATTGAATAAATTCGTGGGTCTGGAGCGATTGAAAAAATAAGGCGACAGCCCGAATCACAGGCAGCGATAGTGAAAGATGTCGTTCCGTTTCCGGCGTTCGGGCTGCCGCTTTGTTTCTTGGGCGAGATTTCAAAAGATATAGAAAAAGCCGCCGATGATATAAAATCCTCGACGGCTTTTTCTTAATTCGCCATTTATTCAACCTTCACAAAATCCATTCCCGTGCGCCCGAAAGTTTCGGGATGATACATCTCCTCAGCCTTCGCGGGCGGCACAACGAATTGTCCGGGCGTAGTCGCACGAGTTACATAAGTATATTTATAAACACCTTCCCACAGCAGAGCCGAAAACGCTTCGGCGCGTTCGTCGCGGAAGTTTTGATGCTCGAACCACGTCCAACGCCAATTATAATAACCGCGTCCGTAAGATTGCGAGCCATATTCGACGACCGAAGTATTGCCACCAGTGTCGCCGGGAATCGCTTCGGTAACGGCGAGTTCGGGATTAAGAATTTCCAAACCGGCGGGCAACGGGTCAACGAGCGCGACGTGATAACGCCTGTCTTGGGCGACCATCGTCAGCCGAACGCGCACGCGCGAACCGGCTTTTATCGTCCACGAATTATCGGCGTTTTGTTTTACGTCCTCTGCGTTGTCAATCGCTTCGTAGGAGCGCAAAACCGTAAAGCCGTAATCGGCGGGTTGCAGATTCAAATTCTTCGGCGCGTATTTCATTCCGATTCGGTAATAAAGACGACCCGCGCCTTGCCGATCCATAATCAGATTCGCCGCGCCGTTTTGCTCCATTAAGTAAGACATCGGAATATTCAAAAGATTTGAATCAATCGAGCGACCTTTGAACGGTTCTTCGCCCGCGTATGTGTTGCCGAGCCAGATGCGCGTCACAAAATCGGGCGTAACTTTTTCAAAGGCGTTAAAGTATTTATCCAAAGCAAGCAGGATGAAAACATTTTCCTGCGTGTTTTGCCAGCGTCCTTTTGTGCGATGGTCAAGAAGCCCGCGCACAAGTTTTGGAATCAAATCGCCGGCATTAACAGAAGCCCGCGCGTCAGCAGGGGCGGAGTCTTTACCATTTCCGGCGTTAGAGTCGGCAACGCTTTTTCCGCCCGCGCTCACGCTTGGGCTTCTGTTGTCCGCTTTGATTAACGCCTCGAGCAGAACGCCGTCGGCGCGGCGGTTGGAGTACATTATCAGCCATTCGGCGTCGCCATAATCGGTGACGAAATTTGCGGTGGCGGCGGTTTCGGTTGTGCGATTCATTAAAAAGCGTTTGATGTTTTCGACTTCGGCAACCGAAATTTTATCGTCGGCAAGAACTGACAAAATCCAGCCCAACGCTTCAAACGGCATTTTTTCGACAGTGGCTTCCGCTAAAAGTTTTTTAGCTTTCGCTGCGTCTTTGTCGCCCATCAAATTGCGAACGTAAATGGCGTAAGCTGAAATCGTCCAACGAACTTGCGGCGATTTGTGATATTGGTCGAAATGCGATTCGATGTTTTTCAGGTACGGTTTTGTTTTGTTCAGCATTTCTTCCGGCACTTTGTAGCCTTTCGCTTTTGCCAGAACGAGCGCGTGAGCGACGTGAGCCGTAACGAACGGATATTTGTAACGCTCGCCGTCGCGCCGCCACATTCCGAAATAGCCATTGTCATTTTGCCGCGATTTTATGATTTCAACGTCTCGTGCGAAACGCGCTTCCAAATCTTTTTCCGTCGGCATTTCCTTTGCTTTGAACGCCCTTAAAACGTCCTGCAAAGCGGCAATCGAAATCATCCGCGACGCGACTTGTTCCGAACATTCAAACGGATAAGTTTGCAGATAAATAAAAGCATCGGTCAATTCCTGCAGCTGCGTTGAAGAAGTCGAAACTTCCAGACCGCCGAATTGTTCCCAAACATCTTTCGGCGCTTCGAGGGGTTGAACAATCGCACCATTCTGGTCGGTCGTGCCGTAAGTCGCAAACGCTTCGGTCGTCGCGGGCGTCCAGACCGGCAATTCGATTTCCGCCGCGTCGGTAAATTTGCCTGAGGTTACGCCGATTTGAAAACGCGCCGTTCCCGCTTTCATCGCCGCAACCGGAAAACGAACTTCGGCGCGGTCGTTGGCTTTTATCACGACGCGCTTGCCTTTTTCGCCGGTCAATTCCGCATTCGTCGCGCGAACCGCAACGTCAACCGTCAAATCTTTGTCGGTTTGATTTTGAACGACGACGGGAAATTCGATTTTATCGCCGAAATTCATAAATCGCGGCGCGGACGGGCGAACCATCAAAGGCTGTTTGGCGGTTATCGAGCTTTCAGTCGAGCCGAAACGCTTTGCCGCGTCAACCGAAACCGCCATTATGCGATAACGGGTTAAATTGTCGGGCAATTTCACGTCAACAACGGCTTTTCCATTTGAATCGGTTTTGACGGACGGTAAGAACAGAGCCAAAGCATCGAAATTTGTGCGTTGTTTGATTGCGTCTTGACCAACGACTGCAAAATTATTTTCAGATGCGCTATCAGCTGTTATTTCTACCGTCTCGCTTCTTGCCATCATTGGTAAATTTTGAACTTGTCTAGAATTCAAAACTCCACCTGAAATTGTTTTGGGAACCGGTGATGGTTGAAGTTCAGGTGTTTGCTTAATATCTTCAGGATTTCCCAACAAAACATCTTTCCGCGAATGATAATCCGTCGTGCCTGTTCCGCGCTGCGTGTAAAAAACATCGAGCGGATTTCCGATGCGGTAATTCGTCAAAGCCAAAACGCTTTCGTCAACGACGACAACCGCGACTTCGCTGTTTGCAACCGGCTCGCCCGCGTTGTCTTTTACTTCAACGTCAATCTTCGTCGCGCCGCCCGGCTCGATTGTTTTCGCCTGCGGTTCTGCGGAAACGGTTAATTTGCGCGAAGCCGTCGAGATTGCCAGATTTATATTTCCGCTCGCAAACGCCGGACGTTTCGCCAATTTCGCGTCGGTTTCGCCCGCGTCGTTTGTGCGCGGACTTGCGCCGACCAAATCAACCTGCGCGTAAATGTTCGGCAGATATTTTTCTTCCAGCGGAACGCGCAAAACCGTCGAAGATTCCTTCATCGAAAAACGCTCGGTTTTAACAATCCCTTCGCGCCGCAAAGTCAAAACGCCTTCCGCCGGAACAAACGGCGAGATAACCAGAAGCTCCGCCGTTTCGCCCGCTTGAAAATCTTTTTTGTTCGGAATTATCTGCGCTTCTTCCTGTTCGACATTGCGTTTCGGCGGCGTTTTTCCGCCCGGAACCCAGATTGTCAACTCGCTTTCGTTCGGGCGTTCTTTATCGTCCAAAACCCGCGCCGTAATCGTATATCGTCCACCTTGTTTGGCAACAAACGTGCATTTTTGCGGGCTTTCGGAAGATTTTATATTGCAAGTTTGCTCGTCTAAAACTTCTTCTTTCCACGCGCCTTTATCGTAAGTCCAATCTTTCAACTGCGCTTTTATTTCAACATCGCGGTTGGCAATCAATTTGCCGTCAATGTCTGTCACGATTGATTCGATTTCGATGTTTTCGCCTTTCTGCACAAACGTGCGCGAAGACTTTATTCCGACATACAAATCCGCCGGATGAACCAATAAATTTGTCTGGCTCGACCAAGTTTGCCGATTGACGTCTTGGACGGCGGCAGACGCAGAAACATTGTAAGGACGCGGCGGATTGACCGATTCAAAATCAATTTTTAAAAGATGCTTTCCGCTCGCGTCCGTAACGCCTTTAAAAGTTTGCGATGAAGACTCGCCGCCGTACTTATCGTAACTTCGCCACCAGGGAATCCAAGTTCCAAATGTGTAATCCGAACGATTCGGCGGCGTGTAATTTGTTGGCATCGCCGTTACTGTCCAATTTACATCGGCGTTTGCCAAGCCGCCGCCCGCAAAATATTTTGCGTCAACCGAAACATTCGCGCTCTCTTTAACAAAAAACGGTGCGGCAGATTCGACCTTCGCGCTCACTTCAAATTCGGGACGGCGAAATTCCTGGATTTGAAAAGCGTGCGAAAATTGATTGCCGGGCAAGGAACTGTTTGTGTTTAGTTCAACTCTCGAATAACCGAGATTGGCATTGTCGGGGAACTTAAATTTGAAATCGAACGCGCCGAAAGCGTTAAGATTCGCCGCGCCTTTACCGATTTCGTTGTCGCGCGAATCGTAAACCGTATAATTCAAACCGCTCGCTTTGTCGCCCAAAGAGGCAATGTCGCCGAGTTTTCCGGCTTCGTAAACGCGAACATAACCTTTAACGGAAATTTCCTCTTTCGGGCGATACATTTTCCGGTCGTCAAAAACAAACCAGCGCAGCGAATCTGATTCTGTTTTTTTATACCAATTTCCTTCCTGCTGCCAATAATAATCGGTGTTTTCCGGCAAAAAAGCGACATCTTTTCCGCGCCGCGCAATCAAAAGATTTTGCTCTTTAGCCTGAGAATCAGGCAAAGGCAGACGCAAAATTCCGCTCGCGCCGGTTTGATTCGTCTGCACCGCTTCGATTGTTTCAGTAGCTATTTCCTCGCCGTTTGCGTCAACCGCGCTCGGACCTTTCGCAACTGTTTCGGAACTTCCCCAATTCCAAAGCCATTCAAACCAAGATTGATTGGAAGCAATTTGTTTTTGGTTTTCTGCTGACTGCTGACTGCTGACTGCTGACTGCTTTCCGTTTGGATAAATCGAAAGCTCGACGCCGCTCAAAGGTTTTCCGGTTTTTAATTCAGTCGCAAAACCGACTAATTCCTGATTGTCAACAAAAGCGTCAAGCCCGATTTGCGTCGCCTGCGCCCACGTAAAAATTCTTGCGCGGTCGTATTTGTTCTTTCTTACGGTCGGTTCAACGTCAATAATTACATTTCCGAAACCGCCATTTAACGCTTCCGACAAATCAATGCGCGTCTCAATCATTTCGTCCGGTTTGTTTTCGATTGGAACAATTTTATCGGAAATCAATTTTCCGGGAATCGCCGGTTTTTGCGTTTTGTCGTCGTAATTTATTCTTCGGACATATTCTTGAAACTGTTTCCAATCAGTCGGCTGAACACTGTAGAGTCTGACTTTGACGTTCGCGTAATTGGTCGAGTAAATCGAGTAAACAGACTTTGCGGTCGGGTCAAGAACGACCATATTTCCGCCTTGCGAATAAAGATTCGCCTCGCTCGCGCCGACATTGAAAGTTGCGATTGCGGGATTGTCTAAGTTTTGCCCGAAAATATCTTTGAGCGCGTTTGAAACTGTAACCCGATAAGTCGTGCGACCTTTTTTATAACCTTGAACGGAAATCGTATTTCCACTCGGAACAATTCGTAAGCCTTCGGTATTCGGCTCGATTTTGACAAGCGATTTGTCAAAAATTTTCTCGTCAATCGGATTGGAAAACCGCAATTCAAAAGACTCTTGCGGCTCGCAGGTTTTTTTTCTTTCGTCATAGCCGCAATAACTTTTAACGAACTTCATCGCGCCGTAAGTTCGGAAACTAAAACTTTGCGCCTGCGTCGTCGTCAAAGGTCCTTCGACAGACGGAGTTCCTTTTTCAACCGTAACGGAAACTTGCGAATCAGCGGGCAGAGCGTTTTCCGTCAAACCATCGGGATTTACTGCGCGAAACGCGAGCCAGCGGTTCGGCTGCGCTTGTTTTGCGTAATAAGAAACACTCTCGTCTTTCTCTATTTCTTCCGGCGTCGCAAGACGAATCGGCAAAACTTTTCCGCCGCCTGAAACTTTGATTGTTTTAATTACGTCGTTCGGATTTATCGCCTGGTCAAATGAAACAAAAATTATCGCGTCGCGTCTGGTTACTTGATTTTCCGGCAGCTTCGTTTCGACTTTCGGCGGCGGCGTTGTAAAAGTCCAAACAACGTCTTTTTGCAAAACTTGTCCGGTCGCGGATTTTGTTCCGGCTGGAATTCGCGCCGTAAATTTCGTCGCCATCGGAAAGCGTTTCGCGGCGTCGAACATCAAAGTTTTCGTTCCCAACCAGCGCCATTTTCCTTCCGGCTGCGGCGAGACTTGAACGGGAGCGGTTTGCGCGGCTTCTTCCTGCGAAGTTACCGAAACCATTGGCTGCGAAAATGTAACGTTCAAATCCGGCGCGAGTTTCAATTCGCCTTCGGGCGAAAACCGCACGACTTCCAAAGTGTTTCCTAAATTTACTTTCGGCGTTCCGCGTCCTTCGTCAGACGGAAATTTCACCGGAATCATTTTGCCGGTTTTCGGCGCGGGCAAACTTCCCTGCCGTTTCGCAAAATCAGTCTGGTCGTCTTTGTCGGTTTTTATCTTCGGCAGACGTTTTAAGAGATTTCCCGTCTCATTTTCCGACAGCGGATTTGTCGCGGCGGGCAATTGTTTCTCGCGCGTTTCCGCGCCCGCTTCGCCTTCGCTCAAGCGAAACTGCAAACCATTCGGCAACGTTTGATTCATAGTCGTTTGATTATTCGTTTTAACTCTCCTTTGCGCTTGAACCAATGATGCGGTCGGCGCGAGCATTCCAAAAAAAACCGCGTAAATCAATAAAAAAGAAATCGTTTGTCTCATAATTTTCCTCTGACAAGTGTTGGAGAGTGCAAGTTTTGAAATGGTTGTTTTGCGCCTCGATGTTTATTTAAATTCGGTTTTCAAGACAGCCTAAAATAAACCTTCTCAATTCCTGAACGCGAGACAATAAAAATCTTGCAGATTTGTATCTGCGAACAATGAAACAAGAATTTATAAACTTTGTGTTTTGTTTTTTAAGTTTGTTTTTATGAAACGGTTTTCGGTTAAAAATCTTCCAACACAATCATCGCCGTTTCGCCCCCGCCGCGCGCGACATTGACGATTGACGCCGAAGAAAGGCGCACCAACCCGCCTTCGACTTTGCCGGAAAATAAAAATGGGTCAAAATCAATCAGCAAATTTTCAAATATTATTTTCTCTGAATACATCGGGAAACTTATCTTTTCGACCAAGGCGCGTTGCTGTGCGACGAACGAGTTTTGCAAAGACTCGTTCAAAGCTTGTTCCCAATCGGTTTGCGAAACTTCCCAGCCTAAAACAACGCCTTTTCCGCCGTAATCATCGTTTGGCTTGATAAGAAACCGCTCGCGCTCGCGTCGCAGAAACTCAAGCAAATCAACCGTTTCTTTTTCATAAGTCGTTTTCTCTTCGCGCACCCGGCGCGTCCAGGGAATGTGTTGGCGAATCATTTCCAATTGCTCTGCCGTGAAAATCTTTTCGTATTTCTCATCGCTTAAAATGGCGAAACTCGCTTTTTTGTGCGGGATTTTCGAGCGAAACGAGTTTGCCATACAGACGTTGCCGTCGCGGTAAGCGCGAATTAAAGGATGCGTTTCGCCGAATTTTTCCAAAAATTCATAGATTATGACGCGCTTGTAAAAAATATCGATTGCAAATTCGCCGACGTGCAAAGCGCGTCCGTCATATTCAACATCGTGCGGGTCGGCAATCAAAGTCGCGTGTCCTTCGGATTCAAAAAATTGACGCAAACTTTCAAACTCGGTTTCGGTGGAAACGCCGCGCCAGTCAACAATCGCAATGTTTGGTTTCGCTTTCGCGCCACCGAAATCTCGATACGCCACAATTAACGCTTGTAATAATTTTTCGTGCGGCTTCGGTCGCCAATGTTTGTTTTCAGCGAGAAACTCTTTCACAACCGGAATTTTTTCCAGAACTTTTTCGATTTGCGTCTGGTCGGTAATTCCGGCGGGCGATTCGCCGTTGCATTCGAGAAATTTGAAATCTTCACCGTAAATAAACGAATCCAATCGGCTCGAATTTGAAACGCCTGCGTAGCGTGGCTCGATTCGCGCCAATCGCTTTTCGGTTTCGGTTAAATCGAGTTCATTCAAAATTTCTTCAGATTCCAAAGCGGCGAAAGTCATTTGCTCAAGAGCTTGGTTTATGGATGCGGCGGCGCGGGCAATTTTTTCGTAAAGTGGGCGAGCAAAAAAATGCGGGCGCAGGAACGGACAAAACGGGCGACCTTTATCAAGAATCCCAAGCTCGCGCTGTGCTTTGGTTAGCTCGGCAAAAAGTCGCGTGTCGAATTGATGTTCGGCATAAATTTGCTGGTCTAATTTACTGATTTTTTCGATTAGTTTTTCATTCATACGGCAGTAGTATGAAACGATTTATCTTATAAAGCGAAACTATTTACATAAATTGCCGAATTGAACAATTTTTATACCTCAAAATAAATTACGCGACAAATTAGCAAAACTTGTGAATTATTTATTTTTGTCTCACCCAAAAGAAAAGAGCAACCATAACAGTTGCTCTGATTTGTTAATTCTAAAAGTACTCCGAGAAGATTATAACGTATCACATTATTATTTTAATGACATTTTACTTAACCGGCGTTGTTGTGTGCGTTCACGATGACAATTAGCGCAAACTACGTCACATTTGTCAATTTCACGCTTCAAAACATTCATTGTTATTCTGCTAAGTGAGTTTAGCCCAAATTCTTTTATCTCATCTTCACGATGGTCAAAATCCATCACATAATACGGATATTTTATACCGCAATCGGCACAAAAACGATCTTTCATTTTTCTTACATACTCTCGCCGTTTACAAAAAGAACGTAAATTTTTTTCCAAATATTGTTGTTTATTTCTAGCATAGTGACTTTTCGTTAATTCTCTTCCGCACTCACGACAATAGGAATGCCGTATGTTTTTCGCCAGATTACGAAAATTGAATGCAGTAATAAATTTTGTGAAATAACACTTAGTGCAAGTTTGCACGGGTTCAATTTTAGATGACGCTTTCATTTTTAGATTGTAGCGCAAAAGAAAAATGGCTGCTAAAAAAGCAGCCATTAGAGATTTAATACACCCGAGAAGATTCGAACTTCTGACCCCATGATTCGTAGTCTTACCCGTGTGTTTTTTTGAGTTTAGCTGATTTCTTTTCACTTCAATTTCTTCTGCATTTTATCGCTTTTCAGTTTATAATAGTTTTATTGAGTTTTGCCAAGTTTGGCTTACTTGGCACTCAATTGGCACTCAAATTTTTCAAACTACAACACCGCTTTTTACGCTTGCCCAAGCTGCCTGTTTACTAGAAGCGGTCTCATAAATAGGTACGAAGTAAAATAACGATACAGCCAAGATGAACAAAACCGAGATAATTTTCAGCTTTGTAATCAAAACGAGTCGCCACGCGGCGAAAGTTTTGCAGCCA
>Ga0136617_10002674_pt1 | contig 15857 bp, 16 predicted proteins | sample AntDrymUQ3222106_2_FD_129672 | JGI IMG/M metagenome (GOLD analysis project Ga0136617, IMG submission 129672) | Polar desert sand microbial communities from Dry Valleys, Antarctica - metaG UQ322 (21.06) | ecosystem: Environmental > Terrestrial > Soil > Desert | place: Antarctica: Dry Valley...
AAAGACGCCGAGGCCAACCACTTCGCGAGCGGGGAAGCCGTGATCGAAGAAGGGACGGAGGGTGATTCGATGTTCATTCTCTTGCGCGGCACCGCACAGGTTTCCGTCGCGAAGAACGGTTCGCTCATTCGCGTCGGCGTTTTGCGACAAGGCGATTGCTTCGGCGAGATGTCGCTGCTCACGGGCGAGCCGCGGACGGCGACCGTTCGCGCGGAGAAGGATTGCGAGGTGCTGGAAATCAGTAAACCCGTCATGGGCGAACTGCTGCGGACAGCGCCGGAATGCCTCAATCAATTGAGCGCGTTGCTCGCGCAGCGAAAACTCGAAACGGAAGGCATCGTGAAGGAGGCGGTCTTACCGGCTGAGCGGGCGGATCGCGAGCGCGAATACACCGCGTCCTTCATGAAACGGCTGCGCTCTTTCTTCGAATTGTAGCTGACGTCCGTCCCGCGGCAGGGGGGTGGCGTCACCTGCCCCCAATAAACTAACTCCAATTCACTGGGCGCTGCCGCCGGGGACGGACGGCAGCTACAACGGTGGAGCCACTTCCGCGCTCGACTCGTTAACGCTCACGCGATGGCCTAGATACCCGTTGCCAGTCAGGTAAAACTCCCTAATATCCTCCGACTTCAATCCGGACCCATTATGACGTTTTTTGCCCTCTCGATGTTAGATTCCGGCGTTCCGCTCTCGCTCCTTTGCGCGGTCGCCGGCCTGATCTTCGCCTTCTTTCTAATCAAGGCGATCATCAGCCGCTCCCCGGGCAATGACCGGATGCGCGAAATCGCCGGGGCGGTCGAAGAAGGCGCGAAAGCTTATTTGCGGCGTCAGGTGGTTACGATCAGCGCAATCGCAGCCGTCATTTTCATCCTCCTCTTTTTTGCCAAGGATGCGGCTACTGCGATCGGGTTCTTGATTGGCGCATTTTGTTCTCTTGCCGCCGGCTACATCGGAATGCGCATTGCAGTCCTCACGAACACGCGCACCACACAGGCGGCCATCAGTTCCCGCACCCAAGCCCTCCGCATTGCCTTTAATGGTGGCGCAGTCACGGGTCTTCTGGTCGTTGGCCTGGCCTTGCTCGCGGTCGGTCTATTTTACTTCATTGCTGGCAGTGAGCTGGCGATTCGCAGCCTCATCGGCCTGGCGCTGGGTGCGAGTTTGATCAGTGTTTTCGCGCGACTCGGCGGCGGCATTTACACGAAGGCGGCAGACGTTGGCGCGGATCTGGTCGGAAAGATTGAAAGCGGTCTCGAGGAAGACGATCCGCGTAACCCCGCCACGATCGCCGACAACGTGGGAGATAACGTCGGCGACTGCGCGGGCATGGCGGCGGACGTTTTTGAAACCTACGCGGTCAGTTTAATCGGAGCGATTCTCGTCGGTGCGCTCACGATCGCGGGGAATCAGGCGGCGATCGTTTATCCCTTCATCCTCGGCGGCATTTCCGTTCTCGGCGCCGTGGTTGGAATCATCTTCGTCAACGTTACCGGACTCAAACCCGGCGCGGCGCTCATGGGCGCAGTCGGCGCCAGTGGCTTGGTCTCGGCGGTCCTCTTCTGGCCGGCCACACACATGTTGTTTCCCGACGGTGTCGCGGTTGCCGGGATTATCCGTTCGGCTAATGCGCTCTATCTGGCAGCGCTCGTCGGTTTGTTCCTGACCGGCATCGTGGTCCTGATCACGAATTACTACACCTCCACTGCCTACCGGCCTGTGCGCAAAATCGCGAAGGCATCGGAAACCGGCCACGCTACCAACATCATCGCCGGGCTGGCCATCGGACAACATGCTACCGCGCTGCCGGTGGCGTTCATCGGTCTATCCATTCTCGCCAGCTACCAATTCGCGGGCCTCTATGGCATCGCGATTGCCGTCATGAGCATGCTCTCAATGGCCGGCATCATTATCTCGCTCGACGCTTTCGGACCGATCACAGACAACGCGGGCGGCATCGCTGTCATGAGCAATCTGCCGAAAGAAGTGCGCGATACGACGGATGAATTGGACCAGGTCGGCAACACGATGAAGGCCGTGACCAAGGGCTACGCAATCGCTTCGGCCGGACTAGCGGCGCTCGTCCTGTTCGGCTCGTACGTGGAGGAGCTGCGCGCGCATTTCCTCTCCAAGGGGCTCGACTACTCTTTCGATTTTTCGCTGAACGATCCTAAGGTGATCATCGGCCTCTTCATTGGCGGGCTGCTCCCGTATATGTTTACGGCCTTTAGCATGGACGCGGTCGGGAAAGCGGCCGGCGCGGTCGTCCGCGAAGTCCGGCGCCAGCTCACCGCCAAGCCGGGAATTTTGCGAGGCGAGGACAAGCCGGACTACGGCGTTTGCGTCGACATAGTGACGAAGGCCGCACTGCGCGAGATGATCATTCCCGCCATGCTGCCGATCATTTTTGTCGTGGCCGTCGCCATGATCAAGCCGCTCGGCCCTGTTGTTCTGGGCGGTCTCTTGGTAGGGACGATCGTAACTGGACTCTTCATGGCGATCGCGATGACTTCCAGTGGCGGCGCGTGGGACAACGCCAAGAAATATATCGAAGAGGGTAATCTCGGCGGAAAAGGCTCCTCCGCGCATGCTGCCTCGATTACGGGCGATACGGTGGGCGATCCTTACAAAGACACCGCCGGTCCTGCGATTAATCCGATGATCAAGGTTGTGAACATCGTTGCTATCCTGATTATCCCGATTTTCTTTTAGACTCCGTTGCAGTCGCCGCCTGCGGATCGAAATTACGACGATGGACGAACCCGGTGATTACCAGATTGTCGCTTCGGCTCAGCCGTTAGTGAAGAAGCACTTTGGGGTTGCGGATCCGGGCGCGACGCCATTCAAGGTGGTGGTCGATCCGGAGATGCGGTTGAAACTGCGCCGCGCGCTGATCGAGTTGATCGATTATCACGATGAAGCGCTGGCGGAACATTTCTCCGAAGGCAAACTCGCGCTCGAATCATACAAGGAGTATGTCGAGCTCTTCGCACGTAGCCTGAAAGAGACAATGGAGAGCCGCGAAGGGGTCTCCTATCTGTTGCGCGCTGCCGGCTTCGAGGTCCGAGCGGACGACATCAACCTCGATCCAGAACTGCGCTGGAAGCGGGGCGCGCCCGGCGCCTTTGGCTCAAGCTTGTTATAGCTCGGAAACTCCGGGCGACGCGTTCGCATCGCTTGATTTCACTTCGAGCGAAGTTGCTTGGCCGGTGGCTCGCTTTCGACATACCCTCGCCGCATTCCACATTCTGGACTCTCCGTTCCCCCCGATGCCGACAGTTTTATTAATTGAGGACGACGACGAAGCTCGTCGCGCCACGAGCGAACTATTCGCGCGCGACAAGTGGACTGTCTTTGAAGCCTGCGATGGTGAAATTGGGATTGAGCTGGCGCTGAAACATCGGCCAGAAGTGATTCTGTGCGACCTACTCATGCCGAAGGCGAATGGGTTCCAGGTCTGCCGTGCCATCCGGCAGCAGCTTCAGCCCACGAAGATCATCGTCATTTCCGGTCGCGATTATGGCGTGGACCGCGCCAGCGCGCTGGAAGCGGGCGCGGATGAATATCTCGTTAAGCCCATTACTTGGGAACTCCTTTCCTCGTCGATCGCACGAATTCTGCCGGACATTGCCCGCAAACCGGTGGATGCCAATAACACGGTTGAGTTTCACACTCCCTCGACAAGACTTAAACTGTGGGGCGTGCGGGGTTCCATTCCCGTCCCCGGGCCCACGACGGTGCGTTATGGCGGTAATACCAGCTGTGTCGAGGTTCGCGCAGATGGGGAAATCATCGTCCTGGACGCAGGCTCCGGCATCCGGACGCTCGGCATGTCTTTGGAGCAAGAATTCGGGGAGCGCCCCGTTAAGCTCACGCTCCTAATCACCCACACGCATTGGGATCACATTCAGGGGTTGCCTTTTTTTCTCCCGGCTTACAACGAAAAGAATCAAATCCGGGTGCTCGGTTACGAGGGAGCACGCGTCGGATTGGCCACAATCCTGGCCGGGCAAATGGAGACTCCCTTTTTCCCTGTAAGCCTGCGCGATCTGCCCAGTAATATTGCAATCGAGGAACTGAAGGAGATGGAATTCTCCATCGGCAAGGTGCAGGTGCGCTCGAAATTCGCGAATCATCCCGGCATTTGTGCGGGCTATCGGCTCACCACCAGCGGCGGCTCGATCGCTTACTTTCCCGACAACGAGCCCTACGAACTACTCAAACTGCATCTCGCGGAGCGTGATCAAAGCAGCTTGGAAGATGCGAAGGAGTTCGCAAAGGCGGAACGCGAAAAATTGGTCGAGTTCCTGCACGGCTGCGATGTCCTGATTCTCGACGCGCAGTATACCGACGACGAATACCAGCGACACATTGGCTGGGGCCACGGCTCACTCAGCCGCGTTGTCTCACTTGCGCTCAAGGCGGAGGTCAAAAAGCTGATCCTCTTCCATCATGATCCCAGCCACGACGACAACAAGATCGATGAAATGCTGGAACGGGCGCGCCTGCTCGTAGTTGAAAGCGGTTTGCACTTGGAAGTAGAAGCAGGCCGGGAGGGCGCGGAGATTTGGCTGACACCGAAAATCGCGGTCGCGGCTTCGCAAGGATAAGCCCGCACGCGCGCGGTCCCCATTTTGCGGCCCCCTCACTTGCGGAAAAGCGGAACCCGGCTTTAGGTCATCCGCCACACTGGTATTGCCTCGTGGTGTAATGGTAGCACGAGAGACTCTGAATCTCTTTGTCAAGGTTCGAATCCTTGCGGGGCAGCCACCTTTTGTCCCGAACTAGAGGTCGTCTAGAGCTGCCTTTCGCCGGGTTCGAAAGAAACTCTGCAAAAGCGCGGCGCATTCCTCGCTCCGCACGTCGCTTGTAATCTGGCATTGGTGATTCAGGCCTGGCATCTGCAAGAGATTAATCGTCCCGCCGGCCGCGCCGCCTCGCTCGTCCGGGCAACCAAACACAACGCGTCGCATGCGCACATGGACGAGCGCTCCCGCACACATAGGGCATGGTTCCTTTGTCACGTAGAGGTCGCATTCGGTTAAACGCCAATCGCCGACCGCAGCTTCGGCCTGGGTCACTGCGAGCATCTCGGCGTGAGCAGTCGCGTCCTTGAGCAGTTCCACTTGATTGAAGGCGCGCGCGATGATTCTTCCCGCCTGCACGACCACCGCACCGATCGGCACTTCCTCGGCCTTGAACGCCTTCTCCGCCTGACGCAACGCTTCTCCCATGAAGAATTCGTCGGAATTGATGTCTAACATGGAGCGGGAACAATACGTCCGGTTCGAGGAAGCTCGCTTTTACTGCCGGCTAGCAAGCACCACCTAATCTGCACGGATTTTCTTTACAAGCGCATCATGGATTCGCAGCTTCGCTCCTGTGCGCACGGTGCTCGCAACAACACTAGTTTTGCTTAGCGGCTGGCTCGCCCACGCACAGGAGCAGGAGAAAAAACTTCTCGACCGATTACTCAAGCCCGACATGTCGTTACAAAACCATGCCCAGGATCGGCAGTTCGTCGTGGGCGGCGCCCCCCTTGAGAAAAAAGCGCGTACGAAAACCTTTCCTGTCGCCAAAAGGCAGGCGGATAAAGCGTTTTGGAATACGCGCGAAGTTCCGGCCAGCGAGTTTCACACTCAGGCTAACCGAGATGCAAAACTCCAGGCCAACCTTGATACCCGGACAAAACTCGCCCGGGCCGATGTCCCCTATGTAGCCGGCAGCTATGGAACGGTTCGCAGCCCGGTCGAGGCGGCCAAATCGGTGCCCGCGACACAATTCGCAGGCAATCGAAGTTTCCAAGGGCGCGGCAAGAGTCAGAAGGCCTTGAGCGCGCAAGATCGGCCAATGACGATCGATCAGGTGCGCGAACTCCTGAACAAGAACAAATAGCGCGGCGGGGGTCAGTTCAGGAAGCGCATGCAAACAGACGAGGCCCTCCATCTTCTCCAGCAAGGCGCAGCGCAGATCATCAACGAAGGCGAGCTACGCGCTAAGCTCGAGCTGGGTCGCCCCCTGCGCGTCAAACTGGGCGCGGACCCAACGAGTCCCGACCTTCATCTGGGGCACTCCGTGGTTTTGCGGAAGCTCAGACAGTTTCAGGACTTGGGACATGAAGCCGTTCTGATCATCGGAGATTACACCGCCATGATCGGCGACCCGAGCGGACGATCGATCACGCGGCCACAGCTCTCGCGCGAGCAGGTCTTGGTCAACGCCGAATCTTACCGAGAGCAGGCGTTCAAGATTCTCGATCCCGAGCGCTGCAAAATTATCCCGAACGGCGATTGGTTCGCGAAAATGACCTTCCAGGATGTCATCCACCTCAACAGCCAGGTAACGCTGCAGCAGATGTTGCAACGCGAAGACTTCCGCGAGCGCATGACCCAACAGCAGGCGATTCACGCGCATGAAATCCAGTACCCGATCATGCAGGGTTGGGACTCGGTGATGATCGAGGCTGATGTCGAGCTCGGCGGGACCGATCAACTCTTCAACAATCTTGTCGGGCGCGATCTGCAGAAGCAACGCGGTCTTGCCCCCCAGGTCGTCTTTCTTCTTCCCATTCTCGAAGGCCTCGATGGTGTGAAGAAGATGGGCAAAAGCCTCGGGAATTACATCGGCCTGACCGAATCTCCAGCTGAGATGTTTGGAAAAATCATGAGCGTTTCGGACGAATTGATGGCGCGCTATTACCGTCTGTTGCTTGGGCGCGTGTTGCCGCCGGAACTGCATCCATTGGAAGCTAAGAAGCGACTCGGCACGGAGCTCGTGCAGGCTTATCATTCCCCTGCGGCAGCGGCCAAGGCCGCGGAGGAATGGAACGCCCGCTTTAGCGAGAGGCGCCTCGCGGAGGCGGACCTGCCGCTTTTTCGTCCTACCCCGGGAGACGCCGTCTCGGTCGTGACCGCCGCCTACACGCAGGCGTTCGATGTGACGAAATCGCGGACCGAAATCCGACGACTCCTCGAGCAGGGAAGCGTGCAGTTGGACGGCCACAAATTGACCGATCCGAAAGTGACACTGTTTCTTCAGCCCGGGCAGATTCTGCGGCTCGATAAGACCCGCGCTGTAAAGATTGGCTAAGCGCAACGTTTCCCGACAAAAAAGGCGCGAAGCTTTCGCCCCGCGCCTTTGAAAAGTTGCCGGTTTCGTTAGGCCGTCGCAGTCTGCAGCGATGGGATCATCGCAGGCCGCTCCGCCACAGGAGCTGCAATGCCTTCGAAATGCGCACGGATGCTGCGCAACTCGGAGGTTACGAAAGCATCTACAAAACGGAAATGCCGGTCCAGCCAGGCGAAGAGCTTGTTCTTGATTTCATAATGCACGGCGAGCGTGACTTCCGTGCAACTCGGCCGAACTTCGGTGAAATCCACGATCCCCATGAGATCGATGTTACCGCCGGTCGACTCGAAGGCGGCCTGATTGGGATCGTCGCTGTCAGCCGCGAGCAATACCGTTCGCGCTTCAAAACCAAGCGGCCCGCGGAAACTGAAATCGACCGTCTTCGACGAAGTCACGGTCGCTTTGGTGACCATGAGGAACTGTCGACGGTAAGATTGGATACTCGACAGGCGGGTTTTACATTCCGCCAGTGACTGACTCATGTGCAAAGTTTTTTGTAGGAGCATAGTGATGAGGTTGTTGCCCGTTTTTTGAGCAATGCAGATGCCAGCCCATCCTCACGAGGGAGAGGCCCCAGCCGAGGGCCAAAAAGTGTAACTCATCGTTACACTTGTGTTTAATCACGAGACGGTTTGCTGGTGATACCACCCAAAAGAATTTCCCTCCATTCCGAGGGCAACTCTGACGTTTCACGACTTAATTCGGGGAGCAATGGGACACCGGCGATCTTGCTCAGGACAACTGCGTTCGTTGTCGTAGCCGCAGTCGCGACCCCGTTCGCGACGTTCAGCGCCACTCCGGCGCAACTCAAACCGTGCGCCGCGATGCTGCGGGTCGTGAGCATAGTGTGGTTCAAACACCCGAGGCGATTCAGCGCTACCACCACCACGGGCAGACCGATCGCCTTCGCGAAATCGCTCACGAAGTAGTCCCGTCGAATCGGCACCAGCCAGCCGCCGACTCCTTCCACGATCACCACGTCGAAGCGATCGCGCAGAAGGGCGACGGCAGCGATAAGCCGATGGACGTCGACGTCGACCTCGACGCCTTCTGCCAAGGCGGCCGAAAACGGCGATGCAGGCGTTTTCAACCAGACAGGGTTCACTTCCTCTATCGTCACTCCCTCGCTGCTCGCGGCGAGAAGCAGCTCCGCGTCCTGCCGATCGCCGCAGCAGATCGGTTTCATCCCCGCGCAGCGAAAGCCAGCCGCGCGCGCCAGCCGCAAAAGGGAAACGGCCGTATAGGTTTTTCCGACTCCGGTGTCGGTTCCCGTCAGGAAGAGGCTCACCAGAGGGTGCGAATGAGAGTTCGTTAGGCCGCGCGGGCCTGCTCTCCCACGATCCATTGCATCATCGACGCGAAGATCTTGGTTCCATCGCTGCTCCCGAGCCGCTCCTCACATGCGCGGTCCGGATGCGGCATCAAGCCCAATACGTTGCGCTCGCGACTACAAATGCCGGCGATGTTCTCAATCGAACCGTTCGGGTTCGCAGCGGGCGCCGTCACTCCATTCGCGTCCACGTACCGCAAGACGACCTGCCGGTTCGCATTCAATTCGCGCAAGGTGGCTTCCTCCGCGAAGTAGCACCCTTCACCATGAGCAACCGGGAGTTGCAAAAGGGTTCCTTTCGCCATTCCGATCGTGAACGGCGAGTGCTCCACTTCCACGCGTGTCGTCACCATCTCGCAGACAAAACGCAAAGATCGATTCCGCACCAGCGCGCCGGGCAACAGTCCCGCTTCGCAAAGAATTTGAAAACCGTTACACACGCCGATCACGAGCTTGCCCGCCGCGGCCTCTCTCACGACCGCTTGCATGATTGGCGAAAAACGCGCAATCGCGCCGCAGCGCAGATAGTCGCCGTATGAAAATCCGCCGGGCAAGACAATTGCATCGCAGCCTTCCAGCGACGTCTCTTTGTGCCAGACAAACTCCGCCTGCACGCCTTCGAGGCTGTTCAGCGCGGCCGTGCAATCCTGGTCGCAGTTCGAACCCGGGAACTGAATCACGGCAAACTTCACGCTCTGCCCTCCTCCGCCCTCAGGAGATCGTAATCTTCGATTACAGGATTTGAGAGCAGATCGCGGCACAACTGCCGCAAACGAGGCTCGACCTCCGCTTCCTCACCGTCGACCTCGATCTCAAGATATTTTCCGATCCGCACGCTTCGCACTTCGGGCATCCCCAGATGCTGCATCGCGTCGCGCACTGCGGCGCCCTGCGGATCCAGCACGGCCGCTTTCGGCGTCACGATCACCTTCATTTTCATTGGCCCAATATTGACGCAGCCGCGCAGCCGACAAGCCGATTGTCGCGCATGATCGGCTTGTCTTCGCCCGCGCGAGATCGCTACGATCCGTCGCATGAGACGCATTCGTCGTATGGGACCTGTCATAATCCTGCTCGCGCATGTCGCCGTCGCGCAGGCTCGGCCAATCGCGCTCGTCGGAGGTCGTCTCATCGACGGTTTCGGCGGTCCACCCCTCGCGAACAGCATTGTCCTTCTCGAGGGCGAAAGGATTACCGCTATCGGAACCGTCGGCGCACTCCCGATCCCTCCGGATGCGGAAATCATTTCCACGGAGGGGATGTCAGTATTGCCGGGCCTTTGGGATTGCCATGTCCACACCATGCTCCTCGGCCACAGCGACTACGACCATTGGGACAAGACTTACCCGAAGCGCTTCGGCAGGGAAATCATGCCCGCCGCCGCGCACCAACTTCTCCTGGCCGGAGTGACGAGCGCACGCGATCTCGGCGCGCCGTTGCAGGAGAGCATCGAGGTGCGCGATCGGATCAATCGCGGCGAGATCCCAGGACCCACGCTTTATGTGTCCGGTCCGTTCATTCAACATGAGCCCTATCCGGGGACGGAGCAGTTCCGCTGGGGGGTAAAAGGCGCGGCGGACGCGAAGGCGAAGGTGAAGCAATTGGCAGACGCCGGCGTGAATATCATCAAGCTCATCGATCAGGATCAGATGACGATGGAGGAGGTGAAGGCCGTGGTGGACGAAGCGCACGCGCGTAAACTGCCCGTGGTTGCACACGCGCATCGGCCCGAAGAAATCCGGCGTGGACTGGCCGCAGGCGCCGATTGCTTTGAACACACGGGGCTAGCGACGGCGCCGGGTTATCCCGATGACGCGCTCAAGGCAATCGCCGAGCGCACGGCGAAGATGAGTCTGGGCCCTCTCTTCTGGTGCCCGACGATTGAAGGCTTCATCAATTACGAACTCCTGATCGACAACCCGGAGCAGCTGGACGATCCCGCATGGCAAGCCGGCGTTCCCCAAGACATCGTCGCCGACATCAAGCGTTCCATCGCGCAACCGGGCCAGCTCGCATATTACCAGATCACTCCGCTCCGCGCTGCGACGGTGAAAAACAAATTCAAACAACTCCAGGATTCAGGCGTCGTCCTTCTCATCGGCACTGACAGCGGCATTCCGATGAAATTTCACAGCAGCTCGACCTGGCGCGAGCTGGAGGCTTGGGTCAATCATCTCGACGTCGATCCGATGACCGCCCTACGCGCCGCGACCTACTGGCCGGCGGTGCACATGAAGGTCGATAAAGACTATGGCTCTGTCAGCGCAGGCAAGTTCGCCGACATCATCGCCGTGAAAGGCGACGTCCTGCGCCACATCGATCTGCTCCAGCGCGTCGACGTCATCATCAAGCACGGCAAGCGCCACAAGTAAGCAGCGGGCTACAATGCACTCTCAGGCGAGAACGCTATCGCTGCCGTGAATTGAATTGTAGGGCAAGCGCTCCGCTTGCCCCCAGGCCATGGCAACCGACGCGGTCGCCCTACAATCACGACGCGTCACACTCACATACCATCCTCCGGTTCCTTAAACTCGTATCGATACGGCCAATCTTCCCAACGTTCTACAAACCCCGCCCGGACCGGATTCTCTTCGACATAAAGCCATTTATCATGCAGCGACTCGCCGGGGCGAAGCAGGCGATCGAAAGACCCCGGTTGCCACTCCCAGGACGCTTTGAGTTCCCGCCGCATCCAGCGCTTAATCGCGGCCGAAAAATTCCCAAGCTTCGCCTCGCGATCTTCTGTCGGTGCGACGAGCACGTGCATATGATCGGGCATTAGAATGGCGGCCAGCACCTTCCAATCTCGCAACCTTGCCGCAGCATTCTTAAAGGCAGCAAACGCAAGCTCATTGGCCAAAACCGGCTTCCGTCCCGCGACGCAAATGGTGACGAAATAAACCACCGATTGATCCCAGCGCAGCCAGACTGGAATCCGCGGTGGATGTCCCATTGATCAAAATTGGCAGGCGATGCGCCCGCCCTACAATCCTAAAACGCGACCGCGAACCGATGAATTGTAGGGCAACCGCATCGGTTGCCGGATTCGGGGTAGGGCGACACGGCAACTCAAAACGCGATAGCTTGAATCGCATCTTGGGTTTGTAGATTTGTAGGGCAAGCGCTCCGCTTGCCGCGCGTTGATCGGGGGAACCCCCTAGCCGGCCCCAATGCATGGCAACCGATGCGGTTGCCCTACAAGGCCACTTCTCGCTTCACAGCTTTCGCCGGCTTGTCTTCGCGCAGGCCGAGAAAGACGGGCTGCCGCAATTTTCCGTCGCGCGTCCACTCAGCGAATTTCACCCGGCAGACGAACACCGGATTGACCCAGCTGATGCGCCGCATCATGGCTGGCGTGATTCCCTGCACCCAGGCGCCGCCTTGCTTTGACGGCAAGTCCGCGAACGGGCAATCTTCGCCCTCCTCTTTTTTAAAACGGCTGTGCAAGGAAGCGAGCAACTTCGTATTGAAACCCGTGCCCACCTTGCCGGCAAAGAGCAGTTTCTTTCCTTCGTAATAGCCGACTAGCAACGCCCCGAAGTGTCTCCGCGCACCCGCCGGTGGTGTGTAGCCGCCAATCACAAACTCCTGTTCGTTGAGCACTTTCAACTTGATCCACGCGCCGCTGCGTCGATCCGGCTCGTAAATGGAAGCGCGCTGCTTTCCGATTAACCCTTCCAGACCGAGACGCCCAACCTCCGCGAGAAGATCGGCAGGTTTGCCACCTATCTCTCCCGAATATCGAATCGGCTCCCCCACGTCGCCGCAAAGTTTCAAAAGCATCTCCTTCCGAAATTCGAGCGGCTGGCCCAGCAACGATCGCCCTTCCGCCTGAAGCAGGTCGAAGACGTAAAAGTAGGTGGGCGATTTGCGGCCTTCCATTTCCAAACCCTGCAAAAGCTGAAAGGACGACCGACCTTTGCTGTCGAGCGCAACCACTTCGCCATCGATCACACAATCTTTGACCGGCAGCGCTCGGATCGCGTCGGCGACCTCGGGAAAGCGTACCGCCAGCTCGTTCCCGTTGCGCGAGATCAGGTTCACCTTTTCGCCATCCTTGATCGCGACCAGCCGAATGCCGTCGAATTTCAGCTCGTACATCCAGTCGCCAGATAGAGGCGGTTCGTCCAGAAGCCTCGGCTTCATCGGCACGATGAAACGCGGCTTTCCTGCGGGCAGCTTCTTGAACTCGGTCCCGAATGAAATTGAAGCCTTCGAACTCCGCTGAGCCTTCTTCGTGACCAGCTTCGTTTTTATCGGGAACGATTTCAGCGGATCGGCGCGATTCGATTGCCATTCCGCATCTCGCTCCTCTGCGATTTGCTTCATCGTGCGACCGGTCTTGACCGATTGATCATCCAACTTTTTGGAAAGCGCGCGCACGCTCGTGCCGCTCTTCAAGAGCAACCACTGCGGCTTGCCACCCTCCATGCGCGTGCGAATGAGCGCCCACTCGCTGTTCGTCTTCTCGCCCTGCAAGACAAGGTGCAGTCTCCCATCCCGCAGAGACCTCAGCGGATCCTCGCCGTGAACATAATAATCGCCATGGTCCCAGACCATCACCGTTCCACCGCCGTACTGCCCTTTCGGGATGATGCCTTCGAAGGTCGCGTAGTCGATAGGATGATCTTCAACTTCCACTGCAAGGTGCTTCTCGCCTTTCGCCCACGGCAATCCCTTTGGCACCGCCCATGATTTCAGCACGCCCTCCATCTCGAGCCGAAAATCGTAGTGCAACCGTGTCGCGTCGTGCTTCTGAATCACGAAACGCGACGCGCCTTTCACGGCTTTCGGCAGAGGCTTCCCGCCCCCCGGTTCCGCCGTCACCGTGAAGTTCCGCTTCGCCTTGTATTCTCTTAAGCCCATAACGGAAAGGCGACACTCCTGTCGCCTGTTTTCCCGGCGACAAGAGTGTTGCCGCTCCAAAGGAAATCGCCACCGTAGTCACGCGGACTGCGGTGGCGATCATTTCGATATGCCGCCCGAAGTTTAACGACCCTTGCGGGATTTGGCCGAGCCACGCTTCGGAGCCGGCTCTTCCGCGTTCTCCGCCTGCACGTTGATCAACCCTTCGGCGAGGCTCGTGAGTTTTTTGTCGGTTTCGCCCTCTTCATTCAATGTCTCCTGCAAAAGGTCCGCCGCCTTATCTTCTCCGAGCTGCCGGGCGAAAGTGCGGACTACCCCGTAGCCGGCCATCTCGTAATGCTCGACCCGCTGCGCCGCGCCGATCAGCGCCGCATCCAGAACCGAGGGATCGCCATCTTCTTCGATAACTTCCTTGCCTTCTTCCACCAGGCCCTTCATCGCTTTGCACGTCTTGCCGGTCGGCTTTTCACCGAGACCCGTGAAGATTCGATCCAGTCGATCGACGTGCGTCTTCGTTACTTCGAGGTGCTCTTGAAAAGCTCGTTTCAGCTCCGGTGCCGCGGCCTTTCTGGCCATTTTCGGCAACGCTTTAACCAGCTGATTTTCCGCGTTGTAGAGATCCTTTAGCTCATCGATGTACAACTCCATTAGTGAATCCATGCTCATAAATATTCCTCCGTTATTAGGGTTTTGCCCGTCGACACAGTCGCTCAGGCAAGGCGTCGCAAACCCTTCGACGCGCAAGAGCGAACAGCTCTCGCCTAGATAACGAAACCGGCAGCGCGAGTGCGCTTACTTTTTAGCGGATGAAGCGCAAACGCTACGCGCTTGCTTCAGCCTCGACCGGCGCGGCCACTTCGGTCCCAAGCGGCTCGCCTACCAAGTACCGCGTAAAACGCCGGATGATAATGTTCTCACCGAGCGCGGAAATCTTGATCGCGATCAATTCCTTGATCGTCTGATCCGGGTTCTTGATGAACCCCTGCTCGAGCAAACAGACCGAGCTGTAAAACTTATCGAGCTTTCCTTCGACGATCTTGCCGATCACGTTCTCCGGCTTGCCCTTCACCTGGCCTTCGTAGATCGCCCGCTCGGATGCGATCAGCTTTTCTGGAACTTCATCGCGGCTCACGAACTGCGGATGCGCAGCCGCGATGTGCAGAGTGATATCTTTCACGAATTCGCGGAAATTTTCGTTCTTCGCCACGAAATCCGTCTCGCAATTGATCTCAACCAACACGCCGACCTTCCCTTGGAGATGAATATAGGAAGCGACAATGCCTTCCTTCGTCGCGCGGGAGGCCTTCTTCCCGGCACTCGCGATGCCTTTCGTCCGCAACGCCGCTTCCGCCTTCTCCAGATCGCCGCCCGACTCCGCGAGCGCGCGCTTGCAATCCATCATGCCCGCATTGGTTTTCTCGCGCAGCTGCTTAACGAGTTGAGGATTAATTTCGGCCATAAAGATAAAATTGTAGGGCAACCGCATCGGTTGCCCCGTTTTGATTTCGGCAAGCGACGCGCTCGCCCTACAAGAAAAATTGCTAAGCCGAGACGCCCGCCATCTCAACCTGCTCGCGCACGCGAGCTTCGCCAGTCGCCGAGACGATCGAGTCCACCAGCTTCTGCAAGACCACGCGAATCGCGCGAATCGCATCGTCGTTCCCAGCGATCGGGTAATCGATCAGCTCGGGATCCGCATTCGTATCCACGATTGCCACCGTCGGAATGCCCAGCCGTTTCGCTTCCAGCACCGCGTTCTGTTCGCGCGTCGTATCGATGATCACCATCGCATCGGGCAGCTTCGCCATCTCCAGGATGCCGTCGAGATTCCGCTTCAGCTTCGCCGCCTCACGATTCAAGGCCGCCAGCTCCTGCTTGCCCATCTTCTTGAAATCAGGCGATTGCTCGATGTCCTCGATGTACTTCAAGCGCCCGATGCTCTTCCGGATCGTCGTCAGATTCGTCAACGTCCCGCCAAGCCAGCGCTGGTTCACATAAAATTGCCCGCAAGCCGTGGCCGCTTCCTTCACCGCCTCCTGCGCCTGCTTCTTGCAGCCGACAAACAGAATCTTGCCCCCGCGTCGGGTCACTTCCTGGAGAAAATCGGTCGCCCGCTCCAGTTGTTTCACCGTCTCATCCAGATTGATGATGTAGATCTGATTCCGCTGCTCGAAGATGTAAGGCTTCATCTTCGGATTCCAACGCTTCGTCTGGTGGCCAAAATGGACACCAGCTTCGAGCAATTCGGGAACTAATTCAGTCATTGAGGCCATAAGGAAAAATGCCGTCCGGCAGCTGCCGGAGAGCGGACGGGCAAGATGCCGTAAACCGGAGCTATGGCAACCGGAATATCGGAAGCCTTTGAAGTCGCAGTTTGCGACCTCAAGCCGATAATAGCCATCAAATGCCCGTCAGTAAAAAGCCCACTTCTAACGGTCTAATTGTCTCGAACGACGGACTGGAAGATTCGATTCACGAAATCCGCGGCGAGAAAGTAATTCTGGACTCGGATCTGGCGAGACTCTACGGCGTCACG
>Ga0136617_10002675_pt1 | contig 15852 bp, 8 predicted proteins | sample AntDrymUQ3222106_2_FD_129672 | JGI IMG/M metagenome (GOLD analysis project Ga0136617, IMG submission 129672) | Polar desert sand microbial communities from Dry Valleys, Antarctica - metaG UQ322 (21.06) | ecosystem: Environmental > Terrestrial > Soil > Desert | place: Antarctica: Dry Valley...
GCGGCGTCAAATGGCTCCTCCGCTGCTTCCATGGCCACATCCTTCAATCGGTAACGGAACGTCACGAGACTGTTATCGGCGTTGTGATTGACAAGGTAGACCGAACCGCTGCCGTTTACTGCTGCCGGTGCCGTCACTCCGCCGATAACTCGTTCCATGGCAGCACTCAACGCTTTCACGTCTGTCACGCGCACGACCTGCACGTTCCCCAGTTCGCCCATGGTCCAGCCAGTGTCATCGTAGACGTCCTGCTGCGGATCGTTAGGAGCCCAGTACTGATGATCCAACAGCGCATCGGCAATGCGGCTGTAGGGCTGGTCCATGCGCACGATGTAACTGCCCGCCGGGAAGGTACGGCGGTCGATCTCTGTTTTAGGAGATGGGGTCGCTACTGCAATCGCCACAGGAGAGGGACTTGCAGCCGCGCGCGGAACCGCATCGGACGGAGTCGCAGTGGCTGCCGGTGTCGTCTCGATAGGGCCCGGCGTTGCTGAGGCAGATGGCGATCCGCTAGCTGCCGGGGCCGAAGTCTTCTTTTTCGTTTTAAACGTGACAGTAAATGGCGCGGTGGCGCGTTGAATCTCGCAACCCTGCGCTTGCAATGTGCGCAGCAGTTCTGCCTGATTGCCGAGGCGCGGATCGTCGCCGGGGAAGACATAAGCGGCGGGGCCCTCGTTCTTTGGCTTTTCGACTGACCGTTTGCTCTTCATGTAGAAGTTTTTCAGGAAGAGCTTGTTGTTGTTGCTGAAATAATGGAGCGTGGTTAGCAGGGCAGTCTGTTGATAATTATTGTTGTTGCGCTGCGACCATTTCACTCTCGGCAGCGGCGGATTCTGGCGATACCACGTGCGCGAATAATCGTCAGGGGAGAGTGTGCGCTCGACCGTATCCGCGCCGGCATTGCCAAACGTTTCGTAAAGCCGGCTGATGCCATTGTGAGTAGCAGCTATGAACATCAGATATCCAGGCGACCAGGTGTCGAAATTCCCGTGGGCAAACACGCCCGGCATGCCGAACTTGGTCATTTCCGAAACGTTGTTCCAGCCAATCATCTGCCACTCGTCGGTAAGAATCGGATCGACCCAGGCGTTGTAGGGACCGTCGCCAATCGTGTTGTCGTAGAGGTAGGGGACTGACTCATGCAGGTCGTGGAATACCTGCGCCTTCCAGCCGGTATAGGTATTCAGCACGTTGCGTGTCAGCTTCAGCGAAAGACCGATGGCGTCGCGGTTGTTGTCGTGAGCGACATAGTGGCCCCAGTAAATCAGCGGCGGCCAGTTTGATTTGGGGTTTGCCAGATGCCATTTGTAAACATCAACCATGCGATCGCGGCCATCAACCTCGACGACGGGCGTGATTAAGGTGACCATGTTGTCACGAATCGTGCGCACGTACAGACTTTCGTCCACGGCGAGCCGGTAGGCAAGCTCCATGAGCGCTGTAGGCGAACCAGTTTCGGTCGAATGAATGGCGCCGGTGATGTAATAGATGGGAAACGACGCCGCGACGAGCCGTTCGGCCTCATCATCGTTCATGTTGATAGTGCGCGGGTCGGCAAGTTTGGCAAGCCGAGCGCGGTTCTCATCAAGCTTGTCCAGCAAACTTTCTGAGGCCACCGCCACCGCGATCATCTCGCGTCCCTCTTCAGTAGTGCCAATTGAATAAACCTTAACGCGCGGGCTCGCTTTCTCCAGCATGCGCATGTAGCTATAGACTTCCGCAGCGTAGGGCAACTTGCCCGGCGCCCCGGCGACATCTCCGAGGACGGCCTTCGGCGTCGGCACGTTTGGGGAGGCGGGGAGATAATCGGTCAAAGGCGAGTTAAAAAAAGTCTCGGTTGTATACTCGCGAATCTTCTTCGTGTATTCCTCGTCCACCTGCTGCTTGGGATCGCGGGCAGGCTTCACCTGAGCATTTGTTAAGATTGGTGCCGCGGCAGTTATGACAATGAACAGAAGGGTGGCGCGAAGGAGAAGGTGTCGATTCATCTCGGGTTCCTCAGGTCTGTCTAAAGAGAATGTCGCTGGCGATCATCTACCACCCCACGCGGGCTGCCCGCGTGGGGAACCCAGCCGGAAGGCGCAGCGGCTTCATGTCGAACCGAAGTCCTGATTGTTAGAATTCATTAAAATGAGGAGCAGAAAGCTTTTAAGCTAAATGCGCTGCTTAAGTCAAATGCTTTCCAATTACGCTGAAAGCGTTGGCCAATTTCAGCCCAGGGTTGCTCGAACCCTGGGTTCAGTTCATCAATTGGATATAACTCTGAAAGAGTTCGCGAGGAGCCTGAAGCGGATTTGCCAACACCTTCGGCGTTACACTTCCAGAATTTCTGTAGGCCCCAGGGTTGAAGCAACCCTGGGCTGGAATTAGCCAACGCCTTCGGCGTAATCTTAATTAGCCGGACCAGCTGACATTCATAACGCCAATTCCGGGCGGACTGCTTGAGTTGTATTAGCCCCGCAGCATCAACTCAAACGTGAGCCGCAATCCCAAGTTGACGCAAATCGCAGGCGTCTGTATCGTCGGTAAATCGGAGTCGCTAACGATGCAAGCCCGAATTTTTCAATTGAACTGTTCTCCTGGTGGTCTCCCCAAGCTGGCAGTATGCGAGGCAGTGGTAACCGAGTTAGGGTTGATTGGCGACGACCATAAGTTTCCGGAGATTCATGGCGGGCCTGAACGCGCGCTGTGTCTTTTCTCTCTGGATCGTATCCTCGAATTGCAGGAAGAGGGCCACTCGATTTTCCCCGGAGCAGTCGGGGAAAATGTAACGATCTCAGGACTCGACTGGTATCGCATGACGCCTGGCCAACGGCTGGCGCTGGGCGAGGAGGTGCTGATCGAAATAACCACCTATACCTTGCCATGCAACTCCATCGCCGACACCTTTGCCGCCGGTAAGTATCAACGCATCTCTCAGAAAGTTCATCCTGGCTACTCACGCGTCTATGCTCGTGTGTTGCAGCCAGGGCGCCTCACTGTCGGTCAAACAGTACGCTTGCTAAACGGCAGCGACCCCAGCTAGTTGTAACCGGCACATCAAGCAAATAGAATTAAGCATCGATGATAGACAAGATGCCAGATCACGGGTTCAAGACCGCACAGCCGCGCGCCCAACCTCCCGAAGAAACCGAACTGGTCCAAATAAGACCGCTTAGCAAATCAGCGGGCGGCGTGCCGGCGATTGTTTCAGCAGTTAAAAGCGCCTGGAACGAAATGGGACCTGTGCGCGGATTGCGCACCCTCCTAAAACTCAATCAGCAGGGAGGATTCGATTGTCCGGGTTGCGCCTGGCCAGAGCCCGACGAAGCGCGATCGCACGCGGAGTTCTGCGAGAATGGCGCGAAGCATGTGGCGGATGAAGCCACCACCAAACGCGTTACGCCCGAGTTCTTGAGTCGGTGGAGCGTTGCAGATCTGTCCTACAAATCCGATTACTGGCTCGGAAAACAGGGACGCATTACCAGTCCAATGGTCCTTCGCCGGGGCGCCACGCATTACGAGCCCGTCACCTGGGATGAAGCACTTGAGTTAATCGCAGGAGCACTAAACCTGCTCGCTCATCCCGACGAGGCAATCTTTTATACCTCGGGACGCACGAGCAACGAAGCAGCTTTTCTATATCAACTCTTCGTACGGCAGTTCGGCACTAACAACCTGCCGGACTGTTCCAACATGTGCCACGAATCGAGTGGCTGGGCGTTGACTGAGACTATCGGAGCCGGGAAGGGAACCGTGACGCTGGAAGACTTCGAGTTGGCTCAGGCGATCTTTGTGATTGGACAAAACCCCGGCACAAACCATCCGCGCATGCTCTCCGCGCTCGAGAAGGCCAAGAAGAATGGCTGCACCCTCGTGCATGTCAATCCGCTCCCGGAAGCTGGGATGTCGACCTTCAAACATCCGCAAGACGTGCTCAGTTGGCTGGGTGGGGGAACCCAACTGTCGGATCTTTTTCTCCAGGTGCGGATCAATGGCGACGTCGCACTGCTGAAAGGGATCATGAAAGAGGTCCTGGCAACAGATGACCGTTCTGGCGGTCGCGTAGTCGATCAGGACTTCATCAAAAAACACACGACTGGTTTTTCCGGGTTTGCTGATGCCGTTCGTGAAACTGAGTGGGAAGACATCATCCAGCAATGCGGTATTCCCAGATCACAGATCGAGGAAGCCGCCAGGATTTTTATCTCTTCGGAGCGCACGATTTTCTGCTGGGCTATGGGACTAACTCAGCATAAGAACGCGGTGGCTAACATCCAGGAGATCGTAAACCTGATGTTGCTGCGCGGCCAGATCGGAAAGCCAGGTGCAGGTTTGTGTCCCGTCCGCGGCCACAGCAACGTGCAGGGAGATCGCACGATGGGCATCTCGGAGCGGCCGACAGATACTTTTCTCGATCGACTGGGTACGGAGCTCAATTTCGAGCCGCCGCGGACCCACGGGCTGGATACGGTCAAGGCAATTCAGGCGATGCACGGCGGTCGCGGCAAGGTGTTTTTCGCCCTGGGTGGAAATTTCCTTTCGGCGACTCCTGACACTGAGTACACGGCTGAGGCGCTCAGGCGGTGCCGCCTGACAGTACACGTCTCAACCAAACTAAACCGGGCACATTTGATAACAGGCGAGCAGGCGCTGATTCTGCCGTGTCTTGGTCGCACAGAAGTTGATCAGCAAGCCAGCGGACCGCAGTTTGTAACTACCGAGAATTCAATGGCTGTGGTGCAGGCGTCCCGCGGATTTCTGCCACCGGCATCACCCGACCTGCTGAGCGAGCCGGCGATCGTCTCGCGTCTTGCTCGTGCTACGCTCGGACGTAGCACTGCGGTTGCCTGGGAAGAGTTAATCGCGGACTACGACCGCATCCGAGACCTGATCGCTCGAGTGATTCCCGGATTCGAGAATTACAATCAACGCGTACGCCAGCCTGGGGGTTTCTATCTGCCCAGTCCTCCGCGCGTGCGAGTATTTAAGACGCCGAGCGATCGTGCGGTGTTCACTGTTCATGAACTGCCGACGCACAATCTCGAGCCGGGACAGTTTTTGATGATGACCATTCGCAGCCACGATCAGTTCAACACCTCAATTTATGGGCTGAACGATCGCTATCGCGGCATTCATAACGGGCGGCGAGTCGTGCTTCTCAACAGGGACGACTTGCTGCAGGCTGGTTTACGCGAAGGGCAGACGGTTGATCTTACCAGCCACTTCGAAGGAGAAGAGCGTGTTGCACGTCGTTTCACTGTGGTGCCTTACAGTATTCCGCGTCTTTGTGCGGCGACCTATTTCCCTGAAACAAACGTGCTCGTGCCGGTCAGAAGCGTGGCCGAGAAAAGTAACACGCCGGTATCGAAGTCGGTTGTGATCAGCATCAAGCTATCATCGGATAATAGAGCACAGTTCGACTACGATCGCGTTGCTGAGTAGCAAAATGATCTCTCAGCCCGAGATGAAAGAAGCCGCCACGAAACCGGAGCTGTATTCAAATTTGCAGTCGCAACTGCGCACCTTGGTCGCGGATGAGCGCGACTTCATTGCCAATGCAGCCAACCTGTCGTCGCTTCTTTACCACTCAATGCCGGATCTTAACTGGGCTGGGTTCTACTTTCACAAAGATGACGAGTTGGTGCTGGGGCCATTTCAGGGACAACCGGCATGCGTACGCATCGCAATCGGCAAAGGCGTTTGCGGCACTGCGGCGCAACAGCGACAGACGATCATCGTTGATAATGTCCACGACTTTCCCGGGCACATTGCCTGCGACAGCGCGTCGAATTCAGAGATTGTCGTGCCCATAATCAAAGACGATCACCTGATCGGCGTGCTCGATCTCGATAGCCCATCGGTTGGACGTTTTGATAAAGAGGACGCGCGAGGTCTGAATGAGCTGGTCGAAGTGTTCGTTGAATCAACCAGTTTAGAGTTCAGTCGTTAGAATTCCGGCAAGCTGAAGGTTGACCGCTGAACCGCAAGGAACATCATGATCAGAATACGCAGAGCAAAAGTCCGCGGCCACTTCAATTTTGGCTGGCTGGACACGTATCACACGTTCTCTTTTGGAGATTATTACGATCCATCGTTCATGGGCTTCCGCAGTTTGCGCGTGATCAATGAAGACTTTGTGCACGCCGGCCGCGGGTTTCCGACGCATTCCCATCGCGACATGGAGATCATCACCTACATATTCGAAGGTGCTTTGGAGCATCGCGACAGTATGGGGAACGGTTCAATTATCCGTCCCGGTGATGTCCAGCGAATGACGGCCGGCACCGGCGTATCCCACAGCGAAGCAAATCCCTCGTCAGAAAACTCGGTGCATCTGCTCCAGATCTGGATCATGCCGCAGGAGCGGGGATTGAAGCCCGGCTATGAGCAGAAGTTCTTCAGCGATGAGCAAAATCAGGGCAGATTGTGTTTGATTGCTTCCGCCGACGGCCGTGACGGCTCGGTCACGGTGCACCAGGATGTGACGGTGTACGCCGCAGTGCTGTACAACGGCCAGGTAGTGAATCATCAACTGGCGCCGAACCGGCACGCCTGGATTCAAGTTGCGCGAGGCTCAGTCGTGCTCAACGGCGAGAATCTCGATCAGGGTGATGGTGCTGCGATCAGCGGCGAATTCAAATTGACCGTAAGTGGTCGAAAGCGAGCCGAAATATTGTTATTCGACCTGGCCTGAGCTGCGGGCCGAGAAGGGCGACCAGAATTTCACTCGATTATTCAGATCGCGCAGGGCGTCAAGGTTTTTAACTTGCAGTGCAAAGACTGTTTTACCCAGCTTGATCTCTATCGTTTGGCCTCGGGCGATCGTGTTGAAAGTTTAATACGGAACCGAAACTTCCAACACTTCCTTCATCACGTCAATCCCTCGATCGCTCGCAACATTCTGCGTCACAAGCCCCATCCTGCCCAACCTCAGCCGCTGCCCGTCAGCCCAGATAAGAATTATTCGTTTCATGACGCACCTTCCGGACGAGAAATTGCTTTTTGGAGTGCGGCGGCAAGTGCAGCGCGACGCCGCTTTGGGTTGACTGATTTCTAACAAGGAGAAGACGAAAGCGCCGTCACCACTTCGCTCTGCCGGCGCACTCCAAACAGAGGCTCGTGTCGAATTGAGGTGAGATTGCTGAAGCAAGCGCGGTCAAAGTCCGTTACTGTGCAGTAGACCCAACCGCTAAGTTGAATATAAGGAAGTGGAGATGACGCTGTCAACAGGGAGGGTAATTGGTAATTGGGAGTTTCAGACTTAAGTCAAAAGGAATGCTTTATACCGGGCTAAAGCCGCGGTGCGAATCAGAGTCCAAGCGGCAATCTACTGAGGTTCGGGTGGTGCGTTCGGCTACTGTCCCGAGCCGCTACGCACAACTTTCAGGCCTTTCTGAGCGCGTTCCAGCAGGCCTCTCGATATCTTCCCACCTCGCCGCAGCGCGACCATCGGGTGCGAGATCTGCTGCCGTGAGTCCCAGTCCACTCAGATCTTCGATGTAGATGATCATCAATTCATTGCGTTTGGCTTCATCAACCAAGTGAACCAGCCGTTGCATCGTGATGTCATCGCCGGCGATGCGATAGCCCTTATTCTCCAGAAAGGCGCGGGCTCTGCTACCGTCGGAATCCGCTCGCCCTGGATTCGCTTTGACGTTTCTTGCGTATGAATCTGCGATAAAATCGAGGCCGCCGATATTAACCACATTATCCCCTTTGTAGCGGTAAGCGTGCGTATTTGTTGGTAAGTAGCCTTCAAACTGAATCCAATAAAGTCGCTTGACGCGCCCCTCCTTGTCGGCGTCCACGAAGAAATGCTGTTCGGCATTCGCCACGTCATAAAGCACAAAAGAGTGGTTACCAACGTATTTGAAGTTTTTGTCAAATTCGAGCCGGACGGCCGGCATTGTCGTGGACGTCAACACGTGTCCGGTAACTTCGCGCCGCTGTGGGTTGCCGGCTTCACTCGTCGCCTTTGGTACCGAAGCCGATTGCCCGCAGGCAAGCCCGAACAGTACCCACAGACTTATCATGGGAACGGTGACCATTATCTTTTTCTTCATTTTTTGCGTTTCTCCTGGTATCGGTAACGAGGAGGATAGCTTTTCGGTTCCCGCCTTTGTCGCCAAAAACCTCGCGATGGAGGTGCGTTACCGTTATTAGAATAACTGAAATATTTAATACTTGAATCCCGATTCGACTCGCATGTACTCTAAGACGTGACTGACAAGTCTAACGGTTTTCAGCTTGCCCTCCCCGCGTGCAAATTTCCTCACTCGTGTTTAAGTGATGCCCAGCGCCAAATCAACAGAATCACTGATTAAAATTGGAATTATTGGCAATTTGACTACGATGAGTGTCTCGGACCTGCTGCAGTTTCTGCCAGTAGGTAGAAAGACGGGAGCGCTGAAATTTACCCATGGAAAAGTGGCCAAGGGGATCTATTTTGAGGACCGCTTCATCGTCGGTTCGAGCACTAACGATCCCACCGAATACCTCGGCCAGATGCTCATCCATTACGGAAAAATAAACGAAGCCCAGCTTCAGGCATCGATGGAAGTCCAACGTAAGGCGGGCGGCCCAAGGCTGGGGCAGATTCTGGTGAAGCAGGGCGTTCTCCGTGATGATGAAGTCGTAGAAATTCTCAAGATTCGTACCTGCCTTCGTCAATTTGGCGACAGCGCTGGCGGCGAAAACCAAAGTAATCAGGCCGGTCAAAATCCAGGCTGCGATTCGTCGCCCTTTGCTTTGTTGTGCCATTTGCGCTCCTTTGCGATTTCGTTTGAACGCCCTGCTATATCGACTGGGCCTGGCCCTGGGACTTCCGGCGAAGCAGACCCAATGCTGCGAATAGAATGAATGGAATTGAATTGATTATGGGGCCGATTACGGAATTGCGGGACCCTCGCACATCGAACCAGTGGGCGAGAGCAATCAGTCCCCAGGCAATGGTCATGGCCCAATGGAATGTCTGGCTTTGGTCGTAATGCCGCATGAACCAGAAAGTGATCAGACCGATGAAGACGAGGAACGCTCCAAACTCCTGAATGATGTGAAGCGCATTAGCATCGCCATGGCCCACGTCCATGACTACGCCGTGTAAAGGTTCCGGCAACAGACCCGTTCCTGCTGCGAAGGCCGTGATGCCAACAAGCAAGAAGGCGGCGGCAAAAAATCCGTATACGACCTTGGCGATGGCTTTAATCCTCATGGTCGAGACCTCTCCTGCGGCTTTAGTGGAATTGCAGCGGTCGCTCTTTTCGCGCCCCATTCATTCCTTTTTTTGCGCTCGATATGCTTCGGCTTTGACAAGCCATTCAAGACGTTTTCGATCAGCCTCAGAGGAACTACTTTAAAAACGCACTCCAAATCCGGCGTTTGGGTATTGTAAGCAACACACCTTAACGGCTATCCAAGCCTCCTTCAGTAGACGCAACTTGAAACGGATGATCTCACTGACTGCGACCTCGCCAATCGAATCAATGAAGCAGCCGCCAGTATGAATGTCGCCGGTTCGCGCCTCGTATTTGCCCGAAGCCCCTTCCCACACACACTTCGATGTAAGCCTGCACACGTCCCTTGTCTTCTGCGTTCGTCACCCATAGACCCTCCAGGAGCTTCGAATGTAAATTTCTAGACCAGTGTCTTAAAGGATGGTAATTCTTAACTCTTCTCGCGCGCGATTGCTATTGATTGCTGCTCGCCCGTCCTTTCATGTTATCGACCGCTTCCGATCTTTCCGTCACCTCAGCTGGTTTTTCGCCCAGCACGATGCGCACGCCGTGGGTTTGACCGTCGTCGGTTAGGGAGATTTCAGCCTCAGTTTGCAAAGCGCCATCGAGCTCCAGGGTGATCACGCCGCTATGGACAGCCAGCGGATTCTCGACTTTGATGAGGTAGGTAGCCCGCCCGCGTCGATAAGTAATTTCAAATTCTCGCCACCAGCGTGGTACGCAGGGGTCTATCTTTAACCGATCCCCGCGCAATTGGAAACCGAGAATGGACTCCAGGCCCGCGCGATACATCCAGCTCGCAGAGCCCGTGTACCAGGTCCAGCCGCCGCGTCCGGTGTGAGGTGGGACGGCGTAGATGTCGCCGGCGGCCGCGTAAGGCTCCACTTTGTATTTGTGCAGCCCGGCGCGCGTCGAGGCGTGATTGATTGGATTCAAAAGGGAAAACAGTTCGCCGGCTCGCTCGCCATCTCCAAGCATAGCGAACGCAATTAAGGTCCACAACGCCGCGTGAGTATACTGCCCGCCGTTCTCGCGGACACCGGGAACGTAGCCTTTGATGTAACCCGGATCCAGGTTGCTTTTGTCGAATGGTGGGGTAAATAGGATGACCAGACCGTCACCCCGTCGGATCAAATATTCTTCAACGGCAGCCATTGAACGCACCGCGCGATGATGTTCAGCGGCGCCGGAGATAACCCCCCACGACTGCACAATCGAATCGATGCGGCACTCTTCGTTCTGCACCGAGCCCAGCGGGGTGCCGTCGTCGAAATAGGCGCGTCGATACCAATCTCCGTCCCAGCCGTGCTCCTCGAGCGCCTTCTTCAAACTCTGCATGTGATTGCGATACTTGTCGCCCTGGGCAGCTTTGTTTCGTTGATCACAGAAAGGCGAGAAATTGGCTAGCGTATTGTGGAGAAACCAGCCCACCCAAACACTCTCGCCCTTGCCCTGATGTCCAATACGGTTCATGCCATCATTCCAATCACCACCGCCCATTAGTGGCAGTCCATGTGGGCCGACTGCCAAACTGCGATCGAGTGCGCGGGTACAGTGCTCAAAAATGGTCCCCACCTCAGACGACACGATTGGTTGCAGATAGGATTCGTGATCTTCCGGTCCGAGGAGTGGTGCTTCGAGAAAGGGAACTATTTCATCGAGAACGGACAGGTCACCGGTGACGTTAATGTAGAACGAGGTAACAAATGGCAGCCAGAGTAGATCATCGGAGAATCGTGTGCGCACGCCGCGTCCAGTGGGCGGATGCCACCAGTGCTGCACGTCGCCTTCCTTAAACTGGTGGCCGGCAGCAATCAGGATCTGATCGCGCGATAGTGACGGTTTGCTATAGACCAAAGCCATCACGTCTTGTAACTGATCGCGAAAACCGAAGGCACCTCCTGACTGGTAAAACGCGGAGCGCGCCCAGACTCGGCAGGCCACTGTTTGATATAGCAACCAGCGGTTTAGCATCGTATCCATCGCCAGGTCGGGGGTTCTTATTTCCACCGTGCCCAGCATTTCATCCCAGTAAGAGAGCACAGCCTCGAACGCCGCGTTGATAGCTGAGGGAGGAGTGAACCTCGAGATTAGCTCCTGGGCTTCTCGTTTTGAGTCGCCTTCACCAAGCATAAAGACAATCTCGCGAGCTTCTCGGGGCGCAAGTTCGACTGTCACCTGGATCGATGCGCAGGGATCTAATCCCGCGCCATCGCGGCCCGCGAGGCTCACGCGCCGGAGGGCTGCGGGCATCGAGAGGGTACCGTTCCGGCCGAGAAACTCTTTGCGGTCGCAGGTAGCACTGGAGACCTTTTCACTCGTAGTCACAAACGCGACGCGATGGGCATACTCATTGTTGAAAGGATTACGAGCGAAGACGGTACCGGTTTGGGTGTCGATTTCGGTGATGATGTACGGGGCGGAAGTACTACGCTGCGTGCCCAGCACCAGCTCGTTAAAAAGTGTAATGGTGAGACGCCGTTTTCGCTCAGTACGATTGCGCAAGCGTAGCAGCGATATCTTCACCGAACCCTCCAGGGGCACAAACAGCAGCAGCTCTTGCGAGATGCCGTGACTGGTGTGTTCGAAGACTGAATAGCCCTGGCCGTGCCGGATCGTGTAGGGCTCTGCCTCGCGGATCGGAGCCGGAGTCGTGGACCATACTGTGCCCGTGTCTTCGTCCCGCAGATAGATAATCTCCCCCGGGGGGTCGCTTACCGCGTCGTTCGACCACGGGGTCAGCCGATTCTCGCGGCTGTTTACCGACCAGGTGTAGCCTGCGCCAGTCTCAGTGACTTGAAATCCAAACGAACTTTGGTTGGCAATGATGTTGGCCCAGGGGGCCGGCGTCCACTGATCTTCGCCGAGCACTATCACATACTCACGTCCGCCCTGATTGAAACCACCCAGGCCGTTGAAGAACGACAATTCAGGCAAGGCTACAGTTGGCTCGGGATAGGTCTGGGAGGCCAGACGGGGCACGAAAGGGGCTGGCAATGGCTCTTCAATGGCGAGACGCTCGAGTTGATCTTCGAGTAACCCACGCTCGGTAACGATGACCACTCGTGCCACAGCGTGAAGCAGGATCCGATCAGCTTCGGGCATGATGTCCGCGCGTCTCAGAAAGATGCCGCCGGGTTTGTCTTGCAAGCCCTGCAGTCCGCTGGTCCGCACCAGCGCTTCCAGCTCTTTCTGCAGTTCTTGAATGTAGCCCGCCGGATGATCGTTTAGAATCACGCAATCGATCTTCAGACCTTTGTAGTGCAAGTATTCGTGCCCGCGCAGAATCTTGCGCACCATCGACAGATCTTCGAGCCGGTTGATGCGCACCAGCAGAATCGGCAGGTCACCGCTGATAGCGTAGGGCCAGAGACTAGACTGGGCTTTAGTGTTGAGACCCAGCACATGCGGCCGCGGCCGCAGCGAAGGATCGGAGTAGATGATGCGTGCGGCCAGGCGCTGGAACAGGTGCGCCTCTTCAGCATCGAGCTTCAGGTGGCTCATCTCCACCTGGGCCTTAGTCCATGCCAGTCGTGATTCGCGCTCGAAGATGCTGGGATCGTGATATTTGTCAGCCAGCATCATCGCTTCTTCCCGCGTGTTGGCGATGGCGGTACTGAACGTTACCCGGGCAGTTTCGTTTGGGGGAATGCGAACGCGACGCCGTAAACTGAACACCGGATCAAGCACCGCTCCGACTGTGTTAGACAATGGACGTTCTTCCATCACTGCCACCGGATCGGCGGGAGTGTGTCCGCGTCCCAGAAAACGACCACGGTCCGTTTCATACTGCACGGCTCCGAGGGTGTCGCCTTCGGCAACCACCGCGTGCACGGCCCAGATTTGCTTGTCCTCAGATGATCGTCGTCGTCGATGGGCCAGGAGCGCGTTCTCGATTGCGAAGAATTCAGTTTCGATAAAGAGATTGCTGAACGCGGGATGAGCCGCGTCGGCCTGAGGCGGGGCCAGGACGATCTCGGCGTAGGTGGTAAGCTCAATTTCCCGCGTCCGCACGGAATTGTTGGTAACTGAAACTCGTCTTACCTCGGCATTGTCCTCGGCTGAAATTACGACTTCGAGGTGTGTGACGATACCGGCATCGCTGCGCCAGAAGTCTGCTTTGTCCTCCGAGAAGGCGACTTCGTACGACTGCGGCCGGCGTTGGACCGGCTGATGACCCGCCGACCACACCGTGGCGCTACGCACGTCCCGGAGGTAGATAAAGGTGCCCCAGTTATCTTTGGTCACGTCTTCGCGCCAGCGAGTTACAGCGTTTGGGCCACACGCGGAATATCCTGCTCCGGCAGTGGTGATCATGACGTTGTAAGTGCCATTCGAAAGTAGCTGCGTGCGGGGTGTCTCCAGACCAGGTGTGTTGTAAACGCGGGTGACCATGCCGGGCAACGATTGCGTGACCCGACCGGTCAGCACTTCTTCGGCCCGAGGATGCGCCGCGGGCACACCCACCGGCACTCGCTCCTGCAGCAGCAGTTCGGTGGCCCGCACCTGTGGATCGGCATGAAAGCGATTCTCCATGCGACTGTTGTCAAGCGCATTGATCAGCGCGACAAGACTCATGCCCTGGTGGTGTGTCATGAACGAACGAATGATAACGCGTCTTTGAACCTGGGGAAGGCGCTCTTTCGTGTAGTCGATTGACTCGTAAAACCCGAACCTGCCCAGCGCCCCCTCCCGTTCCAGCGCGCGCAAGTTCTCCATCGCCTCGGCGGGGCTGATCATCGCCGCCAGCATGGTGGCGTAGGGAGCGATAACCAGATTTTCGATCAGCCCTCGTTTCAGACCAAGACCCGGCACGCCAAATGGCCCGTACTGGTGATTCAGTTGCAGGTCGCGTACGTTGTAGGCTGATTCAGATACACCCCACGGCACACCGCGTTCCCGACCATACTTGATTTGTCTTGCCACCACTGAGCGATAGGTTTCGTTCAGTAGCGTGCCCTCATAGTTGCGCATAACCAGGAGTGGCAACAGATATTCGAACATCGTGCCGGTCCATGAGATCAGGGCGCGTCCACCATTTACGGAGGTGAGTTGGCGACCCATGCGAAACCAGTGTTCCTGCGGGACGTCGTCTTTGGCGATTGCCACAAAGCTTGCCAGACGCGCCTCAGAAGCCAGCAGGTCGTAAAAAGAGTTATCGGGGCGAAGCTCGCCAACGTTATAGCCGATGGTAAAGACCTTGCGCTCCGGATCAAGGAGAAAGCGAAAGTCCATCTCTTCGACAATCTGTTCACACTTATGGGCCAGACGGCTGAGTCTTGACAGCAGGTCGTTGGCGGCGCCTGATGCATTTTCGATGGCTGTTGCGAGACGTGAGATCGCGCTGCTTGCGCTCTGTGCTCCATGACCTCCCGCCGCCGACGACTCAGCGAGCTGCGCTTGTAAAACAGCAAGTTTGAGGAGCGCCTGATCAGCCAACTCAGGTATTTCCAACGGCGTGGGCACGGCATCGAGAAGAGCTGCGACATCTCGCCAGTGAGCGTCTGTTTCCTCTGCGAGCCCTTCAATCGCGGCCTCGATCGGAGATAGCGATAATTGCCCCCAGGGCGTAAGCGTCATTACATCACGTCGGTATGACCGCACCTGCTGTCGCAATGCTCCCACCCACCAACGCAAGTCCTCAAAGCTCTCAGGGCCGTGCTCAATTGATAGTGCGTCCACAATGTCGGTAATTTCCGCGCCATGCTTTTCGAGTGAGTCGAAGAGGAGAAACCACGACGATGGTGATCTGTTCGAATCTGAAGCGAGTAGCTCCTTGCATGCTTCAATTTCGCCACGCAGCTGCCTGACTGTAACCACCTCAGTTCGTTGCCGGACGGTCCCAAGCCTTCCCGCTTCCTCGCTGATGGCAAGGATTGTGTCGTTGAGTCCGTCGATAACGCGTTGGTCGAGGAGCTTGACCTCGGGCAGCTCAATGAAGGCTTGCTTAAGGGCGATGAGATGACCGGCAAGATTGCCGCTATCGACGGTTGAGATGTATTGCGGGACCAGCGGTTCCAGAGTTCTGGTGTCGTACCAATTGAAACAATGGCCACGAAGCTTTCCCAACTTCGCAAGCGATGCGAATGTCAGCTCCTGTCGCTCGACGAACTCCATGGTACTGATATAGCCGAAGTCATGCGCGGACAGGGTTGAAAGCATCAACATCCCGATGTTAGTCGGCGACGTGCGGTGCGCGATTACGGGTCTGGGGTCTTCCTGGAAGTTATCTGGCGGTAGCCAGTTGTCCTCAGCTCCCACAAAAGTTTCGAAGAAGCGCCAGGTGCGCCGACCCACCAGGCGGGCGAAGCGGAGATCCTCATCTGCCAGTTCTGTGCGGGTTGGCGCTGTGCGTTGGCTAATCCAATAAGCGACAAAGGGTGACATCGCCCAGACCACCAGGAAGGGGGCTGCAACACTCAGCGACGAAGGCCTCAGTAAGAAGTTAAGCACCGCAGCAGCGAGAGTGAGCAACTCAGCCGGCAGCATGAACCATAAAAAAGATGGCAGATCGTGTCGCGCCGAACGTTCGGCCTGCGCAGCGGTTACCCACTCAAGCAACTTCCGGCGCGCGATCAGTTTTCGATACAGTGTCCGGACGATTGCATCCAGCATCAGATAAGCTTGATGCGGGAGA
>Ga0136617_10002676_pt1 | contig 15849 bp, 18 predicted proteins | sample AntDrymUQ3222106_2_FD_129672 | JGI IMG/M metagenome (GOLD analysis project Ga0136617, IMG submission 129672) | Polar desert sand microbial communities from Dry Valleys, Antarctica - metaG UQ322 (21.06) | ecosystem: Environmental > Terrestrial > Soil > Desert | place: Antarctica: Dry Valley...
AAGACGTGAGGCGCAGACGGTTCGCGCCCGCCGCCGACCGGGCCGGTCATTTCACCCTTCGGCGCGCGCCTGGGTGTAGCGGGTTCGGTCGTGGCCAACCTGCCGCGACGTTATCGACCGTCGCGTCAAATTCATTCAAGGCCTCGCCCGGCCCCGTACGCCGCGGCGATCGTCTCGGCCGCGGCGGTGGGGGCGAAGACATTGCTGCTTGCAGGAGGGAACTGAGACCTGCGACCGCCCGGCCCGCAGCCGGTTCCACTGGCGTCATGCCTGGGACCAGATCTAGGTCAGGCAGCCGCTTTTAGCGTCCGTACGTTCAGGTACGATCGCGGAAATGGTACGTGAAAGGTACACGGAGCCATGACGTCGAGCGGCGCCAAGCGTATGCGCCGGGCCTACGGGACGGGCACGCTGCGGGTGGTCGGGCCCTCCTGGATGGCCTCCTGGTACGGCGCCGATGGACGGCGCGTGCAGCGCAAGATCGGTGCCGTCCGGACCGAAGGCAGCGCCGACGGGCTCACCAAGGCTCAGGCCGAACGCGCGCTTCGGCGCGTGCGCGAGATCGACAGTCCACGCTCGGTGCCGGGCGGTCACCGAGTGACGATGGCCGAGGCCGGTGAGGAGCTGCGCCGGCGGCTGGAGTTGAAGGGCCGCAAGAAGTCGCATTGCATGACCGTCGCGTCGGATCTACGCAACCACATCGTTCCGTTCTTCGCCCTCCGGACCCTCGACCGGATCGAGCCCGACGACATCGAGCGCTACGTCGCCGTCAAGCGGCGGACGCTCGCGATCAAGACGATCCGCAACCACGTCGGAACGATGCACTCGATCTTCGAGGTCGGACTTCGGAAGGGCTGGTGCCAACGCAACCCCGTGAAGCTGGCCGACCGGCCCGCCATCAAGCGGACGGAGACGCGGATCCGGTACCTCGAGCAGTCAGAGCTCGAGCAACTCCTGGCCGCGCGGTATCCGGGGGATGCCTTCGGCGGTATCGAGCCGGTGCTGTATCTGACGGCGGCCATGACCGGCCTGCGCCAGGGCGAGCTGCTCGGCCTGCGCTGGCGCGACGTCGACTACGACGCGCGCAAGGTTCGCGTGGTGTCGCCGTACGTCCGCGGCGAATTTGGCGATCCGAAGTCCGTCGGCTCCGGCCGCTCGGTGCCGATGGCAGAGCGCGTCGCGATCGCACTGGCCGAGCTGCACAAGCGCTCGTTCTACCCGCGCGACCGCGACCTCGTGTTCTGCCATCCCGAGACCGGCAAACCGCTCGACCGCTCGAAGCTCGTGCGCCGCTTCCGGCAGGCGCTCGAGCGAGCCGACGTCCACCGCATCACGTTCCATGACCTGCGCCACACGTTCGGCACGCGGATGGCCGCGGCGGGCATACCGCTGCGGACCTTGCAGCACTGGATGGGTCACTCGGACGCCAGGACGACTCAGGTCTACGCGCACTACCAGCCGTCGCCGCACGAACACGACGCGGTCGATCGAGCCTTCACATGAGCGCCGCGCGGCGGGTCCTCGCTGAGGCCCGGACGCAGGAGGGCGCTCTGGTGGTCGTATATGCGGATACCTGGCACGACAACGTCCTCCATCCGCGGGACGGACACAACGAGCTCGCGACCCATCTCGACGCGCACCCGCGGAGTTCGGCATCTACGCCGGCGTGGCCGCGACGTCACGGTGCTCGCCCATGTGGCCCAGTGCGGCACCGAGATCTTCCTGATCCGGCGCGAGGAGGAGCCCTCCGAGCGGCTCTACGACGAGACGTTCACCTTCGTGGCGGCCAGCACGCTGGCGATCGCGGGGCTGGCGCTCGTGGCGAGCGTGGTCGTGGAGGCCTGGCAGGGCCCTCCACCTGGCTCGACGCGTTCCGCGTGATGCTCATCGCGGTGCCGCTGAACGCGCTCTGGGCCCCGGCGCAGGCGCGGATCGAGCGTGCCCTGCGGTTCCGGGCGATGGCCGCGCTCGAGCTGGGCGGCGACGTGGTGCTCTCCGCCACCTCGGTGGGGCTCACGCTCGCCGGCGCCGGGCTCTGGGGGCCGGTTGGCGGCTACCTCGCCTGGCAGGCCTTCCGGCTCGCGGCCAGCTACCGACTCGCGCGCTTCCGGCCTTCCGTCGTGCTGTCGCGTGCCAGCGCACGGGAGATCGCCGGGTTCGGCCTGAGCTTCTCGTCCGCCTCGTGGATCGAGCGGGGGCGCGAGCTGGTGAACCCCCCTGATCGTGGGGCCGGTGCTCGGGCCGGCGGCCGTCGGGTACGTCGCGGTCGCGCTGCGCCTCGGGGAGACGCTCTCGTTCGTGACGCGGGCGACGTGGCGAGTGTCGATCGTCGCCTTCGGGCGCGTGCAGTCGGACCTCGGTCGCGTGCGGCGGGCCCTGGAGGAGGGGATGGTGCTCCAGGTGCTGGCCGGCGGCGCGGTGCTCACGGCGTCTCGGTGGTGGCCGACGACGTCGTGCCGGTGATCTTCGGCGAGCGCTGGACGCCGGCCTGGACGTGTTCCCCTACGTCGCGGCGGCGTACCTGATGATGGCGGCGTTCACCCTCCACAGCTCGCTGCTGTACGTGCTCCGCCGGAACCGTCGCGTGGCGGTGATCAACGCCGTCCGGCTGCTCGTGCAGACCTCGTTGTCGGTGGCGCTGCTCCCGGTCGCCGGGATCGCCGGCTACGGCATCGCGCTGCTCGCCTCCCAGGCCACCGCCGTGCTCCTCGATCAGGGAGAGGCCGCCCACCCCCGCACCCACCAGTCCGGCGACGCGATCTTCTGCCAGCTCTCCGTGGAGAGGTAGTCGAGCACGCGGTGCGCCGGACTTCCTAGCCACGACTCCCATCCCTGGACGGCCGACACGCCGACCGCGCCGCGGAACACCCCGATCGTCTCCGGCGGAGAGGCGGCGGCGGCGGTGCCGGCGCCAGGTGAGGTCGCGACCGCGGCGATCACGGCGACCAGGGAGAGCACGCGTCGGAGCAGCGAAGATCGACATCGGCCTCGCCAGAGGCATCGGTAATCCGTCCGCCGTCCTAGCCCCGGCCCGCTGTCCTCCGTGAGTACGTCCCTCCGTGAATCGTCCCTGGGTCTCACCGACCCACCGCCGGCACACTACTTCACCCGCCTGGGCTGGCGGTGCGGCGAGGTGGTGCTATCCGTCCCGGGTGCGGAGCTCAGAGCGGGACGATCCGCTCGACCGCGAGCTCGTCCGCCAGCCGCTCGAGCTGATCGAGCAGGCCGCTGCCCACGTCGAGGGTGGCCTCATGCTGCGCGGCCCGGGCGATCGCCAGGCTGCCGGGCAACCGCGTCGCGCCGTCTCCCGAGTCGAGCACGGCCGCGCAGAGCCGGGCCATCCGAGCGTCGAACCCCGCCCGGCCGCCGACGGCCGATGGGTCGATGGCGAGCACGAGATGGGCGATGCCCTGGGGCCGATCGAGGCTCTCGCCGAAGAAGTCCGCGACCTCGGGGCCCACCGCAGGTCCCAGCAGCACGCCGGTCAGGACCTCGACGGCGAGGGCGAGCGCGAAGCCCTTCGGTCCGCCGAGCGGCATCAAGGTGCCCGACAGCGCGGCGGGCGCGTCCTCGGTCGGCGTTCCCTCGGAATCCAGCGCCCACCCGGGCGGAATCGGCCTGCCCTCCTGCGCGGCTCGCATGATCTGGCCCCGGCTGACCTGCGAGGTGGCGAGGTCGCACACCAAAGGCGGCCCGTCGGGAACCGGGGCCGCCAGGGCGATCGGGTTCGTCCCGAGCACCGCCTCGCGCCCGCCCGGCGGTGCGATCACCGCGGGACCGTTGGTCATCAGCACGCTCACCAGGCCGGCATCCGCGAGTCCACGCGCGTGCACGCCGAGCGCTCCTCCATGGTTCGAGTTGGCGACCCCGACGAGCCCGAGCCCGTCGCCTTCGCAGAGGTGCGCCGCCCGCTGGACCGCGCGCCGGAGGTGCACGTGCCCGAGACCGGCCCGCCCGTCATAGGCCTCCACCGATCCGGCCGCGTGCACGAGCTGCCAGCCTCCGGAGACGGTGCCACCGGCCTGCAACCGGCCTACGTATCCGGGCAGCCGGGCGAGCCCATGCCCGCCCTGCCCGAGTCGCTCGGCATCGACGAGCGCACGAGCGACGACATCGGCATCGTCGGGCTCCGCACCGGCCGACTGCAGGAGCCGGGACGCGAAGCGGCCCGCTGCGTCCTGTGCGACCTTCACCGGCCCGCGGTGCCGCTGAAGGAGCCCGGCGCCGGGTTGCGGGGGGCGCGGCCCTCGAGGACCGCGCGGACGTCGTGCGCGACGGTCTCGGTCACCCGAGCCTGCGCCTCCCGGCTCAGGCCGGCGACGTGCGGCGTGAGGACCACGGAGGCCATGGTCGCCAGCGGATCCGGGGTGAGGGGAGGCTCCTGCTCTCGCACGTCGAGCCCTGCGCCCGCGATCTGACCACGGGTGAGCGCGTCAGCCAGGGCCGCCTCGTGAAGCAGTCCGCCGCGGGCCGTGTTGAGGAGGATGGCGTCGGGACGCATCGCCGCGAGCTCGGCCGCTCCGACGAGGTGGCGGGTCGCGCGGATGAGCGGGACGTGCAGCGATATCACTCGCGCCTCGGCCAGCAGCTGCGCAAGCTCCATCGGCTCGGTGCCCGCCGCGAGGGCCTCATGCACATCCACCGCCGGATCGAAGGCCACGACGTGCATCCCGATGCCGGCGGCCAGGCGCGCCACTCGGCGTCCGATCCGCCCCAGCCCGACGACGCCCCAGACGGAGCCGGTCAGCTCGGCTCCGGGCCGGCGCTCCCAGCCGCCGGCCCGGACCACGGCATCGAGCTCGCACACCCGGTGCGCGACGGCGAGGGCCAGGGCGAGCGTGTGCTCGGCCGTGGCGTCCGTGTTCTCGGTCGGGGCATACGTGACGACGACGCCCTGGTCCCCCGCCGCGGGCACGTCGACGTTGTCGAGCCCCGCCCCGGCGCGCCCCACGACCTCCAGCGCGGGCAGCGCCGCGAGCGCCGACCGGTCCACCCTGGTCGCGTTGCGGACGATCAGCGCGCGCACGTCGTCCAGCCGGCCGGCGTCGCTCAGCGCTGCCGCCCGCTCCACCGCCAACTCGCGCTCGAGCGCGTCGATCGCCGGCCCGCCGACCCCTTCCAGGACGAGGACGTCGGCCATCGCTACCCGCGCCCTCCGGAGATCACGGCGAGTCGTCGAGCTCGTCTTCGCGCTCCGGCTGCTCGTCGTCCCCCTCGATCCGCGCCATGGTCGCCGCCTCGCTGTTGGCGAGGTGGTCGAGCATCGCCGCGCGCGCCTCGACCGGATCGCCGGACGCGATGGCGCGCACGATGCGCCGGTGGTCCTTGAGCGTGGCGGGCACCCGGCCGCGGTAGCGGAGGCTGGTCTCGAGCTGCTCGCGGTGGAGGTCCTGGATGGTCTGCATGATTCGCACGAGCACCCGGTTGTCCGATGCGGCGGCGATCTCGACGTGAAGCTGGGTGTCGCGGGCGCCGATCGTGTCGTAGTCCGGCGGCTCGCGCTCACCCGCCTGCTGCATGTCGTCGACGATCTGCTCGAGCCTCGCGATCTCACCGGGCTCCGTCCTGGCGGCGGCCCACTGGGCTGAGGCGGGCTCGAGCAGCCGGCGGACGGCGAAGAGCTCCGCGAGGAGGTCGCGCTGCTTGAGCAGCGCGTTGGTCAGCTGGTCCACCGTCGCCTCGACCGAGTTGGAGGCGACGTACATCCCCTGGCCGCGGCGGATCTCGACGAAGCCCTGCGCCGCCAGGGTCCGCATCGCCTCCCGGATCGGCACCCGGCTGACGGCGAGCATGCGAGCGAGGTCGCGCTCCGCCGGAAGTCGCTCCCCCGGCTGCAGCTGCTCGCTCACGATCAGCTCGCGGACGTGGTTGGCGATGCGCTGATAGAGCGCCTCGTGCGTGAAGACGGGGAACCTGACGCCATCGCCATCGCCTGCCGCAGGGGCCGCCTCGGCGGGAGTCGGGGCAGGAGGCTTCCCAAGGTCCAGGGCGAATCGCTCGTCACTGGTCATACCACGATCCTAGCTTCTGGGGCCGCTCGGGTCAATATGGTGGTACTGTGGTATAACCGCAAGCCACGAGTTTGGGTTCGTGGCCGCCGCAACCAGGGAGAGTGATGAAGGTACGCGCATCGAGGGCGCAGGCGCGGGACGCCGAGCCCGATCCGCAGCGCGAGGATGCGCCGGGGCGGCCGCTCCTCCGCGTCCAGAACGTCGCCATCGGCTACGCCGTCGAGGGGGCGTTCAACCTCGCGGTCGGAGACGTCTCCTTCGACATCCACCCCAGCGAGAAGATCATCCTGCTGGGGCCGTCGGGCTGCGGGAAGTCCACGCTGCTGAAGACGATCGCCGGGTTCATCGAGCCCGCCGCGGGGAGCATCTCGATCGCCGGGCGCGACGACCTCGCGCCCGGTCCGGACCGAGCGGTCGTCTTCCAGGAGTTCGATCAGCTCTTCCCCTGGCGTACGGTCACCGACAACGTCGCCTACCCGCTGCGCGTCAACGGGCGCAGCAAGGAGGACGCGCTCGAGCGGGCCCGCCACTACGTCGAGATGACGAGCCTCTCGCATGCGGCCGACCGCTTTCCCCACCAGCTCTCCGGCGGCATGAAGCAGCGGGTCTCGATCGCCCGCGCGCTGGCGCTGGAGCCGTTGATGCTGCTGATGGACGAGCCCTTCGGAAGCCTCGACGCCCAGACGCGGTCGCGCCTGCAGCGCGAGCTCAACGAGATCGCCGAGCGCACCGAGGTCACGATCCTGTTCGTCACCCACAGCATCCAGGAGGCGATGATGCTCGGCCACCGCATCGTCGTGCTCGGGCAGGCGCCCTCGACGGTCGAGGAGATCGTCGACGTCCGGGACGTCCGGGACCCCGATTCCCCGGAGCACGTGCGCGTCCGGCGGCACCTTCGGGAGCTGCTGGCTCACGACGAGGAGGAGGTCGACCATGCCGTCTTCGAGTAGGACCGCGGAGCCGGCGGCAGCCGGATCCGGAGCGGGGACTCCCACGCCCGGAACCACGCTGCCGCAGCGCGACGTCAAGGCTCCGGCCACGCGCGGCTCCTACTGGGCGCGCCTACCGGTCGTCCTGCGCCGCACCCTGCTTCTCGTGGGCATCGTCGCGCTCTGGCAGGCCTACGCCACGCTCTCCGACGTCAGCCCGCTCGTCTTCTCGGCGCCGCTGGACGTCGCCCGGGCGCTCTTCGAGGGCTGGACGAGCGGCGATCTGGCGCGCGCGACGGTCCTCACGCTGAAGATCCTCGGGATCGGGATGGGCATCGGGATGCTCGCCGCGGCGATCCTGACGACGCTGGCGACGTGGACGCGCATCGGCGAGGACGTGCTGGTGCTGCTCACCTCGATGCTCAACCCGTTGCCGTCGATCGCGATCCTGCCGCTCGCGATCCTCTGGTTCGGGCTCTCCGAGATGGCGCTGATCGTGGTGATCGCCAACGCCGTCACCTGGCCCATCGCGATCAACGTGAGCATGGGCTTCCGGACCGTCAACCCGACGATCCTGGCGGTGGGGCGGAACATCGGCCTGCGCGGCTGGCGACTCGTCCGCGACGTCCTGCTCCCCGCGGCGCTGCCGCACATCATCTCCGGCCTGAAGACGGGCTGGGCGTTCGGCTGGCGCACGATCATCGCCGCCGAGCTGGTGTTCGGCGTCGCCGGCGGCGGCGGCGGGCTGGGCAACTACATCAACAAGTCGCGCTACTTCCTGGAGATCCCGGAGGTGTTCGCCGGCCTGGTCACCATCGCCCTGATCGGCATCGCGCTCGAGTGGGTCTTCACCCTCGTCGAGCGGCGGACGGTCGTGCGGTGGGGCATGAAGGCGGCGACGTGAGCCACGAGTCAAGGAGGCAGTTCGTGTCCAGGGAACCACGCAAGGGGAAGCGGCTCCGCCGGCTGCCGGCGGTCGCGCTGGCACTCGTGCTCGCGCTGACAGTCGCGGCCTGCGGCGAGGACGGCGCCGGTGGCGGCGGCGGCGGCGAGGAGGCGACGAAGATCTCGATCGCCTACCAGCCGGGGATCGGCTACGCCCCGCTGCTGCTCGCCAAGCAGGAGAAGTGGCTCGAGCAGGGCCTGCCGGGCGTGCAGATCGAGTGGCGCCAGCTGGACTCCGGCGCGGCGATCCGCGACGGCATCCTCTCGGGTGACATCCAGGTCGGCTCGGGAGGCCTCGGGCCGTTCCTGGTCGGCTGGGCCAAGGGGATCGACTGGAAGATCATCAGCACCATGGAGAACATGGACCTCTGGCTGATGGCCAAGGACGAGAAGTACCAGACGCTCGAGGACTTCAAGGACGGCGGGAAGATCGCGATGCCGGCACCGGACTCGATCCAGGCCGTCGTGCTGCGGCGGGCCGCCGAGAACGAGCTGGGCGACGCCACGGCGCTCGACGAGAACATCGTGTCGCTCGGGCATCCCGACGGCCTGCAGGCGCTGCTCAGCGGGCAGCTGGCCGGCCACCTGACCTCGCCGCCGTTCGAGTTCCAGGAGCAGGACAAGGGCGCGCGCCAGGTGATCACGAGCTACGACGCGTTCGGCGGGCCGCACACGTTCAACAGCGTGTTCATGCGGGAGGGGTTCCACGATTCCAACCCGAAGGCCGCGGACCTGCTCGCCAAGAGCATCGCGCGCGGCGTGGCGATGCTCCGCGACGAGCCGAAGAAGGCCGCCGCGATCCTGTCCGAGGAGTCGGGCGGCGCGAACAGCGCCAAGGAGTTCGAGGACTACATCACCAACGAGGCCGTCGAGTACACGACCGAGCCGAACGGCTTCGTGAAGATCGCCCAGTTCATGAAGGAGATCGAGCTGATCGAGAAGGCGCCGGAGGACTGGAAGGAGCTGGTCTTCGACAACCTCGCGCAGGGCAACGGCAGTTGAGCGAGCCGTCCGCGACGCACCCGGGGCCCCGGCTCCGGGTGCGGGTGCACCGCTCCGACCCGGCCGACCGCGAGCACTTCGAGGTCGAACGGTTCGAGCCCATGACGGTGCTGGACGTGCTGCTGGCCGTCCAGCGCGAGCAGGACGCCTCGATCGGCTTCCGCTTCTCCTGCCGCGTGGCGATGTGCGGGACGTGCACGGTGCGCATGGACGGGCGCACGGTGCTCGCCTGCCAGGAGCGCATCGGCCCGGAGGTCGAGGCCCTGCGGATCGACCCCGTCGCCGGGCTGCCGGTCATCCGCGACCTGCTCGTCGACACCCGCCCGTTCTGGGAGGAGTGGGCGCGGATCACCCCCTACCTCGTCCCGGTCGAGGGGCTCGACGAGCCGGCCCGCGTCCCGCCCGACGCCCGCGAGCGCGAGCTGATCGACCCGTCGCTGGACTGCATCGGCTGCGGCGCCTGCTGGTCGAGCTGCGGGATCGCCGACGCGGACCGCGACTTCCTCGGGCCGGCCGCGCTCACGCGGGCGATGGTGCTGATCGCCGACAGCCGCGACGCGGCCGGGGAGGAGCGCCTGGCGGCGACCGGCGCGGCCGACGGCGTCGATCGCTGCCACTACATCTACGGCTGCACCGCCGCGTGCCCCAAGGGGCTCGACCCCGCCGGGGCGATCCGGCGGCTGCGCTCGTGGAGGCTCCATGGGCGGAGTTGACCTGGACGGCCTCGCGACGATCGACACCGACGTCGCCGTCGTGGGCAGCGGCGGCGCGGGGCTCATGTGCGCCCTGCATGCCGCGGCCGCCGACGCGCAGCTGGACCTCACGGTGATCAGCAAGGGCGCCGTGGGGCGCTCCGGCTGCACGCGGATGGTGCAGGGCGGCTACAACGCCGTGCTGAGCCCCGGCGACTCGCTCGACCTGCATTTCCAGGACACGCTCGTCGGCGGCAAGTACCTCAACGACCAGGAGCTGGCGTGGACGCTCGTCTGCGACGCGCCGGAGGTGATCCGCGAGCTCGAGACGCGCGTCGGCTGCTTCTTCGACCGCGCGCCCGACGGGCGGATCCACCAGAAGGCCTTCGCCGGCCAGCAGTTCGACCGCACCGTGCACCGCGGGGACCTGACGGGCATCGAGATCATGGGCCGGTTGCGCGACCAGATGTTCCGGATCGGCCCGCGCGAGCTCGAGGACGTCCGGGCGCTCGACGTCGTCTTCGACGCCGACGGCGAGCTGGCGGGGCTGACCGTGCTCGACACCATGACCGGAGCGCCCGCCCTGGTGCGCGCGCGCGTGGTCGTGGTGGCCACGGGCGGCGCGGCGACGATGTACCGGATCGCGGCGCCGGCGCGCGAGAAGACCGGTGACGGAGTCGCGATGTGCTGGCGCGCGGGCCTGGAGCTGCGCGACATGGAGATGATGCAGTTCCACCCGACCGGGCTGCTCGCGGGCGACTCGCGCATGACCGGCGCCGTGCTCGAGGAGGGGCTGCGCGGCGCCGGCGCCCACCTGCTCAACGCGTCCGGCGAGCGCTACATGGCGCGCTACGACCCCGAGGCCATGGAGCGCGCGACGCGCGACCTCGTCGCCCGCGCGGGCTACACCGAGATCATGGAGGGCCGCGGGACGCCGGCCGGCGGCGTGCTGATCGACATCTCCCACCTCGGCGTGGAGGAGGTGGAGCGGCGCTTCGCCGGCATGGTGGCGCGCACCCGGCAGATCGGCCAGGACCTCGCGCGGGGCCCGGTGGAGGTCTCGCCGACGGCGCACTTCCACATGGGCGGGGCGATCATCGACCGCGACTGCCGGACGGCGATCGCGGGCCTGCTGGTCGCCGGCGAGGACGCGGGCGGGGTCCACGGCGGCAACCGGCTCGGCGGCAACGGCGTCGCGGAGTCGACCGTCTTCGGGGCCCGGGCCGGCGACACGGCGGCGGGCATGGCCCGCGAGCGGCCGCTGCGCGACCCCGACCCCGGGCAGGTGGCCGCGTCCATCGCGCGCGCCATGGGCCCGCTGGAGCGCGAGGAAGGCCCGCTGCCGTTCCCGATCACCCGGGCGCTCAAGGACGCCATGTGGACGGGCTGCGGCGTGGTGCGCGACCGCTCCGGCCTGCTCGAGGCGCAGGCGCGGCTGGACGAGCTGACCGAGCAGGCGCAACAGACGTCCGTGCCCGGCGCCGCGGCGGCCAACCCGTCCTGGCAGGAGGCGCTGGACCTCGTCAACCAGCTCACGGTGGCGCGGGTCATCGTGCGCAGCGCGCTCGCGCGCGACGAGTCCCGCGGCGCCCATCACCGCGCCGACCACCCGCAGCAGGACGACGAGCGCTGGCTGCGGTTCCTCGCCGCCAGGCGCGGCCCCGACGGGGACGCGGTGCTCGAGCCGCGGCCCGTGGCCTTCACGCGCCGGAGCCCGGACGGGCAGCTGACGGAGGCGGTGCCGTGAGCACGATCCAGCTCGCCTTCGCCGTGGCCTTGACCGCCGTCCTGCTCGGCGTGGCCGCGTTCGCGGCGGTGGTCGGGCGGGCCGCCGTGCGCAGCGATGGCGGCAGCCATCCGACGCGGCGACTGGCCGCGCGCATGCTGCGCACGCCCGAGGAGCGCGCTGAGCTGAACCGCTGGGCCTTCTACCTGCATCGCGTGAGCGGGGTGGCGATCTTCGGCTTCCTCTGCCTGCACGTCCTCGACATCGGCGTCTACTCGCTCTCCCGATCGCTCTACGACGAGCTCCACACCGTCTACGGGTCCGCGCCGATGCGGGTGTTCGAGTGCGGCCTGCTCTTCGCGATCCTCTTTCACACCTTCAACGGCCTGCGGATCCTCGCCATCGACTTCGCCGATCTCGGGATGGCCCCCGCCCGCCGTCTGCTCGCCGGCGTGGTCGCGACGACGGCGCTGCTGGGGATCGCCGGAAGCGTCGTCATCCTCGCGCCGGTGGTGACGTGAGCGCCGCGCTCGGCCCGCGCGGGAGCACGCCGGTGCGCGAGTCGCGGCCCGGTGCGGTCCGCCGGCGCCCGAGCGGCTCGCGCGCCGCGGCGTACCTCGTCGTCCGGCTGACGGGCGTGCTGCTCGCCGTGCTGGTCCTCGGTCACTTCGCGCTCACGCACGTCGTCACCGACGTCGCGGAGACCGGCAGCGCCTTCGTCGGCCGGCGCTGGGGCTCGCTGCTGTGGGTGGCATGGGACTGGACGATGCTCGGCGCGGCCTTCGCCCACGGGGGCGCCGGGATGTGGATCGCGCTCGACGACTACACGCCGCAGCCGAGCGCACGGCGGCGTCGGCGTGCGCTGCTCGTCGCCGTCTGCGCCGGGCTCTGGGCGCTCGGCTCCGTGGTGATCGCCGTGGCCGTCCTCTGAACGCGGGCCGCGGGCGTGCCGCGGGCGCGGTCGGGGGGTCAGGCCGTGACGGCCGCCACGGCGCCGGCGACGAACACGACCGCGAGCGTCAGCCGGCGGAACGCCCCCTCGGGCAGCCGCGGCCCCACCGTCGTGCCGAGCCAGTTCCCGGCCAGCGAGCCGGGCAGCCAGAGCAGGCAGGCCGGATAGAGGGCGCCGCCCGCGAGCGCCCCGGCCGCCGCGAGGAAGCCGAGCGCGGCGGCGTTGGAGATCACGAAGTAGACCGCGAGGTCGGCGATGAAGCTGCGAGGCGCCGCCTTGTCGCGCGCGAGCAGCAGCACGGGCGCCACGCCGTTGAGCGAAGTCGTCGAGCCGAGGAGGCCGCCGGCGAGGCCGGCGGCCAGCGGCGCTCCCGGGACAGGACGCGGAGGCGGCGCGGTGAGCGAGCGCAGCAGCAGCAGCGCCGCGGCCATCACCACGATGCCCGCCGCCAGCTTGATGACATGCTCGTCGACGCCGGTCAGCAGCTGGGTGCCGAGCCACAGCCCGGGCAGGCTCCCGCCGACCAGGCCGGCGGCCTGCCCGACCCGGATGTCGGCCCGGAAGCGGTACGCGATCGGGATGCGCGTCACGAAGGCCAGCGCCAGGTTTGCGGTCACCACGAACGGGAGTGGGAAGCCGATGAGCAGCAGCATCGGCGTCGCGACGAGCGCGTACCCGAACCCGGTGACGCCGCCGAGGAACGCGGCGACGAAGACGCTGAGCGCCCCGCCGATCAGCTCCGTGATCTCCGCGTCCATCTTCCTTCAGTGGTCATACCGCACGACCATCGACACCATAGAGGAGATGTGGTATAACCACAAACCACCGACTGGCGGACACCGATGTCGAAGGGGTGCGGATGAGCAACGACACGATCTCGCGCGAGCGCCTCGAGGCGCCGCCCGGCGAGGTCTACACCGAGACGGTCCTGGAGCCCGGCTACAACTTCGCCGTCGAGCACTACTTCTGGCCGCTGGTCGAGACCAACAAGGCCTGGGCGGCGATGCTGGCGGAGACCGGCATCGTCGACGGCGCGACGGCCGGCCGGCTGCTCGACGCGATCGCCGAGCTCGAGGCCGCCGGCCCGGAGGCGCTGGGCCCGTTCGATCCGCGCTACGAGTACTTCTACTCGCACATGGAGCACTTCCTGATCGAGCGCGCCGGCGAGGAGGTGGCGGGGGAGATCAACATCGGCCGGACCCGGCCCGAGCCGCTGACCCGCATGGTCCTGCGCGAGAGGCTTTTGCGCCTCGTCGACGACGTCGCGGACCTCTGCGACGTCCTGCTGACGATCGCCGAGCGCGAGGCCGAGACGGTCATGCCACAGTGGACGCACTTCCAGCACGCCCAGCTGTCCACCTTCGGCCACTACCTGGTCGCGATCGACAACGCGCTCGAGCGCGACGTCGAGCGGCTGCTGGCCGCCTTTCGCACCGCCAACGCCTGCACGCTCGGCTGCGGGGCGCTCGCCGGCACCTCCTACCCCGTGGATCGCGAGCTCGTCGCCCGCCTGCTCGGGTTCGACGGCGTGCGCGAGAACACGATCGATGCCGTCTCGGGGGGCGACCACGTGCTGGAGGCGACCGCCGCCGTGGCCAACCTGATGGTCACGCTGAGCCGCCTCTGCCAGGACCTCTACATCTGGCACACCGAGGAGTTCGGCTTCGTGTCGGTCGCCGACGAGTTCGCCGGCTCGAGCAGCATGATGCCGCAGAAGAAGAACGCCTATCCGTTCGAGTACGTGCGCGCCCGCGCGGCCCATGCCATCGGCGACGCCGCGTCGGCGTTCGGGACGCTGCACAACACCAACTACCAGGACATCAAGGACGTCGAGGAGGAGATGGTGCCTCCCGCGTTCCGCAGCCTCGACGACGCGTCGCGCTGCCTGCGGCTGCTCACCGGCACGATCGCCTCGATGGAGGTGCGCCGCGAGCGGATGCTCGAGCAGGCGGGGGCGGGCTTCGGCTCGTGCACCGAGCTGGCCGCGGCGATCCACCGCGGCACCGACCTGTCGGCCCGCACCGCTCACCGCGTCGTCGGCAACCTCGTCCTGCGCGCCTTCAAGCAGGGCAAGGGCGCCCGCGACGTGGACGCCGCGCTGGTCAACGAGTCCGCGCGCGAGATCGTCGGCCGCGATCTCGACGGCGTCGACGACGCCGTGGTCCGCGCCGCGCTCGAGCCGCGGGCGTTCGTCGACGCGCACGACCTGCCCGGGGGGCCGGCGCCCGGCGCCGTGCACGGTGCCGTGGCCGCGGCTCGCGAACGGCTCGCCGGGCGGGCCCGGGGGCAGACCGCACAGGCGCGGCACCGCCTCGAGCAGGCGCATGCCGGTCTCGACGAGCTCATGAAGCAGAGGAGGAAGGTCGTTGTCTGAGAACCGGGCCGGGAGGAACGGCCACAAGTTCCTGATCCACAAGCGCGGCGATCACGTCGGCGTCGCGACGTCGGACATCGATGCCGGGGAGAAGGTCGTCGGCGTGTTCATGGACGACGACTCCACGATCGAGCTGGAGGCCCGCTCGGCGATCCCGCTCGGGCACAAGATCGCGATCGAGCCGCTCGAGCCCGAGGCCGAGGTGCTCGAGTACGGCATCCGCATCGGCAAGGCGCCGGGCGGCTTCGAGGTGGGCGAGTACGTCCACACCCACAACATCAAGAGCGCGAGGTGGTAAGGATGCCCGACGAGGTCTTCGGATACCGGCGCGAGAACGGCCGGGTCGGTGTGCGCAACCACGTCGTCATCCTGCCGATCGACGACATCTCCAACGCGGCCTGCGAGGCGGTGGCCGCCCACATCACGGGGACGCTCGCGCTCCCGCACGCCTACGGGCGGCTGCAGTTCGGGGAGGACCTGGACCTGCACTTCCGCACGATCATCGGCACCGGCGCGAACCCGAACGTCGCCGCGGCCGTCGTGATCGGCATCGAGGAGAACTGGACGCGGCGCGTCGCCGACGGGATCGCCGAGACCGGCAAGCCCGTGGCGTGGTTCTCGATCGAGGGGCACGGCGATCTCGAGACGGTCAGGCGGGCCTCGTGGAAGGCCAAGGAGTTCGTGCAGTGGGCCTCGGAGCTCAGGCGCGAGCCGGTCGGGCTCGAGGAGCTGACCGTGAGCATCAAGTGCGGCGAGTCCGACACCACCACCGGCCTCGGCTCCTGCCCCACGGTGGGCGTCGCGGTGGACCGGCTGGTGGACGAGGGCGCGACCGTGTTCTTCGGCGAGACGCCCGAGCTGACCGGCGGCGAGCACCTGATCGCCGACCGGATGGCGACGCCCGAGCTGCGCGAGCGCTTCATGCAGACCTACTCGACCTACCTGGAGCAGATCGAGAGCACCGGCGCGGACCTGCTGGGCTCCCAGCCCACCCAGGGCAACATCGCGGGCGGGCTGTCGACGATCGAGGAGAAGGCGCTCGGCAACATCGAGAAGACCGGGACCAAGGAGATCGTCGGCGTGCTCGCCGCCGCGGAGGCGCCGGCCAACGGGCGCCGCGGCCTGTACTTCATGGACTCCTCGTCGGCCGCGGCCGAGCACATCACGCTGATGGCCGCGGGCGGGGCGGTGCTGCACATCTTCCCGACCGGGCAGGGC
>Ga0136617_10002678_pt1 | contig 15844 bp, 16 predicted proteins | sample AntDrymUQ3222106_2_FD_129672 | JGI IMG/M metagenome (GOLD analysis project Ga0136617, IMG submission 129672) | Polar desert sand microbial communities from Dry Valleys, Antarctica - metaG UQ322 (21.06) | ecosystem: Environmental > Terrestrial > Soil > Desert | place: Antarctica: Dry Valley...
AGCGCGCCCGCAGCCCCGCGGCGTGCACCTGGTCCGCCTCCTGTACGACGTCCGCTACCCGGCCCCGCACGACCTCCACGCCGAGCTCGTCCGCGCGCGCTCGCAGCGCCGCGTGCAGGCGGGTGCGTCGCACACCGAGGCCCGGACCGGCCCGGAAGCGCGCCTCGACCTGGCCATCCGGGCAGACGTAGCGGATGCCGTGGAACGGCCGGCCAACCGGCGTCACACCGAGCGCACGAAGGCCCGCGACCGCCCCCGGCATCAAGCCCTCGCCACACGCCTTGTCGATCGCTCCCACCCGTGGCTCGACGACGACGACGGTCAGTCCGGCAAGCCGGGCACGGATCGCGGCAGCGAGGCCGACCGGACCACCACCGGCGACCAGCAGGTCTCTCATGCAGCTACTGCGCGCAGCGCGCGGTCTTCGGTGCGGATCCGGACCGTCAGCACCACCGCATTGAGAACGGTGAATGCCGTGGCCGTCACCCAGGCGCCGTGCACGAGCGGGAGCGCTACCCCCTCCGCGACGACGGCGACGTAGTTGGGATGCCGCAGCAAGCGATATGGCCCGGACACCACCAGCGGCAGCCCGGGCACCACCACGACCCGGGTGTTCCACTGCTGACCCAGCGTCGCGATGCACCACCAGCGCAGTGACTGGCTGGCCAGCACCAGCGCGAGCATCGGCAGTCCGACGCCGGCGACGAAGGGGCGGTCCAGCCAGACCACCTCGGCAACGCAGCCGGCCAGCAGCGCGACGTGCAGCACGACCATCGCCGGATAGTGGCCACGGCCCGACTCCACCCCGCCGCGGGCCTCCGCCCACCGCAGGTGGCGCTGGGACAGGACCAGCTCCGCCAGCCGCTCGAACCCGACGGCAGCGAGCAGGAACAGATAGAGGGAGACGCTGGTCACTGCTGTTCGCTCACCAACGCAGCAGGACCAGCTCGGCGCAGAACCCCGGTCCCATCGCCATCAGGACACCGGCCTCGCCGGGACCGGGTGCCGGCTGCGCGAGCGTGGCGCCGAGCACGTGCAGCACGGAGGCGGACGAGAGGTTGCCGACATCGGCCAGCGACGCCCACGTCAGGTCGAACGCCCCCTCGGGCACCGCGAGCGCGCGCTGCATGGCGTGCAGCACCTTGGGCCCGCCTGGGTGGGCGATCCACCGGGCCACGTCGGCGATCTTCAGCTCGTTGTCCTCGAGGAAGCCGCGCACGTCCTCCCCGAGGTTCGCCTCGACGACGTCGGCGACGCTGGCGGCCAGCACGATCCGGAACCCACTGCCGCCGATGTCCCACCCCATGACCCGTTCGGTGTCGGGATAGAAGCGGCTCCGGGTGGCCAGCACCTGCGGCGCGGCATCGAGCCCGAGGGAGGCTGCACGTCGCTCGCCCACCATCACCACCGCCGCCGCGCCGTCCCCGAACAGTCCGCTGGCGACCAGGTTGGGCATGGAGTCGTCAGCACGCTGCAGCGTCAACGAGCAGAGCTCCACCGTGAGGAGCACGGCAACGCCGTCGGGGTCCCCGCGCAGGTAGTCGTGCACTCGGGCGATGCCGGCGGCACCGGCAACGCAGCCCAGGCCGAAGACCGGCACGCGTCGTACGTCGGTGCGCAGCCCGAGCCGCGGGACCAGTCGCGCGTCCAGGCTCGGCGCCGCGACACCGGTGACTGAGCACACCATCAGCAGATCGACGTCCCGTGGAGTGAGACCCGCCGCCGTCAGCGCCGCGGCGACCGCACGCTCGCCCAGATCGGTACCGACATCGATGAAGACGTCGTTCGCGGCACCGAACCCGTCCAGGCCGGGGTAGTCCTCCAGCGGGATCGCCAGGTGGCGGGTCTGCACGCCGGTGGCCTCGTGCAGCCGCTCGAGCACCCTGCGGTCGGTCGGGTCGGTGAGAACCAGGTCCCCGAAAGCCGCCGTAATCGTCGCCTGGTCGTAGCGGTAGGCAGGCAGGGCCGGGGCAACGGCCGCGATGCGGCTCATCCGTTGGTACCGGTCCGCGGCGCCGATCGGCCCACACCACCACCCGTTCGAGTCATTTCCACAACAGTTCCGCCACACCGTTCAGTTGGGTGCCGAACAACCGACACTAGGAGGAACATAGGCAGTGACCCAGATCACCTGAAAGCCGCGTCCCATGTGCTTGCATCAACCGCATTGTCCGACCGCCGAGGCTCCCGACCGGGAGGCCGCTCACACGGTCGCCTTCCACCCCGAGCAGGGCTGGAGTCTGTTGTGCAACGGCGTGGTGCTCTTCGACGACACCGGTGAACTCCTCCCCGACGGCCGTGTGATCAATCCTCACCGCCCGACCGACGCCCACCAGGCGTGGTCGGCCGCCTGAGCTGCTAGGTCGCGTAGTCCCCGACGGGTGGGCAGCTGCACACCAGGTTGCGGTCGCCGAAGGCTCCCTCGATCCGCCGCACCGGCGGCCAGTACTTCGTGCCCGGCGTGACGCCCGCGGGAAAGACCGCAGTGGCTCGGTCGTAGCCGTGTCCCCACTCCCCCACCAGGCTCGCCGCCGTGTGCGGCGCGTTCCGCAGCAAGTGGTCCGACGGGTCCGCCTCGCCGGCCGCGATCTGCCCGATCTCCTCGCGGATGGCGATCATCGCGGCGCAGAAGCGGTCCAGCTCGGCGAGGTCCTCCGATTCGGTGGGCTCGATCATCATCGTACCGGCAACCGGGAACGACATCGTCGGCGCGTGGAAGCCGTAGTCGATCAACCGCTTCGCGATGTCGTCGACGGTGACGCCGGTCTCCTTGGTGATGGCGCGCAGGTCGACGATGCATTCGTGCGCGACCAGCCCCCCGCGTCCGGTGTAGAGCACGGGATAGTGCGGCGCAAGCCGGGCCGCCACATAGTTGGCGTTCAGGATCGCCACCTGGGTGGCCCGGGTCAGCCCCTCCGCCCCCATCAGCCGCAGGTAGGCCCACGAGATCGGCAGGATGCCCGCAGAGCCCCAGGGCGCCGCGGCGATCGGGCCCACCCCGGTCTCCGGACCGGCAGTGGTCTGCAGCGGGTGGTTCGGGAGGTACGCCGAGAGGTGGGCCTTGACCCCGACCGGGCCCACTCCGGGGCCACCACCTCCGTGCGGGATGCAGAACGTCTTGTGCAGGTTCAGGTGGGACACGTCGGCACCGAAAGCGCCGGGACGAGCGACCCCCACAAGGGCGTTGAGGTTGGCGCCGTCGACGTAGACCTGCCCGCCCGCCTCGTGGACGACGTCACACAGCTCGGTGATCTCCTGCTCGAACACTCCGTGGGTGGACGGGTAGGTCACCATGACCGCGGCCAGGTCGTCGCGGTGCTCTTCGACCTTGGCCCGCAGGTCGGTCATGTCGACGTTGCCCTCGTCGTCGCAGGCCACCACGACGACGCGCAGGCCGGCCATCACGGCGGAGGCCGCGTTGGTGCCGTGGGCGCTGGACGGGATGAGGCAGATGGTGCGCTCGGCGTGCCCGTTGGCCCGGTGGTAGGACCGGATCGCGAGCAGCCCGGCCAGCTCCCCTTGTGAACCGGCGTTGGGCTGCAACGACACGGAGTCGTAGCCGGTGATCTCGGCCAGCCATACCGCGAGCTGGTCGATCAGCTCGACGTAGCCCTGCGCCTGGTCGATCGGCGCAAACGGGTGGATGGCCGCGAACTCGGGCCAGGTGATGGCCTCCATCTCGGCGGTGGCGTTGAGCTTCATGGTGCACGACCCGAGAGGGATCATCGTGCGGTCCAGCGCGAGGTCCTGATCGGAGAGCCGGCGCAGGTAGCGCAGCATCGCGGTCTCGGACCGATGGGTCGAGAACACGGGGTGCGTCAGGAAGTCGCTGTCCCGCCGCAGGGTCGAGGGCAGGGCGTCCTCGGTCCGGGCAGCCACGCCGTCGGCGGCGTCAGCACCGAGATCGGCGGCGCCGAACGCCGCCCAGACGGCGTGCAGCTGGGTGCGGGTCGTGGTCTCGTCGGTGGAGACGGCGACATGGTCGGCGTCGACCAGCCACAGGTTGATGCCCCGCTCACGTGCTGCGGCCACCACCTCGGCTGCGCGGCCGGGCACCCGGGCGAGCACGGTGTCGAAGAAGTCCGCGTGCACGATCTCGGTGTCCGGGCGCTCGGCCAGGCCCGCCGCCAGAACGGTCGCGTAGCGATGCACCCGGCGCGCGATCGCGCGCAGCCCCTCCGGGCCGTGGTAGACGGCGTACATGCCCGCGATCACGGCGAGCAGAACCTGCGCGGTGCAGATGTTGCTGGTGGCCTTGTCCCGGCGGATGTGCTGTTCCCGGGTCTGCAGGGCGAGCCGGTAGGCCGGTAGGCCGTCGACGTCCTTGGACACCCCGACGAGCCGGCCGGGCATGTTGCGTTCCAGTCCCTTGCGCACCGCGAGGTAGCCGGCGTGCGGGCCACCGAACCCCAGGGGCACGCCGAAGCGCTGGCTGGTGCCGACCGCGATGTCGGCGCCGAACTCGCCGGGGGGGCGGAACAGGGTCAGTGCGAGCAGGTCGGCGGCCACAGCGACGACGGCACCGCGCTCGTGCGCCGCCTCGGTGACCCGACTCCAGTCACGGACCTGGCCGCGCGCAGAGGGGTACTGCAGCAGCACACCGAAGACGTCACCGTCGGGCAGGCCCTCGGCGTGCACATCGGCGATCACCACCGAGATGCCGAGCGGCTCGGCCCGGGTCTGCACCACGGCGATCGTCTGCGGCAGCACACCGGCGTCGACGACGAACACCGCGCCGGCCGCCGCCTTGCTGGTGCGGCGGGCCAACGTCATGGCCTCGGCCGCCGCGGTCCCCTCGTCGAGCAGCGAGGCACCAGACACCGGCAGGCCGGTGAGGTCGGAGACCGCGGTCTGGAAGTTCAACAGCGCCTCGAGGCGGCCCTGGGAGATCTCCGGCTGGTACGGCGTGTAGGCGGTGTACCAGGCGGGGTTCTCCAGGACGTTGCGCACGATCACCGATGGGGTGACCGTGCCGTAGTAGCCCAGCCCGATCATGGAGGTGAGCACCTCGTTGCGCGCGCCGAGCTCACGCAGCTCGGCGATCACCTCGTGCTCGGCCCGTCCCGGTCCCAGCTGCAGTGGTGCGCCGCCCTGGATGGCGGCCGGCACTGCTGCCGCGACCAGATCGCTGAGCGAGCCGTGGCCGAGCACCGCGAGCATCTTGGCCTGGTCCTCCGGTGCGGGACCGATGTGCCGGCGGGCGAAGGGGACGGTGTCGTCGAGCGCGCTGCGCTGGCTCGGTCGCTCGGATCGGGTGGTCACAGCGGAGCCTCCGGGGGACGGCCGGTCCAGGTCGTGGGCCGGGTGGCTGCCGCCCGGCGCCTGCACGCCGTGCGGTCCCCCTCTGTCACGCGCGCTCCAGAGTCGCCTCGCCCGCACGGTCCGGTTGCCTGAGAGGTTCCGGGGAGGTTGCCCCTTCGGCGCCCCACGCACGCATTCGCACGCGTGGGGACTCTCCCGTGTGGAGTCGACAGCGGATCGATCCTACCTGCTGGTGTCGCCTCAGCCGGTCTTGCGGGCCCGCCGCCGCACGGACAGCTCGTCCGCCGCGGTGTCGGCGGCCGGCTGGTCGCCCGGACGCTCGCCCGGCAGCTTGGCCAGTGAGCCCTCGACCTCACGCCACACCCGCCCCACCGCAATCCCGAACACGCCCTGGCCGCCCTGGACCAGGTCGACGACCTCGTCGGCGGAGGTGCACTCGTAGACGGTCGCGCCGTCGCTCATCAGGGTGATCTGCGCCAGGTCGTCGACACCGCGTTCCCGCAGGTGGCTCACGGCGGTGCGGATGTTCTGCAGCGAGACCCCGGTGTCCAACAGGCGCTTGACGACCTTGAGCACCAGGATGTCCCGGAAGCCGTAGAGCCGCTGGCTGCCCGAGCCGTGGGCCGAGCGGATGCCGGGCTCGACCAGGCCGGTGCGGGCCCAGTAGTCGAGCTGGCGGTAGGTGATGCCCGCCGCCGAGCACGCCGTCGGCCCGCGGTAGCCCATGTCCTCGGGCAGCTGGGGCAGATCGTCGTCGAAGAGAAGGCCTTGCCGGCCCGCCCGCTCCCTCGCCGCCGCCTTCGCGACCGGATCGGACGCTGGGGCCGCGGTGCCGGGGTCGCTCGGACCCTCGCCGGTGGTGCTCACGCCGGACCTCCATCTCGCGCCCGCGGGGGAAGGCTCCGATCCTGTCCGCCGACCTGTCGTGGCCGGGTTGCAGCATTGGAGTTACATCAAGGGCGTTCGATCCGAACGGTACGGCGGGACGCCTGGCCGGTCAACGATCCGCGGCTCGCAGCCGTGCGCCCGGGCGTGTCCAACCTCGACCTGAAGTCGAGAGTTTGCAGGGCTCGGTCAGCCTTGCGGGCCGCCGAAGTCCTCCGGGGAGATCTGGTCGAGGAACTCGCGGAACTTCTCGACCTCGTCCTCCTGCTCGTCCGGGATCGCGATCCCCGCCTCGTCGAGCACCTCTTCGGCCCCGAAGATCGGCGATCCCGTCCGCAGCGCGATCGCGATCGCGTCCGAGGGCCGGGCACTGACCTCGAGGCCGCTGGCGAACACCAGCTCCGCGTAGAAGACACCGTCCTGCAGCGAGGTGATCCGCACCTGGGACAGCTCCTGGCCGGCCGCCTCGAGCAGGTCCCGGATGAGGTCGTGGGTCAGTGGGCGCGGGGGCACGACGCCCTGCTGGGCGAACGCGATCGCGGTCGCTTCGACCGCCCCTATCCAGATGGGCAGGTAGCGCTCGCCGTCGGACTCCTTGAGCAGCACGATCGGCTGGTTGGACGGCATCTCGACCCGTACGCCGACAACGTCGAGCTCGTTCACGTCGGCCACCCTACCCGGGGAGGGTCAGCGTTCGACGATCCTGCGCAGTGCGGTACGGACCAGTGCCGTGTGCAGTCGCACCGAAAGGGCACCCATCTCGCGGGCAACCTCCTCGGCGCGCGCCTTCGCGTCCGGGTCGCGTTGCCGCAGCATCGGGGCCACCACCTGCTCGGTCAGGCCCGCCTCTCGCTCGGCGCCCGTCCGGAACGCGCGCAGATGCCGTGGCTCCAGGCCGAAGCCGCGCAGCGCCGCGATCGTGCGCGCGATCAGCAGCGCGTCGCCGTCGTAGTGGGGCGAACCCGGCCCACTACGACGCGGAGCGACAAGACCGAATCCCTCGATTTGCTCGAGCAGCGCCGCATCGATGCCGGCCGCCTCGATCAGCTCGCTGCGCGACATCCGGACCTCACTGCCGTCGGGAGCCGCGACGGACCGCCCGCCCGGCACGTCGAGGCCGCCGTCCATCGCGTGCAGGTGCTCCTTGATCACCCGGAGGGGCAGGTATTGGTCGCGCTGGGCCGACAGGACGTAGCGCAGCCGCTCGACGTCGTGGTGGCTGAACTTGCGGTAGCCCGACGGCGTGCGCGCCGGCTCGACCAGTCCTTCGGACTCGAGGAAACGGATCTTGGAGATCGTGACGTCAGGGAACTCCCGGCGCAGGGCGGCGAGTACCTCCCCGATGCTCATCAGCGACCGGACAGGGACCGCCGAGCTCATCCCGGCCCCGCCGAGGCGTGCTGGTGGGGGTAGAACACCAGGCGGTACTTGCCGATCTGCACCTCGTCGCCGCCGGCGAGCGCGCCGTCGTCGATGCGCTCACGGTTGACGTAGGTGCCGTTGAGCGATCCCACGTCACGCACCACGAAGCCGTCGTCGGCCCGGGCGAACTCCGCGTGGCGACGGGAGACCGTCACATCGTCGAGGAAGATGTCGCTCGAGGGGTGGCGACCCGCGGTCGTCACGTCGGAGTCCAGCAGGAACCGGCTGCCGGAGTTGGGGCCACGTCGTACGACGAGAAGTGCCGAGCCCGGGGGCAGGGCATCGACCGCCGCCTGGTCCGCGGCGGAGAGCCCTTCGGTCTTCTCGCCTGCCTCGCCGGCGTCCATGCCGCTGATCGTGATCGTCGTGGTCGAGGTCGAGGGGTCGCCCTGCGCCGCGCCCCGCGACAAGGCGGCCCCGCAGTTGCTGCAGAAGCGGCTCTCGTCGGGGTTGGCGTGCCCGCACTGGGTGCAGAACGGCATCGATGGGCCTCCCGTCACGGCCTGCGCCGCGTAAGTGTCGAGCCGTGACCCTCGACCATGAGTAGAGGGTGACGGCTGGAAACCTACGCGCCGGACCGAGGAGGGTCAACCGCCCGTCGGTGCGACCTTGAGTCTGCCCGTCGTCAGGACGTCTCCAGACCGGCCTCGTAGCCGGAGGCGTCGAGCAGCCCCTCGACGCTGGCCGGGTCATCGGGCCGGATGTCCATCATCCAGCCCTCGCCGTAGGGGTCGGAGTTGACGAGCTCGGGCGTGGCGTCCAGCGACTCGTTGCGGGCCACGACGGTCCCGCTGACCGGTGCATAGATGTCGGACACGCTCTTGGTCGACTCGACCTCACCGCACGGTTCCCCGGCCGCGATCTGCGCGCCGACCTCCGGCAACGTCACGAACACGATGTCCCCCAGCGCCTCCTGGGCGAAGTCGGTCACTCCGACGCGCAACGTCTCGCCCGTCGTGCGGATCCACTCGTGCTCACGGGTGTAGTGCAGGTCGTCGGGGTTCACGGGCTGCCCTCTCGTCTACGGCGGGGACCGGCTCTAACCATCATCGTCGGTGGCGTCCTCGGGAGCCGGGCGAGCGTACTCAGGGGCCGGAGCGGGCCGCAAGGAGGAGATCGTCAGCTCCTCGAGCTGGGTCACCGAGCCCTGGGCGTCGCGCTGGCGCAGCACGTCCAGCACGCCACCGGGGATGTCCAGGGCGGCCGCCAGCGTGCCCGGTTCACCGATCACGCGGAACCGGTAGGGCGCCTCGAGCGCCGTGCCGTCAACCTCGACGCCAGCAGCGTCCACATCGGTCAGGTGCGTGCTCGCCACCACCCGCACGATGGGTCCCCCGACGGTCCCCAGCTCGACCGCCTCGGCACCCGCGTCGCGCAGCTCCTGAAGGGCATCCAGCAGGACGTCGGCCCGGACCTCGCCGGCTGGGTCGCTGATGGTGAACTCGATGCCTGGTCCGGTCGCGGGCAGCGTGCCAGCGAGGATGCCGAGGGTACGGACCCGTGCCCTCGCCTCCTCCAGTGCGGCCCGCGAGCCGTCCGTGCCGTCGGTGACCTGCTCGCGGGCCTGCTCGAGGTCACGCGCCTCCGCCTGCAGCCGGGCCGACCGCTCGGTGACGTCATCGAGGATCCGGACCAGGTCGGTCTGGCGCAGCCCGGTCAGGTCCGAGTCCTGGTTGGACCTCACCTGCACGGCGGCGGCGAAACCAAGCAGGGCGCACAGGAGCGCGGCGACGAGCTGGCCCCGGGAGGCGCGGGGGGGCAAGGCTGCGCGCAGCCGGGACCGCCCGCCGCGCGCGTGCTTGGGCCGGTGGTCCTCGGGCGGGTCGGTGCTCATGCGCTGAACAGGTGCCGGCGGATGGCCGCCGCGTTGGAGAAGATCCGGATGCCGAGCACGACGACGACACCTGTCGAGAGCTGGGAGCCCACTCCGAGCTGGTCGCCGAGGAACACGATCAAGGCCGCAACGAGCACGTTGGCGACGAACGAGACCACGAACACCTTGTCGTCGAAGATGCCGTCGAGCAGGGAGCGCAGCCCGCCGAACACCGCGTCGAGGGCGGCGACGACCGCGATCGGGAGGTACGGCTGCAGCCAGAGGGGGACGGTGGGCTCCAGGAACAGTCCCGCCACGATGCCCAGGACGAGGCCGGCGGCCGCGATCACGGCGCCGGCTCCGTCGACTCGGCACTGGTCGACTCGGTGACCGGGACGTTCGCATAGCGGACCGGGATGCCCGCAGCCGCAGGGAGCAGGACCGAGTCGCGCGTCTGCACCGTGAAGGTGATGCCGTAGTCGCGCAGCACCTGCAGGTAGCTGCCGCCGAAGCCGTCGACCAGGCGCGACTGCAGCTGCTCAGGTTCGCCGATCGCGACCACGTCGTAGGGCGGGCTCAGCGGACGGAAGTCGACCAGGATGGCCTGGCCGGCGGACCTGATGGCACTGCGCGCCGTGAGGCGCTGGCCGTTGATCGCGACCGCCTCGGCGCCTGCGACCCACACCTCGTTCACGATCGTCTGCAGGTCGCGGTCGGTCACCCGGCCGTCGTTGCTCTGGTCGTCGGCGCGGGGGTCCTCGCTGCCCGTCGGTTGCTCTGAGTCGGCGTCTTCGAGGTGAACGACAAGCCCCGGTCCGCGCACCGCACCCGCCCCGGTCACGGCCTCGAGATCGGTCAGCAGGGTGGCGATCTCGGAGCCGGTGGTGGTCAGGCTCAGCGCCTCGGCCCTGGCCTCCTCGACCGAGGCCCGCAGCAGCTGCAGGTCCGCTTCCAGCTGGTCGCTCGCTGTGGTTCGTTCCACGATCTCCGCGGTCAGCGCATCTCGTGCCTGTGAAGCAGCCGGCGCACGGTCGCGCACCTGGGCAGCAGCGGTTGCGAGCAGCAGGCCCACCATCAGCAGTCCCAGAGCGAGCACCCAACCGGTGGTGCCGCCGCTCCCTGGCGGATCGGGCCGGGCGGCCCGTCGCGCCGCCGCCTCCGCGTAGCCCTCGTCGAGTGAGTGCTCTATCAGGTTGGTCAGCAACGACATCGACGCATCCGGGCGCGCGCGCGCGTCGTACGGCGCTCTGGTCGTCACGCCTGTCATCGTCGCACGTGCAGTCCGGCGCCGGGCCGGTCAGTGGTCCGCGCGCTCGACCACCGCTGCCCATCGCTCTAGCAGCTGCATCGCCGCGGCGTCGTCGGGTGCCTCGGCCCATACGTGGGTGACCGGTTCGGCCGGGTCGGGCAGCACCAGTGCCCAGCACCCGTCGGGCTCGATGACCCGGACGCCGTCGGTCGTGTCCACCTCGAGCTCACCGGCCTCCTCGACCACGGCCCGCATCACCATCCCCTTGGCGGCCCACGGGGTCGGCACCGACCGGCGCACGATGTGGGACTGCGGGATGCGCGCATCGATCTCTGAGATGTGCAGCTGGGCACGCGCGACGAGCCCGACCAGCTGCACGAACGCGGCGAGGCCGTCGATGGCCGTGCTGAACTCCGGCACGACGAAACCGCCGCGGCCGTCCCCGCCGAAGACGACGTCGGGGTCGGCGAAGGCCTGGGTCAGCTCGGCAGCAGAGGTCGGCACCCAGCGGATCTCGACGCCGTGGAACGCGGCGACCTGCTCGGCCAGCCGGGTGGTGGTGACCGGCAGGGCGACGGTCCCCTTCCTGCGCTCGGACGCGACCAGGTCGAGGACGACGAGCAGGGCCCGCTCGTCGTCGATGGAGATGCCTCGCTCGTTGACGATCGACAGCCGTTCGCCGACCGGGTCGAAGTGCACGCCGAAGGCCGCGCGAGAGGACTCGACGAGCTGCCCGAGCCGCCGCAGCGCCTCGTCGCGGTCGGCCGCGGACTCGGTGGGCGAGGTCTCGTCGAAGCCGTTGTTCACGGTGAGGGCGTCCACGCCGAGGCGCCCCAGCAGTGAGGGCAGGACGAGCGCGGCGGTTCCCCCGCCTGTGTCGACGACCACCTTCAGCCCCGCGTCAGCGACGCCGGAGGTGTCCACCCGGCGCAGGAGCTCATGGGCGTAGGTCTCCATGACCCGCGGCGGAAAGGTGAGGTCCCCGATCTCGCCGGGGAAAGCGCGCCGGAACTCGCCGCGGGCGACCACCCGCTCGAGCTTTCGTTGCCCCGCCTGGGAGAGGTCGGCGCCGTGGCTGTCCAGGAAGATGATGTCGACGCTCTCCGGCTGTCCGGGGGTCGTCCGGATGACCACTCCCCCCGCTCGCCCCTGCCCGGTCTCCAGCCGTGCGACGGGCACCGGGACGACCTCGAGGTCCACCACGTTGATCGCGCTGGAGGTCAGGGCCGAGATGACCGCCCGCTTCAGCGCCCTGGCGGCGCGGGACACGTCACGCGAGGTGGTCACCGTGGCGCCCTTCTTCAGCGTGGACGCCCAGGCGCCGGCGAGGCGGACCACGAGCTCCGGGGTGATCTCCACGTTGACGATGCCGGACACGCCACGGGGCCCGAACAGGGCACGCTGACCGCGCGACTCAAAGATCAAGTTGGTGTTGACGACCGCGCCGGCCTCGACGGTCTTGAAGGGGTAGATCTTCACCTCGGCCGAGATGATCGCCTCCTCCCCCACCACGCACTCGTCGCCCACGACGACCCCGTCGGCGACCCGGGCGGCGCGCATGATGTCGGTGTTCTTGCCGATCACGCATGCCCGCAGGTTGCTCTGCGGCCCGATGAAGACGTTGTCGTGCACGACGGCGCGATGCAGGAAGGCGCCGGACTTGACCACGACGTTGCTGCCCAGCACGGTGAACTCACGCAGCTCGGCGCCCGCCTCGACCTTCGCGTAGTCACCGATGTAGAGCGGACCCGACAGGACTGCGTCGGGATGCACGTCGGCGCCTTCGGCGATCCACACCCCGGGCGAGACCTCGAAGCCGTCGATGTCGACGTCGACCTTGCCGGAGAGCACGTCGGCCTGCGCGCGCAGATAGGACTCGTGGGTCCCGACGTCCTCCCAGTAGCCCTCGGCGATGTAGCCGTAGATGGGCTTGCCCATCTCGAGCAGCTTCGGGAACACGTCACCGGACCAGTCGACGGACTCGCCCTCGGCGACATGGTCGAACACCTCGGGCTCCATGACATAGATGCCCGTGTTGACGGTGTCGGAGAAGACCTGGCCCCAGGTAGGTTTCTCGAGGAAGCGCGACACCTTGCCGTCGTCGTCGACGATCGTGATGCCGAACTCGAGCGGGTCGGGCACCCGGGTCAGGCAGACCGTCACCAGTGCGCCCTTGTCCCGATGGAAGCGCACGAGGTCCGTCAGGTCGAAGTCGGTGAGCGCGTCCCCGGAGATGACGAGGAATGTCTCTTCCCTGAGCAGGTCCTCGGCGTTCTTGACGCTGCCCGCGGTGCCCAGTGGGGTCTCCTCCGTCGCGTAGTGCAACGGCATCCCGAAGTCCTCGCCGTCACCGAAGTAGTTGCGCACCAGGCTCGCGAGGAACTGCACCGTCACGACGGTCTCGGAGAACTTGTGGCGCGACAGCAACCGCAGGACGTGCTCCATGATCGGCTTGTTGACGATGGGAAGCAGCGGCTTGGGCATGCTCGCCGTCATCGGGCGGAGCCGGGTGCCCTCGCCGCCGGCCATCACCACCGCCTTCATGAGCTGGCCTTCATGAGCTGGCCTTCATGAGCTGGCCTTCATGACGCGGTCTCCTTGTTGGCCTGCAGGGGGGCCAGTCCGGGTGTCTCGGCGCGCGCACCCGTGACCAGCTGCCGCACGTGCACGAGGTAGAGGACCCCGGCCCACCAGTAGAGCGCCGTGCCCCAGATGGCGAACGCCCACCCGAAGGCGTGGGCGATCTCGCTCACCAGGCTCTCGCCCTCACCAAGCAGCAGCAGCGGGAACCCGGACAACAGGTTGAAGGTGGCAGCCTTGCCGAGAAAATGGACTGGCAGCGGGCCGTAGCCGTAGCGGCGGAGGACCGGCAGGAACAGCGCCAGCAGGACGTCGCGGCCGACCAGTCCGAGGGTCAGCCACAGCGGGACGATGTCGCGGATGGTCAGCCCGATCAAGGTCGCCAGGATGTAGAGACGGTCCGCGGCGGGATCGAGCAGCGCTCCCACCTTGGACATCTGTCCCCACCTGCGGGCGATCTTGCCGTCCAGCCAGTCGGTGAACCCGCTGACCATGAGCAGGGCGACCGCAGCAGGGTCGTGCTCGTTGAGCACGAGCCAGAGAAACAGCGGCACGCCAAGCAGGCGCAGGGCACTCAGGGCGTTGGGCAGGGTCAGGACGCGGTCAGTCACCAACCCCGATTCCGGCACCGTCCCCGCCCTCCCTCGACGCGTAGGAGCCTATCCGTCGAAGCTAGGGGCGCTCCTCGTGCCCGCCGCCCAGGGCGACCCACAGCTCACCGATGTTGGCGAACTCCCGGCCCGTGGGGGCTCCCCCGAGCTGGTCGAGCACGGAATCGGGTGCGTGGCTCTCCAGCGCATGAGCACGCAACGTCTCACCGGTGCCCGGGAACGCCCCAGGCGTGAGGTGCCGGGCCAGCTCACTGCGCCCCTCCACATCGTCTGCGGTGATGCCCTCGGGATGACCACCGACCAGCGAGCCGTGCGGTGCGCGGTCGACGTCCGGGTCGCCCTCGGCCGAGGGCTCCGGGTCGGCCCACTCCTCGGCGTGGGTGGAGCGCCCCGAGCGCAGCATGCCCTCGACCTCGTGCTTGAGCTGCTCGTCGCGCATCGGTCCGTGCTTGTCACTTCCGCGTTCGACCACCACAGCAAGTCCCCATCCGTCGCTTCTCGGGCGTTCCTTCTCGCCGTACCCGCTGCCTCTGCGACGTAACGCGGGAGCCTGCCAAGCCGCCGATATAGTCGGGGGCATGGTCACGGCGCAGGAAACCGACTCGCGGGAGTCAGACCGACTCGATGCGGTGCGTCGCTACGACATCCTCGACACCCCGCCCGATGGCGCCTTCGACCGCATCTCCGCGATGGCCGCCCGACTGTTCCGCGTCCCGATCGCGATCGTGAGCATCGTCGACTCCGACCGCATCTGGTTCAAGTCCCATCACGGCCTCGAGACCGAGCAGCTCGACCGGGATCCCGGCCTCTGTGCCTCGGCGATCCTGCAGGAGGGCGCCTGGATCGTGCCGGACACCGCGATCGACGTGCGCACGATGGCCAACCCGCTGGTGGCCGGTGAGTTCGGCCTCCGCTTCTACGCGGGCGTCCCCCTGCGCACGCACGACGGCTTCAACCTCGGCACCCTGTGCGTGCTCGACCTCGAGCCACGGGTCGTCACCGATGAGGAGGCGAGCATCCTCACCGACCTGGCGACCCTGGTCATGGACCAGCTGGAGCTCCGCCTCGCTGCGCGCACCGCAGTGGCCCTCGAGGGCGCCCGTCGCAACGAGGTGGAGGGGCTGGCCGAGGCTCTGCAGTCCAGCCTGCTGCCACCCGGCCTGCCGCAGATCCGCAACGTCGAGCTTGCCGCGCACTACCGACCGGCCAGCCGGCTGCAGGTGGGAGGAGACTTCTACGACGTCTTCCCCATCGACGAGACGACCTGGGGTCTGGTCATCGGCGACGTCTGTGGCAAGGGGCCGCAGGCAGCCAGCCTCACCAGCCGGGCCCGCTACAGCGTGCGCGCCGCTGCGATCCGCGAGTCGATGCCCAGCGAGGTCCTCCGGGCGGTGAACCAGACGATCATGGCCGGCGCGGAGCCGGACGAGCCGTTCGTCACCGTCCTTTTCGCCAAGGTCCGGCCCGGAACCGAGTCGACGCGGGTGACGCTGGCGGCGGGTGGCCATCCGCTGCCTGCTTTGCTCCGCGCCGACGGCACGGTCAGCACTGTCGGGGAGCCGGGCAGCCTGCTCGGCGTGCTCTCCGCCACCTCGTTCACTGACGCCGAGGTGGAGCTGCGAAACGGTGACGTCCTTGTCCTCTTCACCGACGGCGTGCTGGACTCCGGCGACCTGCCCGGTCCGCTGGAGCAGAAGGGACTCGAGGACCTGCTGCGCACCGGCGCCGGGCTGCCGGTCGCGGAGCTGGTGAAGCGAGTGCACAGCGCCGTGGACACCGCGCAACGCGACGACATCGCGATCTTGGCACTCGCCCACTGCAGTGAATCCGGCGACTCCTGACCGGTTCGAGAATCCACGTCCTCGACTCCGCCCCGACCGGCGTTGTGCTGATCCTCGGCGCCGACCCCGCGAACAGGTCGACGACGTCGAACCGTCAGTTCTCGAAGTCGATCACGCTGGTCGGGCTGACAGGATTTGAACCTGCGACCCCTTGACCCCCAGTCAAGTGCGCTACCAAGCT
>Ga0136617_10002679_pt1 | contig 15840 bp, 18 predicted proteins | sample AntDrymUQ3222106_2_FD_129672 | JGI IMG/M metagenome (GOLD analysis project Ga0136617, IMG submission 129672) | Polar desert sand microbial communities from Dry Valleys, Antarctica - metaG UQ322 (21.06) | ecosystem: Environmental > Terrestrial > Soil > Desert | place: Antarctica: Dry Valley...
AGCGTGAACCGGTTGTCGCTCATCACGGCGATAGTGGCGGCGGCCTGGGCGATGATGGCCGGGTGGTAGCGGAGGATCGGGCAGGTCACGAGCGTGGTCAGCTTCATGCGCGACGTCGTCGCCGCGACCGCCCCCAGCACGCTCCACGCGAAGGGACTGTCGCTGTGGCTGTCCAGCCACGGATGGAAGTGGTCGGAGATCACAGCGAAGTCGAAGCCGAGCTCCTCCGCGTGCTGCGCCTGGGCCACCAGCGCCTTGGGGCCGTTGAGTTCACTGAACAGGGTGTAGCCGTACTGAGTCATGGTCCCCGGCTTGCCCGCGCCGACCGCCCCGGAAACGAGCGCGCGCCAGGCGTGCGGGTAGGCTGACGCGCCGTATTCACGCTTGACCGCTTCGCAGCCTGGGGCTAGGAGACCCGCCATGGAACCGGTCTACCGCCCGGTCATCGGCGCCGCGCTGACCCTGTTCAAGGTCCTGGGGTGGCAGGTGCGCGTCACCGGCTCGGAGCACGTGCCGACCGTTGGCCCCGGGGTCATCGCCACCAACCACATCGGCTACTTCGACTTCGTCTTCGTCGGCTACGCGGTACGGCCACGAGGACGGCTGGTGCGGTTCCTGGCCAAGCAGGAGGTCTTCGAGCATCCGGTAGCCGGACCGATGATGCGCTCCATGAAGCACATTCCCGTCGACCGCTTCGGGCGTGCGCAGCAGGCGCTGATCGACTCGGTGGCCGCCCTGCGCCGCGGCGAGCTGCTCGGCATGTTCCCCGAGGGCACCATCAGCCGGTCGTTCGTGCCCGCCCGCGGCAAGCCGGGGGCGGCGCGGATGGCCATGGAGGCGGGTGCGCCGCTGATCCCCGGTGCCGTGTGGGGCAGCCAGCGGGTGCTGACCAAGGGGCGTCGCCGCAACTTCCAGCGCAACGTGATCATCACCGTCGACTACGGGCCGCCGATCGCTTATGCGCCCGGAGACGACCCGGCCGACGTCAATAAGCGGCTGATGGCGACCATCGAGTCGATGGTGGACCGGGCCTCGCGTGACTACCCGCAGCAGCCAGCCGGTCCCGACGACCGCTGGTGGCTGCCGGCGCACCTCGGCGGCACCGCCCCGACCGTCGAGCAGACCGAGACCATGGCCGCCGCCGAGTCGGCCGAGCGCCGCGAGCGCCGCCGCCAGCGACGACAGGGATCTCCGCCGGGCCTTTCGTGAGGGCCGACCCTCGGATCAGACCTCGACCGAGGTCGCCCGGAACACCGGGCCGACCTGGCAGGTGGTGGCCATGTCCGGCGCCGCCGCACCCTGCACCGTGACGGTGTCGCCGTCGTCGGCGATCTTGCCATCGGGGCCGAACAGTGCGCCGGAGGCGATGTCAAGCCGGTAGCCGCGCGGGTAGATGACCTGCCAACGCTGGCCCTCGGCCTCCAGCCAAGCGCAGCCGCCTTCCAAGGTCTCGTCCCGGCCAAGCCTGCCGGTCAGCGTCCTGGACTTGCGCCCCCGAACCTGTTCGCGCAGCTCGGACGGGTCGACGCTAGGCCGGGCGACGGTCGGCTCGCCCGTCGGGTCGTCGGTCGGCTCGGCGCCGGCCTGCCCGCCGCCGGGCGCGGGAGGATCGCCCGCGCCGGTGCCGCCAGCGCAGGCAGTGAGCAACAGGGCGACCATCCAGATGGCAAGGGTCGTCAGACGCATGCGGCAGACTCCACGGCAGCGATGAGCGAACCCCAACCCTACGTGCACGCCGCCACGGCCACCGACGCTGCGCAGTGGTTGGGGCAGCTCGACGGTGCGGCGATGATTGCGGTGGACACCGAGACCAACGGCTGGGATCCCTACCGCGATCGACTGCGGCTCGTGCAGCTCGCCGCGGGACCGTCGTTGCCCGTGCTCGTCCTTGACGCCGAGCGTGTGGACCCGGCCGTGCTCGCCCCGGTGCTCGGCGACACCGGGGTGCTCAAGGTGTTCCACCACGGCTCGTTCGACCTGCGCTTCCTGGCCGCCTCGGGCGTCGCCGTACGTCGGGTGGCCGACACGATGCTGGCCCAGCAGCTGCTCGACGGCGGCGAGAAGACGACCACTGGCATCGGGCTCGCCGGCATCGCGTCGTTCCGCCTCGGCATGCAGCTGGACAAGTCGGTGCGCGAGTCCTTCGGCAACGGTGGTGGCTTCACCGAGGCGCAGCTGCGCTACGCGGCCGACGACGCGGTGGCCACCTTCGGGGTGTTCTCCCAGCAGTGGCGCGAGCTGGTCGGTCACGGGTTGACGAAGGTGGCGCAGCTGGAGTTCGCCGCCTTACCGGTGCTGGCCGACCTGCAGCTGCGCGGCATGGCCTTCGATGCGCCGAGGTGGGCCTCGGTCGTCGGTGCACTGGAGGCCGACCTCCCCGAGCTGGAGGCGGCGGTGCAGGAGGCGCTGGTCACCGAAGACAGCCCGCAGACACTGCTGGGACCGGAGCCGGTGAACCTCGACTCGCCCGAGCAGCTCCTCGCGGCTCTCCACCGTCTGGGGATTGATCTGCCAACCACCCGGGAGGTCGCCCTGCGCGACCACCGCGAGCATCCCGCGGTCGCGGCGCTGCTGGAGTACCGCCAGGTCAGCAAGGTCACGTCCAACTGGGGCGGCGACTGGGCGCAGCGCGTGGTCCATCCCGTCACCGGACGGATCCATCCCGACTGGCGCCAGATCGTCGGGACCGGGCGGATCGCCTGCAGCGATCCGAACCTGCTGCAGGTCCCCAAGGACGCTCACTATCGCGCCTGCTTCGGCGGCGCCCCCGGCCGAGCGCTGGTCGTGGCCGACTACTCGCAGCAGGAGCTGCGAATCCTTGCCGCTGTCTCTGGCGACGAGGCGCTGACCGAGGTCTTCCGCCGAGGCGGTGATCTGCACCGCACCACCGCCGCGATGGCCTTCGGCTCGCGTGAGGACGACGTCACCCCGGCGCAGCGGATCGCGGCCAAGGCGCTCAACTTCGGGCTGATGTACGGCATGGGCGCGCCGGGGTTCGCTCGCGCCACCGGCATGGATCTGCCGCAGGCGCAGACGGCGATGGAGCGCTACTTCGCCGCGTTCCCCCGCGTGGCGGACTGGCTGGCCGAGGCTGAGGCCGCGGGGCGTCGCTCGGGGCGGGTGCGCACCGCGCTCGGGCGGATCCGCAAGGTCGACCCGTCCCAGGGCAGCATCGTCACCTTGGCCCGCAACGCCCCGATTCAGGGCGCAGGCGCGGACATGACCAAGCTAGCGCTGGCCGAGGTCGACCGGCGGTTGGCCGAGCGCTTCGGCGGCGGCCTTGGCGGTAATGGACTCGGCGGCGGTGCCGGCCGTGCCGGTGGCTGGAACGGACCGGTGCGCCGCGACGGCCTGGTCCTCGTCGTCCATGACGAGCTGGTCGCCGAGGTCCCCGCCGAGCACGGCGAGGAAGCCGCCGCGCTGGTGACCGAGGGCATGCTGGCCGCGGCCCGCGAGCTGCTCGGCGATGTGCCGGCCGAGGTGGACGCGTCCGTGAGCCCGCGCTGGGGCACCCTCGAACCCCGGGGTGGTGGGGATCCGCTACCGAATCGGTAGCGGATCCCCACCACCCCGGGTGGGTTACCCCGTCGCTAGCCTTGGCATTTGGCACGACCGGGACAGGAGCCGCAAATGGTCCAGTTGCGAGACGCCGTCTACGTCGACGGCGTCCGCCTGCCGATCGGGCGCGCCGGCGACAACGGCTACTACGCCGCAACGCGCGCCGACGACATGGTGGTGCGCACCATCAGGGCACTGCTGGACCGCAACCCGCAGCTGGACCCGGCAGCGATCGACGACAACGTCTGGGCCGCCACCACGCAGCAGGGTGACCAGGGCCTGACCATCGGACGCACCACCGCGATCCTGGCGGGCTTGCCGAAGTCGGTGCCCGGTTACGCCGTCGATCGGATGTGCGCCGGCTCGGTGACGTCGATCACCAACGCCGCCAACGCGATTCGGGTCGGGGCCCAGACGGTCGTCCTCGCCGGCGGTGTCGAGCACATGGGGCATCACCCGCTCGCCGAGGGCGCGGACCCCAATCCGCGTTTCCTCGCTGAGAAGCTGGTCGACACCTCGGCGTTGGTCATGGGTGCCACCGCCGAGAACCTGCACGATGAGCTGCCGGGCATCTCCCGCGAGCGCGCCGACGCCTATGCCGTGCAGTCCCAGGAACGGGTCGCCAAGGCCAGGGCCGAGGGCGTCTTCGACAGCCACGTCGTGCGGATGGGGGTATGGAGCGAGGCCGGATGGCGGGTGGTGACCGACGACGAGCACCCGCGCCCCGGCACGACGTTGGAGGCCCTGGCGGGGTTGCCGACGCCGTTCCGTCCGGGCGGGCGTGTGACCGCCGGCAATGCTGCGGGCCTGAATGACGGGGCGGGCTGTGTGCTGCTGGCGGACCGCGACACTGCGGCGCAGCTCGGTCTGCCCGCCCGCATGCGCCTGGTCGACTACACCTTCGTCGGCGTCGAGCCAGAGACCATGGGGTACGGCCCGATCCCCGCTACCCAGCGGCTGCTGGCCAAGACCGGCCTGTTGATCGGCGACCTCGACGTGATCGAGATGAACGAGGCCTTCGCCGTGCAGTGCGTGGCGTTCCTCGACTACTTCGACCTGCCCACCGACAGTCCCAAGGTCAACCCCTACGGTGGCGCGATCGCCATGGGGCATCCGCTGGCGATGTCCGGCGCCCGGCTGACCCAGCAGCTGGCGCACTACTTGCAGACCCACGACGAGGCGCGCTACGGCCTGGTGACGCTGTGCGTCGGCCTCGGCATGGGTGCCGCCGTGCTGTGGGAGCGGATCTGAACGTGGCGAGCGAGCTGGTCACCAGCTGCAAGGTCACCTATCTCGACTCGCGCGAGGCGGGACGGCTGGCCATCCTGACGTTGGACAACGGTGCCGACCACCGCAAGCCCAACACCTTCGGCGAGCGGAGCCTGGCATCGCTGCGAGCCGCAGTCGAGGAAGTGGCCGCGCAGGCCGACGTCAAGGGCCTCCTGCTGACGGGCAAGCCGTTCGTCTTCGCGGCCGGCGCCGACCTGGGCGCCTTCGAGGGCATGGACGAAGCCGGGGCCCGCGAGGCGGCGCGGCGCGGCCACGACGTGTTCGGTCGGCTGCGCGACCTGGCGTTCCCGACGTTGGCGGCGATCAACGGGGTGTGCATGGGCGGCGCGCTTGAGCTCGCGCTGCATTGCGACTACCGGACGCTGTCGGCCTCGGCGGCGGGGGTCGCCTTCCCAGAAGTGTTCCTGTCGATCGTCCCGGCCTGGGGTGGCACGCAGCTGACTCCCGCCATCGCCGGCGCAGTCAACGCGCTGACCGTCATCGTGGGCAACCCGCTGAGCAACAACCGGGTGCTGCGCGCCGAACAGGCGGCACAGCTGGGGCTGGCCGACCGCCTGCTGCCGGCGACCGACTTTTTCGAGGCGTCCCTGGCAACGCTGGAAAGCCTGGTCACGGGCCAGTTGCCGCTGCCGGCTCGCGACCCTTCGACGGACGGCCTCGACGAGGCCTTGGCCACCGCCCGCCGCGCCGCCGACGACCGCGTCCACGGAGCCACCCGCGCGCCCTACGTCGCGATCGACCTGATCGAGTTCGCCGCCCGCGGGGGCGATCTCGCCGAGGGACTGCGTCGCGAAACCGAGGCACTCGCCGAGCTGCTGCCCGCCCGGCAGGCACAGGCCGCTGTCTACAGCTTCGGGCTGACCCAGCAGCGCGTGAAGCGCCAGCCGTGGAGGCCAGCCGCTGCACCGCGGCGGATCACCAAGGTTGGCATCGTCGGCGCGGGCCTGATGGGCGCGCAGCTCGGGGCGTTGTTCCTGCAGCGCTTCGAGGTGCCGCTGGTGCTGACCGACATCGACGCCGGCGTGCTGGAGCAAGCGCGTCGGCACATCGATGGCGAACTGGACCAACGCGTGGCCAAGGGCCGCCTGCGACCGGGCAAAGCCGACCACCTCAAGTCGTTGGTGACGACTTCCACCGATGTGGCGGACCATGCGGGTGCCGACTTCGTGCTGGAGGCCGTCGCCGAGGACCTCGGAGTCAAGCAGCGGATCTTTGGCGACCTCGAGGCGGTGGTGGACGCCGGCTGCATCCTGGCCACGAATACCTCGGGTCTGTCGGTCACGGCCATGGCCGCCGGGCTGACCCACCCAGACAGGGTGGTGGGCTTCCATTTCTTCAACCCCGTGGCGATCCTGCCGCTGGTCGAGGTGGTCAGAACCCAAGCGACGTCCGACGAGGCGCTGGCCACGGCCTTCGCCGCGGCCACGACCCTGCGCAAATCGGCGGTGCCCTGCGCCGACACCCCCGGCTTCGTCGTCAACCGCCTGCTGACCCGCTTCATGGGCGCCTGCGGCCAGGCCGTCAACCATGGCAGCGGGTTCGCCGAGGTCGACGACGCCACCAAGGAGCTCGGCCTGCCGATGGGGCCCTTCGAGCTGCTCGGCTTGGTCGGCCCGGTCGTCGCGGCCCACGTCGCGCGCACGCTGCACGAGGCCTACCCCGACCGCTTCGCCCTGGACGACAACTTCCAGATGCTCGCGTCGAGCGGTCTGCCGGGCGTCTACGACTGGAGCAAGGGCAGGGTGCCGTACCGCGAGGTGACCGAACGCTGGCGAGTCAGCGACGTGGGTGTGCAGCGCATGACCGCTGCGGAGATTCGAGAGGCGGCGGTCGAGGCCGTGGCCGACGAGATCGTCGTGATGCTGGACGAGGGCGTTGTGGCCGACGCCCGCGACATCGACACCGGCCTGCTGCTGGGCGCCGGATGGCCGTTCTTCCTTGGTGGCATCTGCAAGTACCTGGACCAGACCGGCGTCAGCCAGAAGCGCTTCGGCCGCGCCCTCATCGGCGCCACCGACCGCGCCATCGCGCGGCCCGAAACCAGCCTGCCGGTCGAGCCCTAGGACGGATGGCCGGGCGTCGGGCCTCGTCGCCGATGCTCCGGCAGCTGCTGCACGACCAGGTGTTGCCGTCCGGATCGGAGCGGTAGACGTTCACCGACTCCGGTAGGGCCGCCGCGCCACTGGCAGCGCCAGGGCCCACACCCGGCGCCAGACGAAGCCGGGAAGAAACCGGCTGCGCTCCTCCTGAGCGACACGACCGCGGGGGTGTTCCCGAAGGCCGGCCGAACCGGCTGCGTAGGTGTGCCGGTACTCCAGCGCGGCCAGGTGCTTGACGCTCTTGTAGCCGTACTGCGCCGGCACAACCAACCGCAGCGGGGCGCCGTGCGCAGGCGACAGTGCCGCGCCGTGCAGGCGATCGGCGAGCAGCACGTCATCAGCGAGCACGTCGTCGAGTGAGAGACAAGACTGGAAACCGTCCAGGCCGGCGGCCATCAGCCAGTGAGCGCGCGGGTCGGGCTGGACGACTCCGACGATCAGCTGCCCCACGTCTCGAAAGGGCGCACCCGACCAGGTCAAGTCCAGCGCGCTCCAAGTGGTCACACAGTGCAGGTCGCTGCGCTGCTCGCGGCGCGGTAGGCGGGCAAGCAACTCGGCCACGTCGAGTTGCGTTGGGCGCCGCACCGCCCCGCCGACCGTCAGCACCGGCCGCGCGGGTGGATCCACATGTCGGCGCGCGAACTGCGGCAGTCCAAAGCGTTCCAGCTCAACGGCATGCTGGCCCGGCGGCAGCTGTCTGGCTGAGTCCAGCATGACTCGCCCTAGAGTCCTTCGTCCGGGAGTTTCGGTGGTCAGGCGCCCGGCGGTACGGGTCGCTACTCGATGAGCTCCTCCGCGAGGAGGTCCATGAGCAGGCCGTCATGCCACGTGCCGTCCGTGCCACGCTCGTATCGACGCATGATGCCGATCGGGCGAAAGCCGACCTTGCGGTACGAGCGGATGGCGGCCGCGTTGTGGGCCGCGGGATCGATCACCAGCCGGTGGTGACCATGATCGACGAACAGGTGCCGCGCAAGTGTCCGGACCGCGTCGGTGCCGACGCCGCGACCGCGCACCGAGGGATCGATGTAGATGTCCATGTTTGCGTGCCGGTAGTCCGGCTCCTCCTCCGCCTGACACTGGATCCAGCCGACGACGCGACCCTCAAGCTCGATCACGTACCCGGTGACGTCCGGTTCATCGAGGTCCTCCACGACGGCGGCGACCATGTCGTCCCCGCCTCGCCAGTGCTCGTAGACCTGCGGCGCCTGGCGGATCCTCACCAGACCCGGGACGTCGGCCCTGGTGGCTGGCCTGAGCCGGACAACCGCCCCCTGCAGCGTGGTCATTCCGAGAGACTACGACCGCTTTCGATTCGGTACGTCGGTGCTGTGCACGTGAGGGTCCGGCTGGCTCGGGTGCCCAGTGCTGGGAAGAACTGTTTGATCGCTGGCTGCGCATCGACGGATCCGGTGATGTCAAGCACAACGGCCTGGCCGTCGTGGTGGACATGGAAGCGCAGGAACGCGCAGCACTGCGATTCGGCAGCGACCAGGTCGCGGACGCGCTGTTCGATGCCGGGAGCGTTGCGGAAGCGCGCCCGGAGGCCGCCGTCGATCGGCTGTTGACCGAGTAGGGCATCGGAGGCCAGCACGTCGATCAGCGACATGCGCCCGCGCAGCTGGTCGGGCGGGAGGGTGCAGGCGATGGGCTCGTGGGACATGGCAGCTCCTTGGGTGTGAGAACGGCTCTGGGTACGGGAAAACTTGAAGTCGACTTCAAGTCAAGGGGTTGCACGGCATGGCCGCTACGGAACCGCTGCTGTCCATCGGCGAGGTCGCCGCCCGAGCCGGGTTGCGTACTTCCCACATCCGGTGGCCCGCAGCAGTCCCGTCGCGTTACCGGCGTGCTCCAACAGGCCGGCGACCCCGATGCTCGCCGTGATGTCGCGTTCCACGCCCGGAACTGTGATGGATGCCACGCTGCCGCGGATCTTCTCGGCTACGAGCATGGCATCGTCGACAGTGGTATCGGGCAGCAGGATGAGGAACTCCTCACCCCCGAAGCGGCCGGCGAAGTCACTTGCCCGCAGAGACGACCCCAGTGCGGCGCCGACCGCCGCGAGCACCTCGTCTCCCTTGCCGTGACCGAACCGGTCGTTGATCTGCTTGAAGTGGTCGAGATCGAACATGGCCGCCGCCGTCGGTGACGAGGGTGGACGCCACGTCCCCGAAGAGCCGGCCGTCCACGGGGTGCGGGTTGAGGGCGGCCGCCGCCGCAGCGATGAGTTCGTCATGCGTGATCTCTGCCACGCTCGGAACCTACATTCCGCCGCGCCGCCAGCCGCGGCGCATGCACGCTGGCTCAGAATTCGGGTTGCTCGCCATCTGCAGCCTCATTAGCACACATTATCGCCAGTTCCTCGTAGTACTTCTCCAGGGGTCAGCTGGTCTTCCAGGGGCCACCGGCCCAGCTCATCGAGGCCGGCGACTCACTGACCGGCAGGTACCTGCGGGCCCACGCCGCCCGCACGCCGCCATGACCCGTCAGCAGGGCTGACCAGGCGGCGATGTATGGCATCATGGGTGGCATGGTGAAGACGACGCTTTATCTGCCCATCGAGTTGAAGCGACTCTTGGAGCGGACCGCGCGCGAGGAGCAGCGTTCCGAGGCTGACATCATTCGCGACGCGCTAGACCAGGCGCTGGCAGGGCGTGCGCGACCCGAGCCGAGCCTGCCTCTCGGGGCTAGCGGCGATCCCCTGCTCGCCGCGAGCGCCGATGCGCACTTGGCAGGCTTCGGCCTGGAATGATCCTGGACACGAGTGGCCTACTTGCGGCGGCCGACAGCAGTGCCAGGGAGCATGCCGAATGCTTGGGTGCGCTGTCGGCTGCCACGGGACCATTGCTGCTGTCACCGTTCGTGGCCGCGGAGCTGGACTACCTGATAACCAACTACCTGGGTGCGGCCGCTGCCTTGCGCTGGATCGACGAGGTCGCTGCGGGGGCGTACCAACTTGAGCCGTTCTCAGCTACCGACGTGGCTGGCGCGGCCACCGTCATGCGGCGCCATGCTGACCTCGCAGTAGGGCTCGCCGACGCTTCGTTGGTGATCCTTGCCGAGCGGCACGGCGTCGGCGAGGTGCTCACCCTGGATCAGCGGCACTTCCGCACGCTGACGTGGGATCGAGGCCGGCCGTTCCGGCTGCTGCCCGCCGACGCCTGACACGTTCGGCGTTCCCGACCGGGCAAGCCGTGCCGTGGGACACTGCCGAGATGCAGCTTTCGGACCCGCTCGTCGAGCGGCTCGGCGAGGCCGGCGTCGCCGCCGTCTATCTGATCGGCTCTCGCGCCACGGAGACCCACACGCCGGCCAGTGACGCAGACGTGGCAGTGCTGATGGCACACGGCGGGCGCAGGCTGACGCTGACCGAGCGTTCAGGCTTGGCCAACGCCTTCGCCGACGCGCTGGGCGCGCCGGACGCCGACCTGGTGGTGCTCGACGAGGCGCCCCTGCAGCTGCGCGGCCGCGTCGTTCAGGAGGGTCGCTTGCTGTACCGAGGTGACGAGCCACGTCGTGTCCGCTTCGAGGTCGACACCCTGTCGCGTTGGTTGGACGTCGAGCCGACCGTACGGGAGCAGGACCGCGCCTATCTCGCCCGGGTCGCCGGTGAGGGCCTCAGATGATCGACACACCCAGGGTCCGAGCCCGCCTGGCGCTGCTGGCGCGGTACCGCCGCCGCCTGGCCGGCCTGCGGGATCTGCCCCGCGACTCCTATCTGCGTGACCACGACTTGGAGGGTCGCTACGCGTTACAGGTTGCGGCGCAGATCTGCATCGATCTGGCCAACCACGTGATCGTGGCGAGCGGCTGGGAGCCAGTGCGGGACTTCCGTGACTCGTTCACCCGCCTGGAGAGCACGGGCTGGTGGACGGCGCATTCGCGGAGCGGCTCCGGTCCCTCGCCGGGCAACGCAACCGGCTGGTCCACCTCTACGACGACGTCGATGACTCGCTGGTGCACGACAACCTGGCTACGGGACTGGACGATCTCGACGACTTTGCCCGCACCATCGCCGGCCTGGCGGGCGCGGAGCCGACGACCTGACCGGGCCGACGCGGATGGCAGGTGCCGCGACACCATCGTGGTGATGTACTTGCGTCATGCTGCGGACCCAGATCTCGTTGAAAGCCGAGGAGCGCCGAGCTCTGGATGCCGCCTCGGCTCGTACCGGCCGGTCCATTTCCGCCCTCATCAGGGATGCGGTGGACGCCGTGTACGGAGACGAGTACTCCACCGAGGATGACCTCGCCGTCATGCGCCGAGCCTTCGGGGCATGGGCGCAGCGGGACACCGACGGGGCTGCGTGGGTCGAACACGTGCGGTCGGGGAGGCGACTGGAGGACCTGTAGTGAGCGTGCTGGTGGACACGTCCATCCTCGTCGATTACTAGCGCGGTCACCAGGGTGCCGGTGACCTGCTGGACGAGGAGCGGACGGCCGGAGCCTTGCACGCCAGCGAGATCACACGGCTGGAGGTGCTCTGGCATACGGCCAGCGGAGGAGGACCAGACCCGGTCTTTGTTGTCGACCCTGCGCTGGCACCCTGTTGACGCCGGGGTGGCGGAGAAGGCCGGAGAGCTAGGCCGAGCGTGGCTGTCAAGTCATCGTGGCATCGACAGCGCCGATCTGGCGATCGCAGCCACCGCCTTCCGCCTTGATGCGCGACTGCTTACGATCAACGTTCGCCACTTTCCCATGTACCCGGGCATCGGCCGCCCGTACTGATGTGGCTCTTCCGCACATCAGGCGTCGATGCCACTGCCGCACCTTCAGGAGCCGCGGGCGATCCACTCCTGCAGGTGCGGCGCCTCGGCGCCGATGGTGGTCGAGTCGCCATGTCCGGTGTGGACCTCCGTCTCGGACGGCAGGGTCAGCAGCCGCTCGCGGATCGACGTGATGATGGTGTCGAAGTTCGAGTGGGACCGGCCGGTGGCGCCGGGACCGCCCTGGAACAGCGTGTCGCCGGAGAACAGCACGCTGCGGCCGTCCAAGGCCGGCGTGTACAGGCAGACCCCACCGGGCGAATGACCGGGCGTGTGCAGCACGCGTAGGTCAACGCTGCCCACGGACACGGTTCCGCCATCGGCGAGTTCGGCGTCCGGGGCACGCGATCCGTGCACCGCGTCCCACAGCATCCGATCGTCGGGATGCAGCCAGATCTGCGCACCCGTGCGCTGAGCCAGTTCGACCCCTGCGTCGATGTGGTCGTTGTGGCCGTGGGTGCAGACGATGCCGGCCACGCGCCTGCCAGCCACACCCCCCAAGATCGCGTCGGCATCGTGGGCGGCATCAATGACGAGCACCTCGGCGTCGTCGCCGACCAACCACACGTTGTTCTCGACGTCGAAGGACTGGCCGTCGAGGGTGAACACCCCCGCGGTCTTGACGACGTCGATCCTCACGGCAGCACGACCACCGAGCGCAGCACCTCGCCGCGCTCCATCTTGGCGAAGGCCTCCTCGACGTCGCCGAGGCCGATCGTCTCGGACACGAAGCGGTCGAGGTCGAGCTGGCCGCGCAGGTAGGCGTCCACCAGCAACGGGAAGTCCCGACTCGGCAGGCAGTCGCCGTACCAGGAGGACTTGAGCGCTCCGCCCTTGCCGAACAGGTCGATCATCGGCAGCTCGACCTGCATGCTCGGGTCGGGGACGCCGACCTGCACCAGCGTGCCGGCGAGGTCGCGCGCGTCGAACGCCTGGCGGTAGGTCAGCGGCAGGCCGACCGCCTCGATCGCCACGTCCACGCCGTTCCCGTCGGTCAGCTCGCGCACGGCCTCCACTGGGTCCCGCTCGCCGGCGTTGACCACGTCGGTGGCGCCGAACTCGGTGGCCCACTGCAGCTTGCGGCGGTCGAGGTCGACGGCGATGACCTTGTGAGCACCGGCCATAACCGCCCCGGCGATCGCGGCGTCGCCCACCCCGCCGCAGCCGAACACCGCCACGGTGTCGCCCCGCCGCACCCCGCCGGTGTTGACCGCGGCACCCCAGCCGGCCATCACCCCGCAGCCGATCAGCCCCGCGGCCTCCGGTCGGGCCGCCGGGTCGACACGGACGGCCTGACCCGCCGCCACCAGGGTGTGCTCGGTGAAGGCGCCGATGCCCAGCGCTGCCGACAGCGGCGTGCCGTCGGCCAGCGTCATGGGTTGGGCGGCGTTGCGGCTGTGGAAGCAGTACCAAGGGCGCCCGCGCGTGCACGAGCGGCAGGTGCCGCACGGCGCGCGCCACGCCAGCACCACGTAGTCGCCGACCGCCAGGCCGGCGACGCCGTCGCCGACTTCCTCGACGACACCGGCCGCTTCGTGGCCCAGCAGGAACGGATACTCGTCGTTGATGGCGCCGTCGCGGTAGTGCAGGTCGGTGTGGCAGACACCGCAGGCCTGGACGCGCACGACCGCCTCGCCGGCGGCCGGGTCGGGGATGGAGATGGTCTCCAGGGTGACCGGTTCACCCTTCGAGCGCGCGACGACTCCCTGCGATTCGCGTGGCATGTGCAGACCTTTCCGTCGCGGGCGACCCTATACGCGACCGGCGGTGCCGTCCTCGCCGGCACCGGCACCGGCCCCGGCATCGCCGCCGGCCCCGGCTAGCGCGTGGGCGCCGCGCGCGCCCATCTGTGCGAACAGCGCCCGCAGGTCCAACCCGGTCAGGTCGGAGCCGATCTGCATCCCCTGCTCCAGGTTGGTCGCGACGTTGCGCGCGAGCTGTGACGCCCCGTCGGTGGAGATGACGGTCATCTTGTCTACCCCGGAGATCGGCTCGGCGGCGGCGCGAACGACCTCGGGCATGACGCGCACGACCATCTCGAGGATGGCCGCGTCGCCGTATTCGCGGAACGCCTGGGCGCGCTTGTCCATGGCCTCGGCCTCGGCGTGGCCCATTGCCAGCACCGCGGCGGCCTCGGCTTCACCCTCGCGCTGGACCGCCTGGGCGATGGCCTCGCGGCGCAGCTTCTCCGCGTTGCCGCGGGCCTTGCCCTCGACCTCCTCGGCGGCGGCCAGCGCGGCGCGGCGGCTGCGCTCGCCCTCACCCGACAGCCGGGCCTGCTCCGCCTCCGCCTGGGCGCCCGCGATCGTCGATTGCTTCTCAGCCTCGGCCGAGAAGATGGCGGCGTTCTTGGAGGCCTCGGCCTCCTGCTCCACGCGGTAGCGCGCGGCGTCGGCGGGCTTGCGGACCTCGGTGTCGAGCTGTCGCTCCTTGAGCGCGGCGTTGCGCTGGGCGACCTTCTCCTTCTCGGCGAGGACCTCCTGGTCGCGGGCGGCCTGCGCCAGCGGCCCGGCGGCGGCGGCGCGGGCGGTGGCCGCGTCGGTCTCCGACAGGATCTCGGCCTTCTTCAGGTCCAATGCCCGCTGGCCGATGGCGATCTGCTCCTCGGCCAGCAGCCGCTCCTGCTCGGCCGACTGGCGGGCGCGGGCCTCGGCGATGGCCGCCTCCTTTTCGACGCGCGCGGCCTCCGGGCGGCCGAGGTCGGCCAGGTAGTCGCCCTCGGCCTGGATGTCCTGCAGCTGGAAGGTGTCAAGGGCCAGCCCCTGGTTGGTCAGCGAGTTCTCCGCCTCCTCGGCCACCGCCGAGGCGAAGGCGGCCCGATCCTTGATGATCTCGTCGACGGTCAGCCGCCCGACGATGGCGCGCAGGGAACCGGCGAGCACCTCCTGGGTGAATGCTTCGATATCGGCCTGCTGGTTGAGGAAGCGCTGGGCGCCGGCGCGGATCGCGTCCTCGTTGCCGCCGACCTTGACGATCGCGACGCCCTCCAGGTCGCATTTGATGCCCTGCGCCGACACCGCCCCTCGGATGCCGACCGACAGCCGACGGCTGGACAGGTCGAGGCTGTGCAGCTTCTGCACAAACGGCAGCACGAAGACGCTGGCGCCCATGACGACCTTCTGGCCAGACATGTCGGTGGAGACCTCGCCGGTCTCCGGGTTGCGCACCGGCTTGCCCTTGCGCCCGGTGATGATGAACGCCTCGTTAGGCCCGGCCACCTTGACACGGCTGACGACCAGGAACGCGACGAGCACCAGCAGGCCGATGGCGCCGACGAGAGCGGAGAGCAATGGACTCATGGGAGTGTTCCCGTTCGCTAGAAGCCCGCCTCGGTGACCAGCACCGAGGTCGGGGACGTGACATCGACGACGACGACGGCGGTGCCGGCCGACAGCGCGGCGTCGGCGCGCGCGTGCAGCTTGACTCGGTGGCCGGCGTGGGTGACGGCGACCTCGCCGAGGCCGTCGTCCGGGATGCGGGTGATGACCGTGCCGATCGTGCCCACCAGGTCGCTCGTGCGTGGGGTGGCGTCGGTGCGCATCCGCAGCAGCGAACGGCTCATCGCCAGCGCCGCCGTGCCCATCACGCCGCCGGCGGCCAGGCCTCCCAGCATGGCCCCACCCGGTGAGAATTCCGCCCGCAGCAACAGCCAGCCGCCGAAGCCGAGGGCGGCCAGGAACGAGCCGATCACCTCAGTGGACAGCAGCCCGCCGCTGCTCTCCAGATGGACGGCGTCGATCAGGCCATCGAGCAGCTCTCCGAATACCAGTGCCACGACGATGAGCCCGACGCCCAGCACTCCCAGCACCAGGAACGCCGTCTCCACGCTTCGCCTCCGTTACTCGGAGTAGCGAGGATACCGCAGCGGCGTTGCGCCGGCCGAGGCGCGTGCAGCGACAGCGGAGCGTCCCTGCATTACGCTGCCGTCCCCCTGCGCAACGGCAAGGCCGTGTCCATGACGCTTGTCAGTCCGGCGGTGACCTCCGAAGTCGGTCAGCTCCGCGAGGTCGTGCTGCACCGACCCGGCCTGGAGCTTCGGCGCCTGACACCCGCCAATAAGGAAGCGCTGCTGTTCGACGAGCTCGTCTGGGTGGCCAAGGCGCAGGAGGAGCACGACGGCTTCGTCGA